>Ga0209806_1002862_pt1 | contig 10575 bp, 8 predicted proteins | sample GraSoiAngelo_152_FD_186166 | JGI IMG/M metagenome (GOLD analysis project Ga0209806, IMG submission 186166) | Grasslands soil microbial communities from the Angelo Coastal Reserve, California, USA - 14_1009_12_30cm (SPAdes) (version 2) | ecosystem: Environmental > Terrestrial > Soil > Grasslands ... | reverse complement strand
AATAGGGCACGAATTAGCTCGCTTCCCGCTTCGGCGACGGGACCATGATCAGGTTCTCGTCCTCACGCGGGGCAAAGGCGCAGACGCGATTGCGACCCAGCGCCTTGGCTTTGTAGACGGCACGATCGGCCGCCGCCAGCAAGCCGACTGGGGTGGTGCCGTCAGCGGGAAAGGCCGCCGTTCCGATCGATACCGAGATCGGACCTGCGGGATCGTCGGGATTCAGCAACGTCCCGCCGATGCGCCGGGCGAGCGAGAGCGCGCCCACCTGATCGATACCCGGCATCAGCAAGAGGAACTCGTCGCCACCCCAGCGTGTGGCGAGGTCGGACTCGCGAAGGTCGGAGCTGAGCACCGACGCCACCCGCTTCAGGACGGCGTCGCCCGCCGCATGGCCACGGGCGTCGTTCACCTGCTTGAGGCCATCGACATCGAGCATGAGAACGGCGAACGTCTCCGGCGCCGCGGCCGCCAGCCGCTGCTCGAGTGCCTGCTCGAAGGCGCGCCGGTTCGCCAGTCCGGTCAACGGGTCGGTTCGAGCCGACGCGGCCAACCGCTCGATCAGCCGCGCGTTGAAGATCGAGACGGCGGCGTGGTTCGCCAGGATCGTCAGCAAGCGCAGGTGGTCGCCCGTGTACTGGTTGATGCCAACCTTGACGTTGACGATCACCCCAATGAGGCGGTCCTCGAAGATCACAGGCACCGCGAGCATCGATTCGTTGGTCTCGCTGGTTCCCGGGATGTGGATCCCCTTGGGGTGGTGCTCGGTATCGCCGACCAGCGCGCCCTGCTTGGTTTCCGCGACCCAACCGGTGATGCCCTCGCCCACCTGGATGGCGAGCGTCTCCGCGGTCACGCCGTCGTACTCGGCGCGCTTGGTATCGCTGAAATACACCGGCCGCAACGTCCGACCGTCCTCCTCGAGCAGGTAGATCCGGCACTGGTCGTAGGGCAGCAACGTGGTAATCGCCCGGCCGATCGTCTCGCAGATCTCGGGGACGCTCACCACGGTGGAGAGCCGGGCACCCAGTTGCTGGATGGCGTCGAGATGCTGCGTCCAGAAGTGGACGAAGGCCGGTTTGTGATCCTCGTGCAGAGCGCTCTCGGCGGTGCCGCTGACGGCGACCTCGCCGGATTCGACCACCTGCAGTAGCGCCTTGGCGACGCTGGGGTCGAACTGCCGGCCCGACTGCGTCTGGATTTCTTTGAGGATCCAGTCCCGGGGCCGGGCGCGGCGATAGGGCCGGTCACTCGACATCGCCTGGAAGGCGTCGCAGGCATGAATGATGCGCGCCTCGATCGGGATCTGTCGGCCCCTGAGACCATCCGGGTAGCCACCGCCATCCCATCGCTCGTGCTCGGCGCGAACGATGGGGCGGATGCGACCGAGGAAGGGGACCGAGGCGACGATGCGCTCACCGATGACGGGATGTTCCCGCATGATGGCCGCCTCGTCGTCGTCGAGCGGGCCCGGTTTGTTGAGGATGTAGCCGGGGACGCCGATCTTGCCGATGTCATGCAGCAGCGCGCTGTATTCCAGAAAGCGCAGGTCGTCATCCTTGAGGCCCAGACGCCGGCCGACCGCCCGCGCCAGCGCGGCCGTCTCCCGTGAGTGCGCTTCGGTATGGCGGTCCTTCGCATCCAGCGCGGCGGCGAGCGCGGCGATGGTGGCGAGATAGCTCTGTTCCAGCTCATCCCGCTGTCGCTCGACCAGCCGGTTTTCCTTCCGTAATGCCGCCGCCACCATTGATGGGACGAAGGCGCAGACCACCATCGAGGCCAACAGCACCAGCAGTGTCCGCGCGTAATACCCGTCCCAGCCTTGCAGCAGGAGTGGCAGGCTCGCCACGAGCCCGTTGAGCAGCAGGATCGCGACTGCCGCGCGGAATTCGAAGAGGGACGCGCTGAAGACGACGATCACCATCAACAACGGCATCACGTGGGAGTGCACACCACCGGTCGCCGCCAGGCAGACCGCATTGAGGAGGAGGCCGCCGAAGACCACCGGCAGAAACCGTTCGGCGGGCAGCGCCGCCCATGGCCAGAACCAGGCGAGGAGTCCGCCGCCGGCGGCGGCGCCGGTGATGATCCATTCGATGCCGTAGTTGACCTGGAGGCCGGGGCCGATGAAGTTGCTGGCCATCACAACGCCGCCCAGGCCCCAGAGCGAGAGGGCGGCCGCGCGAAACGTCGCGCGCCGCAACGCCGGTCGACCCTCGACCGTACCCATGCTGGCGAATACAACGGCGCGCCGAGAGGCTTCCGTCGTCGCCTTCCGGGCCGCTAGGATGGCCGGGATGTTCTGGACGTTCGTCGATGCCACCCAGGTGGCTGATCGCCGGGTCGTCATCGCGGGCCTCCCGGGTCACCATCTGGCCCGCGTGCTTCGCGTTCGCCCGGGTGAGCGGGGCGTCGCCGTTTCCCACGGAACGGAATACGAGATCGAGGTGGCCGAGGTGGGCGGCGGGCGCGTCGTCGGGCGCATCGTCGGCGAGCGACCCATCCAGGGCGAAGCCGGCGTCGGCATCACCCTCCTCCAGGCGGTGCTCCCGAACCCGGACTTCGACGCCGTGATCGAGGCCGGCACCGCGGTCGGGATCGCGCGCTTTATCGCCGTCCAGGCCGAACGATCGGTGGCGCGGCCGGCGCCGCAGCGGTTGGCGCGATGGCAGGCGATCGCCTCCTCGGCGGCCGAGCAGAGCCATCGCGGGGCGGTCCCGAAGATTGTCGGTCCGGTCCCATTGTCCGCGGCGCTGCAGCAGGCGGGCGGCGCGAGGTTGCTGGTGCTCGAACCGTCCGTGTCACTACCGCTCGTCCAGGCGATCGATGGATCGGATCGGTACACGATCGCGGTCGGCCCGGAGGGCGGCTGGACCGATACCGAACTGTCCTTGATGCGCGAGCGGGGCGGCGTCGCGGTCAACCTCGGCCCGCGGATCCTTCGCGCGCGGCTGGCTTCGGTAGTGGCCGCTGCTATCCTCGTGCAACAGCGATGAACGTTTCGATCCGAACGCTCGGATGCAAGGTGAATTTTGCCGAAATGGCCGAGCTCGGCGACCGGCTGGCGCGCGCCGGCTTCACCGTGTCGGACGGCGATGAACAGCCCGACATCTGCGTGATCAACAGCTGCACCGTCACCGCCCAGGCCGACCGCAAGCTTCGGACCATGGTGCACGGCCTGCGTCGCCGCCACCCGCAGGCGCAGCTGATCCTGACTGGCTGCCACGTCGACAATCCAAACCCGCGCGTCTCCGCGGTTCCGAGCGTCGACGTGGCGTTCACCAACGCCCGGAAAGGAGAGATCTTCGATTACCTGACCTCAACCTTCGCTCCGGCCGCGGGCACACGCGGATCGACGACGTTCGCGCGCTCCCGATTCTTCCTCAAAGTCCAGGACGGCTGCAATCACCGTTGCACCTACTGCATCGTGTGGCGCACCCGCGGCGCGTCGCAGAGCGAGGAAGAGGCCGCCCTGATCGAGCGCGCGCAGCAGGCGGTCGCCGATGGCTATGGCGAGATCGTGCTGACCGGCGTCGACCTTGGCGCCTTCGGCCGCGACCGGGGCAGCGCCTTCGCGCCGTTCGTTGGGCGGCTGCTGGCGGCAATCGCCCCGGCACGGCTTCGCCTCAGCTCCATCAATGCCAACGACGTCACTCCGGAGTTGATCGAGCTCACCGCGTCACCGCGATTCTGCCGGCACCTTCACATCCCGCTGCAGTCCGGCAGCGACCGGGTGCTCAAACGCATGGGTCGCCTCTACCGGCGCCGCGACTACCTCGACCTGGTCGGCGCCCTGCGAACGCACTCCCCAGACATCGCCCTGACCACCGATCTGATCGTTGGCTTCCCGGGAGAGAGCGACGCCGATTTCGCGGACACCCAGGCGGTGGCCGCCGATGCGGGGCTGACCGGCATGCATGTCTTCCGCTACTCGCCGCGCGCGGGAACCGCCGCGCCGCGCCTCGGCCTGCCGGTCGATGACCCCGTCAGCCGCGACCGGAGCCGCCGGCTGCAGGCGCAAGCCGACGCGCAGCGCGACGCGTACGAGATGCGCTTCATCGGTCGTGACCTGGAAGCGATCTGGGACCGGCGCCTTCCCTCCCGGGTGCGCGGCCTGACTGACAACTACATCACCGTCTATGCGCCCGAGCGCAGCCAGACGCTGGGCACCATCGCCCGCGTACGTCCGCTGACGCGTAGCGCTGACGGCCTGCTCTGCGCGTAAGCTTGGCCGGTGGCTGAGGAGTGTCTCTTCTGCAAGATCTTCGCGCGGGAGATTCCAGCGAAGGAAGTCTTCCGCGACGACGAGATCGTCGCCTTTGACGATATCCGTCCGGTCGCCCCGACGCATGTGCTGGTGATTCCGAAGGAGCACATTCCCGGCATCCACGACCTCACGCCGGCGCACGCCACGATGCTCGTCCGCATGGTCCAGGTCGCCAACCGCATCGCGGACGAACGCAAGATCGATCGCGACGGCTACCGCATGGTCTTCAACAAGGGGCCGCAGGCAGGGCAGACGGTTTACCACCTGCACCTGCACCTGCTCGGCGGGCGCACGATGGGTTGGCCGCCGGGCTAGACCGGATCAGCGCCGTTTGTAAATCTTTTGCGACAACGCCGTCACAACGGCATCCCTGACCGGCCACGCGCGAAATAAGGGCCGTAATCGGACGGCGCTAGGGTGGGGCCCAGATGCGCTTTCCATCGTGGCGTGCTACCCAGCCACAGGATCCAGCGGACCGGGAAAAGCTGCAGGCGCGGCTTACCAAGCTGACGACGCCCCCTGTTCAGGACGACCTCCCGGCTCCCCCGGTCATTACGGCGCCCATCAGCCCCGCCAGGGCAAAGCTGCAGGAACTGACGGGTGCTGGAGCCCCGGCGAGTGCGCGGATCGAGCCGGTGGCGGCCGAGACCACACCCTCGGTCGAGATCCCCGTCCCGGCTCCGCCGGTGGTGACGCCAGAACCCGTCCTGGCGGTGGCGCCGATCAGCGCCGTGGTGGAACCCGTGGTCGCGCTCGTTCCGTACAGCACCCCGGCCCCCGTCCTCGCGGCCGCGCCAACCGCCGTCGAGCCGAGCTCGCCTAGCGAATCGGACCGTCGCCGGCGCCGGCGCCGGAAGTTAGGATTCTTCCTCTTCTTCGCGGGCCTGATCGTCGTTTTCTTCGTGGTGCGCGCCATCCCCGGCGACTGGGAGATCGGCCCGTTCCGGATCGACGCAACCGGGAGCGCCGGCGACTCGGCGAGCCTGTATTACTCGGACGATCCGCACGCGCCGTTCTGGCTGCTCGTTCCCACCTTCAACCTGCCGCCGCGATTCTTCGCGGCGCGGCCCAACAGCAGTGCTCGACCAATCGTGGCCCTGGCGCCGTCGCCGAGCCATTCGCCGTCCGCAAGCGCCAGCGCGTCGACGAGCGTGAGCCCGTCATCGGGCCCCTCACCGTCCGCAAGCCCGAGCGGCTCGGCCTCTCCGAGCGCGAGCCCGTCTGCGTCCCCATCGGCCAGCCCGAGCGCGTCACCCTCGGCCAGTCCGAGCGCCTCACCCACGCCGAGCCCAACTCCAACCCCCACGCCCACGCCAACCCCAACGCCTACCCCCACGCAAATAGGGTCACCCAAGGACGCCCTCAGACAGCCTTTGACGGCTGTATATAATATATTCAATTACTTAAGTGAATCCTGAGGACGCAGAAGGTCGCGGGAAGACAACCCGGGACAGAGTTCTGGAGGCTAGGGTCGGAATCGAACCGGCGTAGACGGCTTTGCAGGCCGCTGCATGACCACTCTGCCACCTAGCCAAAAGGTGAGATCCGAGGCCGCGGGATCGACGCGCCGCCAGCACCACGTCCGAGCCTCGTGACCCGGCGCGGCTTTGGCTCCATCCTGCGGTAGCTCAAGCGTAACAAAAAGCCACCCGCGCCGTCGCCGCCCCCCGCGATCATACGCGCCGCGGCGCAGCGTGCGCAGGGCCTCCGTTGTAGCTCCCCTTCTCAGCGGGGTATAGACTTCGCCGGTCTGCAGACATGCAAGAGGGGATTTGCCATGGCTGACGTGACGCGGCGCGAGTTCCTGAAGGTAACTGGCGCTTCCCTGGCGGGCTCGAGCCTCGTGCTGCTCGGCTTCTCCCCCACCGCAGCGCTGGCCGAAGTACGCGAATTCAAGCTGGCGCGGGCCACCGAGACACGCAATACCTGTCCCTACTGTGCCGTGGCCTGTGGCGTTCTCATGTACAGCCTCGGCGATCGCTCGAAGAATGCCCGCTCGAGTATCTTCCACATCGAGGGCGATCCGGATCACCCGGTCAATCGCGGCACGCTGTGCCCGAAGGGTGCAGCGCTCATCGACTTCATCCACAGCCCGAGCCGCCTGACGCATCCCGAGTACCGCGCGCCGGGTTCCGACAAATGGCAACCGATCTCCTGGGACGAGGCCCTCGGTCGCATCGCCAAGCTCATGAAGGAGGATCGCGATGCGAATTTCGTGGCGAAGACGCCGGAGGGCCTGACCGTCAATCGGTGGCTGACCACCGGCATGCTCGCGGCCTCGGCGAGCAGCAACGAGGTCGGCTATCTCACGCACAAGGTGATCCGCAGCCTCGGCATCTTATCTTTCGACAATCAGGCCCGTGTGTGACACGGCCCGACGGTGGCAGGTCTTGCCCCGACGTTTGGCCGTGGAGCGATGACGAATCACTGGGTCGACATCAAGAATGCCGACATCGTTCTCATCATGGGCGGCAACGCCGCCGAGGCGCATCCCTGCGGCTTCAAGTGGGTGACTGAGGCCAAGGCGCACAACAAGGCGCGGTTGATCGTCGTCGACCCGCGCTTCACCCGCTCGGCCTCGGTGGCGGATCTCTACGTGCCGATCCGCACCGGCACCGACATCGCCTTCCTCGGCGGGGTGATCAGCTACCTGCTGAGCGAGGACAAGATCCAGCACGAGTACGTCAGAAACTACACCGACCTGAGTTTCATCGTGCGCGAGGACTTCGCCTTCGCCGACGGACTGTACTCGGGCTACAACCCCGCGAAGCGCAGCTACGACAAGTCGACCTGGGATTACGAATACGGGCCCGATGGCTACGTGAAGGCCGACCCCGCGCTCGCGCATCCGCGCTGCGTGTACCAGCTCATGAAGACGCACTATGCGCGCTACACCCCCGAGATGGTGGAGCGCGTCTGCGGCACGCCGAAGGAGAAGTTCCTCAAGGTGTGCGAGATGATCGGCTCGACCGCAACGCCCACGCGCGCCATGACCATCATGTACGCCCTCGGCTGGACGCAGCACTCGGTCGGCTCGCAGATGATTCGCTGCGGCGCGATGATGCAGCTGCTGCTGGGCAACATCGGTGTGGCCGGCGGCGGCATGAACGCGCTGCGCGGACATTCCAACATCCAGGGGCTCACGGACCTGGGGCTCATGTCGAACCTGCTGCCGGGGTATATCACGCTGCCGGGGGAGAAGGAGCAGGATTACGAGAAGTACGTGGCCGCGCGCGCCTTCAAGCCCCTGCGGCCCAATCAGCTGAGCTACTGGCAGAACTTCAACAAGTTCTACGTCAGCCTGATGAAAGCCTGGTGGGGGGATGCGGCGACCAGGGAGAACAACTGGGCCTACGACTATCTGCCGAAGCTCGACAAGGGCTACGACATGCTGCAGACGTTCGAGCTCATGAGCCAGGGCAAGATGAACGGCTTCATCTGCCAGGGCTTCAATCCGCTGGCCGCGGCGCCCAACAAGGCCAAGATGACCGGCGGGCTCGCCAAGCTCAAATTCCTCGTGATCATGGACCCGCTCGCGACCGAAACGAGCGAGTTCTGGCGCAACTACGGGGAGCACAACGACGTCGATCCCTCCAAGATCCAGACCGAGGTCTTCCGCCTCCCGACCTCGTGCTTCGCCGAGGAGGACGGCGCGCTGGTGAACTCCGGCCGCTGGCTGCAGTGGCACTGGAAAGGGGCCGAGCCACCCGGTGAGGCACGCACGGATCTCGAGATCATGGGCGAGCTCTTCACGCGGCTGCGCGCTCTTTATAAGAGTGGCGGCGGCGCCTTCCCCGATCCGATCGTGAACCTTTACTGGCCGTACGCCGTGGCGAAGAGCCCCAGCCCCGAAGAGCTCGCCAAGGAATACAGCGGTCGTGCGCTGAAAGACGTCACCGACCCCAAGAACCCGACCCAGGTGATACGCAAGGCGGGCGAGCAGCTCGCAGGATTCGGCGAGCTACGCGACGACGGCAGCACGCTTTCCGGGTGCTGGCTCTACTGCGGCGCCTGGGGACCCAACGGCAATCTCATGGCGCGGCGGGATAACTCCGACCCCACCGGCATCGGTCAGACCCTCAACTGGGCGTATTCATGGCCGGCAAACCGCCGCGTGATGTACAACCGCGCCTCCTGCGACCCGAGCGGCAAGCCCTTCAATCCGGATCGCAAGCTCATCGCCTGGAATGGCACGGCGTGGACCGGTGCGGATGTGCCCGACTACAAGGCGGACGAGGATCCCTCACTCGGCATGGGTCCGTTCATCATGAACGCCGAGGGGGTGGCGCGCTTCTTCGGGCGCGGGAACCTGGCCGAAGGCCCCTTCCCCGAGCACTACGAGCCGTTCGAGACCCCGCTCGCCCGCAACCCGCTGAGCCCCGCTCAGGAGCAGACACTCAGCAACCCCGCTGCCCGCGTGTTCAAGGACGACCGCGCGGCGTTCGGCAAGGTCGCGGAGTTCCCGCACGTCGCGACCACTTACCGCCTCACGGAGCACTTCCATTACTGGACGAAGCACGTGCGGTTGAACGCGATTCTGCAGCCGGAGCAGTTCGTCGAAATCGGAGAAGGCCTCGCGAAAGAGCTCGGCATCGCTTCAGGGGATCGCGTGAAGGTCTCCTCGAATCGCGGCTTCATCAAGGCCGTGGCGGTAGTCACCAAGCGCCTGCGGACGCTCCCGGCCGACGGCAAGCCGGTGCACACGGTCGGCATTCCCATTCACTGGGGCTTCACCGGCCTCGCCAAGCCGGGTTTCCTCGCCAACACGCTCACGCCCGTGGTCGGTGATGGCAACTCGCAGACGCCCGAGTTCAAGTCGTTCCTCGTCAAGGTGGAGAAGGTCTGATGGCCTTGCAATCCCTGGACATCGTCCGGCGCTCGGCTACCACGACACCGGAGCCCGGCGTGCGCCAGCCGGCCGTAGGCCCGGTCGCGAAGCTCATCGACACCACCAAATGCATCGGCTGCAAGGCCTGCCAGGTCGCCTGCATGGAGTGGAACGATCTTCGCGACGAGATCGGCACCAACGTCGGTGTATATGACAACCCGCCCGACCTGACCGACGCGTCCTGGACGGTGATGCGTTTTGCGGAGTACGAGAATCCCAAGGGGGATCTCGAGTGGTTGATCCGCAAGGACGGCTGCATGCATTGCGCGGATCCGGGCTGCCTCAAGGCTTGCCCGGCGCCCGGCGCCATCGTGCAGTACTCGAACGGTATCGTGGACTTCCACGAGGAGAACTGCATCGGCTGCGGCTACTGCATCGCCGGCTGCCCGTTCGATATCCCGCGCATCTCCAAGCGCGATAAGAAGGCCTACAAGTGCACCCTGTGCTCGGATCGCGTCGCGGTCGGTCTCGAGCCGGCCTGCATCAAAGCCTGCCCGACCGGCGCGCTGGTGTTCGGGACCAAGGAGGACATGCAGCAGCATGCCGCCGAGCGGGTGGCGGACCTCAAGTCGCGCGGCTTCGAGCAGGCGGGCCTGTACGATCCGCCCGGTGTAGGTGGCACGCATGTGATGTACGTGCTGCATCACGCGGATCAGCCGCAGCTCTATGCCGGGCTCGCACCGGACCCGCATATCAGCGCCCTGGTCGGGCTCTGGAAAGGCGCCTCCAAGCCGTGGGCGCTGGCGCTCATGGGGCTCACGGCGCTTGCCGGCTTCTTCCACTTCGTGCGTATCGGGCGCAACCGGATCGAGGATCGCGACGAGGCGGCGGCGCAGCAGGCCCTCGAGGCCGCCCGCCGCAGCGCTCCGCCCGGGAGCGGCGGCACGCGGGAGAAGCGACCATGAGCCCGAGTGATGCCCGGCCGACCGTAGTGCGCTATACCGCCGGCGAGCGCACCACCCATTGGCTGATCGCCCTCGCCTTCGTGCTCGCGGCGCTCTCGGGACTCGTGTTGTTTCATCCGGCGCTCTTCTGGCTCAGTGTTTTCTTCGGCGGCGGCCCCTGGACACGCATCCTGCACCCCTTCATCGGCCTGTTCATGCTGATCGTGTTCCTGTCCTTCGCCGCGACGGTCTGGGACGATAACCGCATGCAGCCGGCCGACTGGCAGTGGCTGCGGCGGTGGAGGGACGTGGTGAACAATCGCGAGGAGCAGCTCCCCGAGGTCGGCCGCTACAACGCCGGCCAGAAGCTCTTGTTCCTCGTGATCGTCGCCTGCCTGGCGGGACTGCTGCTGTCGGGGCTCGTCATCTGGCGCGCGTATTTCTCCTCCTACTTCGCAATCGGACTGATTCGCTTCGCCTCACTGCTGCACGCGGTATGCGCCTTCGTGCTGATCTGCGCGATCCTGGTGCACATT
>Ga0209806_1002859_pt1 | contig 10579 bp, 8 predicted proteins | sample GraSoiAngelo_152_FD_186166 | JGI IMG/M metagenome (GOLD analysis project Ga0209806, IMG submission 186166) | Grasslands soil microbial communities from the Angelo Coastal Reserve, California, USA - 14_1009_12_30cm (SPAdes) (version 2) | ecosystem: Environmental > Terrestrial > Soil > Grasslands ... | reverse complement strand
GTTGCGGTAATCCGAACCTGACGGTTCCGCGCGTGACGAGTTCGGAACTGAGTACGCGCTCTTCAATAGGAACGAGTATCGGTGACGGCGTCGGTGGAGCTGTTCGCAACGCCGCGTCCGCCGGCGATTCGATCCTGGAGCCGACGAACCAGGCGACGAACGCGCCGGCGGCGACGGCAGCGAGCATCGTATACAGAATATTGACCCGCTTGAGCGGGACACCGGCTTCGCTGACGTTGCGCTCGTGCGCAGAAAGATCGGGGCGCGGGGCGATCTCTAAGCGCTCAGATTCGGACTTGGCCATTCGAAACAACTCCTAGCGGCGCCCTTGACCGCCCGCTTACTGAACCTTGCGCGCAAATAGCTCCCGCTGAATCTTCTCCTCCACAGGGCTGATCAAATCTTCCTGCAGTGTGTATGACTTGAGGGCTACTCGGCGCTCAAAGTCCTGGAGCTCCTTCAGCTGCAAGCGCTGCTCGGCCGACATGTTGGTGACCAGGATCGTACCTTTGTTCGTCAGCGCAGCCAGCCGTGCGCGGATATCCGGCTCCACATCGTCCGGATGGGCGTAGTCGAACCCGGATTTTTTCATCTCGGCCGTGAATTTCCGCAAGGCCGCCTTCATCCGGGGGTCCTTGTTGATCAGGGCGTTTTGCGGGTTGTAGTAGCTGGATTTGAGCTGCTCCGGCTTGAAGACCTGCTCGATCGCCTTGCGTGTGCAGCCGCCGCATTGCGAGAAATCCTCGGTTTCAACGGCCACCGCGAAGGTGGCGCTGGGATTCTCGCCAAACAGCGCGCGGTTATAGGCCACCTGGGCAGCCGCCGACAGGCTCCTGAAATGCGCGACGTTGCGCTCACCCAGGCCAGCCTTGGCCGGGCTGTAACCCGTGGCAAGCTGCGGCGGCTCGCCGGTATACATCGTCGCGACTCCGAAACCGTACTTGCCGTGAAACTCCTCCTCGCTGAGGCCCGGCATTTTCTTGTCCGCCTTCATTCCAGCGCGCACCGTTTCGTAATCGGCGGCAATGTATTGAAACCCCTGCTCGAGCATGCATTTCGAGATCAGCGACTCAACCTGCTCGATCGCCTGAACGAGTTGTTTTTGTGTGAAGCCGAATTCCTCTGCGCCGAATCCTGGCGTCGTCTGCGCGGCGGCGGGAACGGGAGACAGCGACGACACAGCCGCCCCTAGCGCGAACGCAGTCACCGTCTTGCTGAACACCCCAGTCATCGTCTTGCCCTCCATTGCCTGCGCCCGGTTTGACTTCCGTCCGGCCCGCTACCGGTCCATGCCGATCACTTTCCCCGAATCGAGGTCCACCAGCACATCGATTTCAGCGCCATCCTTGTCGGCGACGATCTCGATCACCCACACATTCTTGCCGCGTTTCTTCTCGATGCCCGTGTCGGTCACCTTGCCAGGCACAGCCGCGAGCGCCGCCTTGACAGCCTGCTCGCGGCTGATCTTCGCACTGGGTTGTGCGGCAGCCCCCTGGACGGGGGCTTCCGCATCGGCGGCGGGAGCGGTGCCCGGGAGCAGAAGAGTTGCGGCCAGGCCGAGAGTGGCCGCTGCCCGTCTGAACGTCGTCAAGTCGCGGTCGGCAGGTCTGCGTGTCTGGATCATGGTGCTGTCCCTCCGGGTGAATTACTGTTTCCGAACCGCCGTCACGAACGACGTCTCGGTGAATGACCGGTTTCCGTCCTTGGCTACGGTGCCGATCGCCAGCTTGTATTCCAGACCGGGCGCAAGGAAGCCGTCGGACACCGTAAACGCTGTTACGGTACCGGGAAGGTCGACTTTGAACTCGCGCCGAGTCTTCTCCTGCTCGATCACCAGAATGAAGGCAGCGGCATCCTTCACCTTGTTCCACTTGACCTGCATCCCGGTGATTGGAACATTCTTCTCATTGGGACGGGGCTGGACGAGACGAGCCGCGTCCGGAAATTTGTGGCTCAACGTCGCCTCGCCTTGGAGCGTAGCTCCCGTCGTCACGGTGCCTGTGAAGCGGTAGAGCCCCGCGGGGAAGTCTTTACTTAGACTGCCGTCCCTTTTCGGCTCCGGTGATTCAAGGGTAAGGTGCCGCATGCCCAGTTTGGAATCCGCGGCCTTGTAGTCGATCACCGTGCGACCGTCCGGGGCTACCACCTTCAATGCGCTTAATCCATCCTTGCCACTAATGGCATCGAAGGTGATTTCGGAATCCTCATCTTCGACCGTTTGCTCCAGATAGACCGAGACGCTCTCGAACTTGCCGGCAGCCCAGACGGGACTATGGCAGGCGGCCAATACGATGGCGACGTGAAGCAGTGCCCTTCTCATGAGAGATCCTCCGATGAATGCATTGCGTACCTCACGCGGCGGTCGATCCCACTTCGGGCATCGCTCCGATTTCCTGTGTGTTCGCGGTTCCGGCGCCGAACCGTAGATAGAGGGCTGGAACGACAAAGAGATTGAGCAAGGTGGAAGTCACCAGCCCGCCCAGGATCACCACTGCCATGGGATACTCGATCTCTTGCCCGGGCACATTGCCGTAGATCACCAAGGGCATGATCGCGAATGCGGTAGCGCCCGTTGTCATCAGTATGGGGCGCAAGCGTTCGCGCGCGCCCCGCAGCACGAGGTCTATACCAAACACCTCGTTTTCATAGCGCTCGAGGTGCTGGAAGTGGTTGATCATCATGATGCCGTTCCGCGCGGCGATCCCCAGGACCGAGAGGAAGCCCACGAGAGACCCCAAGGTTATGATGCCGCCCGTGGCAAACGCGGCCAACACGCCGCCGACCAAGGCAGATGGCAATGTCAGGAAGCTCAGGGTTGCGAGCCGCCAGCTTCGGAACGACAAGTGCAGCAGCACAAAGATCGCCCCCAACGCGAGAATCGCGAAGGCTTGCAGATTTTCCTGGGTCGACTGCAGTTCGACATAAGCGCCCTGCAGGATCGCGTGATACCCGAGCGGAAACTTTATTGTTTCCAGCGTCCGCTGTACGTCCTGGGCGACTGCTCCCAAGTCCCGTCCTTTGGCGCCCGCCTGAATGTCGATGCGGCGCGATCCGCCCTCGCGCTTGATGACATTGGGCGTCGGCACAATGCGAACATCGGCCACCTCGTTCAGGCGGACCCGCTTGCCCGTGGGCGTATCGAGCAGCATCCGTTCGACCGCGGTGAGGCTATGGCGCCACTCCGGCGTTGTCCAGACCTGCACATCGTAGGTGCGCCCGCCGGAGAAGATGTCGCCGACTTCCTCGCCCGCCATCAGAACGGCCGACGCGCGGCGCACATCTCCCGGCTTCAGCCCGTAGCGCAGCGCCTCAGCAGGTTTCTCGGTAACCTGTATGTGGGGCACATCGACATTAATGTCCTTCTTGACCTCATCAATCCCCTTGATCTTGACGAGGGCCTGCCGCACGACTTCCGCCTGGTCGCGCAAGACCGCCAGATCGGAACCGAAGATACGCACGACGATCGGCTCGCTCTCCCCTGACAGGACTTCCTGGATTCGCTCATCCAGGTAGGTTTCCGCACCGCGGTACAGGCCAGGATAGCCGTCGACCACCTCTTTGATGGCGGCAAGCGTCTTGTCGTAATCGACATGGGGATCGATGCTGATCCAGTTCTCACCGCTGGCGACGCCGACAATTTCGTCCGCCAGGAAGGCCTGACCGATATGCGCACCAAAATTGCGAACCCCGGGGATGGCACGCAGTTCACGGCTGACCCGCTGAGTGATGCGAAGCATTTCCGGATGCGATGTGCTTGGATCAGCGATCCAGTGGATCAGGAAATCCCGCTCCTTGAACGGTGGCATGAGCGAATAGCCCAACATCGGCCAGGCCGCGACACCGGCAAGCGTGATGACCGCCACGCTGGCGTACGCCGCGCGCGGTGTGCGCGTGGTCCGGGCAAGCACCCGAACATAGATGCGCCCAAGCCATTCGGCCAAGGGCGATACGTTGCCCGCAAGCGACGCATTGCGCAGCAGAAACAGGCACAACACCGGGGTAACCGTCACCGCAACGATCAGCGACGCGAGGATCGCCGTGACATAGGCCAAAATGAGTGGCTTGAAGAACGCGCCCGATAATGCGTGCATGAAGAAGACAGGCATCACGGCAATCACGATAATCAGTGTCGCGTAGAAGATGGGATTCCGCACCTCGATGGTCGCATCAAGTATGATGCGTGCGGCGGATTGCGAATCGCCCGCGGCGCGGCGCTCGCGAAGGCGCCGCATGATATTCTCGACGCCGAGAATGGCGTCATCGACCACCACACCGAGGGCGATCACAAAGCCCGCCAGCACCATCGTGTTGAGGGTCAAGCCGCTCCATTCGAGCACCAGCACGGCCGCCAGCAGGGAAAGCGGTATGGCCACGATGCAGATCAGCGCCGTACGCACTTCATAGAGAAAGGCGAAAACCACGAGAATGACCAGCACGCATCCCAGGACCAGTGCGTGGGACAGATTGTCGATGGAAGCGTCTATGTATTCGGCCGGGCGGAAGATCTTGCTGTCGATTTCCACGTCGGCAAGACCGGGTTTTAGCTCGTCCAAAGCTGCTTCGACGCCGCGGGTCACCTCGAGCGTGTTGCCCCACGGATATTTCTCGACGATCAGCATGAGCCCGGGGCCGTCGTTGATCACCGCATCGCCAATCATTCCCTGCGGGCCCCATACGAGCTGGGCCACATCGCCGAGGACCAGCTGCTTTCCATTACGCTTGGCAACGGGCACTTGAGCAAGAGTTTCCGGCGTCGTGCTCGACGGAATATGATGGACAGGAAGACGCAGGTCGGCAGTCTCGATAAGACCGCCGGTGCCGATATGCGCGCCGCCGGCATAGCGCAGCAGCCCCACCTCCAGCGCGTCCGATGTCTTTTCCATCACATGATCGAGAGTCAGGCCGAGCTGCTCCAGCCGCTCGGGATCGACCTGGACTTGAAGCATTTTCAAGCGCTCGCCCCAGATTGCGACATTGGCAACCCCGGGCACGCTGAGCAGCCGCGGCCTGATCTTCCAGTAGGCGAGCATGGAGAGGTCCATCTGGGATCTCTCTTTCGTCGTGACGCCGATCTTCATCACACGGCTGGTCGACGACACGGGCGGCATCATGACCGGCGGGGCCGCCCAGGTCGGCATACCCTGCGTTGCGATGGCGACGCGCTCCGTCACGAGTTGCCGGGCGGCCAATTCGTCAGCGCCGCGCTCCAGGATCGCGGTGACGGAAGACAGCTGCGCAACCGAGCTCGATCGGAGGATCTCTACGCCCGGCACGCCGTTCATTGCATTCTCGATCGGGACGGTGACCTGCGCCTCCACCTCGGCCGGCGACAGCCCGAGGCAGAGAGTCTGGACCTCCACTCTTGCCGGGGCGAATTCCGGAAAGACATCGATCGGAATATCTCGCAGCCGCTGGGCGCCGAAAAAGGTGAGACCGAGGCCAAATGCCACGACGATGAAGCGAAAATGCAGGCTGTTTCCCACGATCCAGCGAATCATGACTTCAGCCTCCCGGTCGCTATTCGCCGTTGACGCCCATCTCTGCGCCGTAAAGTTCGGGCACCCCCTCCGTGACGACTCGCGTTCCGGCAGGCGGACCGTCGGTAAGGTAGGCGTAGTTTCCGTTGACCCGCTTGATCACGACAGCCGCACGGACGTAGGTCAGCGGCGCCGCAACCGTGTACACCCAGGCATCGCCGTCGCGATCGTAGATGATCGATGAATATGGCGTGATCTTCATGCGCGGTTGCTTTTCGGTGATTTCAGAGGTCTGAATTCCGAGCCTGCGGGCCGCGTTGGGCAGCAAGGCGATCTGGTTCAGGCCAAATCCCAGACGCTTGATGGTTGCCTGCGATTCAGGTTTCGGGGGAGCGGGGGAGTCGGCCCGCGCCTCAGGCGCCAGGGCTTGCAAACCCACAGCTATCATCGCGACAGCGACAGCAGCAGCATTTTTGAGCATAGCGCACGTCCTCCACGTCGGGAAAGCGTCCATCAGGCTGCCTCCGCAATCAACGGACCTGTCGTGGCTGCGATCGCGGCCGCAAATCGCGGATACAAGGCCGGCAGCACGAACAGCGCGAAAATTGCCGAGCTCACCAAACCGCCGAGAATCACGACAGCCGCCGGGTGAAGAATCTCCAGTCCGGCGACGTTGCCCAGCGCGACAAAGGGGAGAACGATCGCGCCGGTGGTGATGGTGCTTGCGACGACCGCTCGCAGGCGGTCCTCCACCCCTCGCAAGATCAGATCGCCGCCACGCCCCGCATCCTGCTGTTCGAGATCCTGGAAGCGCCGGATCTGGATGATCCCGTTGCGCGAAGCAAGGACGAGAATCGCGAGAAATCCCAGGAACGAGCCGAGCGTGAGCACCCCGCCGCCGAGAAAGGCCGCGACGAAGCCTCCAAGCGCCGCCACCGGCGCGCCAAGGATGACGAGAGCGGCCAGCCGCCAGCTTCCCAGAGCGGCGTGCAGCAGCAGAACGATCGCCACGACGGCCGCAATCAGGTAGCTGTATACCGAGCGCACAGCGGCGCTCCGCTCGACATACTCGCCGAGCACTTCCGCGTGGTACTCGAAGGGAAACGCGACGTCCCTGATGCGACGCCTGGCTTCCCGCGTCACAGCGTCCACCGAGCGTCCGCTGACCGCCGCCTCGACGTCAATCCGCCGTGACACGCCTTGACGATGGATCACGCTTGGCGCCGCGACGCTGCTCACCCCGGCAACATCTCTCAGCCTTACCTGCGCACCGGACTCGGTATCGATCAAGAGGTTCTGGACATCGTTGAGGTCCTTGCGGATGTCCGGGTGTCCCCAGATCACGACGTCGAACACTTTCTGCTCTTGAAACAGGCTGCCCACCGTGATCCCGCCGATCAGCGCCGACGCAGCCCGGCGCACGTCACCGGGCTTAAGACCGTATTGCCGGGCTTTCTCGAGATCGACCTTGACGGAGATTTCCTGTTGCTCGGCCTGCGGCTCGACCTCCGGGCTCTCGACCCCACTGATCCCCGCCAGAACCTGCCGAATCTCTTCTGCCTTGGAGCGCAGAATGCCAAGATCTTCCCCGTAGACGCGCACGGAGATCGCCTGATCCTCGCCGGTCAGGGCCTCGCGCACCTTCCTGGAGAGATAGGCGTGCACCTCGCCGTCGACTCCGGGCTGGGCAGCGACCACTTGCTGCACGGCCACAAGCGTCGCCTCGTAGTCGGCCTTTGGATCCAGGCTTACCCAGACCTGCGCCGAATTCGCGTCGGAGACATCATGCGACAGCAGCGCGCGGCCGATCTGCGCCGCCGCGTTGCGCACTCCCGGGACCGCCCGCAGATCGTGAATGAGCGTTGCGGTGAGGCGATCCATCGCCTGCACGGATGTGCCCGCTGGCGCCTGCAATTCGACAAATACGTCGGTCTCCTTGAAGGACGGGATCAGCGAGCGTTCCAGCTGCGACCAGGCAAGAACTGCAACCACGATCCCGGCTGCCACACAAGCCAAGGCGAGAGCCGGCGAGCGCAGCGCGGGCCCAGCCATACGGCTATAAAGCCGCTGGATCCCGCCCAGGAAAGCGGATCCGCCCGACAGCGGCCCGGATGCGCGCGCTGAAAGCAACATGGTCAGCGCCGGCGTGACCACCGTCGCGACCAGGAGCGAAACCACTATGGCGATGATGTAGGACCACGCGAGAGGCTTGAAGAATGCCGCAGATAACCCTTGCATCAACAAGACCGGCGCCACCGCGACGACGCCGATCAGGGTTGCGTAGAGCATCGGTCTGCGGATTTCGATCGCCGCATCGGTAATGATGCGCCATGCCGGCGGCCGCGATCCTCCAGGATTCCGCTGGCGAAGGCGCGCGAAGATATTCTCGACATCGACGATGGCATCATCGACCACCGCGGCAATCGCCGTCAGCAGGCCCGCAACCACCATGATGTTGAAGTTGGCGCCGCGCAAGTAGAGTACCGAGGCGGCGGCAACCAGCGACAGGGTAATGGATGTTGCCGCCACCAGTGTCGCCCGCCAACTGCCGAGCAGAGCACTCAGCGCGACGATCGCGAGGAAAGCAGCGATCAGGCTCGCAGTGGACAAGTTGCTGGTCGCCTGCTCGATAAAGCTCGCGGGTCGATAGATGGCCGTGTCGACGTCGATCCCGGTCATGCCAGGCCGCAGTTCGTCAAGCGCAGCCTCTACTTTCTTGGTGACCTCCACCGTGTTGTACCCAGGGGCCTTCTCGATCACAAGCAGGAGGCCAGGACCATCCTTAAGGATGGCGTCGCCGATAAGCGGCTGATGACCTTCGACTACATCGGCAACCTTGCGCAACTCGAGCGACGTTCCGACTATCGGGATGCTGGCGAAATCCTCGGCCGCCGTGATGGGAAAGACGTGACGTATATTAAGTCTCTGGTTCGGCGTATCGATAAACCCGCCAGTGCCGGGCGTCGACGAATTCAGATAGGTCAGCGGCGATGACCACACGGCTTCACCCGCCGTCTTGACGACTTTCTCGAGCGTGATGCCGTTACGACGGAGCTTGACGGGATCGACTTGGACCTGGACCTGCCGATTGCGTTGTCCCCAGATCGATACATTGGCGACGCCGGGCACGCCGGTCAGCCGGGGCACGATGGTCCATTGCGCCAGCACGGACATATCGATCAGCGAGACGGACTTGGAACTCAGTCCGATGTTCATGATGCGGCTTGCCGTTGCCACCGTCTGTAGCAACGTCGGCGCGGTCGATACGTTCGGCAGGGCGCGCGCCTGGGTCATCCGCTCGTTGACCATCTGTCGGGCGCGGATGAGATCGGTCCCCGGCGCGAACAACAAGTCGATCGAAGACACGCCCGTTATCGATTCCGACTCGATGGATTTGAGCCAAGGCACGCCAACCAAGAGATCGGCCTCGAGCGGCACAGTGATTAGCGACTCCACTTCCGCCGCCGACAGCCCAAGCGCCTCGGTCCTTACCTGCAGAGTCTCGGGCGAGAATTCGGGCACGACATCCAGCGGCGCTTGACGGATTTGCCAGAGCCCCGCCGCGACCAGAACGGCCGCTATCGCAACGACCACGATGCGAAGACGCAAACAGGCCAATACGATCTGTTCCATTCACTCCTCCTTGATGCTCGAATTCTCGCGACGTCGGGAGAACTCTGTGTTCTTTGTGCCTGTCACTTGCTGCGAACCGCTTCCAGATGCTTCAGCAATTCCACCGCCTCATCCCTGGCCTGCTCGAGCCAGCGAGCCTTCTTTGTGGATTCCCACCTCTTGACGAAGATGTACTGATGCGCCGGACCGACCACTAATTCGAGATAGGCCCGCTCCTCGCCGAAATCAGCGAGCGATTTCAACGGAATACCGAGGGCGTCGCCGGCCGTGCCGTTCTCGCCCCACTTCTCCTCGATCTCGACGTCGGTCATCCGCTTCATCGCCTGGGAATCAGCGATCGCCGCGTCCATCAGCTTGGCGTATTTGGGATGGCTGGCCCCGTATTCCTTCAGCCCGACGATGCCGAGTGCGAGCATCTCGTCGAGGCGGGCGAGAGTTGCCCTGCTGTCCGCCAGACGTTTGCTGTTGAGCTCCGCCAGTGTCGCCTCGGCGCGCGCTTTGAAGCCGGCGCGATCGAAGGCCCAGGCGGCGGACGGGGCGGCCCCGAGCACTAGGAGGAGGGCCAGGGTGCCGGCCGCCTTGCCGAACTGTGCTAGGTTCGGGTGCCCGATCGGGAACACGTCGACCGGCATCTTGCGCAGCTGCTGCGAGCCGAAGGCGAGCAGCGCGGCCGCCGCCGCGACGACTAGAAAGCGGAACTGACGACTGGAACCGATAATCCAGCGAAACACGATGAGGCCAGATTAGACATTGGCTGGTGGGGATGTCGTTGCGTGTGAAAAGCGGGTCGCAATAGACCATTAGGAGCAGACCATTCGGACCACACCATTCGGAGCAGACCATTCGGACCACGGGCAACTATGTAGAACCCCGTAGCAGAAATGCTGGTAGTTTTCCCCATTGCACCCCGCGGAGCCCTAAGACTGCTGCTTCAGCGCTTGTCGCGCGACGCGACGCCGCGGCGCTCCAGCATGAAGACCTCGTGCACGATCTGATCGGAAGAGAACTGCACGAAGAGCGTCAGCGGCCGCTGGAAACCTTCGAGCTAGGAAATCAGCCGCCGTCCGGACCGATGCGCGCGGCGTAGTTGCCGCGGCCGTAGGCGCGGTTGGGAATCTCGCGCCAGTACCACAGCACGGTCTCCCCGTTGGCGAGTCGCCGGGTTTCGACCGGCTCCCCCATCACCGCCCTGACGTCGGCTTCCCTCGACCTGCCCGGAGCGAGGGCGGAACCGCCCGAGCAACCCATGAGGAGTGCCGCCATGAGAGGTCCGAGCGAGCCAAAACGCATGCGCCATCATGGTCGGACGGCCGTCCGGCGCGGTCAAGTCAAGTCGCGGAAAGCGTCCCGTCCCTGATGGCGAAGACTGTGAGAGCGGCGGTGCTGTGCAGGTCGAGCTTCGTCATGATGTTCGCGCGGTGTCTCTCGACCGTCTTTACGCTCAGGGAGAGGCTCTCCGCGATCTCACG
>Ga0209806_1002856_pt1 | contig 10582 bp, 9 predicted proteins | sample GraSoiAngelo_152_FD_186166 | JGI IMG/M metagenome (GOLD analysis project Ga0209806, IMG submission 186166) | Grasslands soil microbial communities from the Angelo Coastal Reserve, California, USA - 14_1009_12_30cm (SPAdes) (version 2) | ecosystem: Environmental > Terrestrial > Soil > Grasslands ... | reverse complement strand
TTCTTTCTCTTTCGGGATCAGTGACGGCGTCTCAAGCACTTCTTTTGGCGGAATCCTCCGTGCGCCAGGGATGATCTCAGGATAGGCCAACAAGTCGAGTGGCTGGCGAACATCAAAAAGAAGTACCTCCTTATTTGAAGCCAGCAACGAGTGGAGCTCCTCCGCCGTGATGCTGTGCTGCTCCATTTCGCGTCGGTCACTTGTGCGTTTGATCCTAAGTACGATCAGCAAGAACAGGACCGCAACGCATATAGCAGTAAGAGTCAGCAACATCCTTCTGTTCCTCTACTCTCTCCTGGTACCAGATTCCCCGCGGAGACAGGAAGATTCGCAACTTCCGCTGATCTCCTTGTAGTCACAAAACTGGAGCTACTTTAGGCTGGTGGAATACAGCCCTGAAAAGGCTACCCTCTACCACTTCCATGGGCGACACTTACCCGCTGGAGGCCTCGACCTTCATCCCGCACGCGTAGTACACACTTCCTCATCACGCTCCAACGGTTCAAAGTTGTCCTGTCGTGGACGCCACCTCTTCAATGATTTACAGATCCGGAATCTTTCAGATCTTTCATAAACGTTACTTAGGCACAAACTGAGGCTCACAGTCCTATTCAAAAGCTCAATGTTCAAGCCAGGTTGGGAGAGATTCGGAAGTTCTAGGACATCGCTCAAATGCGGCGATCACTTGCAAGGAAAATTGGATACTTTTCTGCGAGCTGCAAGTTGGCCAGAGCCACTCAGCCAAGCCTGATGACGACTCGCGAACGGCGGGAGACCAGCTACCAGTTTCATACCTATCGGTACATATGGTGAATCCTCGATTGCGCGGGCGGCATCTCTATTTCAGCGCCAGTATTCGGGAGGAAGGTCAAATTGAAAAAGCTTTCGGTCATTTTACTCTTTGCGTTAGTGGGTGTCGAAGTACTCACAACTTCCGGATGCAACAAGACAGAAGCCAAGGAGCCCGCTGCGCGGCCGCTTCCGGTAAAGACCGAGACTGTGAATCTAGCGCCTGTGCCACGAGTGGATGAATACGTTGCAACGGTAAAATCGCGCCGTTCGGCCAGCATCCAGCCGCAGGTCGATGGCTCGCTAACCCGGATATTGGTGAAGTCCGGCGACCACGTGCACGCCGGACAGGTTTTGATGACGATCGATCCGCTAAAGCAGCAGGCGACGGTCGATCAGCAACGTAGTACCGAAGCACAAAAGAAAGCGTTGCTGGATTACAACCAGCGTGAAGTGGAACGACAGCGGCAGCTATACGAGTCGGGCGTGAGCAGCAAACGGGACTACGAACTCGCCGTGCAGGCGTACGAAAATTCCAAGGCCGATTGGGAGGCCTCCACCGCCGCGCGTGTTACTCAGCAGCGCCAGTTGGCGTATTACAACCTGACCGCTCCATTTTCCGGCATCGTCGGCGACATTCCGGTGCATATCGGCGACTACGTGGCACCGCAGACGCTTTTGACCACGGTCGATGAAAACGCGGAACTCGAAGCCTACATCTACATTCCCACGGAACGGGCCGCCGATATACGCATGGGGCTTCCCGTCCAGGTTGTCACAAGCAGCGGGGAACTCATGGAGAGCACGAAGATCAATTTCATCTCGCAGCAAGTGGACAACGCGCTCCAAGGCATATTGGTGAAAGCGCCTGTTCATACCTCGCTCGATCGGTTCCGCAACGCCCAGCTGGTGAAGGCCAGGGTTGTTTGGAGCACGGCTCCTGCCCCCACCGTATCGGTCTTGGCGGTCACGCGCATCGGGGGGCAATCATTTGTGTATGTGGCGACCGCAGCCGATAAAGGGACCATCGCGAAACAGCGGGCCGTTACCCTCGGTGACACGGTGGGAAACGACTATGCAGTGACCGGTGGCCTGAACCCTGGAGACAAAGTGATCGTGTCCGGCATTCAGTTCCTCATCGACGGTACACCTGTCCAGCCGATCAGCTAAGCCAGTTCGGCCCACCCTGGAGTTGCGGGAGCTAGAGAGAGGTATAGGTTTGGTTGACTTTTTCATTAAACGGCCGATTTTTGCGACAGTATGCGCGCTGCTGATAATTCTCGCAGGCGCGGTCTGCATTCCCAGCCTGCCCATCTCGCTGTATCCCACCCTCGCGCCGCCGCAGGTCACTGTGACCAGCAACTATGTTGGCGCGAATGCGCAGGTGGTGGAATCCGCGGTCACTACTCCCCTGGAGCAGCAGATCAATGGGGTCGAGGGCATGCATTACATCACGTCGACCAGTTCGAACGACGGCACCAGCAGCATCAATGTCTCCTTCCGCACAGGGTATGACCTGAACATCGCGGCGGTCGACGTGCAAAACCGTGTTGCGACGGCACAAGGGCGCCTTCCGCAGGAAATCAAGAACACGGGCATAACCATTACGAAGGCAAATCCCAACTTTGTGTTTGCCGCGGGATTCTTCTCGCCCGATAACAGCCTTTCGAATCAGTACATCTCGAATTATCTGGACGTCTACGTCAAGGACGCACTGAAGCGAATACCCGGCGTGGGTGATGTAGTGATCTTTGGCGAGCGCAAGTACGCCATGCGAATCTGGCTTGATCCCACGAAGCTGGCCGCCCGCCAATTGACGGCGGCCGATGTAGTTTCGGCGCTGCAGGAACAGAATGTCGAAATCCCCGCTGGCCAGTTAGGCCGTCCCCCGGCGGATCAAAAGCAGACGTTTCAGGTGACTCTACGCGTGGTAGGGCGACTATCGGATCCCCGTCAATTCGAGAACATCATCCTCAAGAACACCCGCGACGGGATTGTCCAGCTTAAGGATGTTGGTCGCGCCGAGATCGGCGCGGAGAGTTACGACACGAACCTTTTGTACAGTGGGCACGAGGCGATCGGCGTCGGCGTGCAGCAGCTCTCGAACGCCAACGCTCTGCAGGTGGATAAGGCCGCCAAGGCCGCACTCGAGGAGTTATCCAAGTCGTTTCCGCCAGGAATTAAGTACGTGATCGCCTTCGATACGACGACCGTCGTCGGTGACTCTGTGCGAGAAGTGGTAACGACGCTGGAAGAAGCGGTCCTCATCGTCATCATTGTGATCTTCCTGTTTCTGTTGGACTGGCGTGCCACGATTATTCCGGCGGTCACCATTCCGGTATCGCTCATTGGCACTTTTGCTTTCATCAAGATCTTCGATTTTTCGATCAATTCCCTGACGCTCTTCGGAATTACTTTGGCGACGGGACTTGTGGTGGATGATGCGATCGTAGTCATAGAAAACGCGCAGCGCCATATAAACCTGGATGGAACTGATCCGCACGGCGCGACATCTGTCGCCATGGCGGAGGTGTCGAGCGCGGTGGTGGCAACGTCGCTGGTGCTGATTTCGGTATTCGTCCCGGTTTCGTTCTTCCCGGGCACGACGGGAATTCTCTACCGGCAATTCTCGCTGACCATTGCGTTTTCGATTGCAATTTCCCTCTTTAACGCGCTTACACTCTCGCCTGCGCTCGCGGCGATTCTGTTGCGCAATGAAGAGCACAAGTATTCTGTCTTCGATTGGACAGGGATCGGCTGGCTGTCGCGCGGATACAGGAAGTTCGCCCATGGCGTGGACGGCGCGATCCATGGTCTGGGAAGCGCGTACGGAAAAGTGATTGGCTGGGTGCTCAACTATCGTTACGCCATGATCGTGCTGTTCTTGACCGGCTTGGCCGCCACCGCTTATATGTACGTTCACGTCCCCACCGGCTTTGTACCCCAGGAGGACCAGAACTATTTCATCGTCGTGGTCCAGGCGCCGCAGGGCGCTTCTCTGGCCCACACGACGGACATCGCGCGGCAAGCAGAACAGATCTTGCGAGCGGATCCGGACGTTTTCGGCACCTTCGCGGTCCCCGGCTTTTCGCTCGCGGGCGGGAGTTCTTCGAACTACGGGCTAATTTTCGCTCCCCTGAAGCCGATCGACGACCGGAAAGGCAAAGGGCACGCCGCCAGTGATATTGTGGCTCGGGTCGCTCCCAAGTTATTCAGGGTCCCGGGAGCGATCGTGGTGCCGTTCGAACCGCCCGCAATCAATGGCATCGGCAGCTTTGGCGGATTCCAGTTTGAACTGCAGGATTTGGGTCGCAACACCCTGCAGGACATCGACACCGTCGCGCACAAGATCGTTGCCGGCAGCCGCCAGCGGCAGGATCTGACTGGACTGTTCACCAGTTTCACGGCGAATGATCCGCAGCAGCTGGTGCAGATCGATCGCGAAAAAGCCAAGGCCATTGGCGTCCCCATCAGCCAGGTTACTCAAGCGCTGGGTGTTTACATGGGCTCGCAGTATGTGAACGACTTCGACTTCAATAATCGCTCGTATCGCGTTTACGTGCAGGCCGATCAGCCGTTCCGCATGACCGCGCGAGACCTGCGGGAATACTATGTGCGCTCCGACACCAGCGGCCTGGTTCCGCTCGGGAACATCGTCTCGCTGAAAGAGACCTCCGGGCCGCAGGTCATCAATCACTACGATCTGTTCCGCTCTGCCGAAATCGACGGTGCCGCCGCTCCTGGATACAGCTCCAGTCAGGGACTGAAGGCAATGGAGGGACTGGCGAAGCAGAACATGGTGCAAGGAATGTCCTTCCAATGGACGGGTCTGGCCTTGGAGGAAGTGGAAGCTGGCGGCAAGGCGATCCTCATCTTTGGCCTTGGCATTCTGGTGGTCTATCTGACTCTTTCCGCGCAGTACGAGAGCTTCGCGTTGCCGTTTATTATCCTGCTGGCGGTTCCAACCGCGGTACTCGGCGCGTTGCTGTTCATCTCTGCGCGCGGCCTGGTGGATGACGTCTACGTGCAGATCGGACTGGTCATGCTGATCGGGCTCTCGGCGAAGAACTCGATTTTGATCGTCGAATTTGCCGAACAACTGATCGAGCAAGGCCGTTCCATCACAAACGCCGCGATGGAAGCCGCTGAGTTGCGGTTGCGTCCGATCCTGATGACGTCGTTTGCATTTATCCTCGGTGTGCTGCCCCTCTATTTCGCAAGCGGGGCCGGCATGCTGGGCCGGCACTCAGTCGGAACCACGATCGTTGGCGGCATGTTGTTCTCCACCGTCCTTAACCTCTTCTTTATTCCCGTGCTGTACGTTATTGTCAAAGGGTTGCTGGTTTCGTTCTCGCCAAAAAAGGAAACAGAAACCAGAGAGCCCGTGGAAGTCGCATAATTGGTTAGTGACTGGTTCGTCGTGACTGGTTCGTTATGACGACGATGAAGTCAAACTGGCGTTGACCTAACGCGAGGAGCGCGATGGATGTTTGAGAGTATTCTCTGCGAAATAACGGAATACGATCCCGACGTTCTTGAGCCACTGATTGGGCTCGCCGTCGAAATTGCTCGCGAGGGTCGAGAGGGAAAACGCGTTGGCACGCTGTTCACCCTGGGAGATGAGAATGCCGTGCTCGCCAGATCCAGACCGTTGATTTTGGACCCGTTGTTGGGGCATCCTGAGTCTTCGCGCCACGTCACCAATCTCGATCTCCGCGGAACCATCAAGGAATTAGCGCAGCTGGATGGCGGGTTCGTGGTGAGTCACGACGGAATTGTCCTCTCCGCGTGCCGCTACCTCGATGCCGTGGCCGCACAAGTGGAGGTGCCGCTGGGACTCGGCAGCCGTCACATTGCCGCTGCCAACATGAGTGCTGTGACCAAGGCGGTGGGCATTGTGGTTTCTGAGAGTTCAGTGGTGCGACTTTTCTGTCATGGGCAACTGGTTGGCGAAATCATTCCCGAGCTTTGGATGATGGACCATGCCGCCCACCTTCGCGGTGCCGTGAAGAGGGAGCAAGTCGGCGAATTAACGGTGCTGACGCCAAATCCGCGACGAGCCTCTACCGCGAAGTAAGCGCGATCGGCAACTGATATACGGAACTGAAAACATGACAGCGCTGCAGGAATTCGGATGTGAAGTCTGTGGACTCGTGACCAGTAATCCCATTCACTGGTTCGTGATTCGGTGTGGAGACTCCGAGCTTACAGTGCAGCGATGGAATTCTGAGGCCGCCAACGCGGCCGGCGCCCGGCATTACTGCGGTGAAGCCCACGCCGAGGTGTACATCAGTCGCTGGTTTGACTCGGTGTGCACACCGCCGAAGCCGAGTTTCAAGTAGCGGCGTCGCCGAGCACAACGAGGTTGTGGGCGTGGATTCTTGATTCTCACCGTGGCCAAGCGCGCATTGCCGCCCCTACCACCCGTCGCAATTGCTCGCGGCTTGCGCCGCTGGCCGCCTGCACGGCCATGCCTTGAGAGATGGTCACTACGTAGCGCGCGAGGTCGGCGGGATTTGAATCGGCCGGGAGATCCCCTTCCGCTATCGCGCGTTTGAAGCGCCGGTGTACAGCAGCCTCGCCCGCCAACCGCCGCGAAACTAGCTCCTTGCGAATGCAATCGGAAGCTTCTCCACACACGAGCGCAGCTTGCACCATTAGGCATCCCGACGGATGGTGTGGATCAGTGAGCAACTCGGCGGCTCCACGCAGCAGCTTTTCGGTCACAGTGCGTGCCGTCGGTTGCTTGAGAGCTTCGCCCACGTAGGCGGCTGGCCCTTCGGCGTAGCGGTCAAGTGCCTTGCGGAACAGAGTTTCCTTGTCACCGAATGCGGCATAAAGACTGGGGCGGTTGATACCCATCGCCTGGGTCAAGTCCGATAGGGAGGCCCCCTCGTAGCCCTTGCGCCAGAATACCTGCAGCGCTGCATCCAGAGCTTTGTCCAAGTCGAAGGAGCGTGGCCGGCCAGCAGGCGTCCGGGGCTTCCGCGGTTTCTGCGGTTTCATCTCCCTATCATAGTATTTTCTTACCGTTCAGTACAGATCGAGGATGAAAAGAGTGGACTACCGCTGACAAGGCGGATTGGTATTGCTGACAGGCGTCGCATAAAGGGGCGCACATGACGCGGACCTGAAGGCACCCCGATTCGCACGAATCATCAGTCGCCACGTCATCGCATAACAAGATCCGAGTACTCCGGGTGCTTCGCTACGTATTCCTGCACTGATGGACAAATAATGTCTACCTTGAGGCTGTTCTCGCGGGCCCAGTGCAGAGCCGTTTCTGCCAGAGAGGAAGCGAGCCCCATACCACGCAATTTTTTAGGAACTTCAGTGTGGGTCAGCTCAAGCACACTTCCGCTCAAACTGTATTCAAGATAGGCGACTTCACCGTTCCGCTCGATTTCGAAACGGCCAGTTGTTACCTTCTGCTGCGGCAGACGCTTATGGCGAAAGATTCCCCACGTCGCATCCATATTTCTACGGCCAAAAGATTAGTCCGCGCGAGGTTTGACTCATAGTTCCGCAATGCGATTGAGGGCAGGGTTTATGCCTGCCCCCCATTTACTTTCCTACCTTCAGTGTCGCAGTCGTGCTGTGCGTCAGAGTTCCGGACGTTCCCGTGAATGTGAGCATGGACGTACCTTTGGACGCGCCCCTCGGCACAGCCAAATCAACCGTAACCTTGGCCGTCTCAGACCCAGATGTCAGCGTGACTGACGATAGAATGACCGTGCAAGTTGAATTCGGCGGCCCGCCGGTGCAGGTCAGATTGATGGTCCCCTGGAATCCAGTCGTTGACGATAGCATAAGCGTATAGACCGCCATGTGCCCGGGCGGAATGGTCTCGGTTGTAGGCGAAACCACGATTGTGAGTGGCTCTTTTGGGAAGGTTTAGAGGGTTCTTTTGGCTGGGTTCGGGATTGGTTCTTCGTCGCTGGGAAACACAAATTGACTGGGTCGTGTGAGGAGTCGAAGTGAGTTTGTGCTGCGCTGTCAGCTCGTACGAGGCTTCCTTGGTGATGTCGAATGCCCTGGCCACGGCATGTCCGCCCGCGGACTTGATCTGATCAACGACAGCGCGTGCAGTCGCCTCATTGAAATCCGCCGCGGTGACCTTCATGCCTTCCTGCGCAAGGCGTAAGGCTGTGGCCCCGCCGATGTTCCCCGGCGCCGCTCCAGCAACGATGGCTACCTTGTCCCGAAGTCCCCTCATGCTAAATTGTCCTCGATCCTTCTTCCTCAGTTGCGCGGTGTGCCTTGAGCGGCTCCGTTTTTTGTAACCAGCACCATGCGGAACCGTGCTTTGCCTTCCATCATGCGAGCGTAAGCATCCGCAGCCTGTTCGAGCGGGACTGTCTCGATCATGGGTCGGATATTCTCGAGGACGCTGAAGGCGAGCGTGTCTTCGCCGTCTATCGGTGTCCCCGTCAGGCTCCCGTAGATCGAGCGCCCTCCAAAGACGAGCGGGAATGCATTCAATTGGATTGGGTCCTGCGGTACGCCCACCACGATCAGCTTGCCGTGGGCTGAAAGACCGGGCACAAGTGATCCCATGGCGCTGCCACTGGTTCCTGTTGCAAGAATCGCCCTGGCCCCGCCCATACGCTGCAATACCGCTACAACATCCTCGGCGGCAGTATCGATGTAGACATGCGCACCCAAGTCTTTCGCAAGCTTTTCCTTGTCGCGTCCACGCCCGATTGCGACAGTGCGGAATCCCAGGTGCCGTGCAAACTGGATCCCAAGATGCCCAAGGCCACCTAGGCCCTGCACCGCGACGAGATCTCCACCGCGCAAGCCGGCATTGCGAAGAGCGTTATAGGTCGTAATGCCCGCGCAAAGGAGAGGAGCGGCTTCCGCGGATGTGAGCTCATCCGGAACGGAAGAGATGGCGCGTGCTTCAGCGATCATCACTTCCGCATATCCTCCATCCACGGTTACCCCCGATGTCACAGGGTTCTGACAATTAACGGGGTCTCCACGTCGGCACGATTCACACACCCCGTCTTCACCGGCGATGAGGCCAACACCAACCCGTTGACCGATTTTCCATCGGGACACACCTGCACCCAACCCTTCAATGCGACCGACAACTTCATGTCCAGGAACGCGCGGCAGAGTCAAACCCGGATAAACGCCCATGACCGTGGCCGCGTCGGTGTGACAGATTCCGCATGCTTCCACCCGAATCCGGACCTGCCCCGCTCCGGGTTCGGAGACTTGTCGTTCCACTACTCGAAACTTGCCCGGCTCATATACTTCTACAGCTTTGTATGTGCTTTTCATCGGTATGTGCCCTCAATCCTTTTCTCGTTCGATCCATTCGCGAATACGAGCCGCTGCGAGTCTTCCATCACTACAATCGACTCATGACAGACGTCTCGCTTATGGCAGATTTGCCTGCGAGTCGTTCGCGCACCGCAGGCACCACGCGAGTGCCAATCGCTTCGATGGCTTGCATGAGTTTCGCATGAGGTAGAGAGGCCGCGTTCATTTGAAATGTGAGGCGGGAGATACCACCAAGCGCTTCACTGTGCCGAACGATCTTTTCTATTACTTCTTCGGCGTTGCCGACGAGTAGCGCGCCCTCCGGGGTTCGTTGCGCCTCGAATCCAGCACGGGTGACGGCCGGCCATCCGCGCTCCTTCGCGACAGAGGCGACGGCGCGAGCGTAGCCCGGAAAGAAGTCGTCGGTGGCCTCTTGTGTCGTACGTGCGACATAGCCCAGGGCGTGTACACCAACTCTCATGCGATCGGGCGAGTGTCCGAACCGCTTGCCGGTTTCCCGGTAGAGATCAATGAGAGGTCGGAATCGCCGCGTTTCACCGCCGATGATTGCGACCATTAAAGGAAGACCAAGCGCCCCGGCGCGAGCGAACGATCGTGGAGTCCCTCCAACTCCGAGCCATATCGGAAAAGGATTCTGCACCGGTCTCGGGTAGACACCCTGACCTGTTAGGGCCGCCCGATGTTTGCCGGACCAATGGACGTGCTCGTTCTCGCGGATCTTTAGGAGCAGGTCGAGCTTCTCTGCAAAAAGCGAGTCGTAGTCTTCGAGTTTGAAGCCGAACAACGGAAAGGAATCGATGAATGAACCACGGCCTACGACCATCTCCGCCCGGCCTTGCGAAAGAAGATCGAGCGTGGCAAAGTTCTGAAACACCCGTACCGGATCGGCTGAACTCAGGACCGTTACAGCACTAGTGAGACGGATGCGGTGCGTTCGTGCGGCCGCTGCTCCCAGAATGACTGCAGGCGCCGAGTCGAGGTAATCGCGCCGGTGGTGTTCGCCGATGCCAAACACATCCAAACCAACCTGATCGGCAAATTCGATCTGTTCGACCAGGTTGCGCAGACGGTCCGACGCACTGACGGCAAGACTCGCGTCGTCGTATGCTGCTGCGAAGCTGTCAATACCAATTTGCATTTGGGTCTCGCCCAACTCTGCGATCATCAGCTTGCTCCTTTCCGCTTCTGCGTGAGGGCGGCGGGCACGTGCCGATTATTTTTTCAGTGAGTTGCTCTCAACCCTTTCAGTGCTCCGCCCCACGCAATCACTTCATCTGCCATCGCATGCACTGCCTTGTCGTGCCGTTCGTGCGGCTTAAAGGTCGTGAAGTTCTCAAAGTCTGTCCACATCGAAAGCGCCACCTGTGCTCGCACGTCCGCAACCTTGATTTCGCCCATCACGAGCCTCAAGTTCTCCACCGCTCGGACACCGCCAGCGCCGCCATATCCCACAAATCCAGCCGCTTTGTTGTTCCATTCGTGGAAGAGAAAATCGATCGCG
>Ga0209806_1002841_pt1 | contig 10603 bp, 8 predicted proteins | sample GraSoiAngelo_152_FD_186166 | JGI IMG/M metagenome (GOLD analysis project Ga0209806, IMG submission 186166) | Grasslands soil microbial communities from the Angelo Coastal Reserve, California, USA - 14_1009_12_30cm (SPAdes) (version 2) | ecosystem: Environmental > Terrestrial > Soil > Grasslands ... | reverse complement strand
CCGCACGCTCCTGCTCCCCCCCCTCTACCGGCACTTCCGCCCCCTCGTCGAGGAAGGCCGCATTTACATCGGCCAGCCGCCGCTCTACCGCTTGCAGCTCGGAAAGGAAGTCCGCTGGGCGTACTCGGACAACGAGCGCGACAAGGCCATCAAGGAGCTGAAGAGCGCGGCGAAGACCAAACGGGACGATCGCAAGAAGGCCGCAGGTGAGAAGGCCGCGGCCGACGGTGACAAGACGACAGCCCGTTCACGACGACGCGCGGCCGAGGAGGCCGAGGACCAGGCGGACGCTGCCGCTCCGATCAACACCGACGAGGGCACCGACGACGGAAAGGGCGGGCGCGAGCCGGCCATCGCGCGGTACAAAGGCCTGGGGGAGATGAACGCGGAGCAGCTCTGGGATACCACGCTCAACCCGGCGACCCGGACGCTCAAGCGCGTGACGCTCGAGGACGCCGAGCAGGCCGATCTGGTATTCGATGAGCTCATGGGCAGCGAGGTCGAAGGCCGCAAGAAATGGATCATGGCCAACGCCGACAAGGCGGCTCTGGACATCTAATGGCGAGGCTCTCCGAGCTGGGCGTGGATTTCCAGCATTGGTGCTTCGCCTGCGGGCAGCTCAACAACGGCGGTATGCGCCTCGACTTCGACGTATCGCGCGATCGCGCCGAGGCCCGCTACACGGCGCTCCAGCGCCACCAGGGCTACGACGGCGTCCTGCACGGCGGTGTGGTGACAGCGCTCCTCGACGAGGCGATGGGCTGGGCGATCTTCCACCAGGGGATCTGGGGCGTCACCGCGCGCATCAACGTAAGCTTCCGACTGCCGGTCCCGGTGGGCGAAGAGATCCGGGTCGTCGGCGAAGTGACGCGCGATCGCGGCAGGCTCATCGAAACGCACGGCACCGTCTCGCGCGCCCGCGACGGCGAGATGCTCGCGGAGGCTGACGCGACATTCCTGCGGATGCCGGAGGACCGCCGCCGCCAGCTCGAGCGCCGCTACTCGAACACCGACGAAGCCTTCGCTCGCGTTCGGGCGGCCGTCGAAGCCGAAGAAACCGCGCATCCAGTCGAGCACGGCCGCACGTGATCGGAGACCTACGGTGATCGAAGAGCCGCGCAACGAGCGCGTGATCGGCGTCGAGCTCGAGCAGGAGATGCGCCAGGCGTACCTCGACTACTCGATGAGCGTGATCGTCGCGCGTGCGCTCCCCGACGTGCGCGATGGGCTCAAACCGGTGCAGCGCCGGATCCTCTACACGATGCACGAGATGGGCCTGCGGAACGATCGGCCGTTCCGTAAGTCCGCTGCGATCGTCGGCGACGTGATGGGGAAGTACCACCCGCACGGCGATGTGCCGATCTATGACGCGCTGGTCCGGCTCGCGCAGGACTTCGCCGCCCGGTACCCGCTCGTACAGGGTCAGGGGAACTTCGGCTGCTTCACCGGCGACACCAAGGTGGAGCTCTACAGCGGCGAGCAGAAGACCTTTACCGAGCTCGTCGAGATGGCCCACAAGGGCATGCGCGCCGAGATCTTCACCGTCGACGCGCACCGCAACGTCCGGATCAAGCCGCTCCGCGCCCCTCGGCTCGTCCGCCGGAACGACCCTGTCGTGAAGCTCACACTCGAATCGGGAGCGGAGATCGTCTGCACGCCCGATCACCGCTTCATGCTTCGCGACGGGACGTACCGGGAAGCGCAGCAGCTCAAGGCCAAGGACCAGCTCATGCCGTTCGCGCGCACGGCGATCCCCGAGCGCCTCCATCGGACCGGCGCGTTCCCGATCCCGGCAAGCCTGTCCGCGAAGGTCGCGAACGTCGAGCCCGCAGGCCGCGCCGACGTCTTCGACCTCACCGTCGACGTCACCCAGAACTTCGCGCTGGCTGCCGGCATCTTCGTCCATAACTCGATCGACGACGACCCGCCCGCGCACATGCGCTATACGGAGGCGCGCCTCGCCGCGATCGCGAACGAGATGCTGGCGGACATCGAAAAGGCGACCGTCGACTGGATGCCGAACTACGACAACCGGCATCAGCAGCCGACGGTGCTGCCTGCGCCACTCCCGAACCTCATCGTCAACGGCTCGGCGGGCATCGCCGTCGGTATGGCGACCAACATCCCGCCGCACAACCTGCGCGAGATCGTCGAGGCGACCAAGCGCCTCATCGACGATCCGGATCTGACCACCGACGACCTCTGCGACACCGTCCTCGGCCCCGATTTTCCGGGCGGCGGGGTCATCTACCGCTTCGAAGAGCAGCGGAACGTGGAGACCGGGGCCGCCGAGCGGGTGGACGCGATCCGCCGGGCCTACGCCCAGGGTCGCGGCCGCGTGATCGGCCGAGCAAAAGCACACAACGAGCAGCTTCGGGGCAACCGCGACGCGATCATCGTCACCGAGCTGCCCTACGCCGTGAACAAGGCCTCGCTCATCGAGAAGATCGCCGAACTCGTGCAGAACAAGCGCCTCGCCGGGATCTCCGACATCCGCGATGAGAGCGACCGCGAGGGCATGCGGATCGTGATCGAGATCAAGCGCGACGATGACCCGACCCTCGTGCTGAACAACCTTTACAAGCACACCGCGATGCAGTCCGCGTTCAATCTCAACATGCTGGCGCTCGTCCAACAGCACCCGAGGACGCTGTCACTGAAGGAGATCCTCCAGCACCACATTGATCACCGCCGCGAGGTCATCCGGCGCCGCACCGAGCACGATCTGGGAAAGGCGAAGGAACGGGCCCACATCCTCGAGGGCCTCAAGATCGCCCACGACCACATCGACGAGATCATCAAGCTGATCCGCGCGCACAAGGGTCAGGAGATCCTCCTCGTCGGCAAGCTGCGCGAGGGGTTCGGCCTTACGGAACTGCAGGCCAAGGCCATCCTCGAGATGCAGCTCCGCCGGCTCTCTGGCCTCGAGCGCGCGAAGCTGGACGACGACTACCGCGACACGATCAAGCTCATCTCCGAGCTCGAATCGATCCTCGCGAACCCCCGCAAGATCCTCTTCCTGATCAAGTCGGACCTTGACGAGCTCGTGACCGGGTACGGCGACGACCGGCGCACCGAGATCGTCGACGACACCCCGCGCCAGCTATCGGCCGAAGAGCTCGTGGCCGACGAGGACGTGGTCATCACCGTCTCCAGCCGCAACTACGTCAAGCGCATCCCGCTGTCGACGTACCGGGCGCAGCACCGCGGCGGCCGCGGGGTCATCGGGATGGCCACGCGCGATGAGGACGACGTCGAGCATCTCGTCGTCGCTCGCACTCACGACCGACTGTGCGTCTTCACCGATCGCGGCCGCGTCTTCGCAGTCAAGGTGTTCGAGCTGCCAGACGCCAGCCGTACCGCGAAGGGCACGCCGATCCAAAACATCCTCGAGGCGATGCAGGCCGGCGAGCGCGTCTCGGCGCTTGTCGCACTCCGGGACGGTACGACCGCCGAGCACCTGGTGATGGCGACGCGCAAGGGGTTCGTGAAGAAGACGGCGCTTTCCGAGTACGCGAACGTCCGCCGGGCCGGCCTCATCGCCATCGCCCTCCGGAAGGGGGACGAGCTCGCCTGGGTCGAGGAATGCACGGCCAAGGACCGCATCGTCCTGGCGACGCGCAAGGGAAAGGCGATCACGTTCAAAGCCACCGACGCTCGTCCGATGGGCCGGCAGACGCAGGGCGTCACCGGCATCCGTCTCGCCAAGGGCGATGAGGTCGTCGGGATGGGTATTGGCCGACAACAGACCGAGGTGCTGTCCGTCACCGAGAACGGGTTCGGTAAGCGGACTGCGGTCGAGGACTTCCCGACACAGGGCCGAGGCGGGCAGGGCGTCATCCTGGCCGCGCTCTCACCAAAGACAGGCAACGTCGCCTCAATCCAGGTGGTCGATGAAGGCACCGAGGAGATCCTCCTCATAACCTCGACCGGCGTCGTGATCCGGACACCGCTGGAGCAGGTCCGCGTGCTGGGCCGCGCGACGATGGGCGTCAAGGTGATGGCGGTCGGCGAGGCCAAAATCGCTTCGATCGCGACGTTCACCCCGACCAGGCCGGGGCAAACCCAGCTCGCACTGCCCAAGTAACAGGCTCCCGCCGGGCGCGAGCAGGCGCCCAGGCGGGTCGCAATCGGGGCGCATGCCTGGCCGGTCCAAGTGCAATCCAGCGCCCGCCAGTACCTTTTTCGACCGAATTGACGTTGTCCTGAGCGAGCGCGCCCCGTTATGGTGTCGCCGCGTGCGTATGGGAGGGGCAAGGAACTGATCACGCTCGACGACGTCAGCAAGCGCTACCCCAATGGGACCGAGGCGCTGCGGGACGTCGACCTTCGGATCGAATCGGGTGACTTCGTCTTCCTCGTCGGGTCCTCGGGGGCGGGAAAGTCAACGCTCATCCGCCTTCTCATCCGCGATGAGCTCCCCTCGTCGGGCCGGGTCTGGGTCGATGGGCAGGACGTCGTCCGGATGCGCCGTTCGGCTGTCCCCAAGCTGCGCCGCCGGGTCGGCGTCGTCTTCCAGGACTTCAAGCTCCTCCCGCGACGAACCGTCGCCGAGAATGTCGGTTTCGCGCTCTTGGTCACGGGTCACTCCGAAGAAGAGGCGCGCGAGGAGACCGAGCGCGCCCTTTCGTTGGTCGGGCTCGCGCAGCGACGCGATCACTTCCCCGATCAGCTCTCCGGCGGCGAGCAGCAGCGCGCCGCGATCGCGCGCGCGCTCGTGAGTCGCCCGAAGATCCTCATCGCCGACGAGCCGACCGGGAACCTCGATCCCGTGACCAGCTGGGAGATCATCAAGCTTCTCATTCGCGTGAACGAGCTCGGCACGACTTTGGTCATGGCGACCCACAACGCCGAGATCGTCAACGCTCTCCGCCGGCGCGTCGTGCATCTCGACCGCGGGATGGTCGTCCGCGACGAACGCGAAGGGCTGTACGCAGCATGAAGCGGGTTTCGTATGTGCTCTCGGCGGCGTGGCAAGGTTTCTGGCGCAACCCGGTGATGAGCCTCGCATCCACCTTCACTGTGGGCCTGATGCTTCTGCTCTTCGCGTTCTTCGTCGCGACCGACCGCGGACTGCAGGCGGCCGTGGGCGTGCTCGAATCAAAGGTGGAGCTTGCGCTCTTCCTCGAGGACGACGCGAGGGTCTCGGACGTCCTGGCGCTTCGCACGCAAATCGAAGCCGACCCCGCCGTTTCGCACGTCGACTACGTCACCAAAGATCAGGCCATGGCGCGCCTTGTGGACATCGCATCGCGCCAGTCGGACATCCAGATCGTCGATATCTCCTCGAACCCGTTGCCGGCCTCGCTCGAGATCAAGCTTCAGAACGCGCAGGAGGCGCCGCGGATCGGCGCGACGCTTCGCCAGGAGATCGGCAAAGGTGTCGTGCACGAGGTCGTCGACAACCCATCGGTCGTGGACAAGCTCCTGACGATCACGCGTGTCCTTTCATTCGGCGGCGTCGCGGTGCTCGCGATGATGCTGGTCGTCGCGCTCTTCGTGATCGTGAACACCATCCGCATAGCCGTGCACGCGCGGCGCGACGAAATCGAGATCATGAAGCTCGTCGGCGCGACCGACTGGTTCGTTCGCTGGCCTTTCATCCTCGAGGGAATGCTCGTCGGCGCGCTCGGTGCGATGGCCGCGCTCACGGTAGTCGTGCTGGCGGCGGGGCCGGTGACGAACGCCCTCGTCGGCTTCCTCGAGATCGTCCCACTCTCGTTCGGCTCGGCGTTCCTGTGGCAGCTCGTCGGCAGCGTGTTCGCCCTGGCTCTCGCGGTTGGCGGGGGCGGCGCGATGCTCTCCGTGCGAGCGCACCTGGCGAAGTGAGAACGATGCGCGCCTTGACCCGCGCCTCCTCCCGGTGCCACGATGGCCGGCACATGGGAACTCCCCGGCCTGCCGCTCGGGGAGGTGGGGTATGGAGGATACGTGCCGGCCGCGCGATGACCATCGCGCTGGTGCTCGGTGCCCTCCTGGCCGGCACCCAACCGGCTTCCGCCGACGACCCACTCACCGAGGCGCTCAAGCGCAAGCAGGAGCTCGAGCGCGCCGTCCAGGTCTCGCGTGCCAACACCCAGCGCTACCAGGCCGCGGCCAGCCAGTTCCAGGCGGTCATCAGCCAGACGAACGCGCGGATCGCCGATCTCGCGGACAAGCAGGACGCCGCGCAGTCCGAGGCCGATCAGCTCTTCTACCAGATCCAGATCGCCGAAGAGCAGCTCGCGCTCGTGACGTTCCAGCTCGATGAAACCCGTGCGCTCGCGGACTCGCTGAACGCGCAGGCCGCCGAAGAGACCAAGGAGCTCGCAACGCGCGAGGCTTTGTACGCACGTCACTTAAGAACCACCTATCGGCAGGCCCTGATCAGTCCGCTCGAAATGCTTCTCTCATCGTCGTCGCTCACCGAGTTTGCGAACCGTCTCCAGGCGATGATCTTCATCAATCGTCAGGACGTGCAGCTCGCGGGCGAGATCCGCGGACTTCGCGCCGACACTCAGCTCAAGCAGGACGAGGCCTCGGCGAAAGAGAAAGAGATCCTCGGCCTCGGCGATCAGATCACGAGCCAGCGGAGGCTCCTCGCCGCCGAGAAGGACCGCTACGACAAGCTCGTCGCCGAGGCCCAAGCCGCGATTGGCGAGCAGGCCGACACGCGAGCCGGCGCAGCCGCGAACAGGCAGAACGCGCAGGGCCAGATCGTTCAGTCGAAGGGCCAGACGGCCGAGCTCCAGCGCCAGCTCAACGAGGCCGAGGCGCGGTACGAGATGCTGGCCGCGGCTGCGGCCGTGGGGTGCGGATGCGGAGCGTTCACCGGCTCGAAGCTGGCGATGTGGCCGCTCACCGGTCCGCTCACATCGCCCTTTGGTCCGCGGTGGGGTGGATTCCACAACGGAATCGACATCGCGGCGCCGAAGTACACGCCGATCCGCGCCGCGTCGCTCGGCAAGGTCGTCACCGTCGGGCGGCCGTACATCGCGTACGGCGATACCGCGGTCGTCGTGATCATCGCTCACGGCTCGAACTTCTCAACGCTCTACGGGCACCTCGATGATCTCCGCTGGCCGATCGTAAAGGTCGGCCAAGTGGTCTCGGCCGGCCAGATCATCGGATACGTCGGCATGACCGGATTCACGACCGGACCGCACCTGCACTTCATGACGATCATGGATGGGCGCGCGGTCAATCCACGCATCTACCTGCCCTGATCTAGCAGCTAGGCCGGCTTCGGCTACCCGCCTCAGCGGCAGCGCTGCGGGCTCAAGGCTGGTGGATGCTCGCTCGGCGACGTGAAGTCGCCTCGCTCGCGTTCTTGCGCCGGCTCATCGAGGATTTCCGAGCTTTTCTAAATGCGACGGTGCTTACGTTGACGGCTTCCGAACGTCGTGTGAGCATCAGGAGCGAAAGAAAGGAGGTGATGTGGAGTGGGCGATGCCAGTGGGAATCCAAAGACCCAGGCCGGCTCACTTCAGCCTTTCGGAATGCATCCAACTGAGGTGATCGCAAGCTAAAGCCTCGGGTCTTTGGTGACCCCGGCAACAAGGAGCGGCGGCAGCGATGCCGCCGCTCTTCGTTTCTTCACCCTAGTCTCCCGTCTCATGCCAGCCCGGAAGACCGAAGCGGCACCCACGCAAGACCGCCAAACGCTCCTCGCCGACAACCGAAAGGCGCGTTTCGACTACGACATCGAGCGACGCCTCGAGGCGGGCATCGCCTTGCGTGGCACCGAGATCAAATCGCTCCGTGCCGGTCATGCCAACCTCCGCGACGGATATGCGCGTGTCGAGCGCGGTGAGGTCTGGCTGCGGAACGTGCACATCGCCCCGTGGGCGAACTCCGCCTACACGAATCACGATCCGCTGCGGCCGCGAAAGCTCCTATTGCACAAGGACGAGATCGGGCAGCTCGTGGGCACGATCGCGCAGAAAGGCTACACGCTGGTCCCTCTGCGGATGTACACGAAAAACGGCCGCGCCAAGGTCGAGCTCGGCGTCGCCCGCGGCCGCAAACGCTACGACAAGCGGCAGGTCATCAAGGAGCGTGAGGCCGCACGCGAGATGGACAGCGCGATCCGGCGACGGGTGGGCCGCGGCTAATCGCGGCGCTGGAAGCTGCGCACCGCGATCGCGAGCATCACCAGACCGAACGCGATCACGATCGTGGCCTCCACCGGGATCGCCAGGGTGCGGTCGAACAGCGTGAGCGCGAACCGGTCGACCGGGATGCCCGACGAGCCGAGCAAGACGCGTCGGATCGGATCGATCCCGTACGACGCCGGGTCGAGCCTCGTGAGCACGGTCATCCATCCGGGAAGTCCGACGAGCGGGAACAGCGCCCCCGATAGGAAGAACATCGGCATCATCAGGAAGTTCATCACCATCTGGAACCCCTGCATCGAGCGCATTCCCGATGCGAGCGCGACACCCAGAGCCGAGAGCCCGAAGGCGAGAACGAACACGAGCACGACTAGTTCGAGCAGGACGAGCGGATCGAGATACACGCCGACGAAGGGCGCGAGCACTAGCAGGATCAGCCCCTGGATCATCGCCTGGGTGGCGCCCCCAAGCGTCTTGCCTATGGCGATCGCCGATCGGTCGATCGGCGCGACGAGCAGCTCACGCATAAAGCCGAACTCGCGGTCCCACACGATCGACATGGCGCCGAAGATCGCCGTGAACAGGACCGACATGCTGATCACGCCCGGATAGATGAACTGGATGTAGCTGATGCCGGCCGCACCGGCCGACGCACCAAAGCCACCACCGAGTGAGGACGCGAGGCCCGTGCCGAAGATGACTAGGTAAAGGAGCGGCTGCGCGAGCGAGGCGCCCACCCGCGCGCGATCGCGCCAGTAGCGCAGCACGTCACGCCACCACACGATGTAGATCGCACCCAGAAGACCGCCGCCTGAGCGACGCGCCGGGGACGCGATCGCGCTACTCCGCTGCGCGGCGGTCGTCATCTCCTGCCTCCGCGCCACATCCGGCCCATGTTTCGGAGCATGTCTTTGTCGCTCGCGCCCTCGGAACGGATCGCGTGGCCCGTGAGCTTGAGAAAGACGTCGTCGAGGCTCGGCCGGCTGAGCGCCACGGAGTCGATCCGCATCGGAAGCTCGCGCACCAGTCGGGGTAGGAACGACGCCCCGTCCGGCACTTCGATCCGTAGGGTGCCGTTTGCGGCGAGTGGCGCGATCCCGAACCGTTCGGCGATCTCCTTCGCCGCGGTGGGCACATCCGCGACGGTCAGCGTGATCACATCACCGCCGATACGGGACTTGAGCTCCGCGGGCGTGCCGAGCGCGACGATCGTGCCGCGGTCGATGATCGCGATGCGGTCGCAGAACTCGGCCTCGTCCATGTAGTGGGTGGTCATGAAGAGTGTGACGCCCTCGCTGCGTCGCAGCTCCTGGAGGTAGTCCCAGATGTGCTTGCGGGTCTGCGGGTCGAGGCCCAGGGTGGGCTCGTCGAGGAAAAGCACTTGCGGGTGGTGAAGCACGCCGCGCGCGATCTCAAGGCGCCGCTTCATGCCCCCGGAGAAGGTCTTCACGAGCGAGTTCGCGCGATCGGCGAGCTCGACGACCTGCAGTAGCTCGTCGACCCTCTGCCGCCGCAGGGGTCCGGGGACCCCGTAGATGCGGCCGTGGAGCTCGAGGTTCTCGCGCGCCGTGAGCTGATCGTCGAGCGAGGGATCCTGGAACACAAGGCCGATCCGCGAGCGGACCGCGGCGGGATCGTGGGCGACGTCAATGCCGGCCACGCGGGCCTCGCCCGCCGTGGGTCGGAGAAGCGTGCAGAGGATGCTGATGGTCGTGGTCTTGCCGGCCCCGTTCGGACCGAGGAACCCGAAGACCTCGCCAGGCTCGACGACGAGGTCGATGCCGTGGACGGCCTCGAGGTCGCCGTACCTCTTTACGAGACCGCTGACCTCGATGACGCCCACCGCTAGTCCCCGAACGCCGGTACGGTCTCGGCCTCGGGCTGGGGCGCACGAGCGGTGCGGCCGCGGATCGGGACCTCCTGAAGGAATAGGGAGAGAACGACGGCCAGCCCGGCGACGCCGGCAGCTATCAGGAAGATGTCGTGCAGGGACGAGCCGAGCGCGCTCCGGATCGCGACGAGCACAGGCGGTGGGATCCGCTGCATGACGGCGGGATCGAAGATCGCCTGCGCGTTACCGTTGGCCGGAATCGCGCCCGCAAACTGCGGCGGGATCGAAGCGACGATCTTCTGCGTGAGCTCATGGGAGAGCACCGCACCGAGGATCGCAACCCCCACGGTGCTTCCGATGTTCCGCCAGAACTGGATCTGGCTCGAGACGACGCCGAGGTAGCGTGGGTGGACCGCGCTCTGCGTCGCGTTCAGATACAGCGGCATGCCCACGCCAACGCCGAGCCCGACAAGCACGAGGTCGCGCACGACCTCGATTTCGGGAGTACCGACCGTGACCTGCGAGAGCAGGTACAGACCGATCACCAGGAGCACTGCGCCGACCGTCCCGAGGTACCGGTAGCGACGCATCCGAACCATAAGCTGGCCGGTGATGAGGCTTGCGACGATCAGACCGACCATGAGCGGGGTGATGAGGAGACCCGAGTTCGTCGCCGGGA
>Ga0209806_1002838_pt1 | contig 10608 bp, 6 predicted proteins | sample GraSoiAngelo_152_FD_186166 | JGI IMG/M metagenome (GOLD analysis project Ga0209806, IMG submission 186166) | Grasslands soil microbial communities from the Angelo Coastal Reserve, California, USA - 14_1009_12_30cm (SPAdes) (version 2) | ecosystem: Environmental > Terrestrial > Soil > Grasslands ... | reverse complement strand
AGGCAGGGCTGTACGCCGCCCAGGCGAGGAAACGGCCGTCGTCGCCTCGGACATCGACGGTATCGCCGCTGTGCGGCGCTCCGCGGACCTCGGCGATCGCGCCGGAGAAGATCCACGGGTGGCGCCGTAGGAGCGAGCGCTCGCGTCCGGGCTTCAGGGTGAGTTGGGGCGCGGAGCTCACGGACGAATTCGGACTAAACCCAGCCGGCGAGGCCGATCAGCCCGGCCGCGCCAAACAGCCAAAGGGGGTGGATCCTCGTCTTCAGAACGACGGCCGCAGTGACGGCCGTGATCGCGAAGGCCGGCCACGAATGGTCGGCGGAGAGCGTGATGAGGTATCCGCCGGCGAGCATCAGGCCGACGGTCACAGGAACAAGGCCGTCCTCCACGGACGCGCGCCAGCGTGCGCTCCGAAAGCGCTGCCAGATTCTCGAGACGGCGAAAGTGAGCACGCACGAAGGCACGCAAACGGCCGCAGTCGCCACCACCGCACCGGCCGAGCCCGCCACCTTCCAGCCGATGAGGCTGACCACGAGAATATTCGGCCCGGGCGCTGCCTGGGCGAGCGCGAAGAGCTCGGCGAACTGCGCGCCGCTCATCCATGCGTGTACCTCTACGACGCTGCGATGCATCTCGGGAAGCACGGTAATCGCGCCGCCGACCGCGATCAGCGAGAGAACGGAGAAATCCATCGCAAGCTGCGCCAGAGCTTCTTCGCTCACTTCGCCCTCCAGAGCGCTGCGGCGACGCTCAAAGGTGCGGCGCCAAGCAGGAACACGACGAGGGGCAGGCGCATGAGCGCGATGCCGATGAAAGTGATCAGGGCGAACAATGCCATTGTCGAGCGCAGCCGCCGGCTCGTTGCCATCTTGAGGCCCATGGCAACGACCAGACCCGCCGCCGCGGCGGAGATCCCGCGGAACAGCGCCGAAACCGCCGGAAGATGGCCGTACTCGGTGTAGAGCGCACCCAGCGCGAGCACGACGAAGAACGGCGCCGTCATCAACCCGGCGAATGCGGCGACGGCTCCCGGTACGCCGTGATAGCGCGCCCCGACGCAAACGGCGACGTTGACGATGTTGGGCCCGGGGAGCAACTGGCACAGGCTCAGGACGTCGGTGAATTCCTCGGGGCTCAGCCAACGGCGCTCTTCGACCAGCATCCGGCGCGCAAACGGCATCACGCCACCGAATCCGGATAGTGAAACCTGCGTGAAACGAAGAAAAAGCTCCCTCAGCGCCGGGACGGAAGACGCTTCGCTCACGGCTTTTTCACCGGCACCGCCGTTTTCCTTTTCGCTCTCGGGTGCGCGGCATCATAAGCCTTGGCGAGGTGCTGAAAGTCAAGATGGGTGTAGACCTGCGTCGTCGAGATACTCGAATGCCCGAGCATTTCCTGCACCGCGCGCAGGTCTCCTGACGACTGGAGCAGGTGCGTGGCGAAGGAGTGGCGCAGCATATGCGGGTGAACGTGCTGCGGCAAGCCGAGACGCCGCGCCCAATGCGCAAGAGCGTGGCGCACCGAGGTGGGGCTGATGCGCCGCCCGCGCGCGCCCACGAAAAGCGCCGCTTCCCCGGGCCTTGCGAGCTTGGCCCGCTCGGCGAGCCAGGCCGCGATTGCGGTGCAGGCTTTCCTTCCCACCGGCACGGTGCGTGTCTTCGCACCCTTGCCCGTCACGGTGACCTCCGCCTGCCGCAGCATGCCCTCGCCATCCATGGCATCGAGGCTCACCAGCTCGGCAAGCCGCAGTCCCGAGGAGTAGAGCAATTCGAACATGGCCTTATCCCGCGATTGCGCGGACCCGTCCGTCGGGGTCTCCAACAGCCGCGCCATGAGGTCGGGAGAGAGCGCCTTGGGCAACGCCTTGGGGCTTTTCGGCGCGCGCAGGCCGGCACAGGGGTTGTGGGGAAAGCCGCGGTGCTTGACGAGCCAATTGAAGAAGCCACGCCAGCCGGAGAGCATGTACGCGATGGTCCGGCCGGAGATTCCCCGGGAGTGCAGCTGCGACACGGTGCGCCGCATGTGCTGCGCTTGTAGTCTCTTCAGGGACACACCGTCATTCAAGGCGAAGAGCTCTTCGACCGCACGGCGGTAATTGCGCGCCGTTCCCGCGCTCAGCCGCCGCTGGTGCGCGAGCTGATCGAGGAACTCTTCGAGCAGCCTGAGGCGGGAGTCCTGCGCCATTCCCGCCGGCCGCGGCTAGAGAAATCTCAGCAGGGCCGCGCCCGCGAGCTCGCCCATGCGCTTCAGATACAGCGTGCCCATCTCGGGATAGAAACGCAGCACGTCCTCGCTGCCGAGCGCAAGCATTCCGAAGCACTCCCTGTTGCGCAGTGCCATGTGAGCCACCGAGCGAACGTGCGAGGCCCCCTCGCCGAACCAGGCCGCGGCCTCGGCGTCTCCGCTCGGGCCACAGAAGGGCTGCGACAAGGACGCCGCGTAACGCTTCAGGCGTTCGCCTACCGGACGGAACTCCGGGGATTCGTCCGCGCCACCAGGAGCGCGTTCGGCTCCCCAGATCCGCAGCGCGGAATGGGGCACGGCGAAGTCCTCGCGCAAGTGCAGATAGAGCACGGTCAGGAGGCTTTGCAGGTCGGGCGCGGAAAGCAGCGCGAGGCTCAGGCGGTGCATCTTCTCGCCGATCGCGTCGTTCTCCTCGCCGATCTGCAGGAGTTCGGTGAGGCGCGACTCGAGCGCTCTGCTTTTCTCGCGCAAGCTGAGCATCTGGCGGTCCGAGAGCGGTATGGCGCGCCCGCCGTGCGGATGCGGAACGGTGATCTCGGCGAGCATGTCGGCGTAGCTCTCGAAGAAGCCGGGATTTTCCCGCAGGTAGCGCGCGACGTCGTCAGCTTTCAATTTCGATCTCCCCTTCGAACACGGATACGGCCGGACCGGTCATCCACACCGTGCAGGTTGGATCATTGTCCCCGCCCGCCCAGCGTATCGTCAATCGGCCGCCGCGCGTGTCGACCCGCACCGAATCGTCGAGCAGCCCCTCGCGGATGCCCACGACAACCGCAGCGCAGGCGCCGGTGCCGCAGGCGAGCGTCTCTCCGGCACCGCGCTCCCATACGCGAAGGCGGATATGGGTGCGCGTGACAATCTGCGCATACCCCGCGTTCACGCGTCGCGGAAACCGGGGGTGACGCTCGATCGACGGTCCCTCTGTCGTCACGGGCGCCGAATCCACGTCGGCGACCGTCTGCACTGCGTGCGGGTTGCCCATGGAAAGCACCGCGACGACTGCCTCGCGACCGGCGAGATCGAGCCGCCAGCGCTTGCCTCCAAGCATAGGCTGCAACCCGCGCGTGTCGAAGGGTACGCGTTCGGGCTCGAATATCGGCGCGCCCATATCGACGCTCACCTGCCCGTCCGTCTCCAGGCGCGGAACGATCACGCCGGAGAGCGTCTCGACTCGGATTTCGTTCTTCCTCGTGAGGCCCTTGTCGTGTACGAAACGCACGAAGCAGCGCGCTCCATTGCCGCACTGCTCCACTTCTCCGCCGTCGGCATTCCAGATGCGATAGCGGAAATCGGCGCCGTTGAGTTGAGGCTTTTCCACGAGCAGCACTTGATCGCAGCCGACGCCGAAATGCCGGTCCGCGAGCCGTTTCGCGAGCTGCGGCGTTATCTTGATGTCCCGGCTGACGCCGTCGATCACGACGAAATCGTTGCCGACGCCCTGCATCTTGGTGAAATTGAGTCGCATAAGTGCTCTAACGGATCGCTTACACTATATACTTGCTCCCACCTCTGTTCCGGTGATACCCGCAACGTTACCCGCAATCGCTGAGAGTACCCGCCCTCGGCTGGTCGTCGAGATCGTTGCGGTCGGTAAGGACCACGATCGTCGGATTCGCCATGGCGAGCGGGAGCGGCGTTTTGCAACCTGCGTCATGATCGGCACGATCGGACGCGCCGAGACGCATCCCGAGGTGCGGGGGAGCGTCGCAGTCCACGACGACAAAACCCGTGCGTCGTCAGGACCCCTGGCCTAGTCCCCGGCGGAACGTCGACAACACGCCGATATGCGGATCCGCGTACCCCCTGGCCTCGCCCAGTCTCTGGATGCTTCAGATGCCTGTGTTCACGTCTGGATCGGGCGCCTATCCCCGCAGTGCATGCCTCCATGGGTCCAGGACGGAACACTGTTGGACCCAAGCGAGCGTGAGACGGCCCGACGCTTCAGGCAGCTTGAGGATCGCACCATGTTTCTCGCCTCGCACGCAGCGCTCAGGTTAGCGCTCGCGACCTATAGGGGCACGCCCGCCCAGGAACTTGCCTTCGAAACCGGCAGCGGTGGGCGTCCGGAGCTCGCTTGGTCCAGCGGGGCACCACCGATTCGGTTCAACCTCACCCACACTTCGGGCCTATTTGCCGTGTCGCTCACGCGACGCGTGGCCTGCGGGGTTGATGCGGAGCGACTATCGACCCGCGCGGTGGACGATTCGCTACTCGGCGCCATCCTCTCCCCGTCCGAGCTCGCGTGCTTGGGCACTCTGGCCAGGAACGAGGCCACCGCGGCGTTTCACCGACTGTGGACCCGCAAAGAGGCGGTGTTGAAGGCGTTGGGCTTAGGGCTAAAGGTAGACCCGCGCTGCGTATTGGTCGGAGACGAGGACGAGCTTGCGTTCGTGAACGATCCAACCGTCGAACCCCGCTCCAGAACCGGCTGGCAAGTGCGGACGTTCCAGCCCACACCCGATCATGTGGTCTCGGTTGCCATCGCCTCGGTGACGGAACCGCTGCGCCCGCTTCTCATTGAACTCGAGCCGACGTTCGAGGCTGCACGGAGACTGGACTGACCGACTCTCGGTCAGGAACGATAACTCGGCGCAGCCAAGTGATGTCGACACCGGCGATCGGCATAGGCGCGATCCAGCCCTATGCGGTTCCCTCGCGGGCAACCCGCAATCGCTCCGCAACGAGCGCAGCGAGAACGCGTGCGTTCGCACCAGTCAGCATGTCCCCGGAGTTTTCGCCCAACACGCGATGGCGAATCACCTTGCCTTCCCAGAGCGCACTCCATTCGGAGGGCTCGCCCTCGCGGCGGCTGCCCCGGCGGATCGTTTCAAAGATTTCAACCGCTCGCAGGCGGCCGCTCAGCGGCTTACGCCGATAGCGATCAAGGGCAAGGAGGTTCGCTCGATAGACTTCGAGCTGATTGATCTCGCGTTGGACTCTCTTGAAGGCGTCGCCTTTCCCGAGCAAGCGGCCGAGCGCACCAAGCTTGCGCGCGATGTATGTGACACGATCGCCGTAGCCGCGACCGCGCATCTCTTCGAGATAGAGGGTCAGCCGGTCCTTCACGAAGTTACTGAGCGCCAGCGCGCGCTTCAAAAGCCGCGGTGTAGAAGTCGGATTCTTACTCGCCTCGCTCGTAATGCGGCGCGCTGGATCCAGCAGCCCGAGGAACGCCACTTCTTCCCCCGCTGCGAGGAGCTGACGAGCCATCTCGTAGGCGACGGTCGCACCGAAGCACGCGCCGACGAGAATGTAGGGTCCGTGCGGCTGAATCGTCTGAATCTCACTTGCATAGCGTCTTGCCATCACGTCGATCGAATCGAGCGGCGCTTCCATTCCGTCGAGGCCTAGCGATTGCAGCCCATAGAATGGTTGTGCGAGCCCGAGTTCGCGCGAGAGCTCAGCGAAGCCTATTACGTTTCCAAACATCCCCGGCACGGCGTAGATGGCCGGCAGCGAGCCGCTCGTCGTGAGCGCGACGAGCGTGGAATAACCTTGCGGTGCTGAAGAAACGCGGTAGCTCTCGGCGAGGACGCGGACGGTCGGTGCGGCGAACAGTACTCCGAGCGGAAGCGACCGGCCGAACTCCTTGTCGAGTCGGGCAAATAGCCGGGCCGCAAGCAGCGAGTGTCCGCCGATCTCGAAGAAATTGTCATCGAGCCCAACGCGCTCGATGCCGAGTACCTCGGCCCACAGTCGACATATGACCCGCTCGGTCTCGTCCCTGGGCGCGACATACTCGCCGGATTCGCGCACGCTATGGACAGAAGGATCAGGCAGGGCATGCAAATCCACCTTGCCATTCGACGTCAGCGGAATCGATTCCAACACGACGAACCAAACCGGAACCATGTAGGTCGGCAGGCGCGAGGAAAGGAAGCGCCGTAGCTCTGCGGCGGTCGGCGGATCCCGATCGGCGTGCCGCGGAACGACGTAAGCACCGAGGGCGACATCGCCCGAAGCCTGCCGCCACGCTATGACATGGGACGCCCGCACAGCCGGGTAGCTATCCAGCGCGGAGGTGATTTCTGCCGGCTCGATGCGGAACCCGCGCAGCTTCACCTGCGCGTCCACCCGTCCCAGGAACTGGATATTGCCGTCGGGCAGGTAGCGTGCCCAGTCGCCGGTCTTGTAGAGGCGCGCCTGCGGGTCCTCGCTGAATGGGTGCGGAATAAATTTCTGGGCGGTCAGGTCGGGTCGATTCAGATAGCCCTTGGCTACCCCCACGCCACCGATGTGCAACTCACCGGGTACGCCCACCGGCACCGGCTGCAGGTACGCGTCTAGAATGTAGATCTGGACATTCGCCATCGGTCGACCGATCGGCACCTCTGTCCAGTCGCCGGTGGCGTTGGTCAAGTCGTGGCAGGTCGCTGCAATGGTTGCCTCGGTCGGTCCGTACATGTTGACCGTGCGCACAGTCGGACCGACTTCACGCAGCCATCGACGGGTGAGTTCGGGCAGCGCTCTTTCTCCTCCGATGATCACCGCGCGGACCGATTGTGGCAGCTTAAGCGCGCGCGGTGTGAAACCGTTGACGAGTTCGTGCCAGAAGGCGGTCGGTAGGTCCAGCACGGTGATTCCCAACCTTTCACACGTCTGAAGAAACGCCGATCCCGAGCGCGGCATCTGTTGGTCGCGTAACACGAGCGTCGCGCCGGCCGTCAAGGCGCCGAAGATTTCTTCCGCGCTAACATCGAATGCGACAGAAGCAAACTGAAGCACCCGATCGCGTGGACCGATCTGCAACTCGGCGTTGAAACACTGCGTGTAGTTCACCAACGATCGATGCGAGACCAAAACCCCCTTGGGCACGCCGCTCGAGCCGGACGTGTAGATGACATAGATCAGGTCGTCGGGGGTGGTGACGGATGCCGGTTCGTAATCGGGTTCGGCGGTGATCTCAAACCAGTCGGTGTCGAGACAGATCAGGATCGGGCCGGCGGGGAGCTGCGGCCGTAGATGCGCGTGCGTGAGGACCACCGCGACGTGCGCGTCGTCAAGCATCAAGGCTAGCCGCTCGCGAGGTACATAAGGATCGAGCGGCACGTAAGCGCCGCCCGCCTTCAGGATCCCGAGCAAGCCCACTATGAGATCGAGGCTGCGCTCCATGCAAATGCCCACCAGCGCCTGCGGCCCGACTCCGTGGGCGCGCAGACGATGGGCGAGCCGGTTGGCGTGTGCGTTGAGCTCGGCGTAGGTAAGCGTGTTGCCCTTGTGGGCCACCGCCACTGCCTGCGGCGCCTTCGCTACCCGGGCCTCGAACAGCGTGTGGAGGCAGGCCTCTCTGGGGTAATCTGCCGCGGTGTTGTTCCACTCCACCAGCAGCCGGTGGCGATCGGCCGCGTCGAGTAGCGCGAGCTGCCCGATGCGCTGTCCCGGATCGGCCACGATTGATTCGAGCAACCGCTGAAAATGGCCTGCCATGCGCTCGATCGTCGCACGCTCGAAAAGATCGGTGCAGTACTCCCAGCTTGCCTGCAGCCCCGACGCGCGCTCGCTTAACGTCAAGGTGAGATCGAACTTGGCGTGGCGGGTCGGCAGCGCCAGGCGGCTGGCCTGCAGACCCTCCAGCGCGAGCACCGTGTCGGGCGTGTTCTGCAGTGCAAAGCAGACCTGGAACAGCGGATTGCGCCTCAAATCGCGGCTCGGGGCCAGCTCCCCGACCAGCTTCTCGAAGGGCACGTCCTGGTGCGTGTAGGCGGCGAGGGCGCTTTCGCGCACTCGCGCGAGCAGCTCGCGAAACGTCGGCGCGTCCGCCAGGCTCACGCGCAGCACCAGCGTGTTGGCGAAAAATCCGATCAGCCCCTCGAGCTCGGCGCGCCTGCGCCCGGCGATCGGCGTGCCCACCACAATATCCTCGACGCCGCTGTAGCGATGCAACAGCACCTGGAATGCCGCCAGTAGCGTCATGAACGGCGTGGTGCCTGCGACGTGTCCGAGCGCCTTGACCGCTTCCGCAAGTGACTGCGGGAGTACGCTCTCCAGGCGTGCCCCACGGTTGCTTTGCACCGCCGGGCGGGTGCGGTCGGTAGGCAGCTCCAGGGTCGAGAGGTTGGCGAGCTTCCCCTTCCAGTAGCCAAGCTGCTTGTCCAGCACTTCGCCCGCGAGCCACTGGCGCTGCCAAACCGCATAGTCTGCGTACTGCAGCGCAAGTGCCGGCAACTCCGCCGCACGGCCCGCTACCGACGCGTTGTACAGAATCGAGAGCTCACGCTCGAATAACCCCGCCGACCAGCCATCCGAGACGATGTGATGCCACACTCGCATCAACACGTGATCGTCGTCCCCAAGACGGATAAGACTGAAGCGCACGAGCGGACCGGTTTCGAGGTCGAAGGGCTGTTGTGCCTCGATGGTCAGGATGTCGGCCAACGCATCGTCTTGCTTCAACGCCGCCATAGAGGAGAGATCGAAGCGCCGGAGATCCAGCGTCGCGTGCTCACGCACGACCTGCCGCGGCTCGTCATCGACCAGGACGTAGGTGGTTCGCAGGATCTCGTGACGACGCAGTACAGCTTGCAAGCTCCCGCGCAGCGCATCGACGTCAATGGTCCCGGTCAGTCGATGTGCGCGGCGCTCGTTGTAGGCGGGGTTGCTTGGATCGAGCCGAGCGAGAAACCATGCGCGTCGTTGCGTGTGTGAGAGGATCGATGGTTCGCGACTTTGCCGTCGAGGAATTGTCGCATCGGCAGCTTGCCCCGCCGCGCTACGGGCGCCGATAGGCGCTATAGCTTCCGCGTTGCGAATCGCCTCGATCGAGCGCGCCATGCCGGCAACGGTGGCCCCTTCCTCGAACAGCGACTGGATAGCGAGTTCGACACCGAACAAGGCCTTGACCTGCGCGATGAGTTGGACGCCGCGCAACGAATCCCCGCCAAGGAGAAAGAAGTTGTCGTCTGGGTTGACGTGCTCGATCTTGAGCAACGTGGCCCAAAGTCCGGCGAGCGCCCCTTCGAGCGACGACAGAGACCGGATCACTTCCGCGGCCGGCAAGGGAGCGCCTTGAGCGGCGGCCTCTTGGGTCAAGCCCAGCAGTTGGGGAAGTGCATGACGGCGAAGTTTGCCGTTGTCGGTGCGTGGCAGACGCTCGACGAAGTAAATGCGTCGCGGCACCTTCCGTAGCTCGAGACGCCGGCCGACGTGCTGGATAACCTGCGCCTCCTGGAGCGTCACATCCGGTTGTCGAACTACTGCGGCGACGATCTCCTCCCCGAGAGTTGGGTGAGGGATGCCGAACGCAGCGGCCTCGTTCACGCCCGGCAAAGACCGAATCGCTAGGTCGATCTCGACCGGAGAGATCTTTTCCCCGCCGCGGTTGATGATCTCTTTGATACGCCCAGAAAGATGGATATATCCGTCCTCGTCGATGTGTCCCAGGTCGCCGGTGCGGAACCAATCGCCCACGAACGACTCTGCCGTGAGTTGTGGATCGTCGAGATAGCCGCCAAAGACGAGCGGGCCACGGACCACGATCTCGCCTTCCGCGCGAGCGCCGGCGATCGCGCCGGAGCTGTCCATGATCGCAACCTCGTTCCCCAGGGGGAGCCCGGCCGTGCCGCGTTTGCGCGGACGCGGCGGAAGCGGGTCATGGGCGATCGAAGTGGTTTCGGTCGACGAAAAGCCGACGAGCAAGGGGGCGTCAAAGGCCTGTTCGAGGCGTTCGATCTCGTCGGGATCGAGTCGTCCCAACCCGGCGCGCAGAAACCGGAGGCGGCTTTGGGCCACTGCGGGTCGGTAATCGGGCACCCGGCGCAGGATCGCGCTCAACAGGGTGAACCCGGCGTTCAAACACGTCGGCCGGTATTGCTCCAGAGCGGCGAAGAATGCGTCGACGTCGACTTCAGGAAGGCAGACGGTCGATACTCCGTTTAGAAGCGGATTCAACCATCCGCTGCGCAAGCCGTTGCCAAGATGCATGGGCATGAGATGACAGCCCACGTCGCGCGGCGAATACTCGAGCCACTTGCCGACAACGCTCGCGTAGCGAAGCGTTTGGCGGTGTTGTGAGGGAATGAGCTTCGGCCGACCCGTCGTACCCGAGGACACCAAGACGTATGCGAGCTGCGGACGCGCTGGCGTCGGGTTGCGAAGCGAGTCCCCGGCCCGGCCGAGATCGAGGGTGAACAGACCGGCGGGTGCATCGGGCTCCACCGCAACGTCGATTTCCGCAACCCCGTGCCGCCGCGCTGCCGCGCGAACCGGATGCTCCTCCCCTTTCGGTGCCAGGATTGCCTTCGCGCCCATGCGAACGACCAATTGCGAATAGTCGTCGGGAGTGAGTGATGGGCTGAGCGGCGCGAACGTCGATGACGCAGGGAGGGTGGCACACGCGACGGCCATTTCCGGCCGCGACGGAATAAC
>Ga0209806_1002835_pt1 | contig 10615 bp, 7 predicted proteins | sample GraSoiAngelo_152_FD_186166 | JGI IMG/M metagenome (GOLD analysis project Ga0209806, IMG submission 186166) | Grasslands soil microbial communities from the Angelo Coastal Reserve, California, USA - 14_1009_12_30cm (SPAdes) (version 2) | ecosystem: Environmental > Terrestrial > Soil > Grasslands ... | reverse complement strand
GCTGAAGTTTTCCAAGTGATCTGAACTTGCTGAGTCGACTCTTCATCCATCATTTACAATGACCGATTCCACGAACAGGAAGCACGGGTGCTGAGAATCAGCGCTTGAGGCCAGACTGCTCGCGATAAAACTATGCATCGTTGGTCAGAACTGTTTATCCCTACTTTGCGCGAAGCCCCGGCGGATGCCGAGGTCGCCAGTCACAAGTTCCTGGTACGGGCCGGTTATGTGCGCCAACTGGCGGCCGGCATCTACTCCTATCTGTTCATGGGGCAGCGCTCGTTCAACAAGATCATGAACATCGTGCGCCAGGAGATGGACACGATTGGGCAGGAATTTTTTCTCCCGGCCATTCATCCGCGGGAATTATGGGAGGAGAGCGGACGCTGGACGGTGATGGGCCAGAACATGTTCCGGCTAAAGGATCGCAAAGGCGCGGAGTTGGCGCTGGGCATGACCCACGAGGAAGTCATGACCGACATCGCGCGTAAGGAACTGCGCAGCTACAAGCAGCTTCCCCAGATCTGGTACCAGATTCAGACCAAGTTCCGCGACGAGCCGCGGCCGAGGTCCGGCCTGTTGCGCGTGCGGCAGTTCATCATGAAGGACTCGTATTCGTTCGACATCGATGCGGCCGGGCTCGACGTTTCCTACAAGAAGCATTATGACGTCTATTGCCGGATTTTCGATCGCTGCGGGTTGAAGTACATGGTGGTGGAAGCGCATTCGGGGGCGATGGGCGGATCGCTGTCGCATGAATTCATGGTGCGCACCCCCGCCGGAGAAGACCTGATTGTTAGCTGCGAAAAGTGCAATTACGCGGCGAACATGGAAAAGGCGACCTCCCAACTGGAAGCGGTCGACGACTTGAAACCCGAGGGCGACGGCAAGCCGCTACTCGTTCACACACCCGGTCAAAAGACGATTGAGGATGTTGCGCGATACCTGGGAGTCTCCCCGAAGAACAAGATCAAGACCTTGGCGCTGATGGCGAATGAAGTGGACGGCAAGAGCGGGAAGCCGAAGGCGCGCCCAGTGATTCTGCTGATGCGGGGCGACCACCAGATGAATGAGGCAAAGCTCTCGAGCGCGGTGGGCGGACTCGAAACGCGTCCGATGCAGGAGGAGGAGATTGTCGCCCTGTTTCATTCGCCGGCTGGATTTCTGGGGCCGATCGGCATTGATTGGGCGAAAAGTCTGGACGATGGCGACAAGCCCATTCTCATCGTTGACCAGGCTCTTAAGGGCCGCAGGAATCTGATCTCGGGAGCGAACAAGCAGGATTACCACGTCAAGAACGTGACTCCGGAAGGGAGTTTCCATCCGACGGCCTACGCGGATCTGCGCAGCGTGGTGGCGGGCGAAGCCTGCCCGAATTGCGGAGCGCCTTTGCGCATCGATACAGCGGTGGAGATTGGGCACATCTTCAAACTGGGCTACAAGTACTCAGAATCGATGGGCACCCGTGTGCTCGACCGCAATGGCAAAGAAGTCATGCCCATCATGGGGTGCTATGGGATCGGGATCGAACGCATCCTGACGGCGATCGTCGAACAGAATAATGACGAGAACGGATTCTGGCTGCCGCCGCAGGTGGCGCCCTTTGAAGTGGTGGTGGTGCCGACGAATGTCTCGGATGACAAGATACGGACGACGGCAGAGGACATTGCGCACCGGATGGAGGCGGCGGGCTTTGAGGTGTTACTGGACGACCGGGACGAAAGGCCAGGGGTGAAGTTCAAGGATGCTGACCTAGTGGGCATACCCTTTCGTGTCAATGTAGGCAAGAAGGTTACCGAAGGCACTGTCGAGGTCGTTCAACGCTCGACTCGCGAAATGCGGGATGCTAGCATCAGCGCAATAACGGAATACTTCCAGAATTTGCTGAGGCCTGCGCTCTGAAGCTTTTGTCTTCGGCCGCGTGGCCGCAGGCGGAAAGCATCATGGGCACGATCAAACTGATTCTCGTTCTCGGCTTGTTGGGCGGCTTGGCGTATGTTTGTGCCGAAATCATCCCGCCCTATTTCGCGAATTACGAATTTCAAGATACCCTCGATACCGAAGCGCGCCTTGGGACCTACAGCACCAAGGGAGACGAAGTCATTCGCGATGCGGTTTTCAAGCGCGCTCAGGAATTGGAACTACCTCTCACACGCGACCAGATCAAAGTCCAGCGCACAGGCGGCCCGGGAACCGGCAGCGTGTTGATTGAGACATCGTATTCGGTGCACGTCGAGCTTCCCGGCTACCCCATGGATCTCGATTTCCACCCCCAGAGCAAAAATAAAGGCGCGTTCTAGACGCCGTCCAGGTCTGCAATCGAAGATTGCGATCACGGGTCGGAGTTCGTCTTGTCAGTTCCCGTGTCCCCATCAACGCCGGCGCCAGCCTACGTTACCCATGCGGTTACTAATTACCCGCGACATGCGTAACTTTGTTAGCGCGCTGTCCCTGCCCTAATATCCGCACAGTGCGCCGGACCACAGTAATACTTGGGGGCGTATGCACTTTTCCCCATCGCCGGTCCCAGGGAATCTCCGACGTTCAGACGCGAGCCAGCGGAGAAAACACTCGGTCCGTTTGCACTCTTGGCAGGGAGAATGGAATGAAATACGCGAACCGAATTTTTTCGTTGCTGGCCTTAGCGGGGTATCTGCTGATCGTAACCGGCTGCGGCCAGAAGTCGAATTGTAGCGGAATCACGTTCGGCGGAGGCGGTAGCTCAGGCGGAGGCGGTGGCTTGAGCGGCTCCGGAAACGCGTGCAGCCCGGGAACGGGTGGAAACGGGGGCGGCGGCGGAGGAGGAGGGTCGAATGTGGATTTGCTCTACTTCGTCGGCGGCGGCAATGATATCGACGGAGCCAGCTTGAACAGTAGCGGCATCTTTGCTTCGATTAGCGGTGTGACGGCCCCGAACATCGGCACCAGTTCGTTTTCCGCGCCAGACATCGTGATCGCCAACAAGGCATTCTTGTATGTGCCTTACCGAGCGAACGTCAATGGCAGCGATCAGGGATTCGTGGCAGCCTACCAGATCAATCATTCCTCTGGCGCTTTGAGCAACATCTCGGGAAGCCCGTTCTCAACGGGAACGAGCGGAGCGGATTCTGCAACTCTCGATCCGCAGGGACGTTTCCTGTTTGTGGGCGATCAGGTCTCAGGGGCGGTAGCATCATTTCAAATCAACTCCTCGAGCGGCGCCCTGACGCCGTCGCCCGGCTCACCCCTCGTGGATCCGTCGACGGGCCCGATTGAAATGACCGTGGACGGAACAGGAAACTTTCTGTATTTCGTGCAAGGCTCACTCAGCGGCGACGCGATCCAGTACCTCATCGATCAGAACACAGGTGACCTATCTCCGGGCGGCGCGTTTTTCCTGAGAGCCTCGCGCATACGCACGGAGTCAACCGGCAAGTTTCTATTCGCGGTGGGCGGGAGTTCGGGAGGGATCGACGTTTACAGTATCCAGACCGGGACCGGGAATCTGGCGTTTCAAGCCAGCTTTCCTACCGCAACGTCCTGCTATGACATGACCGCCAGTCCCAATGGAAAGTTCCTGTACGCCTTTGCAAAGGCAGGGCTGACTCCGGAGACCCTGCAAGGCTTTTCCATCGATGTGAATGGAGTGTTGACGAACCTCGTGGGATCGCCTTTCACGACGATTCCAGGGCAGTTTGCGGGACAATTCGATCAGAGTGGAACCCATCTGTTCACGTATAAGTTAACCGGATATTCGGTTCTCACCGTGGACCCAAGCACCGGGATCCCGACGAATCCCACGCCTGACCTGAGTGTGACGTCAACGCCGTTTTTTGCGGTCACTCAGTAACCGGGCCGGTTACGATGAATTCCGTCCCTTCAGCTCAGCAAGTGAGCTGAAGGGTTTCGTTTCCCGCGCAGCAAAATGCACCGCACGGGGTTAGAATAAAAGAAACCCTCCCGAAGTTGTTCTCGAACGAGGCTGTGTCGGCGCTCTGGCCGGGAGGAAGATTGGCTGCTGGGGATTTCCTGGCAACGGTGACTCTGCCCATCTAACGTGGCTATCAAACTGAAGATCCCGAAGACTCCAGCCTCAAGCAGTAAAGATGCCGGCGTGATTCCGCGCGACCCCGTCGTCCGTACGGTTCTAGCGATCTTTCTAGCGCTCGCGCTGCTGGTGATAGGGGGATTCTCGTATTTCTATGTGAAGTACGACCGGGTGATCGCGAAGCGGTTCAGCAATCCGATATTCAGCAACTCGGCCCGCATCTACGCCATTCCGAAGACGGTACGTCCAGGGCAGACGTTGCAGGCGAAGGCGATTGCCGCCGATCTTCGGCACGCGGGCTATTCCGAAAACACGGATACGTCTCCGATGGGCAGCTATCACCTGTTGAAAGACGGCATCGAGATCACGCCCGGACCAGAGTCGTACCATAGCCCCGATCCGGCGCGAATCACCGTGCAGAACGGGAAGGTCGACAGCATTACCAGCCGCGGCAGCGAACTGTCAGCCTACGAACTGGAACCGCAACTGGTGACCGCATTGTTCGATGCAGAACAGCGCTCGAAGCGGCAACTGGTGAAATACGACGAGATTCCGAAAGTGATGGTCGATGCCGTGCTCGCCATCGAAGACCGGCGCTTTTTCCAGCATGGGGGCGTGAATTTTCTGCGTCTGGCAGAGGCCTTCTGGATTGACGTAACCCGGCAACGCCACGAGCAGGGCGGTTCGACCATCACCATGCAGCTTTCGCGGGCATTTTTCCTCACGCCTGAGAAGACGGTCAAGCGGAAGCTGTCGGAAATCATGATTGCGCTCGAACTCGAGCAAAAGTTCAGCAAGCAGCAGATTTTCGAGTTTTACGCAAACCGGGTTGACCTGGGACAGCGGGGATCGTTCACGATCAGCGGGTTCGCAGAGGCATCGAAATCTTATTTCAACAAAGATCTCAAGGACATCACGCTGCCGGAGGCGGCGCTGTTGGCCGGGCTGATTCAGGCGCCCAGTTATCTTTCGCCGTACCGCCATCCCGAGCGCGCGCTGGATCGCCGCAATATCGTGCTGGACGCTATGGCCGACACGCACGCGATTACCCGAGCGGAAGCGGACAAGGCCAAAGCCACGCCTCTCAAGCTGGCGCCTCCGAACGTCGAAGCTAGTGATGCTCCGTACTACATCGACCTGGTGCGCGATACGCTGGTCAACAAGTTCAACGAGCACGAGTTGAACGATCAGTCCTATCGCATCTATACGACGCTCGATCCCGACTTGCAGCGCGCGGCCGCGCAATCGGTGGAAATGGGAATCAAGCTGGTCGATGACCAGGTCACGAAAATGCGCACGCGCAAGGTGAAAGTGGGCAAAGGAAAATACGAGACCCACGTGGTGCCTGGACCGCAGGCACAGGTGGCGCTGGTGGCGCTGGATCCCCGTTCAGGCGCGGTGCTGGCGCTGGTCGGCGGACGCAACTACGGCTTTAGTCAATTGAACCATGCGGTGGCGAAGCGACCCACCGGATCAATCTTCAAGCCTTTTGTATACGCGGCGGCAATGAACACCGCGCTCGATGGAACTACCAGTGTACTGACGCCGGCGTCGATGGTGGATGATACGGCGACGACCTTCGCCTATGGCGACCAAATCTACGAGCCAAGGAACTACAAAGAGGAGTATCACGGCCCGGTCACGCTGCGGTATGCGCTGGCGATGTCGTTGAACAACGCTACGGTAAAGCTCGCGGAAGAAGTTGGCTATGACAAAGTAGCCGATCTTGCCAAGAACGCCGGCATCGCCTCGGTGAAGGCAACCCCTGCGATGGCGCTGGGAGCCTACGATGCCACGCCGCTGGAGATGGCGGCAGCGTACACAGCCTTCGCGAATGAGGGCACCCGGATTTCGCCCATCTTCGTAGACTCGGTCCGCAATGCGAAAGGGGATGTGCTGCAGGATTTCACTCCCGACAAGCGTCAGATCATGGACCCGCGCATCGCCTTTGTCATGACGGACATGATGCAAGGAGTGGTGAATTTCGGTTTAGGGTATTCGGCCGTGCGGGGTCGGGGCTTCCAGGCACCGGCCGCGGGCAAAACCGGCAGCTCGCACGACGGGTGGTTTGCGGGGTACACCAGTAACCTGTTGTGCGTCGTTTGGGTGGGGTATGACGACTACAGCGATCTGCACCTTAGCGGCGCCCAAACCGCGGCCCCGATCTGGACCGAGTTCATGAAAAGGGCGGCTGCTCTGCCACAATACTCGGATATGCGTATCTTCACGCAGCCTTCCGGGGTGGTAGATGTGCAACTGGACAAGGCTACGAACCGGCTCGCAACTCCATCGTGCCCAGAGACTTACACTGCCGCGTTTGTTGCCGGGACCGAACCGAGGGAGACTTGCGATCAGACCGGGGTAGGTGGATTCTTCTCGCACTTGTTAGGGCTGGGCGATAAGCCATTGCCACCGCCACCCCCCGGGGCGCAAACGTCCGCCGACGGGCAGACGCCTTCGGACGCCGATAAAAAGAAAAAAGGATTTTTTGGCAAAATTGTGGGAATCTTTAAGGACGACAAATCGTCGTCCAAGCCGTCCAAACCACCGGATGGCGGGGGTACCACCCCCCAATAACAGACGACGGAGCAAGCGCCCGAGGCCTGGGCGATGCGATTCCGGGACCGGGACGCTGCTTGTAATCAGGAGGTATTGCCATGTCTCCTCGACGAGCCTGGACCCTCTCCCTGCTGCTGCCGTTTTCCCTTGTCGCTCTCAGCGGAATCGGTTTTTGTTCTCCCAAAGCGCATGCTGATCAAGTGCAGGCGATCACGCCGATCCGGAACGTAGAGCCGCCTCCAAACGACGCGACAGCGGAAACCTTGGAAGAGCGCGGCGATACCCTGCGTGCACAGAAGCTTTATCTGGATGCGCTCGACTACTATCGCGGAGCCTTGGCCAAGAAACCGAATGCCTCGACCCTTTACAACAAGATCGGCATCGTCGAATTGCTCATGCAACGGTGGCCGGACGCAAAGAAAAGTTTTGAGCAGGCCATTCGAGCCGACCGGCAATATGCTGACGCCTACAACAATCTCGGGGTGATTTTTTACATCGGGAAGAAGTACGGCAAAGCTATCGATCGCTACAACAAGGCAATCCGCTATCGCGATGATGCAGCTTCCTATTACAGCAACCTGGGTGCGGCGTTGTTCTCGAAAAAGGAATTTGAGAAATCGGTGGCGGCATATGCACATGCTCTGCAGCTTGACCCCGATGTGTTTGAGAGATCCTCTCGAACCGGTGTGGCTGCTCAGATGTCGAAACCGGAAGACCGCGCGCACTACGATTACGTGGTTGCGAAGCTGTACGCCAAGATGGGCGTCACGGAGCGATCGCTGGAGTACCTGCGGCGGGCGATGGAAGAAGGTTACAAGAGTATTGACAGTGTCTACAAAGACGAAGAGTTTGCCGGATTGCGGAAGGATCCCAGGTTTACAGAGTTGATGGCGGCGCGTCCGCCAGCCATCACGGACTAGATTTTTGAGTAGTTTGTGGTCAAGGTAAAGTTTGTAAGTTCCTACCGACGAGGGTAGCGCTGCTTGGTGTGGGTTGGTGAACGTTTGCAGCGCGAAACGTCACCAACCCGTGCGCTGTGCGCCTGTTGATCGTGTGCGTTCTTCATGGGTGTTGTCCTACCTACTGCCCATCATTTCACGGGCACCAGCCGGTCAACGAGTGATATCGAAATTTTTCGCCAATCAATCGTAAACTGACTTGATGAAACTCCTGAGAATGTTGAGCAAGCCCGGTGCATTGGTAAGCGGATGGACAAGTGCGCTTCTCTGTTTCAGTGCAGCGAGCGGCTTCTGGCTGGCTGGGGAACGCGGGAGGGCGATTTGCTGGACTGTGATCGGAGCAGTGGAAGTGTGCGCTATCGTCTTCTAGGACCGTAAAATTGGCACGATGGATGATCCGAACTTGGCTCTGCGACAATCCAGTCGGAAAAGCATGCGGTGATCGGCTCGAAGAAGCTGGTGCGGGATATGAACCGAATGTTGTCCCGGTCGCGTCAGGCAGTGTTCCGCACGACGAATCGTTCATTGCTTCCCGATTCTTGGGTTGTCAAGCGCAGAACCTGACCCTCCCGATTCCATTCAGGCAAGCGAATTAGCTCCTCGCCCGAGCTTTCCGTCGAGGGAAGCCCGTCTGATAAAGGCGCTGGATGTGGTCGCGAACTGTGCTGAGACTCTTTGAAGCGAGTGTTGAGAGACTGTTTCCCTCAAGCTCCGCATCGCTGAAGCCTGCGCCTTGCATTTGCACTATGGCAGCCCCTAATCGCCTGGTGCAGGAATCGTCCATGCCAAGAAACCGAAAGGCCTGCGCGGACGTATTCCCGTCCGCCCCAACGTGCAGAAATTCGATCTGTGCAGTTACTTTCCCGAATACGGTCTTCAGATCCAAACTCGCTAACGTTCCTCGTGGAAGGGGGGCTTCGGTATGAATGACCGATCCTCCTGTTAAGGACAGGCGCTGAAGGACTCCGACAAACCGATGCTCACGGATCGTGAACAGTACCCGTTCGCGATTGGGAACGCGGATACGCGCAGGGCGCTCAGGCTTGACGGATGCCGGTGACCTTGGTGCCATTCTAAAGAGAATGCAGACACCTGCATGGTCCGGTCAAATTACCCAGGATTCGCAGGAGCGTTACTGTTGTAAGCCTTGCTGTTGTAGCGGGGCGATTACACTTGTAGCCCTTCGGTTACGAGTGTAATGGGGATATTACGTCTACTATGGCGGTTCAAGATTAATAGACTCAGGACCCGGTCAGGGATGAAGCTGATCGAACATGTGGCGGCACAGATGGGTGGCATAAAGAATGAACGCCACGTTCACGGCTAGAGCGAGAAAGCATAGTGCCGCTCCGATGATAGTTACGGTCTTCTTGAAGGTCGATGCTGCTCGGTTACGCAGGAGCACGAGAAACACAGCTATCGAAATGAATCCAAAAACGGCGGCAATGGTCCGGTTCTCGCAATAGGTGTGAAGCGACGCTAGAGGCAGGAAGAACGACAGCAGAAGAATCAAGAACGAAGCTGATACGAGCAACAGCGTCCGATCAGATTTCACGCGGCAATTCTACGGTAAACAAAAGTGTCTGCTTGCATGATTGGCGAAATCAGGCGTTTGCACAAGCTTGCGCCCTTTATTCGCCCGGAATCAGGGTCGATGAGTGCAATGGCGATGTTACGCCAATCAGCGGACGTGCTAAGCTCCCTGCTGTGTGATTACCGTGTTGCGTTACGTTTTGCTGTCGATTCTGACAACCGCACTCGGCATCTGTTGTTGTTGTACTTCGGTTGCCCCGCCCCCTGCCGTAGCCCCGCCGTTACCCCTCGCCTATCGAATTGCTCCGCCTCAAGTGTGCAAGTACCCCGAGGAAGGCAAATGCCTTGTGTACGAGAATGTGCCCTGGGACGAATGGAAGAACCCTCGCCTGATTGTGACGTCAGCAGGAATTAGAGTTCTTCTGCCACGCTCGTCGAGCAGCATTACTGTTCCACCTCGCAGCGTGGGAGATGTTCTGGAAAAGACCGAAGTGACCGAGTGGCCCATGGGAGTTATCGTCATGGTTGAAATCAGCGGGGTATGGGGTCGCCCTGAGATGTCGGAAAGGTACAGATCGGAACTGCTGAACACCCTTAGCAATCACGCCATACGCATGGCCTGGGGGCGTCCTTCGGCATAATGCCTGTTGTAATCAGGCAGCACGACATTGCAATGACGTGCGCATTGCGATAAACGATTGAAAATGTATGCGGATATTGGTGTTTGCCCTCATCGGTAGGTAAAGAATTGTAAAACCTGACACAGAGCCGCGATCCAAGAGTTAGAGTGTTCTGCATTACTCCTGAAAACAACAGGGTGAGTAAGGAGAAACGGTAACCCACTGATTGCCGACCCGAGCACGCCCCAAGCAGGCAATCAGTGGGTTTTGAATTCAGCTGTTAGCTTCTAGCCTTTAGCTCCCTCCGCAATTGAAAATCTCTGCTTGAATTTGGAATCCGATTCTTTCGACGGATGTTCGAATCGAACCCGTTACATGAGGTGTTCGTATCAGGGCGCGCCTTGAGGCGCGCCGTCAAAAACACCTTCTCGGACGCGCCTTCAGGCGCTTTCGGTTCAAGAGCAATCTGCGTGAACACTGACGGACAGCGGTCTGTCTATCTGGTGAGCTAATGGCTAATGGCTAACAGCTAAAAGCTCTTCTTCGGACTCCGTTCGTAGATGTACTCGCTCACCACGCGTTTCCATGCCCCTTGTGCTTTCAGGATGTACTCGATGGCATCGCGGGCGGCGCCGTCTCCGCCGGCGTGTTCTGTGATGATGTGCGCTTCTTTCTTTACTTCCTTGCGCGCGTTCGCCACGGCGATGGCGAAGCCGCAATTGCGCATGACAGGGAGATCGATGACGTCGTCGCCGACGAACGCCGCCTCGGAAGACTGCAGGTTCGCTTTTTTCAGGATTCCCTCGAAGCAGGTGAGCTTATCCTGAATTCCCTGATGGACATGTTCGATTTTCAGGTCGCGGGCGCGCAGGGCGACAGTTTCGGAGATGCGCTTGGTGATCAGCCCGGTTTGAATT
>Ga0209806_1002834_pt1 | contig 10616 bp, 9 predicted proteins | sample GraSoiAngelo_152_FD_186166 | JGI IMG/M metagenome (GOLD analysis project Ga0209806, IMG submission 186166) | Grasslands soil microbial communities from the Angelo Coastal Reserve, California, USA - 14_1009_12_30cm (SPAdes) (version 2) | ecosystem: Environmental > Terrestrial > Soil > Grasslands ... | reverse complement strand
TCGGTCATGCGGGGGATGTTAGTGCCCCCCGCGAGGCTGAGTCGGCCACACGCCCAGGCGGAGATTGACAAGCCGCCAGGCGACAACTAGTATCCGGTCGTAAGGTCAGGCGAACGTTCGTCTTACTCACGTATGTCCCAGTCTGAGTAACTCTGTTTGCCGGCGCACTCTCGCCCCGGTTGGTCCGGGAAGAAGGCAACAGGAAGTCGCATTTTCCGGCCCAGGCCGCGGTCGGGATAGGGAGGAGAGCACGCATGGCCGAGGTCTTTGGGAGGCGTCTTTCGCGAGCGGTTGCGCTCTGTCTCGGCGCGCTGTTCTTGCTCGCAGCATGCGGCGGAGGCTCGAACGGGAACACCGGAGCGTCTTCGACCGACGTGACCGTCTGGAGCGCCTGGGGCGGTGCGGAGCTGAAGGCATTCCAGGACGTGCTGGCCCCGTTCCACACCAAGACGGGCATCACCGTGCATCTGACCACGGTCCGCGACGCGAACCAGCTGGCGATCAACGTGGACGCGGGCACCAGCCTGCCTGACATCGCCAACGGGCCAACCGTCGACAAGGTCAAGGACTGGGTCAGCAAGGGCGTCATGAAATCGGTCGAGACGGCCCTCGGCTCGGACTTCAACGCCTACATCTCCAACACCTACCCGGCGCTGACCACGCCGCCCGCGGGCAAGAGCGACGACCTGTACATCGGGATCGTCGCGGGCAAGCACTACGAGATGATGGTCAAGACCCAGGTCAAGGGTTTGTTCTGGTACAACAAGAAGGTCTACACGGGCCCAGCGCCCAAGACCTTCGACGACCTTCTGGCCATCAACCCGTCGCAGTACGGGGCGCAGAAGCTGTTCTGCGCGGGTCTCGAGTCGGGCAGCGCCTCTGGCTGGCCGGCGAGCGACCAGATCGACAACATCATCATGCGGCAGAACGACGCCACCTTCTATACGAACTGGATCGAGGGCAAGGTGAAGTTCACCGACCCGCAGATCAAGCTCGGCTACCAGACGTATCTGAAGGAAGTCTCGTCGGCCAACGTCTACGGCGGCCCCAACACGGTGCTGTCCACCAACTTCGGCAAGGCCGGCGACCCGCTGTTCAAGACGCCGGCAGGCTGCCTGTTCCTCGAGCAGGCGACCTTCATCCCCAGCTTCTTCACGCAGGACTTTCCCGCCTTGAACCTGAAGGCCGGCACTGACTACGACTTCTTCGCCCACCCAAGCGTCGACTCCAAGTACGACGGCAACGTCAACGGCTTCTACGACAACTTCGTGATGTACAACGACACCCCCGCGGCTCGAGCTCTGATGAAGTACATGGCGACCTCCGACGCCCAGCAGATCTGGGCCAACGACGGTGGGACGCTGGCGGCCATCAAGAGCATCAATTACAACGACCCGGTCTACAAGAACGCGGCATCCGTCGCGGCAAGCGCCAAGAACCTCCTGGTCACCGCGGGTGACTTCATGCCGTCCGACATGCAGGCGGCGTTCTGGAAGTCGCTCCTCAACGTCACCAACAACCCGGGAAGCCTCGATTCCGAGCTAAAACGGCTGGACCAAGTCCAGGCCGCCGCGTACAAGACCAGTTAGCGAACTTCGTCGACTCTGACCGGCTGGGGCGGGCTGATCCCGCCCCGGCCGACTACGCTCCCAGAAGGAGGTAAGCGGGGTGGACCGGATCATCACAGCGGTGATCGCCATAATCGGCGTTCCCCTTGTCCTGCTCGGCTACATCTACGCAGGCGAGTGGGTCATCGAGCGTCTCCCGGCCCGTGTCCAGGTATGGATCAGACCGTACTTCTGGGCGCTGCCGGCAATCGGCTTCGCCACCGTCTTCATGGTCTACCCGCTGCTCCGCACTGTCGTCCTGAGCTTCCGCAACGGAGCAGACACCCAGTGGATCGGCTGGGACAACTACGTCTACTTCTTTACCTTTCCCGACACACTGACGTCCCTTCGCAACAGCCTTCTGTGGCTCGTCTTCTACACGCTGTTCGCCGTCGGACTGGGTCTCATCATCGCCATCCTTCTCGACCGTGTCCGCTACGAGCAGATCGCGAAGATCGCGATCTTCCTGCCGGTGCCGATCAGCGCCGTCGCGGCCTCGATCATCTGGAAGTTCATGTTCGACTACCAGCCTCCGGGCACTGTCCAGACCGGAACCCTCAACGCGTTGTTGGGCTCATTCGGCGCACAGCCGGTGGCGTGGCTGGTGAACTCGACCACCAACAATGCGGCGCTGATCTTTGTGGGCATCTGGAGCATCACGGGCTTCTGCATGGTCATCATCTCGGCCAGCCTGAAGTCGATCAGCACCGAGGTCCTCGAAGCCGCGCGCATCGATGGAGCGAACGAGTTCGAGATCATCCGCCTCATCGTCACGCCGCTGCTTTGGCCGACCATCACCGTGGTCGGCACGACCATGATCATCAACGCGCTCAAGACGTTCGACATCGTGTTCGTTTTGACCAGCGGCGCGTATGACACGGACGTGATCGCGACGCAAATGTTCAGGCAGCTCGCCAACGCCCATTACGGCCGCGCAGCCGCAGTCGGGGTGGTCCTCTTTGTCGCCATCGTCCCGCTGCTCGTGGTCAACATCCGACGCTTCCAGCAACAGGAGGAGCAGCGATGAGCTCAGCGAGGGTCGAAACTCGGCGAGAGACGGCACGCGTCAGCACGGCCGCGGACGCCCTTGGGTCATGGGGCCGCCAGCTTCAGCGACTTCCCCTGCACCTGGTGATCATCATCTTCGTCGCGATCTGGATCGTGCCCACGATCGGTCTGATCGTCAACTCGTTTCGTTCGGTGGGAGACATGAACCAGGCCGGCTGGTGGACCACGCTGTTCCCACCCCACAGCTTCACGTTCGCCAGCTACCAGCAGGTCCTCGACACCGAAAACGTGGTCCCCTCGATCTTCAACAGCATCCTGATCACGGTGCCGGCAACCGTCATCCAGCTCGCCATTGCGACGATGGGCGCCTACGCCTTCGCCTGGATGAAGTTTCCGGGCAAGGACATCTTCTTCATCGTGATCGTGGGCTTGATGGTGGTCCCGATCCAGATGACGCTGATCCCGGTGCTGAAGATCTTCCAGCTCACGGGACTTGCCGGAACGTTCATCGCCGTCTGGCTGGCCCACTCCGGATACGGGCTTCCGTTTGAAGTCTTCCTGCTGCGCAACTATCTCGGCGGACTGCCCCGAGAGATCTTCGAGTCGGCCGAGGTCGACGGAGCCGGCCACGCGGTGCGGTTCTTGAGGATCGCGGTGCCGATGACCGTCCCGGCAATCGCGTCGCTCACGATCTTCGTCTTCCTTGGTGTCTGGAACGACCTCCTGGTCTCGCTGACCTACCTGGGCAGCAGCCCGAACCGTCCTTTCACCGTGGTCATCACACAGCTCGTGACGTCACTGGGTGGAGGCTGGCAGTTCCTCACCGCGGCCGCGGTGCTGCAGATGTCGCTTCCGCTTGCCGTCTTCATCTTCCTGCAGCGCTACTTCGTGCGCGGCATCACGAGCGGCTCGGTCAAGGGCTAACCCCACACCTTCCAATAGACTCGGGCCCGTGGCGGAAGAGCATTCGCGCGCGCTTGCGCGCGACGTCGTGGTGATGACGACGCATGACATCGGCCGCCATCTGCATTGCTACGGGCAGCACAGCGTGGTCAGCCCGAACCTCGATGCTTTCGCGACGCAAGGAGCGAGGTTCACGCAGGCCTTCGCCACCGCGCCGCAGTGCAGCCCCAGTCGCGCCAGCCTGGCCAGCGGGCTTTACCCGCACAACAACGGCGTGATGGGCCTGGCTCACGCCGGCTTCGACTGGGAGCTCGCGGTTCCGCACGCGGCGGCGATTTTCGCCGAGCAGGGCTTCCAGTCACATCTGTTCGGCGGCCAACACGTCACTCCGCATCCGGAACGACTGGGGTTCGAGGCCATACACCCGACGACGGACTTCGAGAAGGTGCTCGCCCGGCATGGAAAGGATCAGCGCCTCTACCTCGAGATCAACTTCGACGAGACGCACCGTCCCTATCCACCCACAGGCTCGGCAGTGGTCGGGCTCGAGATTCCCGGCTATCTGCCACAAAGCGCGGAAGCGATGGAGGAGATGACGGCCGTCCAGCACGCGATCACCGCGATGGATGCTGCCGTGGGACGGGTGCTCGCCGCACTCGAAAGATCGGGACGGGCAGACGACTCGCTCGTGATTTTTACGACCGACCACGGCCTTGCGATGCCGCGCGCCAAGTGCACCCTCTACGACCCCGGCCTCGAGGTGGCGTTGCTGATGCGCTGGCCTGCCGGCGGCATCGGCCGCGGCACAACCAGAACGGAGCTGGTGAGCAACATCGACGTGCTGCCCACGCTTCTCGAGTCGTGCGGCGTCCCCGTCCACGAAGGCATCCAGGGACAGTCCTTGATCGGGCCAGGGCGCGAGGCGGTCTTTGCGGAGAAGACCTTCCACAGCTATTACGACCCCATGCGGTGCATCCGAACGCATCGCCACAAGTACATCCGCAACTTCGAGACCGCCTTTGCGGTCGAGGTGCCGGCCGACATCCAGCTCGGCCCCATCTTTCGCGCCAACCCCGGCCGGTACTCGGTGGACCGGCCAAGCATGGTCGAGCTGTACGACCTCCAGGCCGATCCGCTTGAGCAGCGAAATCTCGCCGGCAACCCGGAGACCGCCGGCGTCGAGCTTGAGCTGAGCGACCGCCTCTGGACCTGGATGCGGGAAACCGCCGATCCATTGCTCCTTGGACCGGTCGCGTCGCCCCGCTACAAAATGGCGGTACAGCCTGATCACTGAGCCTCGCGCTGGCCGTGTCGACCGCATAAGCATCGACCGTGCGGCGATCGTGTCCATCGGCGGCACCTTCCTGCTCATGGGCATGGTGGTCGCGGCTTACGGTCCGCTGCTGGAGCACCTGACGCGCCGATTCGGGGTGAGCCTGCCCGTCGCAGGCGCGACCATCAGCGTGCATTTCGCGGGCGCCTTGCTCGGGGTGCTGATCACGATGCGGTCCATGGAGAGGACGCCGGCCCGCTGGTCCGTCATCGCTGCAACGGGCCTCGTGGGCGTCGGATGCGTCGCGGTGTCAATCGCGCGGGCGTGGCCCGCCTTCATGGCGGCGGTGTTTGTCCTCGGGCTGGGCTTCGGCTCGTTGGTCATCGGCCTCAACCAGCTCGTCGCGTACAGCGAGGGCCGGCGCAGGGCGGCCGTGCTGAGCGCGCTCAACGGCGCGTACTCGGCCGGCGCCGTCGGGGGACCGATCCTGGTCGCGGCCTACGCGTCCACCCACTTCACGCTCCTGTTCCTGTGCGCGGCAGCAATCGCGTTGGCGCTGATCCCGGGGCAGGCCCGGATCTCGGGGCGGCTACCCGTCGCCGCGGGCAGGCCCGGCCGGCCCGGCATCCTGGTCCTCATCTTTGTCGGCGCATTCGTCTGCTACGTCGGCATCGAGACCGGAACCGGGGGCTGGATGACCTCGCACCTCGAGTCGGTCGGCCTTGGTTCCACGGCCGCCGCGACCTTCACCTCCGGTTTCTTCCTGGCTCTGGTCACCGGTCGTCTGTTGATGACGTTGGTTCCGGCCGCGTTACCGGAAGGCGCAATCGTGCTCACGGGCTCGGTGATCGCCGCGGTGTTGCTGCTCGCGGCATCGATAGGAGCGGTCGCGCCGTGGGCTTACATAGCGACAGGCCTGGCGATCGCGCCCATCTTCCCAACCGGGATCGTCTGGCTGGCCAAGCTGCGGCCGGGCGATTCACGCGCCACGTCCTGGCTGTTCCCGGCGGCGTCGATTGGCGGCATCGCCGGCCCGGGAGCGATCGGGCTGGTGATCGCCGGTTTCGGTGTGCGCTGGGCGCCCGCGGTACTGACGACGGTCGCGGTCGCCATGTCGGTCGCCTTCTGGCTGGCGAACCGCTGGGCTAGGCGATGAACGGCCGGAGCGCGTTGCGCGCGAGCAGGAATCCGCGCTGCACCAGCTCGAGGCTGCCCTCGAACTTACGGTCCTCGTGCTCGATCGACACGACCCAGTCGTAGCCCGCTGCATAGAGCGCGCTTATGAACCGGTCCCACCGGACCTCGCCCAGCCCCGGCAGGCGCGGCACCTGCCAGCCGACGCCAAGCGACATCACTCCCTGCTCGTAGAGGCCGTCGCGGTCGATCTCCATGTCTTTCGCATGGACATGGAAGATCCTCGACGCGAAGTCACGCACCGCGCGCGTGTAGTCGATGAACTGCCACACCAGGTGCGACGGATCGAGGTTCAGCCCGAAGTTGTCGTCCGGGACGATCTCGAACATCCGCCGCCAGATCGCGGGCGAGTAAGCCAGGTTGCGACCGCCCGGCCACTCGTCCGCCGAAAAGATCATCGGGCAGTTCTCGATCGCGATCGTCACGTCGTGTTCGCGCGCGAAACGTACAAGCGGAGGCCATACGCGCTTGAAGTCCTCGAGGTTCACGTCGACCGAGAGATGCTGGTCGCGGCCGACGAACGTGCCGACGATGCCGACCTCGAGACGCTGCGCGGCTTCGATCACTCGACGCAGGTGCGCGTTGGCGATTTCCCTGGCCTCTTCATCCGGATCCAGGTTGTTCGGGTAGAAAGCGAGTGCGGAGATCTCGAGGTCGTGCTGGCGAAGCATCTGGCGCACCGCCTTGGGGTCGAAGTTCTCGACGTCGATGTGCGACACGCCCGCATAGCGCCGCCGTTCACCTCCGCTCGAGGGCCAGCATGCGATCTCGAGCGCCTCGAATCCGTTCTCGTGAGCCCAGCGCGCGACCTGCTCCAGGCTGAGGTCGGGGAACGCCGCGGTCAGCAGACCCAGCTTCATCGCGCCCTCGCGCGCACTGCTCTCGCCACCTCGACCCATCGCCGCTCGCGCGAGCTGCGCGCGACCGCCTCGCACACGAGCATCTCGTCGTGGCCGTCGGCAAAGGTCGGGTAGGCTGTCCCGGGCTTGCCCTCCGCCACGGCGCGGTAGACCGCCGCGTACAGCGCCTTGAACGTGTCGGCGTAGCCCTCGGCGTGGCCGCCCGGCAGGCCGGTTGCGCGCCGCCCCTCTGCGTTGAGAATCGCCGGGTCGCGCAGCAGCACCTCGTTGGTGCGGCCGCGGTGGCCAATCCACAGCTCATCAGGACGCTCTGAGTCCCAGGCGGCGGCCGCGCTCGAGCCGTCGATCTCGTATCTGAGCGAGTTCTTGCGGCCAGGGCTGATCTGCGACACCGTCAACGCGCCGCGCGTCCCGTCCTCATAGCGAAGCAGGATCGTGGCGGTGTCTTCGGTCTTGATTTCGCGGGCCATGCTTTTGGCGGCGCGCTCCGTGGCGAAGGTCTCCACCGGTCCTGCCGGCTCGAATCGCGTCTTGATGAAGGTCGCCAGGTCGGCCATCACCTCGGTGATCCGCTTCCCCACCAGAAATGTCGTGAGGTCCATCCAGTGGGAGCCGATGTCGGCCACCGCGCGCAGCTCCCCGCCCAGCTTCGGCTCGAGTCGCCAGTTCCAGTCCGTGTCCAGCAGCAGCCAGTCCTGCAGGTATTGGCCGGAGACCAGGCGGACCTCGCCCAGCCCACCCTCTCTGATCAGGCCATGCACGTGCTGGCTGAGCGGGTAGAAGCGGAGGTTGAAGTTGACGGCGTGCACGAGCCCACTCTGCTCCGCGAGGTGGAGAAGGTCAGCCGACTCCGCCGACGTCATCGCGAGCGGCTTCTCACAAACGACGTGCTTGTGGGCGCGCAGCGCGGCGCCCGCGTGCTGGTGGTGGAGGTGGTTCGGCGAGGTGACGTGAACGACGTCCACCCGCGGATCGGCCAGCATGGCGTCGAAGCTTTCGTAGGCGGGAGGCAAGCCCAGCTCGCGCGAGCGCGCGGCGGCTCGGTCGTGGCTGGAGCCGACCACGCCATGCACCTGGACGCCGAGACGGCGCAGCGCCTCGACGTGGACCACGCCGATGAAACCGGTGCCGACCACCGCGGCCCCGATCTCGTTAAGAGGCCTCAATCTCCATCGAGATACCAGTTTCGCTGAGCGTTGCCCGTACGTGTGGTCGGCTCGTCGTTTGGGGTCGCCACGCCGCCGCACCATGCCACGGCATTTGCGATTACGCGCTGGACCTCGGGCTGGTGATACACGGGAAACTCCTGGTCTCCCGGGCCGAAGTAGAAGATGCGCCCGAGCCCGCGCGTGAAGCAGCAGCCGCCGCGGAAGATCTCTCCGCCTTCGAACGAGCTGATGAAAACGAGGTCGTCCGGCTGGGGGATGTCGAAGAACTCGCCGTACATCTCCTGGTGGGGGATGACGATCGGCTGCGGCACACCGGCTGCGATGGGGTGGCTGGGGTTGACCGTCCAGATGACCTCGCGCTCGCCACCTGGGTCGGACCGCCAGCGGAGGTTGCAGGTCGTCCCCATCAGCCGCATGAAGATCTTCGACTTGTGGGCAGAGTGGAGGGCGACCATTCCCATCCCGGCGAGGACCCTCGCGTGAACCCGGTCGACGATCGCGTCCGATACCTCGTCGTGCGCGGCGTGGCCCCACCAGGTCAGGACGTCGGTTGCGGCGAGCACCGCCTCTGTTAGCCCATGCTCCCGATCCGCGAGCGTAGCCACCCGCACGCTGACGTTGGCGCCAAGGTCGCGACGGATGCCGTCAGCGATGGGCGCGTGCATGCCGTCGGGATAGATGCGCTTGACCGATTGCTCATGCTGCTCGTGAACGTTCTCGTTCCAGACCGTCACTCGCAGCTCAGGGCTGCCCGGCATCAGATCGCGGTGGCTATTTCGGTGGTTTCCCCGGTGCGGTAGATGGTCACCGGCTCGCGGCGCGCGGCTGATTCGACCGATGCCTCCATCAATGCGACGGTGCCCAGGTTGTGCCGCCCCGACGTCTCAGGCTCGCGGCCTGCCCGGATCGCCGCGGCGAACTCCGTCAGCGTTCCGAAGCCGCCTGTTCGGGACATTGCCGGGAGGGCCACAGTCCGCGGCTCACCGCCTCGCGGTCGCACGACGACGCTGTCCTGGGTCGCATCGCTGTCGGCGGCGCTCGTCCACGTCACCTCGCCATTCTCGAACTCCATCCTCCACTCTCCCGCCCACGGGGTCACCGGCGCGGCGCTGATCCAGCTCCCGCGATAGCTGACCACCACGCCCCCTTCGAAGACGATCGAGGCGACCGCGACCGACGGTCCGCTGAAGGAGGTCCACTCGGGATTCCAGGCCTCGCAGTAGATCCGCTGCGGCTCGCGGCTGAGGATGAGTCGGAGAAGGTCGAAGTGGTGGATCGACATGTCGACCAGGAGCGGCTGCTCCTCGAGGTGGTGGCGGCCGCGGCCGTTCGGACCGACCGTCGAGTAGCGGCGGAAGTCGATCGAGATCTCGTACAGCTTGCCCAGCGCGGACTCGTGGACCATAGACGCGATGGCGCGCGGAGCAGGAAAGTAGCGGTAGTTCTGGCTGACCATCAGCACCAGGCCACGCACCCGGGCGGCGTCGACCAGCTGCTCGGCGAGGCGGAGGCTCGGCGCGAAGGGCTTCTCGACCATCACGTGCAGGCCGGCGTCGAGCGCCGCCGTCGTCAGGGCAACGTGGGCCGCCAGCGCGGTCGTGTTGAGGACCGCTTCCGGCTGGGTCGCGGCGATCGCTTCCTTGAGGGATTCGAAGCACAGCTCCGGCGCGACCTTTGCCTCTTCGCGCAGTGCATCGAGCGCGTATGGATCCTTGTCGACATAGGCCACCAGCTCGACTTCTTCGACATGCGGAACCACCTGTCGAGCCCAGTTGCGGCCGTGCGGACCGAGTCCGACCTGGAGCAAACGAAGCGGAGCCACGGCGGAGAATGATGAAGGAAATGGAGCAATGCTTGACCTTTCTTAACTCAAGAATCCACTGATGTTTCGAGCTATCGCGGACCTGGAAGTGGCCGGCCAGGTCTACGCCGAGGGTTGGCAGTCGTGGAGCCCCGTCCGCATCCATCGCGCGGGCGAGGTCTCGGAGCGCGCGCCGGATGAGCGCGCTCAGAAGACCGAGTGGCGGCCGGACAAACCCGTCGCGGAGGGGGTGATCCAGGCGGAGGGCGTGCTGGTGGTCGCGCCGCCTGACGGCCCGGCACGTGCGTGGTTTTCACCACGCCCCTCCAGCGAGGTGGCGACGCTGCGCGCGGCGCCTGATCGCGATCGTCTCGTCATTTCGGCCGACGGGCCGGTGGAGCAGGTCCAGGGGGCCGACCTGGCCGCGGTGCTGGCGGCCGTCGGCGATCGGCTCGGGGCGGGCAACGTCGCCCACATTCCTCCGGGGTGGTGTTCGTGGTCGTACTACTTCAAGCACGTCACCGAGGCCGATGTCATGGAGAACGTCGATGCCGCCCGCCGGCTGTCGCTGCCGATCGAGATTGTGCAGCTCGACGACGGCTACGAGACCGACATCGGCGATTGGCTCGACGTAAGGCCACGGTTCGGATCGCTGGAGCGTGTGGCGGACCGTGTTCGCGAAGCGGGCATGCTGCCCGGCATCTGGACCGCGCCGTTCCTGGTCGGTCCGGGCAGCACTCTCGCCAGGCGGCGCCCTGAGTGGCTCGTCGCGGACAGCGACGCAGGGACGCACTGGAACCG
>Ga0209806_1002833_pt1 | contig 10621 bp, 9 predicted proteins | sample GraSoiAngelo_152_FD_186166 | JGI IMG/M metagenome (GOLD analysis project Ga0209806, IMG submission 186166) | Grasslands soil microbial communities from the Angelo Coastal Reserve, California, USA - 14_1009_12_30cm (SPAdes) (version 2) | ecosystem: Environmental > Terrestrial > Soil > Grasslands ... | reverse complement strand
GACGGATTCAAAGTCAAAGATCGACATGACGGTGTGGGTCTGAGAGGAATGCGCGAGCGGGTTGAACAAATGGGCGGCGAATTGGAAATTACAAGCTCAGGCGGCAAGGGCACGAAGATCACTGTGCTGCTACCCTGCAACGGCCAAGCGATTTCATGACATCTAAAAAGAAAACAGCCGCGACTTCCAGGAAAGCTGCGAAGAAACCAAAGTCTGATGCCAAAAAAATGCCGAAAGTTGGAGATACGAAAAAGCCCTTGATCAGGGTTCTCATTGCGGATGATCACAGCGTTGTGCGCGAAGGGTTAGTTTCCCTCATCACCCGCAAAGCAGACATGACCGTTGTCGGTGAAGCGGGCAATGGACGGGAAGCTGTCGATTTTTGGAGAGAACATCATCCTGATGTGACACTGCTCGATCTGCGCATGCCTGAGCTCGATGGGGTGGGGGCGATTAAAGAAATTCGTTCCGGCGATGAGAAAGCGCGGATCATTGTGCTAACGACGTTTGATGGCGATGAAGATATCTACCGCGCCATTCAAGCCGGTGCGAAAGGTTACCTGCTCAAGGACGCGCCGCGCGAGGCACTGATGGATTGCATTCGCCGGGTCCACGCGGGCGAAACCTGCGTGCCGGTTCATCTCGCGGCCAAACTGGCACAGCGCGTCAGCGGCGAGACCCTGAGCGACCGCGAGATCGACGTGCTTAAGCTGATGGCGCAAGGCAAAAGCAACAAAGAGATTGGCTCGGCCCTCTTTATAAGTGAGGGCACTGTGAAATCGCACGTGAAAGCCATCTTCGCCAAGATGAACGTCATTAGCCGCACAGAGGCCGTCGCTAACGCTACTCGGCGCGGCTTAATTCAGCTTTAACGCAAGGGACAGACTGTCCAAATTCAGCGCGATCGGCGTTGGAGGGCGGAGCTCCGCGACGCCGAATAATACCCGGGCTCGCGGGAGCTCGCCCCTCCATCGCTGGTTCACGCATCGCGGCACTGTCCCAAATCTATTTCTAAAAGAGGGAACAAATGTCACCTCGGCGGTGGCATCACAAAACCCCGCCGACGCGCAGCGGAGGAAAGCATAAAGCACCACTCACAAACGAAGACGCCGGATGAGCTCTCTATCTCGAAAGAGGGAGCGAACATCCTCTCGTAGGTGGTGCAACAGAATCCTACCAAGGCCCTATTGTGGCTGACCCTACCGCATTCCTAGCGTGTCCGATAAAATGAATACTCAAACAGATAGCAGAATAATCGACCGGAAGCGCGGCAGTAACATGCTTCGTGAAACCGAAATCGACAAAGCAACGGAGACGACCAAACCGTCGAAAAGCTCTTTCAGTCGCCGTTCCTTTTTGGGCAAGTCGCTTGCCGCCGGAGCAGTGACTATGGGGGCCGGACTTTTTGCCAACACCCTTTTGGCAAAAGAGGGTAATGAAAAAGAGAAAGGCCATCTAAAGAAGGGAGACGCGGCCATTCTTCGATTCCTGGCGGCAGCAGAAATCATCGAAGCCGATTTGTGGCAGCAATACAACGAACTCGGCGGCATCCAAGACCCCGAAGTCCCCGGCGGAACCGGAAATCCAGCCTACACCGCTGCCCTTGCGGTGCTGGACGAGGACATGGACCAGTACATCCACGACAACACCGACGATGAGATCAGCCATTTCACGTTCCTAAACGCCTTTCTGGCTTCGAAAGGGGCAGAGCCCGTCAATCTGGATCAGTTTCGTACTCTGCCAAGCAGTCAAGCGACTGGCGCTCAGCAAATCGGACGGCTCACCAACTTGATGCAGCTGACCGTCAACACCAGCTTCTGGACGCGCTACCGCAGCGACTCGCTGAACCCCGACTTCGGTGACACCCTCCCACAAGCCGTCCCGGGCCTAGCTGCCGGGCAATTTCCGGCGATTCCGCGCAGCAACGCCGACCTCCACCCGCCACGCCACCTACAAGCGATCGCCAACACGGCCGGCTTCCACTTCGCGTGGATCGAGCAAGGTGGCACCAGCCTGTACGCGTCGCTCGCCCAGCGGGTCACCGACAATGACGTGTTGCGAATCCTGCTCAGCATCGGCGGCACTGAGATTATGCACTTCCAGACCTGGCAAGATAAAGCCGGCAATGCGCCTCCCCTGACCGATCCCACGAACGGCTTGGTCTTCCCGGACCTCAACGCCGACGGCGAACTGACCCAGACCAACCTGATCATGCCCGAGCCGACAATCTTCCTTCGTCGTCGGTTCCCGATCTGCTCGATCATTCGTCCGACCGAGACACGCGGAGCTGCAATGGCCGCGCTCAACGCCTTTACCGCGGACGGGCTGTTCATCGGTCAACCGTCGGCGTTTTTTACCCTTCTGAACGGCCTTGCGCGGGCAGCGGATGCGGCCCGACGCATGTGAGACGACGATCACAGCTAAAGGGAATGCGCCCGCCTTAAGCGGCGAGCCTGATATAAAGGATTCTGGGAGTGTTCTTCGCCCTGCCATTGGTGGCAATGTCTTAGCTGCTGCTAGCGAGGTGAATTGTTCACTGCACGAGCGGCCAGCATCTGGTGCCGCACAATGCATTCACATAGAATGAATCGCAGCCAGCCAATAGTCCTTACCTGCGCGCGGCCCCACCACAGCACAGAGCTCACTCTGAAGAGGGATCACAAAACCCCGCGGACGCGCAATGGCCGCGAAACGGAGGAGTCACGATGTTGGAATATGAAAAGGTTAAAATTACTTAGTTTAGTGGGCATCACATCGATGGCCCTAGCTAACGCCGGATGGGCAGCTGGCCACGGCGGCGGTGGAGGAGGATTCGGTGGTGGTGGTTTTAGTGGTGGCGGTGGCGGGCACACCGGAGGCGGTGGTGGTGGTTTCCACGGCGGTGGCGGCTTCCAAGCAGGTGGGTTCCATGGTGGCGGACAAGTCACACATGGAGTTGGCAGCCGCGGAGGTGGTGTCGGCTTTGGCGGAATGCGCATGCCAAATGGTGTTCCGAGCTTTGAAGGCGCTGGACCCCGCTTCTCTTCGTTTGGGCATCCATCCCACGCACAATCTCCGGTCATTGGCCCTCGCGCACAACCTTCGCGCCCGGAGGCCACAAGGCAGTTGGCTCAGCGCTTTCCGAGCCTTAGCAAACACATCGCCGCGCAGCATGACGCGAACTGGCACAACGATTGGGACCGGCGCCATGTTCACTTTGACCATGGCCGCTTCTTTGTATTTGTCGGCGGGTTTTGGTGCGGATTAGATGACGGTTTCTTCCCGTGGGATTACTTACCCTACTACCCTGACGATTACTACCCGTACGAGTACTACACGAACACTGACCCCTATGACTCCAACGGAAGCACTTATGACCTGGGCTCAGGTGATGGCGCCACGGTTCAAGCTGTCCAGACGCAGCTGTTCAACCTGGGGTATTACAATGGCTCCATTGACGGCGTTTTTGGACCGTCAACCCGTGATGCAGTGGCGAAGTACCAAATCGCAAATCACCTGAACGTAACGGGAAGTTTATCGCCCGATACGATCCAGTCCCTTGGCTTAGTGCAGGCAACCCCAAGTTAAACACGGACGAAGAAATTGCTAAGTGGAGAATTCCTACGAACCGGAGTTAGCTAGGACAGCCTGAAGAAAGAAGCAAGAATGAAAATTGGATTCATCGGTCTGGGGATAATGGGAAGTCGCATGGCGACGAACTTGCAGAAGCATGGCTGTTCATTAGTCATGTTTAATCGCACTCGCGCCAAAGCAGAGCCGTTGCTCGGTCCATGCGGAACATTCTCAGATTCCGCGGCAAAAGTTGCCGATCAAGTGGAAATCCTATTTACGATGCTGGCTAAGCCCGACGCAGTCGAAGAGATGGCTTTACGCGCGAACGGGTTTCTGAATTATCTCCGGCCGAATGCGGTTTGGGTTGATTGCAGTTCGGTTAACCCATCGTTTTCGAAGAAGATGGCAGCCGCAGCAAAGACGCGGCAGATTCATTTCGTCGATGCACCCGTGACCGGGTCCGCAGAAGTCGCAGCGGACGGAAAGCTTGTCTTCTGGGTTGGCGCCGAAGATGGGGATTTGGAAACGATTCGCTCGCTGTTGCTCTGCATGGGCACCAAGATTGTTCACGTAGGCGGTCACGGCATGGGGACTTCGCTGAAAATGGTCATCAATCTACTAATGGGTAACGCGATGGCGGCGTTCGCTGAAGGCATGGCGTTGGGCGAAGGCCTTGGAATCTCGCGCAAAGTATTGTTTGATTCATTACTCGGCTTGCCCGCGGTCGCGCCATTTCTCGCGACGAAGCGGAATAACATCGAGAGCGGGAATTACGACCCTGAATTTCCGTTGCGCTGGATGCAAAAGGATCTGCATCTTGCATCAGTGAGTGGTTACGAAACTGACGTGGCCTTACCCGTAACGAGCGTAACCAAAGAAGTCTATCGCCTCGCAATCCGCGAAGGACATGCGATTGAAGATTTCTCTGCCATCTACGATTATCTGACGACGACCCATCAAACGGAGCTTAGATAGTTGCGCCCAATTCGCTAAAGTCCCCGTTAGACCAAAAAACTCGCTCGCACACAACTAGACAGCTTTTTACCTCCAAAGAGGGAGCATAAATCCCCTCGCGAGTGGCAAGGGAAAATCCTACGCGCGCGCAGTGGCTGCCGGTTGCTTATTGCCGATCCTGTTGCCAGTGAAGATCAACGCTTCTGAAGCCGCTCCTGAGGCGGTCCAGCCCTACGTTCAACTTCAGCAACAGATACAGGAAGCGTTGCGCAAGGAACATCCCGAATGGATTGAACCGAATGGCGACTGTCCTATATGCAAGGCTTACGAATCGCGCCTTGCCGAACTTCTCGCTCTTTCGTCTGCGACCGAACACCGGTCCGCTGCCTGATCAATGCAATAACTCCGACAGGCGGAACGCTCGTGTGTCGCCAATCTAAAGAAAAGGAATGACAATTACCGAAGAAGTAACATGGCAAAAATTTCTGATGCTTAAGAGATTTCGCAAAAACAAAAAACTGAAAGGAACACAATGAACAACAATAGATTCTCAGGCAAAGTTGCACTCGTGACCGGAGGAACATCCGGTATCGGCAAAGCTACGGCGATCGAATTCGCGCGCGCTGGCGCGAAGGTCGTTTTGACCGGTCGCCGCGAAAAAGAAGGCGGACAAGTCGTTGCCGAAATTAAGAAACTCGGCGGCGATGCCGCATTCGTTCGCGCAGATGTCGCCAAAGGTGCCGACGTGAAAGCAATGGTCGATTTCACCGTCGATCGATTCGGCCGTCTCGACGTCGCGTTTAACAACGCCGGAGTTGAATGGAAAGGCCCGCTAGAGCAGGCTACCGAAGCCGAGTATCGGCGCGTCTTCGACATTAACGTTTGGGGCGTCCTGAATTCGATGCGTCACGAAATTCCTGCCATGCTCAAGAACGGGGGCGGCGCCATCGTCAACAATTCCAGCGTGGCGGGGCACGTTGGCCTGGGAGAGGTCAGCATTTACATTGCTTCCAAGCATGCTGTCGAAGGCCTGACCAAATCTGTCGCGCTCGAATTCGCCAGACGAAACATCCGCATCAATTCCGTGGCGCCGGGTGTGATCGCCACAGACATGTTCGATCGGTTCGCTGAAGGGGCCATGCGCGATCAGATTACCTCGATGATTCCTGTCGGGCGAATGGGCGTCACCGAGGAAATCGCCGCTGCGGTTCTCTATCTCTGTTCCGACGACGCAAAGTTCACGACCGGTACATCGCTAGTGGTCGATGGCGGCTGGGTCGCCGGATAAAACAATTAATCAAGAAACTGAAAGAAACAAAATGAGTAACACGAAACAAAATGGAAACATTGCATTCATTACCGGCGCTAATCGCGGGCTCGGCTTGGAGACTGCGCGCGAGCTTGGGAAGCAAGGTATTACTGTTGTCCTCGGGTCGCGCGACGCGAAAAAGGGCGAAGCAGCCAGTGAAACCCTCCGCAACGAAGGCATTGCCGCGGAAAGCCTCGGCTTTGATGTCACCAAAACGCAGGATCACCAACAAGCTTACGATTACTTCGCCAAAGAGTACGGCCAGCTCGACATTCTGGTCAATAATGCAGGCGTTCTAAAGGAGAGCCAGGTTTCCGCAGCTGGTTCAGGGCCGAATCCGGTCACGGGCGTGTCCTCTGAAGTGTTGCGCGAAACATTTGAAACCAATTTCTTTGGCCCCGTTGCGCTGACCCAAAAATTATTGCCACTCATACGCAAATCGCAGGCAGGCCGAATCGTAAATGTTTCGAGTATCCTGAGCTCTCTCACGCTTCATTCCGATCCAAACTCCCCGATTTATCAGTTCAAGACCTTCGCTTACGACGCGTCGAAGGCTGCGCTGAATTCATTCACGGTCCATCTCGCCTACGAATTGCGCGAAACCAAAATCAAGGTCAACTCCGCGCATCCTGGCTGGGTGAAGACTGAGATGGGCGGCCCAAACGCGCCAATGGAGCTCAGCGAAGGTGGAAAGACGAGCGTCCAACTGGCCACGCTGCCTGATAATGGCGCGAATGGCGGTTTCTTCCATCTCGGCCAGCAACTTCCGTGGTAAAGCAACGCGATGTATGCAATTACCGGAATCACAGGACAAGTTGGAAGCGTCCTTGCTGAAAATTTGTTGGTCGCACAACAACATGTTCGCGCCGTTGTACGCGACGCGAACAAAGGAAAGGCATGGAAGGATCGCGGCTGCGAACTGGCGCATGCTACAATCGAGGATACGGCTTCACTCACCGCTGCTTTCCAGGGAATGGAAGGCGTTTTTGTTCTTGTCCCGCCAAACTTTGATCCGCAACCAGGATTTCCTGAGGCGCAAGCGACAGGCGCAGCATTGCGCTCCGCCTTGGAAACCGCGCGTCCACAGCGAGTAGTTTATCTTTCAACGATCGGAGCGCAGGCGAGTCAGCCCAATCTTCTAACTCAACATACAATGATCGAAAAGGCGCTTGGCGAATTGCCTATATCGATCACATTTCTGCGTCCGGCCTGGTTCATGGAAAACTGCCGGTGGGATGTGGCTGCGGCGCGCGACCAGGGAGTGATACCGAGTTTTCTGCAACCGCTCGACAAGCCGGTGCCCATGGTAGCTACTACGGACATTGGCAAACTTGCGGCTGACCTGCTGCAAGAACCTTGGAGCGGGCATCGCGTGATCGAATTAGAGGGACCACATCGCGTAACACCAAATGAGATCGCCGCTGCATTCACGAAGTTGCTGCGTCGGTCGGTACGGATGCAAGTCGCCCCGCGAGATTCATGGGAGAAACTTTTCAAGTCACAAGGGATGAAGAACCCACTGCCTCGCATCCAGATGCTCGATGGCTTCAACGAAGGATGGATCGAGTTTGAACGAGGCGAAGCCGGTTCGCGAAAAGGTAGCGTAACGCTGGAGTCCGTTCTCAAAGGTCTTATCGTTACGACTTGAACCTAAAAGATACTGAGGAACAGCCATCGCTGATGGGGAATGTTTCGCGCATCTGTCACTTGCTTTCCGGTTTTTCCTCGCCACAGGGTAACTGTGATCAATCCGATTGTATCATGAAGCTTCCCATCGAAACCGACACTCTGTTGAGTGCTTTGCGACAATCGGCGAAGCCGGAACCGGTGAGTGCGATCGAAAACCTGATCCAGCACGGACCGGATGGCGAGCTTTGCCGTATTAACGCCCTCGCGTTTGCCGCCAGGCACAAGCTCGATGAGGAAGATGTGATTGCGACCTTTCTGCACGGCGCGCGACTCGGCATTTTCGATATGTCCTGGAACATCCTTTGTCCTGCTTGCGGCGGCGTCCTCGATTCAGGCGCTACACTTAAGACCGTGAAGCAGGCCGAATACACGTGCGTTCTTTGCGCTGAGGGATGCGAACCGACGCTCGACGAAATCGTCGAGGTCACGTTCACAATCAGTCCGCGGGTACGGAGAATCGCCGCGCACGATCCCGGAACACTGCCTTGGATCGAATACTACCGACAGATCTTCTGGAGTTCCGGAGTCGATTTGCCCGATGACGACACTTTGGCAAAATGGGTGAAGGAAACTACTCTGGATGCCCTTGAGCTTTCGGCCGGCGACAAGGCGGCGCTCTCGCTCCAGTTGCCTGAAGGGTATGTGATCGTGTTCGATCCGGTCCTTCACATGTCGCAGCATATCGAGGTAAAGGGCGAGCCTACGCGTGAAAGCCAGTCGCTTTCCTTTGTTATGACCAGGGATCACGTGCCAGCCGGGCCTGTTCAGATGCGCCCCGGCCCTCTGCAGATGACGTTAGAGAATCGCTCAAATGTACGCACGCTGCCCGGTATTTGGATCGTGAGCGACAAGGTTCACGAGCTCGTCGGAAAGCGTCGCCCATTCTTAACCGCGAAACGCCTGCTGACTAACCAGACATTCCGCGATATTTATCGCACCGATGCGATCGATGTAGATCAGAGGCTCAAGATTACCAGTCTCACCTTCCTTTTTACCGATCTCAAAGGCTCAACGGAACTCTACGAACGCGTTGGAGATCTCGCCGCCTACGATTTGGTGCGCGCTCATTTTCGAGTCTTGCATGAAATCGTCGCGGCAGAACGAGGGGCTGTGGTAAAAACAATCGGCGACGCAGTGATGGCGACGTTCCCGACGCCAGATCGTGCGATGGCGGCTGCGCTAAAGATGCGAGAAGCATTGAAGGACTTGAAAGGCGACTTGCTGCTCAAGATCGGCATCCATGAGGGGCCGTGCCTGGCCGTTTCGCTGAACGACCGACAGGACTATTTTGGACGGACCGTAAACATCGCAGCTCGCGTCCAGGGACTCGCGACGTCGCGCTCTATTTTCGCTACCAAAAGGGTCGTTAATGACCGCGAAGCCTCGAAGCTGCTGCAACTAAACGGCATCGCCGCGACTCCGGAGAAGCGCTCGCTCCGGGGCATTGTTAAGCAGATTGAGATTTTCGAAATACCTTGAGAAACCTGGCTTAAGGCGATTTCGCTTCGCCGAAGCTGATTGAAAAACCGCGCAGCAACACGAATTAAGAACAATGTCTGACCGAGGCTGCTCTCATCTTGACGCGATCGCTTCTGTTAAACAGCCTCAGCAGCGTGAATGCGCGGAGTGCGTGAAGATCGGTTCATCCTGGGTCCATTTGCGCACGTGCCAGCAATGCGGCGTCACGCTTTGCTGTGATAGCTCGCCCAACCGTCACGCCAGCAAACATGCGCATGACGCCGGGCATCCGGTCATTGCTTCGGCCCAACCCGGCGAGCGTTGGTTGTATTGTTATCCTGACGATGCGTTTGCGGAATATTAGTCACTAGCGGGGTTCCTTATCTGAGTTTGGCGTCGAACCCAGAGAGGAGCGACACATCGATAATCAGCGGCCTTCTGCAAAGCCCGCGATTGAGTTATCATCGCGGTGCGCGATGAATCTATATCTCCGTTTATGAGCGGCTTCTTTGAGGAGTTGAAGCGGCGGAAAGTCTATCGCGTCGCCGCCGCTTACATTATCGCGGCGGGATTCATCATTCAGATCGCCTCGGCGGTTTTTCCAGCGTGGGAGTTGCCGAACTGGGCGTTCCGCTTTGTGGTCGTGCTCTTGCTGATCGGTTTTCCAATCTCGTTGATACTCGCCTGGGCCTACGATCTCACTCCGCAGGGAATTCGCGCTACGCCCGCTCCCCGAACGCATCGGCGTCAAAATCTTATCATGCTGATTGCAATTGGTGTCGTCGTCTCGGCAGTAGGCGGATTTTTCCTGTTCCCGCGCGCTTCCGCGCGAAACGTCGAGAAGTCGATTGCCGTGCTGCCCTTTCAAAGCCTTAGCGATGAAAAGGAGAACGCCTACTTCGCCGACGGCATGCAGGACGACATCTTGACGAATCTTTCCAAGATCGGCGATTTGAAAGTCATCTCACGCATGTCGGTTATGTCGTACCGGGGCGATGGAGTACGCAACGCCCGCGAAATCGGTAAAGCGCTCGGCGTAGCCACGCTTCTGGAAGGCAGCGTCCGTCGGGCTGGCAATCGCGTCCGAGTGAACGTGCAGTTGATCAACGCGAACAACGACGAGCACATTTGGGCAGAAGATTACGACCGCGATTTGACCGATGTCTTTGCGATTCAAACCGACCTGGCGCAAAAAATTGCTTCGGCTCTGCAGGCGAAACTGTCGCCAAACGAAAAAGAGCGCTTCGATCGCAGGCCCACCCAGAATCCGGACGCATATCTACTCTTCATCCAGGCGCACGACTACGCGAACCGACCAGATATGCTCCCTGACACTTCGTTGAAAGCCGAGCAGCTTTTCGAACAAGCAACGAAGCTCGATCCAAACTTTGCCCTGGCTTTTGCCGGTCTCTCCATGGTTGAGAGTTGGCTGTACCACAGCTCCGACCCAGTGCCGGCCCGGCGTGAAAAAGCGCGGACCGCCGCCAACGAAGCTTTGCGATTGCAACCGGACCTTCCCGAAGGCCATCTCGCCCTCGGTTTTTCTTATTACTACGGCGATCGAGATTACGAACGTGCCCTGGCCGAATTCGAGATCGCGAAACGCGGTCTACCAAATGAAGCCCAGGCCTACATGGCGATCGGCGCGATCCAGCGGCG
>Ga0209806_1002831_pt1 | contig 10623 bp, 9 predicted proteins | sample GraSoiAngelo_152_FD_186166 | JGI IMG/M metagenome (GOLD analysis project Ga0209806, IMG submission 186166) | Grasslands soil microbial communities from the Angelo Coastal Reserve, California, USA - 14_1009_12_30cm (SPAdes) (version 2) | ecosystem: Environmental > Terrestrial > Soil > Grasslands ... | reverse complement strand
GAAGTGTCCGCAGCGAGAACGACTGCCTTGTAGCCGCAAATTGTAGCCATCGAAGAAAGCACGTCCATGCTCTGGGCGCGCGTCGTTCGCGGCATCAATTCGACGGAAAAGGAAGTAACGCCCTTCGAAGCGATTTCTTTAATGGTTTCGATCGAGCCGAGCGGCCGCAAGAACCCAACGAGCACTTGGCCGCTGCGAAAAAGGGGAACGTCGGCCTTGCCGGTCTTGTCGTTCGATCCATAACAAAGAATTTGCACAACGATGTCAGCGGCGCGGAAGACTTCGGCGCGAGCAGAGACAATCTTGGCGCCCTTTGCCACGTAGTCCGCATCCGGGTAGCCTGCAGCGATGCCGGCACAAGCCTCCACCACCACTTCCAGGCCTGCCTTCGTTAGATTGGGAACGACTGCGGGAACCAACGCCACGCGCCGCTCTCCAGGAAAGCTCTCTCGGGGCACACCTACAATCATGAAGCTTCCTCCAACGCTAAAAACCAGAACGGCTGTCGGGAATTGCACTCGGTTGAGGCAATAGACTCAATCCATTTCAAGAAAGCCCAACCCTCCACAGGGGCAAACGCTCCAAATCATACACTCTTGGGAGCTAGTTCTGTTAGACCACGTCGGCTGGTCCGGAATCGGCAGTCTCTGTTAGTACCAGGGAACTGATGCTTGATTTTTATGGACTGATTACACATGGACGAAAAAAGAAGGGACCGCTCCGCGGTCCCTTCTTCCTTCTACGAACTCCGCGAAAAATGCCGGGTTAGTTGCTCCCTTGCGTTTTATCGGAGGGTGTGTCCGTTGCCGCAGACGCTTCGCCAAAGGACAGCTGATACTTCTTGCCACCAAACAAAATTCCCGTCAGCGTCTTGTTGCCAGCCTGGTCGGTGCTGATGGAGTATCCGCTCGCGGGTTCGGCCTTCTTCAACGAAAGAAGCTGCGCAGGGACTTTGGCAACCGTTCCCCTGTCGCCGGAAATGCTGACTTCAACGGTTGGTCCGCTTCCGGCCCATTCCACCTGATACTTACCGGCCGGGAGCTGCTTACTACCGACAGTAATGGTCTCGTCGGTATTCAGCGTACCCTTGTTGGAATTACCGGCGATGGCGCTGGCTGCCAGCAACAGAGAAAATGTCAGCAGTCCTGCGGTAAGTTTTGTCTTTCTCATAAGAGTCCATTTTCCTTTTGTCTTCGCCCCGCGGAAGCGAATCAAGACGATCATTCCCGCTGAGGAAAGCGTGATTTGACTACTTTCATTTGATAAGGAAGAGGACGTCCAGGTTGTATTTCCAGCAATCAAAGAATTGCACGAATGCATTGGAAAATCGATTTAGCTAACCTGCATGTTTCCAGCGGCTTGGCGTATACTTCCTTGCAAATAGTGATACCGGGGACGAGTGTTTCTGCCGCCCACCAATCCGTTTCCAGTTCAAAAAAACCTCGCGCCCAGGTAATCTGTCGCGCGGTCACGTCCTTTTCCTTATCTTCATTTTCAGCGCTTTTTCTTTCGCGGTATACTTTCTCATGCGCTTCAGGAATCGTTCGGCCTGCTGGCTTTTCATTGCTCTTCTGTTCGCACTGCTGCCCGCGACTGCAACCTCGCAGGAAAATCCGTGGGAAAAAGAGAACGCCGACTGGCGCGAAGCACATAGAGCAGACCTTCTCAAGCCGGACGGCTGGCTTTCTCTCGCCGGTCTGGAATGGCTCCAGTATGGAGACAATTCCGTCGGCTCCGCGCCTGACAACAAGATCCATCTCGTCTCCGGACCCGCTCACCTCGCCGTCCTTCACCTCGAAGGCGAAACCGTCAGGCTGAATCCTCCAGCCGGGGGATTCCCTCCGGATTTCCTTGTCGGCGGCACTCCTGCAAAACCACAAGCTCTGCGCACCGAAGCAAACAAAGACAAGCTTTCTCTGCATCTCACCATCGGCACGCTCAACATGTACGTAATTCGCCGCGAAGCGCGCTTCGCCCTTCGCATCAAGGATTCTCATTCTCCCGCCATCACGGGTTTCCACGGACTCAAATGGTACGAGCCCGATATCGCTTTTCGCGTCATCGCACGATGGATTCCCTATTCTCCCCACAAGACGATTACGCTCGCCACACTCGTCGGCACCAGCTACGACCAACCCGATCCTGGCGTCGCGGAATTCAAGCTCGCGGGAATGACACTTCGGCTGGAGCCCGTTCTTGAGGATCCGGCTGTCGCAAAACTTTTCTTCATTCTTCGCGATAAGACCAGCGCGACAACCACTTATGGGGCCTGCCGGTTTCTCTACACCGGGTTTCCCATCAACGGCCTCGATAAACCCGGCGAGCTTGTACTCGATTTCAATCGGCTGGAAAACCCTCCGTGCGCTTACACCCCCTATTCAACGTGCCCCCTACCGCCGGCGGGCAACCGCCTTCCCATCCCGCTTCCCGTCGGCGAGCAGCGCTACCACAACTAACCTTCGGCCCTCTCCTGCGCGTCTCTGAGATCTCCGCGAACTCTGCGAAAGGGGTCTTTGTATTCGTTTTGAAATTGCGCGCTGACTATCGGAGAATAGAGGTGTTATTCGAAAAATGGATTCAACAAACTCCAATTTGTTTCCCACGAACAACGATTCCCCCGCCCGCGAGAAGCTTCTCACCCTCCGACTCGCTCTTCTCCGCCTCCACAAGACTCTTCTCAACATGGAGCGGCGCGAATACGAACGCGAGAACGGCCACGTTACCACCGGCGAGCTTTTCCAACTGGTCATCGACCACGCGCAGTTCGCCTGGCTCCACAACATTTCCGAATTCGTGGTGCGGATCGATGAAACGCTAACTGCCAAGGAGCCTGTCACCCCGGAATACACCAGCAGCGCCATCGCTCTTGCGCGGAAAATGTTTGTTCCCACGGAATCCGGCGACGCATTCCAGAAAAAATACTTCGACGCCATCCAGCGCGACCCTGCGGTCGTCATTGACCACGCGGAGCTCGCCCGCCTCTTCAACAACGAACCTTCCGACTCGCCTACGCCGTAGTATCCGTGTTCCCTGATAGACTTTCCCGGTCACTCGGAGGCCCAATGAGCGAATCCGTGGACGTGAACCTGAATAGCGTCGCCGTAACGCACAACGAAGAAGCGCACCGATTCGAGCTGTACATCAACGGACTTCGCGCCCTGCTCACCTATCGCCTTTCTCCCGACCGCATCGTATTGCTTCACACCGAAGTGCCACAGTCGCTCGAAGGCCAGGGGCTGGCGGCAAAACTTACGCGGTTTGCGCTCGATTTCGCCCGTGAGAAGCGTCTCGGCGTTGTTCCGCTCTGCCCCTACGCCTCCAGTTTCATTCGCAAGCACAAGGAGTATCAGGATCTCGTTTCTCCCGAAGACTTGCAGAAGCTGCTGTCCCGCTGAGCCGGCGTCCCATGTCCTTGGCGCGCATTGCTCTCAAAAACTCTTCAGAGAAATTCTCTCTTCGCCCCCTTCGTCGCTCCGCCCTTCCGTCGGACACTGTCAAGCTCGCCCGCTTTCTTATTGGAAAAGTCGTCGTCCACGATCTTCCTACGGGCCGGCTGAGCGGCCGCATCGTGGAAACGGAAGCGTATCCGCCCGGCGATCCGGCCGGGCACCATTTCCGCGGCCCTACTCCGCGCATTCGCTCGATGTATCTCGCTCCCGGCCACGCCTACATTTTTTTCAATTACGGCGCGCACTTCATGCTGAATGTCGTGAGTGAGCCCCCTGGAATCGCCGCGGCGATTCTCATCCGCGCGCTCGAACCCCTCGATGGCACCGAACTCATGCAACGCCATCGCAAGACCACTCGGCTTCTTGATCTTACTCGCGGCCCCGGACGGCTTGCCGCCGCCTTTCAAATAGACCGCCGCCACGACGGTCTCGACCTTTGCGCTCCAGGCCCGCTATGGTTAGGCGAAATGAGCCAGCCTACCGGGCAAATCGGAAAAACTGTGCGCATCGGCATTACTCGCGCCGCCGATCAATTGCTTCGGTTTTATGAACGTGGTAATCCCTTCGTTAGCGGCCCGCAGCGTCTTCTTCTTCCCCACGCGACACGCAAGAAAGCGGCTCTTTCTTAGCCGCTCCCTTCTTGCTGAGCGTGCTCTCTTGCGCTTCCACGCGTTCAGCTCGTCGAGCCAGATACTTGCGAAGAACTTCGTCCAACTCCTGTGGCCGGATTGGCTTTGAGATGTAGCCATCCATTCCCGCGGCCAAACATTTCTCGCGGTCGCCTTTCATGGCGTGCGCCGTCAGCGCGACGATCGGCAAGCCCATTCCGCCAGGTTCTTCCCTCTTTCGAATCGCCGCAGTCGCTTCGAACCCGTCCATTACTGGCATCTGCACATCCATGAAAACCAGGTCAAAACTCTCCTTTTCTACCGCCTGCAGCGCTTCGAGGCCGTTCGCCGCGACCGCCACGGAGTGGCCCCTCTTTTCCAGCAGCCGGCACGCCAGTCGCTGATTCACCAGATTGTCTTCCGCCAGCAGGACGCGCAAGGAACTGGAGGGTTCGCGGGCATCGTGTAGCGAGTACCGCGTGATCAGAGCGATTGCGCCTTTCTGCTCCCGCGCGCCAAGAACTCGCGCAATCGCCTCGCGCAATTCGGATTGCCGTATCGGCTTCAGCAGGTACGCGGCGACGCCCAGCTCCTGACAACGCGCCGCATCGCCGCGATGGCCGGCTGAAGTCAGCATCATGATCGTGGCCGTCGAGGAGTTTGATCCTTGCCGGATTCTTTCGATTAATTCGAACCCGTCCATTTGGGGCATGTGCATGTCCATCAAAATCAGCGCGAAGGGCGCTCCGGCCTGCTGGGCTTCGGACAATTTCTTCAGAGCTTCCTCGCCGTCTTGCGCCGAAGTCGATTTCATTTCCCAGCGGCTCAGCATTCCTTCCAGGATTCGCCGGTTCGTGCGGTTGTCGTCGACGATGAGGACTTTCACGCCGCGTAATATCTCAGGCGGGGCGATCGTCCCGACCTCGATCACCTTTGTATCGGCAATCCCGAGCCGAGTCGTGAAGTGAAACTGGCTCCCCCTTGCAAGTTCACTCTCCACCCAGATTCTTCCTCCCATCATTTCCACGAGCCTGCTCGAAATGGTCAGTCCCAGTCCAGTCCCGCCGTATTTCCTCGTGGTCGAAGAATCCGCTTGTGCAAAGGGATCGAAGATTACTTGCTGCTTCTCCCTGGGAATGCCGATCCCGGAATCCGCCACCGTAAGCCGCAACGTGAAATCATGATCATGAGTTGCTTCCATTTGAACTTTCAGCGCGACTTCGCCCTTGTCCGTGAATTTGATGGCGTTCCCGACCAGATTCATGAGGACCTGGCGCAATCTGCCGGAGTCTCCTCGCACGGTTTCGGGCACGTCGGGAGCGACTTCGCACAGCAGCTCCAGGCCCTTTTCGTCGGCTCTTATCGCCAGCGTTTTCAATGTCGTCTCCAAACAATCGCGCAGGTTGAAATCGATAGCCTCGATATCGACCTTCCCTGCCTCAATCTTGGAGAAGTCCAGAATGTCGTTGATAACCGTTAGCAAGGAGTCCGCCGACATTTTCACGGTTTCCAGGTACTCGCGTTGCTCCGGTTCAAGCTGTGTATCGAGCGCCAGATCCGTCATGCCCATCACGCCGTTCAGCGGCGTGCGGATTTCGTGGCTCATGTTGGCTAGGAATTCACTCTTCGCGCGGCTCGCGGCCTCCGCTATTTCTTTGGCCTTCACCAAATTTGCTTCTGCTTGCTTGCGGCTCATGAATTGCCCAATCTGACCGCCGAGCGCCACGCCCAGGCGAAGCACATCTTGATTCGGTTCTTGGACCTCCCCGCTGAACAACTCCAATAAGCCTCCGAGTTCAGCATTCTGATAGATGGGAATAGCCAGACAGCAACGCAGTCCACAGGCAACGGCTGCCTCTGCCCGAGTGAAATCGGCGTCCTTCCTTATATCCTCGATCCACACCGGCTGCTGGTTGACCCACACACGCCCAGGCAAGCCTCTGGAGGTAGGCAGCGATGTCTTGCGAGTTACCTCCAGGAACTCCTCCACCGATGTCCCTGCCCGCTGCCAAGCGTGCGTACATCGGAGCATGTCCGTTCCCTCGTCTACTTTCCAGATGGCCGCCACTTCATGCCCCATCCCTACACAAATGACCTCCAGGATCTCCGACATAGCCTCTTCCATACTATCGGCCTCGGCCAAAAGGCGCGTCGCATCGTAGGCAATCCGTTGCAGCCCCTCGGTTCGCTTCCGCTCGACGACCTCCTTCTGCAACTCCTTCGTTCGCTGCTGAACACGAACTTCGAGCTGATCCTTCGCACCCTTGAGTGCCACGTCGCGTTCCTGGATCCGCTCCAGCATCTGGTTGAAGGATCCGAAAAGCTTTCCCAATTCATCGTTGCCTGCGGGTACTGCGCGCAACGCATAGTCTTCCTTGGCAGACACTCTCTCGGCCAGGCCGGCAAGCTGCAGGATGGGTTCGGTGATTAGACCAACGAGACGGTGCGAGACGAGAACCGTCGCGAGGAAAGAAACAATCAGGACAAGAGCGGATATTTCCGTGTACTTTGCCGCTCTAGACCGCAGCTCGGAAAGGTCCGAAACGATGATAATGGAACCGACCTTTCGGCCTTCCAGAGAAATGCTCCGGCAAAGAGTCAGGGAGTCTGCTTCGAAGTTAGCTCCTTCGTTCCTGCAGACGGGTGATTTGTAGCCGGCATCAGTCCCCGCGCGCCGGTATTCGGCAAAGAGTCCCCCATATTTGCCGTACAGCGTCGCGCTGACAATATTGTCTTCAGCACGAATGGTGGCCAGCCACTCCTCTGCGGACTTTCGATCATTAAAAGCCAACGAGGCTGCTGTACCCAAGCCAAGAGTGTCCGCATTGGCCGTGAGCCCACTTACCATGGACGAACGAAAGCTTGACCTCTCGTAATACTCGAATGCCAGGCAAGCGATGCTCAGACCGAGAAGACTTGTGCAGGAGATGACCATGACCAGCTTCCGCTGAATCGATGCATTAGTGAAGAACGACATCTCATGCACCCCTGACCGCCGATTCCAGTATTCGCGAGCGCCAGTGGCCGCTGGATTATTCTCAAAAAGCCTCGCCCGCAGCCACGTTTACCCGGGCTCTACACGGATTTCCTTCGCCCTTGGGCGGCGCCCGCGCGTATTCGAGCGAAATGCGCCGCCTGCTCGGTGTGGAGATTCTCGTTTTGGCATACGCACGCAAATTGCCATAAGGAAAAGGCTTTTGGGAACCATCTCCTTTGGAATCAATCTTTTTCTTTTTGGGAATGCAAACGGGAATCTCTCGAACCGAGCCATTGAGGCATACCCGTTCCAAATTGAAACTATTGGAAAGGTTTCAATTTGCGGGGCAGAGGAAATTCCAAGCTTGCACAACTCTCAGTCGCCGCTGGCTTCTGCAAGCCGATCGCACGCTGATCGAAAATTCTCGTACCAGGTCTCGGTAAACCTAGTGATGATTTGCTCGGCGGTTTGCCCGGCAATTTTCACACCGGAATGGACGATGTCTCCCCAGGTGTGCACCCGTGTACCTCTTCCTGAATGCTCTTCGAAGTTAACCCACTGCGCCAGAACAACGCCGAGCGAGTGGTCGATCCACCCGACTCTGTGTGCGGGCTGACAATTCGTAATGACGTGGCTCACTACCGTTTTTACCGGCTCGAGCACTTCGATATCCAGGCGGCTTCCCGCTTCCCACGGCCGGCCTTCGCGTCAGTTTAACTGGCCATAAATGTTTGCGAATTCATTCCAGCGCCGCCAATTCGAGAAAACCTCCCAGGCAAGCTTCCTGCTGGCCTTGGTGGTCACACAATATTGAAATCGAAACATGACTTGCTGTTTCGCACCTGTCTTTCCGTAATTTTGGGGATCCCAAGGAAGGTCGTTCTGAACCTATTCTTTATACATTGTATCTTTGACGATGTAAAGGATATAATGCAGCGTGATAGTGAGTGAGAGAGTTGTCGAATGCCGCGCAAGGCTGATGCTCGTCTGGAAGGCCGCATCCTCGATGCTGCGCACCGTATTTTGAGCGAACGCGGAGAGGAGTCCCTCACCATGCGCGCCGTTGCCAGCGCCTGCGGCACCACTACGCCGACTCTCTATGAGCGCTTTTCCAATAAGGAAGACCTTCTTTCTCTCCTGCGCCGCCGCGCCCGGCTGAACCTCTTCTCCGCGATCAAGTCCTCCCGGAGGCCGGAGCAGGTTTGCCGCGGGGTCCTCAACTTTTTTGCGGCCCACCCCAATGATTTCCGGCTCATCTCTGAAGATTGGGCGATCGCCTTCGCACGCAAGGAACACATGCCTTCTTTTGAATTCCTGAAGCAGAGTCTAAGCAATCAATTTGGCGGTCAGCCTGATGAGCACACACCCGTCGCATTGGCGCTGGTAGCACTTTTGCACGGAACGGCTACGCTTCTTCATTCCGTGGACATCCATAAGAAAATCTCGCGCGATTTTCGCAGCGCCTGCATCTCCGCCTGCGGAGCCTTGATCCGGGCAGCCTCTCCCAAAGCTAGCTAAGTGGTCGCCCATGGCCTTTCCATAACCGATAGGAACGAGACTCCCCCTTCCGGTCCGTTTCGTGCCAAAATGTGGTCGATGAGCGCCCGGCCCCAGGCGCCTGCGAATCGCACGTCGAGACTTCCAGCTCTGCTCTAGACGCCGCGGTGTTCCACCGGTGGTCGCGCGCCATGCTGTTGGTTGTGTCCCCAACGGCCGGCTCACGGGAATTCCCAGTTGGAGGTTCGCCATGAGCGAATTCTGGAGACAGTGCGAAGGTCAGGTCATCGATAATCGATTCCGGCTGCGTCACTACTTAGGCGGAACGGAGGATTCCGCCGTTTTCCTCACCCAGCTTGCCGAGCCGCAGTCTAAAAAAGCCGCCATCAAATTCATCCCTGCCGGGCCGAACGCGGATCTCCAAATCTCGCTCTGGCGGCGCATCATGCAGCTTGTTCATCCGAATCTGCTGCGCATTTACGACATCGGCCGGTGCCGTATCGAAAACCGGGATCGCCTGTACGTCGTGATGGAATATGCCGAAGAAGACCTCTCCCAGATTCTTCCGCAGCGCGCCCTCACGGGATCCGAGGCTCGCGAAATGCTCGGACCCGTGCTGGATGCTCTTGTTTACCTCCATAGTTTTGGTTACGTTCATTCCCGGATTAAGCCCTCCAACATTCTGGCCACTGCCGATCAGCTCAAGCTTTCCAGCGACACTCTCTTTCCCATTGGCGAGTCCCGAAAGTTATCTCGCAAATTCGACGCTCACGACTCTCCCGAAACAGCCACTTCGCCGCTGTCCGCAGCTGCGGACGTCTGGTCCCTGGGCATGACTTTGGTCGAAACGCTCACGCAGCGCCCATGCGCATTGCAACCGGGGAACCAGGCGGATCCGATCGTTCCGGATACGCTTCCCCAACCGTTTCTCGACGTCGCGCGGCATGCCCTCCGCCGCGATCCCCGGCGCCGATGGACTGTTGCCGAAATTGCAGCGCGCCTCAACCCGGTAGCCGCCGCTGCCGCCGCCGGACAATCCGTTTCGCCTCTGGCGGTTCCCCTGTCCACAGTTCCGGCGGTCCCCGTGGCGAAGTTGCAAGTTCCTAAGTTCGAAGCAGCGCTGCAAAAGGCGCAAGCAGAGGTGCCGCGTCCTCAGGTCCCAGACACGCCGAGGCAAGGGTTGGAACTTCCCAATTACGTCGTTCCCGCTGCTGCCGCGTTTCTTGTTATCGTCGCGGTCGTGGCGATCCCGAAGATCCTTGGCCATCGCTCCGATTCCTCGTCGTCCGCCGCAACGGCAGCCGTGCAACCCGCGGCACGGCCGGATTCTGTCGAAAAGCCCACGCGCCGGGAAACCCCTCCGGCTCCGAAGCCGTCCGCGCCCGCTGCGGTGCAAAACTCGCTGAAAGCGGCCGCGGAGAAGAAGCCTACGGCAGAACCTCGGAGTTCAGCGGTCATTACGCCGACGCCGACATCTGCAACGGTGCGGACAGATACGTTCCCATCGGCAAACGCACCGAGCCATTCTGGGTCATCTTCCGCACGTGCTGAAGTCCTCGAGCAGGTTTTGCCCGACGCCTCTGAGAACGCGCTCGCTACTATTCATGGAGTCGTCCGCGTCGGCGTGCGCGTTCAGGTCGATCCCACAGGCAATGTAGCTGAGGCCAGGCTCGATTCTCCTGGGCCCAGCAAGTATTTCGCCGGCCTCGCCTTGAAGGCGGCCCGCCGCTGGCAATTCACTTCACCCGAGGTCGGCGGTCATAGTGTTCCCAGCGAATGGCTGATTCGCTTCCATTTCACGCCGTCTGGCCCCAAGGCCATCCCAACGCAAACCGCTCCGTAGCATCTGGCGGCTTCAGCTACTGCTCTATGCCATCGGCCAACGACAGGCTCCGAGTTGGCCGTGGTGTTGGCTCGAACTAATCAGTAGATCTACCCGACTCCGAGCAGGCAGTTTCTGGTAAACGCAGAAACCGCAAAAACGAGCAATTGAGCATACCGTCGCTTGCAAAGGTGGGCGGGGCCATCTACGCTACTGGCGGCGAGGAAATGAAGAGTTCTTCATGGCTGATGTCCAACCGGAACTGATTGC
>Ga0209806_1002830_pt1 | contig 10631 bp, 10 predicted proteins | sample GraSoiAngelo_152_FD_186166 | JGI IMG/M metagenome (GOLD analysis project Ga0209806, IMG submission 186166) | Grasslands soil microbial communities from the Angelo Coastal Reserve, California, USA - 14_1009_12_30cm (SPAdes) (version 2) | ecosystem: Environmental > Terrestrial > Soil > Grasslands ... | reverse complement strand
CAGGCGGCACATGGTCCTTACTTCACCCTCACGCAAAAGGTCGAAGGCAAGACGCGTTCCCGCTATATCTCTCCCGAACAGGCGCCCGTGGTTCGGCGGCAAATCGAATCGGGGCGGCAATTTCGAGAACGCATCGAAACCTATTGGGAGGCCTGCGAGCGCTGGGCCGATGAACAACTCGAAACGGTCCTGGCCTCCGCCCAGGAGGCTGAAAAAAAGGGCTCTCCGCGGACCTGGAAAGCGAAATCGCCCAGGAAATCAAAGCGCTCTTAGGTCCTCAGGCGGTTGCCGAACTGGATTTCGAGGCCGTCGAGATGGCCGCGCGGCGCCAAGCTTTGCGACTCGCCGCCCGCGCTCTGGAACAACGGCTCAACGCCGACAACAGCGATCATGTAGGACCGGCATTGCCCTGTCCTTGCGGCGGCTCCGCCCAGTATCATGGCCGTCACCAGAAGACCTTCGAAAGCGCCCTGGGAGCTCTCCACCTGGAGCGGGCTTACTATCACTGTGACCGATGCCACAAGGGATTCTGCCCGCGGGACCGAGCGCTGAAACTGGAATCGTTTTCACTGACGCCCGGCGTTCTGCGCATGACAGCCAACGCCGCAGCGCTGCTGAGCTTCGAAGAGAGCAGCGGGTTATTGCACGAATTGGCGGGGGTGGAGGTCAGTGCCAAGCAGGTGGAACGAGCCGCAGAAGCGCTGGGGGCCGAGATCGCCGTCGATGAACACCAGCAAGTAGAAAAGATGGGCGAAGTGGCTCCCACCATGTATCTGGGAATGGATGGTACCGGGGTGCCCATGCGCACCCAAGAAGTTGCTGATCGCGCGGGCAAGCAAGCCGACGGCTCGGCCAAAACCCGCGAAGCCAAGCTGGTCACCATCTGGACGGCAGAATCGCGCGACAAGGAAGGCAAACCTGTGCGCGACCCAGGATCGGTCACTTATTCGGCCGCCATTGAAAGCGCAGCTACTCTGGATACCAGTCCCCACCTTTCGGACTTCGCGGCGCGCGTACAGCGCGAGGCCAACCGCCGTGGTTTCACCGAAGCGCAGCGCCCGGTGGTGTTGGGCGATGGTTCAGCCTGGATTTGGAACACGGCTACGGAACTATTCCCGCAAGGCACTCAGATTCTCGACCGCTTTCATGCCAAAGAACATCTCAGCCAGGTGGGAAAGGTCATTTACGGGGACCGCCCAGAAGGCAAGCCCTGGATCCAGGCGCGCTATGAGGAACTCGATGAGGGCCGCCTGAAATCCCTGGTGCAAGCGCTGCATGGCCACGCAGGCCAACACAAAGAGGCACGGGAATGTGTCCGCTACATCTGGAACAATCGACACCGCATGCGCTATCCAAAGTTCCACAAACAAGGCTTCTGCACCTCGACCGGCGTGGTGGAGGCCGGCTGTAAAGTGGTGATCGGCACCCGGCTCAAGCGCGCGGGCATGCATTGGACCGTAAAGGGCGCAAACACCATCATCGCTCTCCGCTGACATGCCGAGTCCCGGATTATGCCGAATCTGGCGAGGTGGCTCTTCTGTCCTCTGCGTTTGGCGCTACTTTCCGCATTTCAGACTGATTAAACTCGGCATAATCCGTCTATCTTCCCCTTGCTGGCGTACAGCCAGTAAGGAGGAGATACATGATTGGAAGTTCTTTCCAAAACCTGGTAGCAGTCAACCGTCTTCCCGACCCACTCATTGTCCAGCTTCGGAGATTCACCTCCTCGCTGATAGAGCAAGGTTACGCAGATAAGACGGTGCGATTGAAAGTAAAGCTGATTACGAATTTTGTGCAGTGGCTGAAACGAAACAGAGTCGCTGTTGCAGATCTTGATGAGCGGCTGGTGGAGGCATTTCTCAAGCGCAAGCACCGAGAGCGCGAGGGCGGTTTAAGAACCCTCCAGGAGTTTCTCGATCATCTGCGGAGGCAGAACGTTGTTCCAGCTCGGAATCTGCCTTGTGACAGGTCACCGCTGGCTCACATTCTCAACCGCTACGAAACACATTTGCGTACAGAGCGCGGGCTGGTCGCCCACACGATCCTGGAATACCAATCTTTCGTTCGTAAGTTTCTCCTGAAGCGCTTTCGCGGCCAACCGCTTCTTCTGAAAGCCGTGAAAGCTTCCGATATTTCAGACTTTGTTTTGCGGCACACCGGCGGCATGAGTGTCAAAAGCGCGCAACTGATGACGACGGCTTTCCGCTCTTTCTTCCGGTTCCTGTTTCATAAAGGAGAACTGCAAACTGACTTGGCCGGTTCGGTGCCCACGGTGGCGAATTGGCGGCTGTCCACCGTGCCCAAGTACCTGACTCCGCAGGAAGTCGAACGTGTGCTCAAGGCCTGTGACCGCCGCACCGCGGTCGGTCGCCGCGACTACGCCATCCTTCTTCTACTAGCCCGTCTGGGTCTTCGCGCAGGGGAAGTATTCGGTCTCCAGCTCGAGGACATCAACTGGAGAGCCGGCGAAATCCTCGTTCGAGGCAAGGGACTGCTTCACGAACGGATGCCTGTGCCTTCAGATGTGGGCCAGGCCCTGACATCCTACCTGCGTCGCGGTCGTCCCGCTTGTCAAACACGCCGAGTATTCGTTCGCATGAGGGCGCCACGCCGGGGCTTTGCGAACCCTGCCACTCTGTCGGGGATCGTTCGCCGAGCACTCGCTCGCGCAGACTTACATCCTCCTCGCCGGGGAGCCCACTTGCTTCGTCACAGCCTAGCGACTTCCATGTTGCGCTCCGGGGCCACCATGAGGGAAATCGCAGAGATCCTTCGGCACCGAGCAATCAACTCAACGGAGATCTACGCCAAGGTCGACTTCCAGGGCCTGCGGTCACTGGCTCACCCCTGGCCGATGGGAGGTGGACAGTGAAGTCCCTGAAACAGGCATTGAAGGACTACCTCCGCATCCGCCGCAGCCTCGGGTTCCGGCTCCGGAACGAGGAAGGTTCGTTGCGGAATTTTGTGGCTTTTCTCCACGCCGCGCGTGCGCCTTACATCACCAGGGAACTGGCTCTTCGCTGGGCCACACAGCCCGCCACGGCCCAACCCGCTACCTGGGCTGGGCACTTAAGGATGATCCGGCGCTTCGCCATTTGGCATAGCGCCAGCGAACCGCGCACCGAGATTCCCCCCGTAGGGATTCTCCCGCATCGGTACCGACGCAAGTCCCCTCACATCTATAGCGACGAAGAGATTGAAAAACTCCTTCGCCGAGCTCAACAACTCCCCTCTCCCAAGGGACTCCGCGCCCTCACCTATACGACCCTTTTCGGCTTGCTGGTAGCAACAGGAATGCGGGTGAACGAAGCTTTGGGTTTGGACCGACCGGATGTCGACCTCAAACTCAGAATCCTTCAGGTCCGGCGGGCGAAGTTTGGAAAATCGCGTTATGTTCCGGTTCATCCTTCCACCGTAGAGGTTCTGAAAAAGTACGCCGAATATCGAGACCGCATCTTTCCTGCACCATCCACCCCCGCGTTCTTTCTTTCCGAACGCGGGCGCAGGATTACCAGTCCGATGGCGGAATACACTTTCGCCAAACTGTCTCAACGAATCGGCCTCCGAGCGCCAGCCAAGGGCCGTGACCACGGTCCCCGGCTGCAGGACATGCGTCATCGATTTGCCGCACGTACTTTGATCCACTGGTATCGCGCCGGGCTCGATGTCGAACGGGAACTCCCCAGGCTGTCCACCTACCTGGGGCACGTCCAAACGAAGGACACCTATTGGTATTGTGTGCAGTGGAGCGTTATGTAGAGTCGCTGCAGTAAGTGCTTGCCGCTCAGTTGATTCCTCTTGGATCACAGCACATAAGATTTCATGATGCACTCCTCGGCGGCCATGGAACCGCCGCATTTCAGAGGAGGTTCGTCATGGAACAAACCCATTGTCCAACTTCGGAAAACTTGCAACTGGCGCGCCTTGTCGCTGACGCGCTGGTCGAGATCGAGCGGTTGGGTTACAGCAGGAGATCACGGAATCGGTATCGAGCAACCTGGGAACACCTCATCGAATTTTCCCGCTGGAAGGAACTAGGAGACGAATTTTCCGCGGATTTGGCGTCGCGCTTTCTAGAGGAGTATCGCGTCAGGGACAGACAGGTGAATGGGCCGGACGATGGCTGGCGTCGGCATATGGTATTCGGCGTAAAGGCGCTTGCCGATTTCGCTAAGAACGGGCGCATTGAACGGGCCTTCACAGAGGTGCAGGCAATTCATCTTCTTCCCACCTTGCAGAACACACTTGGTGATTACGAACTGTATTGTAAGGATCGGCTCCACCTTCGACCGTCGACCCTTCGCCTGCGTACGACGGAACTCACGATCTTTTTGGATTTTCTCCATTCAAGGAAAGGGCGGACACTGGACCAAATTCAGGCGGTGGATCTGTCCGAGTTCGTGTCCTGTCGAGATCACTTGCAGCCGAGGACGGTCGCGCGAATCGTGTCGGATGTGCGTTCTTTTCTCCGGTTTCTTACGATGCGTGGGATTCTGCAGAAAGATCTCAGCGCGGAGCTACCGAAAATCCGTGTACCCAAGGATGCAACTATCCCGTCGGTTTGGGATCACGAACTCATTGTCAGACTTCTCGGGGCGGTCGATCGCAGTTCTGCGAAAGGAAAACGAGATTACGCCATTCTCTTACTGGCATGCCGGTTGGGATTGCGTGCTGGGGATATTCGCACGCTGAAACTGGCCGACCTTCGTTGGGAGGATTCGACAATAGCAATCACGCAGGCGAAGACAGGGACGCCGTTGAGTCTGCCTCTGACCAATGAGGTCGGTGAGGCCCTGATCGACTATTTGAAGTTTGGTCGCCCCCAAACGACACACCGAGAGGTATTCCTCAAAGTGAAACCGCCGTTTGATCCCTTCACGGGAAACAATCTGCACCACATTGTCACGTATTGGCGCCTGCTGTCGGGGATCACCTTTCGGAGTTCACAGAAGCGAGGCATCCATTCGCTTCGCCATACTCTAGCGACTCGGCTCCTAGAGAAAGGCACGCCGTTTACAACCATTGCGGAGATCTTGGGGCATGCCAGTTTGGAATCAACACGTATCTACGCGAAGGCGGATGTAGAAGCCTTGCGGGGTGTGGCGTTGGATCCTGAGGAGGTGAATCATGCCAACTGATCCATCCAACAGATTCCAAAGCGTTCTATCTGCTTTCATGGAGAAATTTCTTCAGGAAAAGCACGCCTGTGGGTACGACTATCATGAACCGACTCGCATCTTGCGGCGTCTCGACGACTTTTTGGTGCAGGAGGGATTGACGACGTATGAGCTACCTGGCTCCATCGTCCGGAAGTGGTTAGCAAAGAAAGCACACGAAAGTGCAGGAACCCAACGGCAACGGATCACCCTCGTTCGCCACTTCTCCGGGTTTTTGTTGCGGCTGGGCTACCCCGCGTATGTACCCGACTCCACATTAGCTGCTCGAAACCCATCGACCTTTGTGCCAAGAATGCTAACCGACGAAGAGCTTCGAAAGTTCTTTCTGGCAGTGGACACGCTCGAGCCTACGGCGCGTTCGCCTCTGCGGCATCTCATAATGCCGGAAGTTTTCCGGCTCCTGTATGGATGCGGGTTTCGTGTCAGAGAAGTGTTGAAACTACGTGTTCGAGACGTCGATCTTAATCAAGGCATTATCACTGTTCACCAGGGAAAATTCCGCAAGGATCGGCTGGTTCCTCCCGCCTTGTCCCTCGTGAACCGCTTGCGAAAGTACGCTGCCCGTTTTGAAAATCGTCCGCCCGATGCGATCTTCTTCCCGGGACCGAGTGGAGGGCCCTTCAGCTTACGCGCCGTTTACACGCTGTTTCGTCAACTGCTGCTGCAGTGTGGAATTCCTCACGCCGGACGAGGCAAGGGACCCAGGATTCACGATTATCGTCACGTATTCGCCCTCCATACCTTACGACGCTGGTATCGAGTCGGTGAGGATCTGGATGCCAAACTTCCTCTTCTCGCTACTTACCTCGGGCATCAGAATCTTTCCGGAACACAGCGTTACCTTCATCTGACCGCCGAACTTTTCCCCGAGATTACTGCACGAGCGGACGCGGCCTTTGGTGATGTCATTCCGCGGAGGATCGAACCATGAAACCGACCGATTTCTCCGTTCACGTGACGAGCTTTTTGACGCATTATCTGGCCGCGCAGCGGAATGTCAGCCCGAACACCATCAAGGCCTACCGCGATGTGTTCACTCTGCTTCTACGATTCTGCCGTGATGTGCAGGGAATCGCTCCGGAGAGACTACGTCTCGAACAGATCGATGTTTCGCTTGTCGAAGCATTCCTGGACTACTTGGAGCGAGAAAGAAAGTCTTCACCCCGCACACGAAATCATCGGCTTGCAGCCTTGCACGCATTCTTCCGATATGTTCAGACGGAAGAGCCGGCCCGTATGCATCAGTGTCAGAGAATCCTCGCGATCCCCCAGCGACGACACGCTCGCCCCACTGTCGCATACCTTTCGAAAGAGGAGTTGGCTGAGATCTTGGCCCAGCCAGACCTCCGAACGCCAGACGGTCGAAGAGATGCAGTTTTGCTGAGCGTCCTTTACGACATTGGAGCGCGCGTTCAGGAGTTGGCCGACCTTTCCGTCGGAGACGTGCGTTTGGATCCACCCGCGCAGATTCGCCTTCTGGGAAAGGGCCGCAAAATGCGCGCTGTGCCTTTGATGGGGAACACGGTTCAGCTTCTGCGCATTCACATGCAGGAAAACCACCTTGATCATCCCGAACAGTTCGACAAGCCTCTTTTCCAGAACGCGCGCCATCAACGACTGACGCGTTCGGGAATCCGCTACATCCTTCACAAATATGTCGTCCTGGCACGAAGCAAGCGTCCGAGTCTGAACCGAACAGTAAGTCCGCACACCCTGAGACATACCAAGGGAATGCACCTGTTGCAGAGCGGAATCTCGCTCGACATGATCCGTGACTTCCTCGGCCATGTGGATGTCAAAACGACTGAGATTTACGCGAGGGCAAATCTGGAGATGAAGCGAAACGCGCTTGAGAAAATCAACGAGTCTTCACCAGTCCAAGCGATTCCATCCTGGCAGCAGAACAAGGACCTTCTCGACTGGCTCCGTTCTTTGTGACTCTTCACAAGGACATGCGTGTATGCCAACCCTGAACCGAGCTCCGCCAACCAACCAGAGATATTATGCTGAGTCTAGCAATGCGCGCGCATTGACAATCAGCAACTTAGCACACCTACTGCGCATATCTACTGTCGGCACACAATAGAGAGTGGTCTCTTCCAGATCACTATGGCCTAACAGCGTCTGGATGGTGCGCAGATCCGCACCTGCCTCGAGTAGATGTGTGGCGAAGCAGTGCCTCAGCGTATGTGGGTGCACCTCTTTCTGGAGGCCCGCTCGCTGGGCGGCTTCCTTGCAAGCGTCCCAGACCACCTTGGTGGTGATCGGCCTATCACCGGTATGCCAGCGGTTGCCTGGAAACAGCCATGCGCTGGGCTTTCGCCGCAAGCGGCGCCAGTGTCGCTTGAGTTCGTCGAGCAATTTTGGGCTGAGCAAAACGTCGCGGTCTTTGCGACCTTTACCGCCTTGGACGTGAATCACCATGCGTTGGCTGTCCACGTCGCTGATTTTCAGGTGTGTCAATTCAGCGCGTCGTACTCCGGTGGCGTAGAGCGTCATCAACAGAGTGCGATGATAAGGAGTCAGAGCTGCGTCGATGAGTCGCGCCACTTCCTCCTGACTGAGGATCGTTGGCAGGTGAACGGCCTTCTTCGGGTAGGGTGTTTCCGTGATGCTCCAGGCTTTCTTGAGTGTCTTGACGTAGAAAAAGCGTAGAGCCGCCAGGTGTTGTGCCACCGTGTTCGGCGAGAACTTCCGCTTCTGAAACAACGCGGCTTGATATTCACGAATGTGTCAATCAAGAGCACGCCTGAAACCCTGAAACCATGACGGTGACCTTTGACTTCAGCCCTACGCACGACTTTTTTGACCATAAGACAAATCGCACGCGACGTCGCTGCGGAGATCAGACTCACTCTGAGCTCTTCGCAGCAGGCTTCCTTCACGAATGCACGGTCGGTTAATCCCGCCGCGCATGAAGCTTACTTGCGTGGTCGCTACTGGTGGCATCGGCGCGGTACCGAGGCGGAGCTCAAGGGATTGTAATACTTCGAAGAGGCCGTGAAGCTCGAACCCAGGTACGCGCTCGGCTGGTCTGGGATGGCCGATGCCTACATCACTTTGGCAGCGCATGGCGGGATGCCTCCGACACAGGCTATGCCGAAAGCGAAAGCGGCGGCGCTGAAAGCCATTGAATTAGACCCGTTACTTGCAGAGGCGCATACGTCCTTAGCCGGCGTAGAAATGGCGTATGACTGGGACTGTGCTGCCGCTGAGAAGGAATACTCGCGAGCTATCGAGCTGAATGCGAACTATGCTACAGCACATCACTGGTATTCCCACTGCCTGGTGATCATGGGACGTTTTCCGGAAGGGATTGGGGAGATTCAACAGGCACATGAGCTTGATCCGCTCTCGATGACCATCAACGACTTTTGGGCCCTGGCTCTGTACTACTCCCGAGATTACGCGCAGGCTGTAGCCCAATTCCGCGCAATGGCAGATCTGGATCCAAGCGCACGGTCTGCAGCGTCGTACGGACTTGTCGACGTCTACGAACAGCAGGGGGATTACGCTCACGCGCTCGAAGCATGGCGCAACATGTCATTGTCGTCCGGGAAAGCTCAGGACGCGGCTGCGCTTGCGAGTGCATACGCCAGTGCAGGACCGGGGGGTTATTGGAAGAAGCGAATCGAACTTGCACAGCAGCAACGTTCTACTCCACCGCTTGATCTAGCGAAGCTCTACGCCCGGCAGGGGAATAGGGATGGGGCGATGGCATTGTTGCACCGCGCCTATCAGGAGCGCTCCGCATGGCTGAACTTCATGGGTTGTGAACCGGCATTCGACACTCTGCGCGCCGATTTCCGTTTCCGTAAGCTAGCCCGCGAAGTTGGCGTGTCTTAATGGCGGCTGGGCGTCGGTCTCTACCCTCTTGACCCAGAGGATCAGTTGTCGGAAATCGCTGCCGTAAGCGGAGATGTCTTCACCGCAGTTCCGGGAGGCGCATGCCTGTGGTGTACAGGATTTCTGACACACAAAAAGCTTGACGGAAGTTGGCGGGGCGAACCGCTCCTATTTGAGAACAATGCTTACCGGGCAGAAGGGCCAGCAGACGGCCGCTTTCGTCACCAGCAACTCAGAGGACCAACTCAGACTACTCAGACCACTCAGACCAACTCGGCTTGTTTGGCGCGCACCCGTGTCCCGGTAACCTGAAGAAAGGGCCCGCAAATACACCCGCACGGGTAAGCCGAGCATACGTTGGAGATCGTCAATCACTGACCGGGCACGTTCGACCAGCCCGGCCGTTCGGTATTGTCTAGTCGTACTGGGAAACGTTGGGAACAAACTACAGAAGAGTACAAGGCAAACAGGGCGAGCAACGTAGACGTAGGTCACTGCAAAACAAACATGGGCTTATCCATCTACAACTACCAGCTCGAAGATCGTCAGTTCATATCTGCCCCCCCACAACCATCCGAATTGTTAGCGGGCCTGTATTGACGGTCATTCCAGAAATTGTAGCCTCTTCAATGAAAAAACCAAGACGAGGAAGCAAGATTCGATTTTCATTAAAACTACCCCGTTATACTAATTGGTATGGCGATATTGATTGATTTCTGGCCAGATTTGCGCTATCCACGAAGCAACCTGGGCAGCCCGGATGCTCCTCGGCCCCTTCAATGCTGCCAAGGGCGAGTGGGTAGGTGTTCTCGATTTCCAAGGATGTGTTCTCGATTTCCAGGGACATGTCTGCAAGACTTCGGCACCGCTTACCCCTCTCTGTGATTGCCAGTGCGGTGGAGGCACCCTAGCCAGCCACAAATGCGTCCGCGCACCGAGGCTGGTCAGGGGCCCTTCATTGCAGGAGGAGATCCTGTGCCCATGCCCCGAAGGTTGTCATACCTCCCTCTCTTTGCAAGCGTTCTGGCTCTCCTCTTTGCCCTCCGATCCGCTCCGCTCTTTGCGCAGGAGCAGGAAGAAGTGCGCAGAGGTCCGCGAGTCATTTATGAAGATAAACACGACACGTCGCTCTCCCTGAGAACCATGCTACTAGTCGGCCCCCAGCAGGGGACGCGCGCCATGCCGCTTCCGCACCGGAGACCTGGACCGTCTCGAGTGGAAACCACTCCCAGCGTCATCCAGCCGAGCAGCCCGTCTCTGCAAGTAGCCACGACAAACGCGCTGAGCTTCAACGGTATCGGTTCTACGGGATTTGCCCCACCGGATCCCAACGCTTCGGTCGGATCCACCCAAGTGGTCGAAACGGTGAACGATTCCTACCAGGTCTTCAACAAGTCTACCGGTGCTTCCCAACTCGGCCCTGTTTCGATTGGGAACCTTTGGGTCGGCTTCGGCGGAATATGCGAGACCGGCAACCTGAGCGACCCCGTCGTCCTTTTTGACAAGGCGGCTGGGAGGTGGGTTATCGCTATCGTGGCATTCGACTCCTTGTTTTCGAATAACGCCGAATGCATCGCAGTTTCTACCTCCTCGGACGCGACCGGAAGT
>Ga0209806_1002818_pt1 | contig 10661 bp, 4 predicted proteins | sample GraSoiAngelo_152_FD_186166 | JGI IMG/M metagenome (GOLD analysis project Ga0209806, IMG submission 186166) | Grasslands soil microbial communities from the Angelo Coastal Reserve, California, USA - 14_1009_12_30cm (SPAdes) (version 2) | ecosystem: Environmental > Terrestrial > Soil > Grasslands ... | reverse complement strand
GCCGGCGTCTTGGGCATCCGGACCACGGGGTAGGTATCGAAGTTCCCCTGCACCACGCGGCCGTGCGCGAGCGTGATCTCCCCGTACAGCGCGGCGCTCAGCCCGAACACGATGCCGCCCTGCATCTGCGCTTCGATCTGACCCGTGTTCACCGTCTGCCCACAATCCACGGCGCACACCACGCGAGGGACGCGCACCGAGCCGTCCGCGTCCACCGACACCTCGGCCACCTCGACGCACACCGTCGGTCCCCATTCCGCGACCGCGATGCCGCGCCCGCGGCCCTGGGGGAGCGGCGAGCCCCACCCTGCCTTCTCGGCGGCGAGCTCGAGCGTCCGGCGGTGGCGCGGTTTGTCGCGCAGCAATTCGCGTCGCAGCTCGAACGGGTCCCGGCCGCCGGCGGCCGCGATCTCGTCCAGGAAGCACTCGGTGACGAACCCGTTGTGCGACACGCCCACCGAGCGCCACGGCCCCCGTGGCACGGCCGGCAGATCCAGGGTCGCCTGATCCACGAGCAGGTTGGGTATGGCATACGGGAGGTCGACGGCGCCGTCCACTAGACTGTCGTCGATCCCCTTTTCGAGCGGTCCGAACTTGAGCCGGAGCGGCGTGCCGGCGATGCGGTGAGTCCAGGCGACGAGCCGCCCCGCGGCATCGAGTCCCGCGGCGAACCGGTTGTAACTCGTGGGGCGGTAGAACCCGTTGCGCATGTCGTCTTCGCGGGTCCAGATCACCTTGACGGGCGCTCCCGCTGCCTGCGACACCCGCACGGCTTCGGAGACGAAGTCCGGCTCGAGCCTGCGCCCGAACCCGCCGCCCGAGAGCGTCGTGTGGATCCGGATTTTCTCCTTCGGCAGGCCGGTCACCTCGGCCGCCACCCGCTGCGCGTCGCCCTGATTCTGGGTCGGGGCCCACACATCGCACTCACCGGCGCGGAGGTACGCGGTGCAGTTCATCGGCTCCATGGTCGCGTGGTGCACGAAGGGCACGTCGTACACCGCCTCGATCCGCTTGGCCGCAGCGGCGAGGGCCGCCGTCGCATCGCCGAGGGTTTGCGCGACGATGCCGGGCCGATCGGCGAGGGCGACCAGCTGGGCGCGGATGTTCCCCGAATCGAGCGCGCCCACGTCCCCTTCGTCCCACTCGATCTCGAGCGCGCGCCGGCCCTCCACCGCCTGCCAGTAGCTATCCGCCACGACGGCGACTCCTGCGGCGCATCCCGCCGCCCAGGCGCCTTTCGTTCCCATCCACGAGCTCGGCTCGAGCGCCAACACGTGGCGGACGCCCGGCATGGCCTTCGCGCGGTCGGCATTGAAGCGCTTCAACCGGCCGCCCAGCACCGGCGACCGCTCGATCGAGGCCACCAGCATCCCCGGTACCTTGACGTCGATGCCGAATAGCGCGCTCCCGTCCACCTTGCTCGGCGTGTCGAGCCGAGTCATCCGCGTGCCCACCAGCCGGAAATCCTTGGGATCCTTAAGCGGTGCGTCGGTGGGCACGGGAAGCGCCGCCGCCTGTGCGGCGAGCATGCCGTACGTCAGACGTCGGCCGGTGGGGACGTGGATTACCGCGCCCCGCTCGGCGCGGCACGTGGCGCGATCGACCTTCCATGCCTGCGCCGCCGCCGTGACAAGCATCTCCCGCGCGGTGGCGCCTGCCTTACGCAGCGGCTCCCACGAGCTCCGGATCGCGTTGCTCCCGCCGGTGCGCATGGTACGCGACCATCCGGCCGGATTCTCCGGCATGGGGCCGAGCCGGATTGCGGACCAGTCGGCCTCGAGCTCCTCGGCCAGGATCATGGCGAGGCCGGTCTGCGATCCCTGGCCCATCTCGGACTTGTCGAGCGTGAGGGTGACGATGCCGTCCGTACCGATGCGCACCCAGGCGTTGGGAGTGAATGGGGCGGCGCTGGCGCCTGGCGGCGCATTCGCGCGCCACGGTAGGGCGAAGGCGATCACCAGGCCTGTGGTGGTCTCGACGAACTCGCGACGAGTGACGCTGGACGTCATGATTTTCCTCCGTCTCCCCACTCCACAACGTGGAGAGGGGGTCAGGGGGTGAGGTCAGGGGCGAACTTACGCGATTTTCCCGATCGGCAGCTTCCTTATCCGCTTCCCCGTCAGCACGAACAGCGCGTTGCAGACCGCCGGCGCGATCGGTGGCGTGCCTGGCTCACCCACGCCGCCCTGGGCGTCGGTGCTCGGCACGATGTGGACCTCCACCACCGGCATTTCGGCCAGCCGGAGCATGCGGTAGTCGTGGAAGTTGCTCTGTTGCACGCGGCCCTTGTCGATCGTGATCTCGCCCCACAACGCCGCCGTCAGGCCGTACACGATGGCGCTCTGCATCTGCGCCTCGACGATGTCGGGATTCACGACCGGCCCGCAGTCCACCGCGCAGACGACGCGGTGAACGCGCGGCGCTCCGTCCGACCCCACCGAGACTTCGGCCACCTCGGCGACGTAGGACTCGAACGCCTTGTACACGGCGATCCCGCGGGAGCGACCCGCCGGAAGCGGCGTGCCCCAACCGGCCTTGCTCGCGGCGAGGTTCAACGCACCGAGATGCCGCGGCGCCTTGGCGATCAGGTCTCGCCGGTACTCGTACGGATCCTTCTTGGCGGCGTGGGCCAGCTCGTCGATGAAGCTTTCGACCACGAACGCGTTGTACGAGTTGTTCACCGAGCGCCAGAAGCCGACCGGGATGCCGGTGTCGGTGAGCACATAGTCGACGTGGACGTTGGGAACCGCGTAGGGCATGCCGACGCCCCCCTCCACCGCCTCCTCGTCGAGCCCGTTCTTTACGGTGTCGGGAAACACCCGCGCCATGATGGACGGCGCCACGACGCGGTGCGCCCATGCTACCGGTTGGCCGCTCGCGTCGAGACCTGCTTGCAACCGGTGGTAACAGGCGGGGCGGTACTGCGCGTTGCGCGTGTCGTCTTCGCGGGACCAGATCACCTTCACGGGGACGCCGGTGGCCTTGGAGGCCTCGAGCGCCTCCTTAATGAAGTCGAGCTCGAACCGCCGACCGAAGCCGCCACCCAGATAGGTCGTGTGCACCCTGACCTTTTCGGGCGGGACGCCGCCGATACCGGCGCCGAGGCCTTGCGCCCCGGTCTGGAATTGGGTGGGCGCCCAGATGTCGACCCCGTCGGCACGGACGTGAGCGGTGCAGTTCATCGGCTCCATGGTCGCATGGGCGAGGAACGGCAGCTCGTAGGTAGCGTCGAGCTTGGTGGCGGCGCCGGGCAGTGCGCCCTGGGCATCGCCGTCGTGGCGCGCGACGGCCCCGGGTTGCTCGGCCTTCTGGCCAAACAGCTGCGAGATGGTCGTGCTCGAAACGCTTCCGGTCGGGCCCTCGTCCCACGTGACGGTGAGTGCGTCCCGTCCCTTCTTGGCCGTCCAGTAGCCGTCGGCCACGACGGCGACGCCCGTCGAGATCTGGACGACGTGCTTGACGCCCGGCACGGCCTTCGCCTTCGCGGCGTCGAAACTCTGCACCTTGCCTCCGAACACGGGCGAGCGCGCCACCACCGCGACGAGCATGCCCGGGGTCTTCACGTCGATTCCGAACTGTGCGCTCCCGTCCACTTTGGGCGGGGAGTCGAGCCGTTTCACGCGTGTACCGAGGATCTTCCAGTCCTTCGCGTCCTTGAGCGGCACGTCGTGCGGAAGCGGGACGGTGGCGGCTTTCGAGACCAGGCTCCCATAGGTGAGGCGCCGGTTGCTGGGCGTGTGGATCACCGCGCCCTTCTCGGCGCGGCAGGCGGATTTGTCGACCCCCCAGGTTTCCGCAGCCGCTGCGAGGAGCATCTCGCGCGCCGCCGCGCCCGCCTTGCGGAGCGGCGTGTAGGCCGCGCGCACACTCGTGCTGCCGCCGGTTCCCTGCATGCCGAACATCGGATTGATGTACGCCTTGTCCGCGGGGGCCGACTCGATCCGGACCTTCGACCAGTCGGCCTCGAGCTCCTCCGCGAGGAGCATCGGCAGCGCGGTCGTGACTCCCTGGCCCATCTCGGAGCGGTCCACCACCACGAGCACGCTCTCGTCGGCGCCGATGCGCAGCCACGCGTTGGGCGCGAACGGTGCGGCGACGGCGGCGGGTCCGCGGCCGGCGGCGGGCAGGTGGAAGCCGATGACGAGGCCGGCGCCGGCGACGGTCGCGGTCTGGAGGAACTCACGGCGCGAGACATCGGTGCGGGAGCTCATCTCACGCTCCCTGCGCGGCGCGATGGATGGCCGCCCGGATGCGCTGGTACGTGCCGCAGCGACAGATGTTGGTCATCGCCGTGTCGATATCGGCGTCCGTGGGATGCGGATTCTTCGTGAGCAGCGCCGCGGCAGCCATGATCTGCCCCGATTGGCAGTAGCCGCACTGCGGCACGTCTTCCTCGATCCACGCGCGCTGCACGGCGTGCGAGCGGTTCTTGGACAGGCCTTCGATCGTCGTGACGCGCTTGCCGGCGACGGCCGACACCGGCAGCACGCAGGTGCGGGTGGCGACGCCGTCCAGGTGGACGGTGCAGGCGCCGCACTGGGCGATGCCGCAGCCGAACTTGGTGCCGGTGAGACCGAGCGTATCACGCAGCACCCACAGGAGCGGCGTGTCGGGCGTGACGTTGACCGTTTCGCGTTTGCCGTTGACGGAGAAAGTGATAGCGGCCATGACAGGACGTCCTCGCGGAAGTATGGAAAAAACGTGTAGAGGCGGACGCGCGGACGGAAGGGGGCCGCGTGAGTTTCATGTTATCCGAACAAGGTTGCGGGATGCATCGCCGCGCCCTTTCATCTATATAGGGCACGCGAACCACCGGCCTCCGCCCTCCGGGGTGCCGATCTATGACGCAACAGCCTGTCCGGGCGCCTCTTGACGAGTCCTCCGGCGCGGGCCATATCTAGCCCCGTAGCCCGTCAGCTCCTCAGCGATTCGCCCGGAGGAGGTCCATGAACATGTACGTACGGCAGCGCACAGCGATCCGACTCTCCACTCTCCACCCCGCAGAGGTCCGACGTATGCGATTCATCCGTCACCTCGTTCCCGCGCTGGTCGCTGGTCTGTTCTGGGCGGTCCCGCTGGCCGCGCAGGAGTCTCCCGGCGCCGTCACGGGGAAGGTCGTGGACGCCAACACCCAACAGCCACTCGCCAACGTCGAAGTTGCGATCGCCGGGACTCCGCACCGCGAGCTCAGCCGCAGCGACGGCAGCTTTCAGCTGAACGGCGTTCCCGCGGGGGCCTACCGGCTGCGGGCGAGCCGCATCGGGTACGGCTCGCAGATCCAGGAAATCACGGTCACCCCCGGCGGAACCACGACGGCGCAGATCAGTCTCGCGCCCGCGGCCGCGATCCTCGAGCCGGTCGTCGTGACGGGGTATGGCACACAGCGGCGCGAAGCCGTCACGGGCTCGGTGTCGTCGGTGAGCGCTGCGGCGGCCAATGTCGGTGTGGTCACCAACGTCGACCAGATGATCCAGGCTCGGGCGGCGGGTGTCGAGGTCACGCGCAACAACGGCGAGCCGGGCGCCGGCACCCAGATTCTGATTCGCGGCGGCAGCTCGATCAGCAACAGCAACGAACCGTTGTACGTGATCGATGGAGTGCCGATCTATAACGTGGCCACGGAGCCGCCCCAATTTGCGTTCACCGGCACCGCTCCGCTGCCGCGCAACCCCCTGAACCTCCTCAACCCCGCGGACATCGCCTCCATCACGATCCTGAAGGACGCGTCGGCGACCGCGATCTACGGCAGCCGCGCCGCGAACGGCGTGGTCCTGGTGGAGACCAAGAAGGGCGCGGCGGCGGGGGGACCGACCGTCGAGTACGACACCTACGTGGCGGCCTCGTCTCCTGCCAAGTACCTGGACTTGGCCACCGCAGGCCAGTTCGGAACGTTCATCACGGGCCAGGTCGGCGTTTGGCGGGCAGATTCAACTTCCTCATGTGCGGCAAAACCGGCGTTTTGCGCGGATACCACCACCTTCAAGGATTCGTTGGCGGGCAAACTTACCGGCCTGGGTCCCTCGCACCTCGGTGCCCTGGGCGGCGCCAACACGGACTGGTACCGCGCGGTAACCCGGACCGCCGTCACGCACAACCACGACCTGTCGTTCTCGGGCGGAAGCGAAGACACCCGCTATCGCGCTTCCCTCAATTACATGAAACAGCAGGGCGTGGCGATCGCCAACGGCCTCGAGCGGATTCAGGGGCGGCTCACCGCCACCCACAAGGCCCTCGACAACCGCATGCGCCTCGGCGTGAACGTGACGACGTCGCGCATCAACGACCAGTATATCCTGTTCGAGAACCGGGCCGGCTTCGAGGGCGGCGTGTTCCAGAACGCCGCCGTCTTCAATCCTACGCAGCCGGTCATGCTGAACGATACGACCTACTACGAAGTGCCGGGCTCGGCGTCGTTGCGCAACCCGGTGGCGCTGGCGAACCAGGTGACCAACCTGGGTCAGACCACCCGCACCCTGGCCAACGGGACGGCCGAGCTCGATCTCGTCCCGGGTTTGACGGGTCAGGTGACCGTCGGTCTGGACTACTCTGCCGGTGGGCGGCAGATGTACTTCCCCATCGCGAATCCGCTCGGCAAGTCGTTGGGACCCGGGTTGGCGCGCGTGTACAGTCAGGACAATTCGACGAAAACGGTGCAGACGTTGCTGACGTACCGGCGGCAGGTGAGCGAGGCCCACAGCCTCGATGTGGTGGCCGGCTACGAGTACAGCAAGTTCACCAAAGACGTGGCCATGGGCCAAGCCAAGGGGTTCGTCACCGACGCGCTCCTGTACAACAGTCTGAACGCCGCCGGAACCTTGCAGGACTCCTCGGACGCGATCGAGAATCGGCTCGTGTCCTTCCTCTCCAGGGTCAACTACGGCTTCAGGGATAAGTTCTTTGTCACCGGCGTGCTGCGCTACGACGGATCGTCCAAGTTCGCCGAGGGGCACAAATGGGCGTTGTTCCCGGGGCTGTCGGCATCGTGGCACCTGAGCCAGGAAGAGTTCATGCGCGGCGGGCCGTTCTCCGATCTGCGCCTGCGCGTGGGCTGGGGGCGTCAAGGCAATCCGGGGATCCAGCCCTATCAGTCGTTGCGAACCCTGGCGGGCGGCACCGGCGCGGCATACCCGTGGGGCGACGTGCCCCAGGCGGGTGTCATCCCGAACAGCGTCGGCAACCCGGACCTCAAGTGGGAGCAGACGACTCAGTACGATGGGGGCGTGGACTTCGGCCTCATGAATAACAGGATCGCCGGGAGCATCGAGTACTACGTCAAGAACACCTCCGACCTGCTGCTCCAGGTTCCGGTGCCCCAGCCGCAGCCCTCGGCCACGCGGATCGAGAACGTCGGGAAGTTGCGGAACCGCGGCGTGGAGCTGACGCTCGACGCGCTGCTCGTGTCGCATCCGGGTCTGACCTGGCGGACCGGGCTCGTGTTCGCGCTCGAGCGAAACGCCGTGCTCGATCTCGGTCCGCACAAGTTCATCAGGTCAGGGATAGTCAGCGGTCAGGGTCAGTCCGACCAGTGGGCCCAGCGCATCCTGGCCCCCGACCCAATCACGGGGCAGACGTATCCGCTCGGCACGTTCTACGGGCCCGTCTTCGTCGACATCAACCCGGCGAACGGGTTCCAGAGGTTCGTCTGCTCGTCGGCCACGGCGGGGTGCGTCAACGGCCTTACGACCACCAGGGGCCTGCCGGACGCCGCCGATTACCAGGTGATCGGCAATGCCAACCCGGACTTCACCATCGGGCTGCACAACCAGGTCAACTGGGGCAAGTTCGACATCAGCTTCCTGCTGCGGGCCTCGGTGGGTCAGGACGTGTTCAACAACACCGCCCTCGTCTGGTCCACCAAGAGCAACGCGCTGCAGGACAAGAATTTCCTGGCGCCTGCCCTGACCGACGGCACCGACCTCCACGAGCCGGCCATCTTCTCGTCCCGCTGGGTCGAGCGGGCGTCGTTCCTCCGCCTCCAGAATCTCACGGTGGAGTACGCGCTCGACCTGCCGGTCCTGACCCGCTCGGCGCGGAGTGCCCGCCTGTACGTGTCGGCCGACAACGTGTTCGTGATCACGGGCTATTCGGGGCTCGACCCCGAGGTGTCGAGCTTGAACGCGTCCGACGCTACCGACGTTGGGCTGGCGGCGCGCGGCATCGATTATCTCTCCTATCCCCGGCCCCGGACCTTCACGGGGGGCCTCCGTGTCGCGTTCTAAGGAGCTCTGATCCATGAAGCGACTCTTCGTGACGACGTCGATCGGAGCGGTGGGACTCTGCACGCTGCTCCTCGTGCCCATGCAGGGATGCACGGATCTGACGGAGACGCCGATCAGCTCCATCACCCCGAGCAATTTCTTCCACACCGAAGGGGAAGTGCTTGCCGCGCTCGCCGGCGTGTACGCCGGGCTGCGGAACACCGCCGGTGAGGGCGAGTACTGGGGCGTCAGTGAGGTCAGCACCGACGAGATCGTCGTGCCGACCCGCGGGTCGGATTGGTTCGACAACGGCACCTGGCTCGAGACCCACCGCCAGACGTGGTCGGCGAACAGCCCGGCCACGCTCAGCTTCCTGAACAACGCCTGGAACACCTCCTATGCCGGGATTGCGCGGGCCAACGTGCTGCTGGACGCGCTCCAGAGGGTGACCGTTCCGAATCAGGCCCGGGTCGAAGGCGAGGCCAGGTTCCTGCGCGGCTTCTATTACTACCTGCTGATGGACCTGTTTGGCGGTGTGCCTATAGCCACCACGCTCGAACTGAAGGCGCGCGCGCGCGCGTCGCGCGACTCGACCTTCAAGTTCATCGAGTCGGAGCTGTTGGCGGTGCGTGGGGCGCTGCCGCTGAGCTGGGATGCCGCCAACCGTGGCCGCATCACGCGGGGCGCCGCCGATGCGCTCCTGGCCAACATGTACATCAACGCCCGGGTGTACAAGAATGAGGGCGCCGGAGCGGGCATCAGTGCGACGACTTACAACTCGTGCCTGGGTGTGACGGTGAGCGGGAATAAGGATGCCTGCCAGGCCGCGATCGACGCCGCCGACAGCGTCATCAACTCCGGTACCTATGCCCTGGCCGACACGTTCGTGCAGAACTTCAACGCCGATAACGCTGGGTCGACGGAGAACATCTTCGTCATCAAGTTCGCGGACGCGGATGGGCTGGGGTTCAACATGGTGATGCGGACGCTGCACTACAACCAGTTCAGCCCCTCGCCCTGGAACGGCTTCGCCGCTTTGGCGCAGACCTACAACGCCTTCGATCCGGCCGATAAGCGCCGGGCGGTCTTGCTCCAGGGTCCGCAAGTGAACGTCGAGTCCGGCCTGCCGGCAAAAACCCGGGATAACCTGCCGCTCAACTTCACGATCGGGATTGTTAATGTGACGTCGGCGACCGAAGGGGAGGGCACCCGGATCTACAAATGGCCGATCGACAAGAAGCACGTGCAGCAGAACAACGGCAATGACTACGCCTGGTTCCGCCTCGCCGAAATGTATCTGATCAAGGCCGAGGCGTTGAACGAGCAGACGCCCGGCAGTGCGGGCGCGCTCGACACGCTGAACAGGGTCCGCGCCCGTACCGTACCCGTCGCCCCGCCGCTGGCCGGGCCCATCACCCAACCCATGATCTTGAAGGAACGCCTCTTCGAGTTCTTGGCCGAGGGGAAGCGACGCCAGGATCTGATCCGGCACGGCAAGTACACGGACTGTTGGGAGTTCAAGGACGGGACGTATTGTCCGAGCCCGACCTCGCACGTCCTGATGCCGATTCCGCAGACGCAGATCGACGCCAATCCGCTGATCCAGCAGAACCCAGGGTACTGATTGGCGGGGGCTGTCAGCGAGCGTAGCAGAAGGGTAGGGGCGCAGGTAGGGGCGCAGCTTGCTGCGCCCCTACATCTTTTTGTGCCCATGCTGTGCCTGCTCGCCGGCTGCTCCGCGGCTGGCGACCCCGGGCTGCCTCCCCCCGACGGCCGGCTGTTCACCCGGCTTCCGTCCGGGTACACCGGTGTCCGCTTCGAGAATCGACTCACCGACACGCGCGAGTTGAACGTCTTCACCTACCGCAACTACTACAACGGCGGGGGAACGGCGATCGGCGATCTCACGGGCGATGGGCTGCCGGAGATCGTGCTCACGTCCAATCTGGGCGGCACCCGGCTGTACCTGAACGAGGGGAAGTTCCGGTTCCGCGATGTCACGGAGCAGGCCGGCCTGCACAGCAAGGGGTGGACTACGGGCGTCACCCTCGCCGACGTGAACGGCGACGGGCTGCTCGACATCTACGTCTGCCACGCCGGCCTCGACCCAAAGCTCCGGACCAACGAGCTGTACATCAATCAGGGGCTCGACGCCCACGGCGTTCCCACCTTCGTAGAACAGGCCGCGGCGTACGGCGTGGCCGATACCGGCTACTCCACGCAGGCCGTGTTCTTCGACTACGACCGCGACGGCGATCTCGACCTGTTCGTGATCAACAACTCGCCGCGGCCGGTCGCGGGCTTCGATCTGAAAAACACGCGCACCGTCCGCGACCCGCTCGGCGGCGATCGGCTGTATCGCAACGACGGCGGGCATTTCGTGGACGTGAGCGCCGCGGCCGGCATCTACGGGAGCGAGATCGGTTTGGGTCTCGGCGTCGGCGTCAGCGACCTGAACCGCGA
>Ga0209806_1002817_pt1 | contig 10664 bp, 9 predicted proteins | sample GraSoiAngelo_152_FD_186166 | JGI IMG/M metagenome (GOLD analysis project Ga0209806, IMG submission 186166) | Grasslands soil microbial communities from the Angelo Coastal Reserve, California, USA - 14_1009_12_30cm (SPAdes) (version 2) | ecosystem: Environmental > Terrestrial > Soil > Grasslands ... | reverse complement strand
CGGGCCGGGATACGCTTGCGCACGGCGATCGAGAAGTCGCAGTACGAGCAGCGCCGGCGGCAGAAGGGGACGTGAAAATACAGGTGAGACATAAGTGAAAGCTAGCATAATGCGGAACGGGGAATGCGGAATGCGGAATCACAAGGGGAGGTCGAACCGCGAGTGACCTTGCCGTGAAATTCCGCATTCCGCATTCGACATTCCGCGTTGGCATCATTCCGCATTCAGTGAGAATCTCATCCCCGCCTCCTGCCGCACCACGCCGCGCAGCTCCAGCTCGGTGAGGGCAGTCAGCACATCCGCGGTCGGGGCGTTGGCCGAGCCCGCGAGCGCATCGATGTGACGCGCCTCGGTCACCAGAGCGTCCCAGAGGGTGCGCTGCAGGGGTGAGAGATCCTCAGGTGGGATTCGCTCGCCAAGAGCCCCGGGGCATGGCCCCGGGGTTAACCCACCCAAACCGAGTTCCTCCAGAATGTCGCCGGCACAAAGAGCTGGCTTTGCCCCTTGCTGGATGAGTTTGTTGCAACCGAGCGAGGTGGGGCTGGTGATGGGCCCGGGGACCGCGAGCACGGCGCGGCCCTGATCGAGCGCCGCGTCGGCGGTGATGAGCGCGCCCGAGCCCACCGCCGCCTCGACGACGACCGTCGCCGCGGCGAGGCCGGAGACCAGCCGGTTGCGGCGCGGAAACGTGTGCGCGTGGGGGCGCTCGCCGGGCGGCAGCTCAGTGACCAGGCACCCGCGCGCGATCATGCGGTCGTAGAGCGCGCGGTTCGCCGCCGGATACACCACGCCGAACCCGTTGCCGAGCACGCCCACCGACGCGCCGCCGGCGTCCAAGGCCGAGGCGTGCGCGATGGCGTCGATGCCGCGCGCCATGCCGCTCACCACGACGGCGGCGGGCGCCACGCCGGCGGCCAGGATCCGCGCCGCCTCCGCTCCGTATGACGTGTGGTTACGGCTGCCGACCATCGCCACGGCCGGTCGCGCCAGCAGCGCGACGTCACCCCACGCGTACAGGTGCGCCGGGGCCTCGGGGATCTCGCGCAAGAGCGGCGGGAACGCCGCGTCTTCCGGCAGCAGCACCACCGCCCCCAGCTTCGCCAGCTGGTCGAGCACCTCCGCGCCGTGCCCGGCGCCGGCACGGCGGATCGCCGTGGCCGCCGCTCGGGAGAAGCCGTGCAGCGCCGCGATCGCGCCGTGCGGCGCCTGGATCGCGCCGCGCGCCGATCCGAACGCGGCGATCAGGGCGCGCAGCCGCGACGCCCCGATCCCCGGGATCTGCGCGAGGGCGAGGTAGGCCGCTACCTCGTCACGGCCGTGCTCTGGAGGGTTTGCCACAGGGTCTCCAAGAGGTCGGGCAGGCCTGTCCGAGTCACGGCGGAGACGGAGAGCAGCGGTGCGCCGGCCTCTGTACGGATTGCGGGTGTCGGGTGTCGGGTGTCGGGTGGCAGGAGGTCAGCCTTTGTGACCACCACGATGTGCGGCTTGGCGGCGAGCTCCGGGCTGTACGCCGCGGCCTCGCGCCGCAGCAGCTCGTAGGTCGCTTGCGGGTCGGGGCTGTCGGCGGGCACGAGCACGGCGATGAGCCGGGTGCGCTCGACGTGCTGAAGGAACCGCAGGCCCAGGCCCTTCCCCGCGTGGGCGCCCTCGATGATCCCGGGGATATCGGCGACGACGAACGAGCGATGATCGGACAACCCCACCACGCCGAGGTTGGGCTCGAGCGTCGTGAACGGGTAGTCGGCGATCTTGGGCCGCGCCGCCGAGATCACCGACAGCAGCGTGCTCTTGCCGGCGTTGGGCTCGCCCAGCAGCCCCACGTCGGCGATGAGCTTGAGCACCAGCTCGAGACGGCGCTCCTCACCGTATCCACCGGGCTCCCATTCGCGGGGGCTCTGGTGGGTGGGCGTCGCGAAGCGGGCGTTGCCCCGGCCGCCGCGGCCGCCCTTGGCCACGAGCAGCGTCTGCCCCGGCTCCACGGCCTCGCCCAGCAGCTCGCCCGAGTCCGCGTCGCGGATCACGGTGCCGGGCGGCACGGGGAGGATCAGGTCGACGCCGGACTTTCCCGTCATGTTCTTGCCCTTACCGTGCACGCCGCGCTCCGCGTTCCAGTTAGTGCGGTAGCGATAGTCAAGCAGCGTGGCGAGGTTGGGATCGGCGCGCACGTACACGCTGCCGCCCTGGCCCCCGTCGCCGCCGTCGGGCCCGCCCTTGGGGACGAACTTTTCGCGGCGAAAGCTCGATGCCCCCGCGCCTCCCGGTCCGCCTACCACTTGCACAACCGCCCGGTCGATAAACATCAACGCGAAGAAGAATGCGGAATGCGGAATGCGGAATGCGGAATTGAACGGGGAGTTCGACGCGCCGTTCTGATCGACGACACAACAATGGCCACCAGCTGTCCCGCTTCTTCGCGCAAAGCGACCACACGTCCCTCTTCAGCCATGGCGCGTTCGGCGATGAGATCGAGCCAGAACTGCGCTTCGTCTGCTTCCTCCTCAACGATACCCAGCTTCGCCAAGAACTCCGGGCGCGAGCGCGCCCGGCACGCCGACCGGTAGTTTGCCGCGACCGAGGTGCCGGCGCGCAGGAGCTGATAGCCCAGGACATTGCCGCTCCTTGAGCGGGGTAACTCCTCGACGAGCTGGATCACGCCGAGCGCGAATGCGCGGGTGCGAGCCTTCAGGTCAGTTGGCGGCACGACCTTGCCCTTACATTCCGCATTCCGCACTCCGCATTCCGCATTCCGCATTAGAATTGTCGCTCGCGCACGTCAGCCCATAATTCCCAGACGCCTAGGGCGCGCGCCGCATCCAGGTCCTGCTCCACCAGCGCCAACACCTGATCCACCTCTTCCTTTGTCGAGCCGGTCAGCAATGCGCCGCGCAGATGCGCGTGCAGCTGGCGGGGTGTCGTGAGCATCGCGATCGCCGCCAGCGTGCACAGCTCGCGCCGCTGCGCGTCGAGCCCCGGCCGGCTGAGCACCTTTCCGTAGGCGTCCACCACGACCAGCGCCTCGAGGGCAGGGTGCAACCCGCGCAGATTCAGCAGCAGCTTGTGATAGGTGCGGCCGTACACCTCCGCGCACAGCTTCGCTCCCCGTTCTTTCCACAGGGCCCAGCGATCGTGCGTCAGGTCCTCGCCGGCTTTGGCAACCGGGCCGGCGATCTCCCGCCACACGGCGAACGCCATGAGCGTGAGCGGATACCCCACGTTGAGGAGGCTCTGCAGCAGCAGCTCCTCCACCCACTCCGCCGGCACCTTGGCCGCGCGCGCGAGAGTCATACGCTCGCGCAGCGACGCCTCGTCGCCCTGGGCGATCGCCGTGGCGACGCGAATCAACGCTATGGTCTGCGGCTCAAGCATAGCCATCCCTCATCCCCCATCCCTCATCTTTTTATTTCTCCAGCCCCCCATTTACCCGCAGCTCGCCGACCTTGTCGCCCCGCGAATTGACGTGGTCCCGCACCCTCAGCGACTCCGGTTGCGGCTGCACGCCAAGCTCGACCAGCACCGCGACTATCGCCAGGGCAGCCGCCGGGCTGTTGCCGTCCTCGACCTTGAGCGTGACGCCGAGTCCCTCCGGCATGAGCAGCGCGCTGTACACCCCCTCGGCCCCGACCTTCGCGAGCACGCGGCCGGGATGCGCGCGCATCAGCTCGGTGCAGGGACGGCCTTCCCCGGCGATGAGATCGGGGTGGCGGAGCATGGCCTCGACAATGCGGAGTGCGGAATGCGGAGTGCGGAATGATTCCAATGCGGAATGTCGAATGCGGAATGCGGAATCTCGGGGCAAGGTCACTCGCAGTTCGACCTCCCCTTGAGATTCCGCATTCCGCATTCCCCATTCCGCATTCCCCAGCCTCGCGTACGCCCACGCCATGTTCCGAATCGGCAGTGCATAACACACCACCCCACATCCGTCCGTCGCCGTGCCGAGCCGCTGCGCCGGGACGCCGGTCCAGCGGGCCACCTCCTCCAGGCAGCGCTGCTGCACCGGGTGCTCGGGACGCGTGTAGAACTCGGTCGGCCAGCCGTGGTGACGCGCCAACGCCAGCATCCCCGTGTGCTTGCCGGAGCAGTTCGAGTACACGGCGGTGAGCCGCACGCCGCGCGTCTGATAATCCTTGGCGACGGCTTCCGAGAGCGGCGGGTGCGGGCCGCACAGCAGGTCGCGCTCGCTGCAGCCAACCTTTTTCAGAAACGCGCGCACCAACTCCACCTGCCGCGGCTCGCTCGAGTGCGAGGCGCAGGCGATCGCCAGCTCTTCGGACCCGAGGCCGAAGCGATCGGCCGCCCCGTCGACGACGAGCGGCAACGCCTGGAACGGCTTCGCCGCCGAGCGCCAGAAGGTGACCAAGTCGGGGTCTCCGGCGCGCGCCACGAGCCGGCCCGCGGCGTCCACGACGGCGATGTGAACGCGATGACGGGATTCGACGATCGACCCACGCCAGGATTCGACAAACATGGGCCGCAAAATACATGGAAACCGTCCCGCAGGGTGGGCTCGTTTCTCGGGGCCCCGGGCTGTCGCCCGGGGTCAGTAAGGCCAGCGCGCGTGGGTGGTACTGACCCCGGGCGTAAGCCCGGGGTTCACGTAGCCGGCCACGACGGTTGCCGGGTGTCGGCGCGAAGGCCATCTTGCGCGCTCCATGCGCACCGCTGTCTTCCTCGTTGTGTTGGCCACCGGCCGTCTGGCAACCGGGTACGCCGCCGCTCAAGGGTCCCCCTTCGTGCCGATCAGCGACCCCGCCACCGCTCTCACCGAGCACCTCATCGCCCGCGGCGTCCTGGCCGACCCGTCGCCCATGACGCGGCCGTTCGATCGCACCGCGCTGGTGCGCGCGCTCATGGCTGTGGACACGACGGCATTGTCGCGCGGGGAGCGGCGCGCCGTGCGCGCGGCGCTCGCCGATCTCGACGTCCGGGAGCGCGGGGCGTTCGGCCGCCTCGACGGGCACGTCGGCCTCGCCGCGGCCACCTATCCGGAGCGCGACCCGCTGGAGCTGGATCGCGGCGTCCCGGTGCGGCGCCCCGGCAAGTCCCGAGCGTTCGCGTCGGGCGGCCTAAACCTCACGCTGTTGTACGGTCCCGTCACCATCGTCACGCATCCGTACTTCGACACCCGGCTCAAGTACGACCCTGACTATGAAGGAAAGAAGGACCGCATCATCGCGGGGCGGAACGCGCAGGCATACGTACGCGCCGTGTGGCGTTACGGCGAGGTGTTCTTCGGGTCCGTGGATCGCAACTGGGGTCCGCCCGCCGCACAGAGCCTGCTGGTGTCGCCGGCGCCGTACAGCTACGACCACTTCGCGGTCACGATCGGCACGCCCAGCTTCCATATAGAAGGATTGCTGACCCAGCTCGACGACCTGAACGACACCACCGGCACGGCGAACCACCGCTACTTCGTCGCGCACCGGTTGGTCATCCGCCCACCGGGGCGCACTGCGCTGGTGCTGTGGGAGGGAAACGTGCTGGCGGGGCCGGCTCGCCAGCTCGAGCCCTGGTACGCGAACATCTTCACCTTGGGGCTCTTGCAGCAATACGACCAGAATTCGCGGACCAACAGCCTGCTGGGGTTCGATCTCCAGACACGCGTCGCGGGGGTGACGGCGTCCGGCTCGTTTCTGCTCGACGACATCCAGATCGACAAGAAGACGGCAGCCGACAGGGAGCCGCCGTCGTACGGGTTCACCCTCGGCGCCGAGGGCGGCGTGGGCCGCGCCGGCTGGAGTGCGTTCTACACGCGGGTCGTGAACCTCACCTACCGCACGCCCAGCCCGCCGGAGGCGGTGATGCGCAGCGGCGTGGGGCTGGGCCGGAACTTCGCGGACTACGATCAGCTCACCGTGCGCGGCAGCTGGTACGCGGCGCCGGGCGTGCTGCTCTCGCCCGAGGCGACACTGCTGCGGCAGGGCGCGGGCGACTTCCGGCTCCCCTACCCGCCGGTCGCGGCGTATGATACGACGCCGACGTTCCTAGCCGGCGTCGTGCAGCGCACGCTGCGGCTCGCCGCCGCCGCCGAGCTGGCGCGGCCGCGGTACTCCGTAACCGCCGAGGCTGGCGTACACGTCGTGCGCAACGCGGGGCATGTGACGGGAGCGAGTGAGTCCCGGTTCGTGGGGCGGATCGGCGTGACGTGGAGATTCCGAAAGGAGAGCGTGCTTCCTTGAATGCGGAATGGGGAATGCGGAATGCGGAATTGCAAGGGGATGTCGTTCGCCACACGGTACTCGCATTGAGATTCCGCATTCCGCATTCCGCATTCCGCACTGCCTAACGATGACGGAGCCCTTGCGGTTCACCCGAGATCGCCTCGCCACGTTACTCGGCGAGATGGCCCGCCGCCGCATCGTCGTGGTCGGCGACGCGATGCTCGACATCTATCTCGCCGGGGACGCCGAGCGCATCTCCCCGGAGGCCCCCGTGCCAGTGGTCACCGTGCGGGGCCGGCGCTACGCGCTGGGCGGCGCCGCGAACGTGGCCGCGAACGTCGCCGCGATCGGCGCGGAATGCCGCCTCGTCGCGGTGGTCGGCGACGACGCCCGCGGCGACTCGGTGCGCGGCGAGCTGATGCTGCACGGTCTCACCGACAAGCACCTCGTCGTCGCGCCGGCCCGGCCCACGACCTCGAAGACGCGGGTCGTCGCCCGCGGCCAACAGGTGGTGCGCATCGACGAGGAGGTCGAGGATGCGATCCCGGACCGCGCGCTCGACCAGGTGCTCGTCGCACTGGACGCGGCCATGGCCGACGCCGACGCCCTGGTGATCGAGGACTACAACAAGGGCCTGCTGACCCCCGCGGTGATCGAGCGCGCGATGGCGCTGGGGAAGAAGCGCGGCGTCCCCATCGTGGTGGACCCCAAGTTCAAGAACTTCTTCGCCTACCGCGGCGCGGCGGTGTTCAAGCCGAACCGCCGGGAGCTGGAGCAGGCGATGGGCGCGGCGCTGGACCTCGCCCACCCCGACGCGCTCCCCACCTCCCTGGAGAAGCTCGGCGTGCACAACCTGCTGCTCACCCTGGGGGCCGAGGGGATGGTGCTGGTCACCCAGGACGGGGAGATCACCCGCATCCCCACGATGGCGCGCGAGGTGTTCGACGTCTCGGGCGCGGGCGACACGGTCACGGCCTGGGTGGGCACGGCGCTGGCGGCGGGCGCCGCGGTGCGCGAAGGGGCGCTGCTAGCCAACTACGCCGCCGGCATCGAGGTGGCCAAGGCGGGCGTCGCCACGGTCTCGCCGCCCGAGGTGCTGGCGGTGCACGAGGCGGAGTATGATCAGCTGGGGAGACTCAGGCGGGGGGGGCTGCTCTAATGCGGAATGGGGAATGCGGAATGCGGAATGAAAGGGTGAGTGTCGCTGGAGGCACGACCCCTCCCTTGCAATTCCGCATTCCGCATTCCACACTCCGCATTGTTTCGGGCCCTTAGCTCAGCGGTTAGAGCATCGGACTCATAATCCGTAGGTCCCAGGTTCAAATCCTGGAGGGCCCACTCGAACGCGGAATGCCAAATGCGGAATGCGGAATTTGCACCGGCGGTGTCGAGTCGCCACGACGCCCGCGGAGACATTCCGCATTCCGCATTCCCCATTCCGCATGGCGTCGTTAGCTTTTGATTCTCACGGGTGGTTAGCTCAGCTGGTTAGAGCGCCGGTCTCACATACCGGAGGTCACAGGTTCGAGTCCTGTACCGCCCATGCACCGCGTCCTCTTTCTCTCCCACGTCTACATCGACGCCGCCACTCGCGGTAAGCTGCGGGCGCTCGCGGCGCGCGGCCTCGAGGTCACCGTCGCCGTGCCGCAGCGCTGGCGTGAGCGCGCGCTCGGCCGCGCGGTCGAGACCGCCTGGGAGCGCCAGGGCGGCGTGGAGGTGTTCCCCGTCCCGGTCAGCCGCTCCGGCGACCCCGCGCTGGCGCAGTTCGGACGCCGCGCGCTCGGCGCGCTGGTGCGCGACAAGCGGCCCGACCTGATCCAGGTCGAGGAGGAGCCCACCTCCGTCGCCGCGCGCCAGGCGGTCGCCGTGGCCGGCCACCTCGGCATCCCCGCGGTGCTGTTCAGCGCCGACAACCTGAGCCGGCGGCTGCCGCTGTTCACGCGCTGGCGGCGGCGGCGCCTGTTGAAGCGCCTGCGCGGGTTGATCGCCGGCAGCGTCGCCGCGGCCGAGCTGGTGCAGCGCGAGGCGCCGGACCTCCCTGTCGCCGTCGTCCCACAGCTCGGCGTCCCGGTGCCCACCACGCCGGAGCACCAGCCGCACGAGGGGCTGGCGATCGGCTACGTGGGCCGCTTGGTGCCGGAAAAGGGAGTGGATACTTTGTTGCAGGCGCTGGCGCTGAACCGCGACACGCCGTGGCACCTGACCGTCGTGGGCGACGGCCCCGACCGCGAGCGGCTCGAGAAGCTGGCGACGATGCACCGGCTCGCCGCGCGCGTCCGCTGGCTGGGCGCGCTGCCGCCGGCATCGCTGCCGCGCGTGTGGACCGACGTCGACGTCGTGGTCATGCCCTCGCGCAGCGCCGAAGGCTGGAACGAGCCGCACGGCAACGTGCTGGCGGAAGCGATGGCGCACGAGGTGGCGGTGGTCGGCGCGGCGACCGGCGTGCTGCCGGAGCTGATCGGGGACGCCGGCGTGATCGTCCCGCCGGGCGACCCCAAGCCGCTGGCCGACGCGCTGCGCGGCCTCGGCGACCCGGAAGTGCGCGTTCCGTATGCCAAGGCGGCGCGGGCCCGGGCGCTGCGACTCTTCAGCGACGATGCTGTCGCGGAAAGAACGATGGAGTTCTGGAATGCACTGCTGGCTACGTCCGGGCCCTCGTGAACCCCGGGCTTTCGCCCGGGGTCAGTACACACTGTATTGCCAACCCCGGGCGCGAGCCCGGGGCAACGGCAAACCCCGACACCTGACACCCGACACCTGACACCTGTTTTTCATGCCCCGAATTCTCCTAGTCCCGGACCTGCCCCTCGATCACTCTCCCGTGATGGACAAGTACGGGCATCGCCTGCACGACTGGCTGGAGAGCGGCGAGCCCTCGCTCGAGGTGCGGCTGGCGGCGCACATCGGGGAGCTGACGCGCGAGACGCGGGACGGGCGCAGCTCGGGGGGGTTCGTCCGCTGGTGGACGCAGCCCGTGGACCCCGCGCGCGTCGTGCTCCCCGGTCCGCTGCAGGGACCGCAGCGCTACGTGGCGCGGTACTTCTTCTATCCGCAGCGGCTGAAGCGCGAAGCCAAGCGCGCCGACGTCGTGCATATCCTCGACCACGCTTACGCGCACATGCTCGCCCGCACGCGCCGGCGGCCCGGCGTCGTGACCGTGCACGACCTGATGCCGGTGATCGTGCTGCGTTCGCCCACCGGCGGCTGGCGCGAGGGCATCCGCAACCGGTTCCTGAAGGGCACGCTCAAGGCGCTGCGCCAGGCCGATCGCTACATCGTCGGCACGGAGTGGCTGAAGCGCGAGCTGGCGACGTGGCTGGGCGACGACCGCAACATCCGCGTCGTGCCCTTCGGCGTGGACCGCGCGTTTTTCACGGAGAGCCCCGGCGCGCGCGAGCGCGGCCGCGCCGATTGGCATATCCCCCAGGACGCGTTCGTCGTGCTGCACGTCGGCAGCACGGTGGATCGCAAGAACGTGCCGCTGGTGATCGACATCGTGGCGCGGCTGCGCAACGACGCCGACACGTACCTGCTCCAGGTCGGCGGGAAGTTCAGTGGCGAGCAGGAGCAGCTCATCGACCGGCTGCGGCTGCGCGGGGCGGTGCGCAGCCTGCGCTCGGCGGATGAGGCGGTGCTGCGCCGCGCCTACCGCGCCGCGGACGTGCTGCTGTTCCCATCGCTGTACGAGGGGTTCGGCTTCCCCGTGCTCGAGGCGTTCGCGTCGGAGCTGCCGGTGGTCGCGTCGAGCGCGGGGGGCTTGAAGGAAGTCGCGGGGGACGCCGCGGTGATCGTCGAGGGCCGCGATCCCGCGACGTATGTCGAGGCGATCGAGGACCTGTCGAGCGATTCCGACGAGCGGGACGTGTTTATCGAGCGGGGGCGGCGGCGGGCGAAGGAGTTCGCGTGGCAACGGACGGCGCGGGGAACGGCGGGGGTGTATCGGGAGCTGATCTGAATGCGGAATGTCGAATGCGGAATGACGACAATGCGGATTGCGGAATGCGGAATGCGGAATCTCAAGGGGAGGTCGAACCGCGAATGACCTCGCCGTGAAACTCCGCATTCCGCATTCCACATTCCGCATTGGTTTCGCATTAACCGCTTGACCCCCCTTGCATTAGCCCGCATCTTTCCCGCCCTGACTTTCTTTCGCCCTTAAGGAAAGCCAACAAGATGAAGCAGGTCGTCAGCATGGCGCTGGGGATCAGTGTCCTCGGCGGCTTCACTCATAGTCTCCCCGCGCAGCAGCCGAGCGCGGCGCAAGTCCAGCAGGCTTTGTCTCAGCAACCGGGCTTGGCCGACGTGCTGCGCCAGCGCATCGCGCAGTCGGGCCTCACGCCCGACCAGGTCCGCTCGCGCCTCCAGGCCAGCGGCTATCCCACCAACCTGCTCGACGCCTACATGGGCGCTGCTGCTGCCGGGCAGCTGCCGGCGCCTGGCGCGCAGGAGCTGGCGGCGGTACAGGCGTTGGGGCTGCCGACTGGACCGACGAATCTTCTCCCG
>Ga0209806_1002815_pt1 | contig 10667 bp, 8 predicted proteins | sample GraSoiAngelo_152_FD_186166 | JGI IMG/M metagenome (GOLD analysis project Ga0209806, IMG submission 186166) | Grasslands soil microbial communities from the Angelo Coastal Reserve, California, USA - 14_1009_12_30cm (SPAdes) (version 2) | ecosystem: Environmental > Terrestrial > Soil > Grasslands ... | reverse complement strand
GTGGCCGATGGGTCGGCGAGCATGTATACGAGCACCGGCGGCGGCATGATCGGAGCGGGCGAGCACGAGAGCGTTCGCGCTCCGGCCCGGGCGTTCCTGCAGACCATCGAGAAGCTGCTTGACGCCATTCCCGTCGCCGAGGCCGCGCCCACTCCTCGCGATGGCGAGTACGCATTTGTGGCCCTCACGTTCGACGGAATGCGTCGCGCGGTGGATCGGGAGGCGGCGCTCTCTCAGGGGAGTCATCCACTCCTTGCTGCGTTTGTCGCGGGGCATGAGTTGGTCACGGCGATGCGGAGTTTGCAGACGACGCTTCAAGGGAAGACGGCGGGACGGTAGACTGCGGACAACCGCCGCGCTTCCTCGAGCGGCACACACGTGGGGCAGGGTCATCGCCAAGCAGTTCGTCCATCTGCACACACACAGCGAGTACAGCCTGCTCGACGGGCTGTCCCGCCTCAGCGACCTCGTCGCGCGCGCAAAGGCGCTGGACATGCCCGCGCTCGGCCTCACCGATCACGGCGCCCTCTATGGCGCAATCGACTTTTACACGCTCTGCCGTAACGCCGGCATCAAGCCGATCATCGGCGTCGAGACCTACGTGGCCCGGAACAACCGGTTCGATCGCGATCCGCGATCCGAAGGACACGGCAAGCCCTGGCACCTCGTGCTCCTCGCCAAGGACTTCACCGGCTACCAAAACCTGGTGACGCTCATCACCGCGGCCCACCTGGAGGGCTACTACTACCGCCCGCGCATGGACAAGGACCTCCTTCGCGAGCGCAGCCAGGGCCTGATCGCCCTCTCCGCCTGCCTCCAGGGCGAGCTCGCGCGCGCCATCACCGACGAGGGGATGGACGCGGCGTGCGCCGTCGCCGAAGAGCATCGGAGCATCTTCGGTGAGGGCAACTACTACCTCGAGCTCATGTCGCATGGCATCCCCGAGCAGGAGCGTGTGAACGACGGGGTGCGCGAAGTCTCCCGCCGGACCGGCATCCCGCTGGTGGTCACCAACGACATCCACTACGTGCATGCCGAGGATGCCGAGGCCCAGGACGTCATGGTGTGCATCCAAAGCGGGAAAACGATCGATACCCCTGACCGCCTGAAGATGATCGACAACCCCGAGCTCTTCATGCGCTCGGCTGCGCAGATGAGCGAGCTCTTTCCGAACGACCCGGAGGCGCTCGAGAACACGCTGCGGATCGCCGAGAAGGTCGACCTGAAGCTGCCGCTTGGCGAGCTCCGCCTCCCGCACTTCGAGGTCCCGGCTGGGAAGACGCCCGAGGAGCAGCTCCGCGCGCTCGCCGAGGCGGGCACCGTCGAGAAGTACGGCGCGATCACCCCAGAGCTGCGCGAACGCATCGACAAGGAGCTCGCGATCATCGCGAAGACGGGCTACACCGGCTACATCCTCATCGTGCAGGACTTCATCCGATTCGCGCACGAGCAAGGCATCCTCACGGCGGTGCGTGGGTCGGCCGGCGGCTCGGTCGTCAACTACGCGATCGGAATGACCGACATCGATCCCCTGAAATACGGGCTCATTTTTGAGCGCTTTCTGAACCTCGCGCGCTTCACCCCGCCGGACATCGACGTTGATTTCATGGGCGACCGCCGCGACGAGGTCATCCAGTACGTGACCCAGAAGTACGGCGCCGACCGCGTGGCCCAGATCGGCACGTTCAACACCATGCTCGCGCGTGCCGCCGTGCGCGATGTGGCGCGCGTCCTGGGCATGCCGTACGGCGAGGCCGATCGCGTGGCGAAAACGATCCCGTTCGGTACGACCCTGACCGACTCGCGACGCATGTCCGCCGAGCTCCGCGACCTCGAGCAGGAAGCCCATGTGCAGCGGCTGCTCGACCTCGCGGAGAAGGTCGAGGGTTTGGTGCGGTCGACAGGCACGCACGCCGCCGGTGTGGTCATCTCGCGGGAGCCGATCACGCAGCTCGTGCCCCTCGAGCGCTCGAAGGGGAACGTCAACGCCCTCCAGACGCAGTACGAGGACAAACAGCTCGAGAAGCTGGGCGTGTTGAAGTTCGACTTCCTCGGCCTCGGGAACCTGACCATCCTCGAGCACGCTCTTCGGCTCATCGAGCGACAGCGCGGCGTCAAGATCCGGCGCGAGGAGATCCCGCTCGACGACAAGAAGACGTTCGAGCTTCTCGGTTCCGGCGAAACGACGGGCATGTTCCAGCTGGAATCCGCGGGGATGCGCCGCTACATCCGCGAGCTCAAGCCCGACCGCGTCGAGGACGTCATGGCCATGGTCGCCCTCTTCCGCCCCGGCCCGATGGACTACATCCCGACCTACATCCGCCGCAAGCATGGCGAGGAGCCGGTGACCTACGCCCATCCCACGCTCGAGCCGGTGCTCAAGGCGACGTACGGCGTCATGGTCTACCAGGAGGACGTGATGGCGGTGACGCAGGCGCTCGCCGGCTTCACGCTCGCCGAGGCCGATGTGCTGTGCTACGCGGTCCGCAAGAAGATCCGCGAGAAGCTCGACGCTCAAAAGGTGAAGTTCGTGTCGGGCGCGATCCGCAACGGCGTGCATGCCGACGTGATCGAATCGGTGTGGAAGGACTTCGAGCCGTTCGCGCGCTACGGATTCAACCGGGCACACGCCGCGATCTACGGAATCATCGCGTACCACACCGCGTACCTGAAGGCCAATTACACGACGGAATACATGACCGCCGTGCTCTCCGCCGAAATGGGAACGCCAGACCGAATCGCGATCGCGGTCGCCGAATGCCGGCGCATGGAGATCGCGGTGCTTCCGCCGAACGTGAACGAGTCGGAGCTCGACTTTGCGATCACCCCAACGGGCATCCGCTTTGGCTTGGGCGCCGTGAAAAACGTTGGCGAAGGCGCGGCCGAGGCTGTTGTCGAGGCCCGCAAGGCCGGCGGGCCGTTCGGCTCGCTCGACGATTTCTGCGACCGCTTGGACCTGCAGCGCACCAACAAGCGCGTGATCGAGTCGCTCATCAAGTCGGGTGCGTGCGACGAATTCGGACCGCGGCTCTGGCAGTTGGACCGCCTCGACCAGGTGCTGGATACGGCACAGCGTGGTCAGCGCGACCGAGCCAGCGGACAGGTGGGCCTGTTCGCGGAGTTCGGAGTCGGCGGTCAGCTCCATGCCAAGTTCATCCCGGGCCCGAATAGCCAGTTCGTCGACTCGCCAAAGGAGAAGCTCGCCTGGGAGAAAGAACTACTCGGAATCTACCTGTCCGCACACCCCCTGAACGCCCTCGCTCCGAGGATGAAAGACGTGGAGGACCTCGTCGCGCTCGCGGAGCTCAGAGAGGCTCAGGACGACCTCGTGACCATCGCCTGCGTCGTGACGAACGCCCGCAAGCACATCACCAAGAACAAGCAGCTGATGATGTTCGCGCAGGTCGAAGACCTCACCGGAAGCGTCGAGGTCACCGTCTTCCCGCGTGTTTACGAGGCAACCGCGCCGCTGTGGGGCGCCGACGAGATCCTGCTCGTCCTCGCGCGTGTGGAGCAACGAGACGAGGACCCGAAGCTCCTGTGCGAGCACGCCGTGCGCTTCGACGACGCCGGGATCGCAGAGATAAAACGCGTCGCTGACGAGCGGCGGCAGTTCCTCGCCAAGCGGTCGAAGTTCACCCGAAACGGAAACGGTGGGGCGACGGCCGGGGTAAGTCCTCGTCGGGCCAACGGTCCGTACCGGGACGAGAGCGCAGTGTCACTGGGTCGAAGGCCCTCCTCGGACGCGCCCGAGCCGTCTCCCGACCCGTCCGACCCTTCACCCATCTTGCCCTCGGTCGAGGAACCGCCGCCCCTCGTCATCCGTTTCCGGGAGGTGCTCGATTACGAGCGCTCCATTGCCCTGTTCCAGAAGATCCAGGAAGTCCTGAAGGACCACGCCGGCGTATCGCAGGTGGTTCTCGAGCTCCCGCGCAACGGAGGCGGTATGCGCCGCGTCCAGACGTCGTTCCGGGCCAAGCCCTCACGCGAGCTTGCGGAGGCGGTCGCGCGGGAGGTTGGCGGCGACGTCGTCGAGATCGTCCTTCCGCGTTGACCGGAATCGGTAGCCCGCTCGCCTAGCGGGAGATTGGCATAGCGCGTGCCTCCCTTGCCTCCTGTGCCGAGTCGCGCGCGCCTGCGCCGGTTGCACGACGCGAACGACGTCATGCTCGCGTCGCTCGACCTCGACTACAGGCTGCGCAATGCGGTGAAGGCCGCGCGAGACCTGGTGCCGGCGGACGCGGCCGCGGTGTTCCTACCCGATAGCGAGGGAACCGCCCTCGTCATCCGCGCGCAGGAAGGACTCTCCGAGAGCTACGTCGCCCGACAGCGACTCCCGATCGAAGGCATGCGAGCTCAGTTTCGCGCCGCCGGCGAGCACGTGATCCTGGACCTGCCCGGCGGCAGCCTCGGCGATCATGCGCTCGTCACCGCTGAAGGACTGGCAAAGCTGCTTTCCATACCGCTCATTTCCGAGAACAAGCTCATCGGGTCGCTCGCGATCTACGCGAAGGATCGGAGCCGGTCGTTCACACCCGAGGACATCGAACTCGCGCACCTGCTGGCTGCGACAACGGCGATCGGGATCACGCACTCGCGTTTGTACGCGGAGGCCGTCGCACAGCGGGAGCTCCATCGGCATCTGTTGGACGCGCTGGGCGATGGTGTGGTCATCGGCTGGCCCAGCGGACGCTACGAGACGAATCCACGCGCGCGGGAAATACTCGGCGTCCGCCAGTTCGAAACGCTCGCCGAGCTCCGTGCCGCGGTCGACGTCAGGGACCTCTCGAGCGGCGAACCGATTCCGCTCGGTGCGTACCCCATGGATCGAGCCCTGAGGGGCGAGAAGACTCGAGGCGAGTTCGTCGCGCGACGGGCCGACTCCGGCGAACGGCGCGAGCTCGACGTAAGTGCGGCTCCGGTGCATGGCTCGAATGGGGAGGTCGTCGCCGGCGTGATGACCCTCCACGACATCACTGAGCTCCTGGCAACCGAGAGGGAACGCGAACAGTTCCTCTCGATCGTCTCCCACGAGCTCCGCACTCCGCTCACACCCCTCAAGGCGCTCGCGCAGCTGGTCCGCTCGCGCATGCGCCGCGCCCGGTCGCAGGGCACCGAGCTCGACATGGACTCCCTCGATCGCAACCTCGCCGCGATCGAACGCCAAGTGGACCGGATGAATGGACTCGTCAACGATCTACTTTCGGTCTCGCGTGCGGAAAAGGGATCGTTGCGCATGGAGCGGGTGCCGTACGACCTCGCGCTCGTCCTTCGCGACGTCGTGCAGCGCTACATCGACGCGACCGCCGAGGAAGGGCGCCACACCTTCACGATGGAGGGCCCCGCGAACCTTCCCGCCCACGGCGACCAGTCCCGCGTCGAGCAGCTCCTCATGAACCTCGTCGGCAACGCCGTGAAGTATTCGCCGACAGGCGGTCAGGTGCGTGTTTCGCTCGCGGCAGACCGCCGAAGGGCCGAGATCGCAATCTCCGACCAGGGCATCGGCATCCCGCCGGAGGAAATCGCGAAGCTCGGTCATCCCTTCGTCCGCGGCGCGGGGCGCGCCGGCACCTTTGCCGGGATGGGCGTTGGCCTTTATGTCGCGCGCATCGTGGCGGAGGCACATTCCGGGTCGCTTGCGCTCGAGAGCGAAGGCGACGGCAAGGGAACCACGGTCAGGGTGAAACTGCTGCTCTGATTAGGCGGACTTCTTTGCCGCGATCGCGGTAAGTTCCGCGCGCGCCGCGGCGGCGATGTCGGCGCCCGTGTTGGCGTGCCCGTCGACACCCCAACCGCCCTCCGGTGACTCGGTGATCAGAACCCATGTGCGCTCGGTCAGCGTTGGGTCGCCTGCGGCAGCCGCGACGATGTCGGTCAGCTCGCGGACGACGCCGAGCTGCTTGTCGCGATCGAGAACGCCAACCGGAGTCAGGACCTGCACGCGGACATAGTTGCTGTCACCCGAAACGTTGGACAGTGAGCCCACCGGAAGGTCGTGAATGAAGGCTGCGGTGTTGTCCTTGAATAGTGCGAGCTCCGGCACCCTTTCCCATCGCATCACCGCAGCGGCGAGATTCTTTGCGAGCGTCTTGCGGTCTCGGAACGTTCCTTCTGTGGCGTACACGTCGATCATCGGCACGGGCTTTCTCCCTGGTTGCTTATGACGATTGTCATAGAAGCGCAACGTACTCTATGTTGGTCGTCATAGTCAAGGTAAAAGAGCGAACAGACACTCGGGCCAGCATGGTGCGCGGCGCCGCATCACTGATCCGCACCCGCGGCGTGAACGCGACGTCGTTTTCGGACGTGCTGGCCGAGAGCGGGGCCCCTCGCGGGTCGATCTACCACCACTTTCCGAAGGGAAAGGACCAGCTCGCTGGAGACGCGATCCGCTGGACCTCAGACCGCGTGCTCGCGCACCAACGCGAGTGTCGAGCCACCACGCCCGGGGGCGTGCTGGACTGCTTCATCGACATGTGGCGGCAGGTCGTGCTGACCTCCGATGGGGCAGCCGGCTGCGTGGTGGCCGGTGTCGCGATCGATACAACTGCGGACGACCGGGCAACGATCGAACTGGTGCGCGCGACATTCCGGTCCTGGGTGGATTTGCTGGGTAAGCAGCTCGTGTCGGTCGGTGTTCCCGCTCGTCGAGCATCACGGATCGCCGTGGCGACGGTGGCCGGCATGGAAGGCGCGCTCATCCTGTGCCGCGCCGAGGGTAGTAGCGCATCGCTCGAAACAGTCGCCGCCGAACTCAAGCGTTTGCTGCCTCCGGAGGTCAGATAGCTAAGGGCGGGCAGTTCTCCGAGCCGGAGACATGACACGGTGCCGGAGGAGGGAGTCGAACCCACACGGGCTTTCGCCCAAGAGATTTTGAGTCTCTCATGTCTGCCATTTCATCACTCCGGCTCGCCGGTCACATTCTAGGTTTCGCCAACAGCTTCACCGCATCCTTCGCGAGTCGCGGATTCGCGATCACGACCTGCCGCTCGTTCCATGCGCCGTCCGTCCCGGTCTTGAGCGAGAGCACCGCCGCGCCGGCCTCGCGCGCGATGAGCGCGGGCGCGGCGACGTCCCACGGCGAGAGCGCCTCGTGCACGAACAGATCAAACCGTCCCATCGCGAGGTAGGAGATCTCGAGACCGGCGGAACCAATCACGCGAAGGCGAGCGCACGTCGCGTTCAGCGTCGCGAAACGCGAATCCTTCTTTTTCGTCTCGCCGAACCGCAGGCTCGCGACGGCGAAGGCCTCGGCCAGACGGGTCACGCCGGAAACATGGATGGGCTCGCCGTTGAGCGTCGCGCCGCCGCCCTCCGAGGCGACGAATGTCTCACCCGTTCGCGGCGCATGCACCGCCGCTGCGCGCGACCTGCCATCTTCGACGTAGCCGATGAGGACGCAATAGAACGGAAGGCCGCGGCTGAAGTTCAGAGTGCCGTCGATCGGGTCGACGACCCAGAGGCGCTCGGCTGCGGCCAACCCCTTGCGGGCACTCTCCTCCGCGAGGACCGGGATGCGCGGGTCGTAGGCCGAGAGCCGAGAGATGATCGCGCGCTCGGCCGCGTGATCCGCGGCGGTCGCGAAGTTGGCGCGCCCGCGTTTGCGCGTGATGATCGCGGTGTCGCCGATGGCGATCGCGTCGCCGACCGCGATGGCCGTCTCCGCGGCAAGGCGCGCAAGCTCTGCGAACCGGACGCGCTCGCGCGGGCTAGCTTTTCCCTCCGGCATCGCTCGGGCAGAGTACCCGGACGCGGTCCAACAGATCGTTGAGGTCGAAAGGCTTTGAGATCACGTCCTTGATGCCCCGCTGGGCGAACTCTTCCTGAAACTGAGTGGTCGCGGCGCTAACGAAGAGCACAGGCATGTTGCGGATATCAGTGTCGGCGCGAACGCGGTCGAACACCTCAAACCCGTTCAGTCCCGGCATCATGATGTCGAGGATGAGAAGGTCGGCGTGCACCTGACGGACGGTCTCGAGCACGAGCGCACCGTCGGACACCACGACGGCCTGATAACCATCCTCGTCGTTGATCGAGTCCCGCAGCAACGTCGCGATCGGTTCGTCGTCCTCGCCGATAACGACGACGTTCTTCTTCCGGTCTTCGCTCATATCGTCCACGCGGGAATCTACAGAAGAAGATGCGAACTGGCGAAAGTTCACTGATGCGGCCGGACGTCGGGGGAACGACCAACGCGCTCCTCGATCGCGCGCGGCGCGGCGACGCTCGAGCCTTTGAGCAGCTTGCCATCGAGATCGAGCGGCCTCTGTATCGCCATGCGGCACGCATGCTTGGCCACGACGACGCCGAGGATGTGGTGCAAGACGCTCTCCTGTCCGCCTGGAAATCGCTCGCCTCATTCGAAGGAACGTCGTTTCGCGCATGGGTTTTCCGGATCGTTACCAACCGCGCGCTCGATCGCCTTCGGTCGCGGCGGCGGCATCCGGAGCTTCCGCTCGATCCACCGACCGAAGATGACGACTCGGCATCATGGGCGGAGCCGGCGGCGCCAGGTCCCGAGCTCGCCGATCTGGCCGCCGATCGCGAGGCATTGAGGGTCGTTGAGGACGCCCTGGCGACGATACCGGCTGACCAGCGCGCCGCGCTCCTGCTGCGGGACGTCGAAGGCTTCGCGTACGAGGAAATCGCGACGATCACCTCGACCGAGATCGGTACGGTGAAATCGCGCATCCACCGGGGCCGTCTCGCGGTACGCAACGTCCTCATCAGCAGGGGCTGGAGGGGATCAGGCGGGTGAGGGAACCGATCGCGAGCCGCGACGTCCTAGGGATAGGAGATTAAGGCCGTGCATCCGTTCGACGACCTCTCGGCGTACCTGGACGAGGCGCTTTCACCCGAGGCGCGGGCCTCGGTGCAGGCGCATCTCGACACATGCGCCCTTTGTCGGACGCGTCTGGCGGAGCTTCGGGGAACCGCCCGGTTCATCGCCGCTCTTCCGATGCCGGTCCCGTCACGGTCGCTCGTCCCGCGGGTGTCGATCCCAATTTGGGTCGCTCCGCTGCGCACGCTATCGACTTTCGCGAGCGGCGCTGCGCTCTTCCTGTTCCTCGCCTCTGCCGTGCTCTCTTCGTTGCCACAGCTGACCAGCGCGGGCAGCGCGCCCGCTGCCGCTCCGGCACCGTCGGCGCCGGCGCTGGACGCCGCGAGGAGTGGAGCAACGTCGGAGACTGGCGCCCCCACCGCGAGCCTCTCCGACGCGGAAAAGCGACTCGCTCCACCGGCGGCGACGGGTTCGCCATTCGCAGCGTTCAATCCCGTCTCGCCGTCCCCCGTCCCGGCACCGGCCGACCGCCCGCAGCCGCAGAGCGTGGGGGACAACACGCGCCGGGATGTAGGGTCGTCCGCCCCGTCATCTGAGGTCGCGCTGGCAGCGCGTTCTGGGCACGGCGCCGAACAGGCTCCGTTCAATCCCTTCCCATGGCTTTGGCTCGGGCTCGGCCTCGCCTTCGCGGTGCTGTCGTTCATTCTCGGCCGGAGGCTCCGCTCGGCCTAACGGCGATACTCGTCTGGTGACCGAACGTCTCGCCCTGATCGACTCGAACAGCCTGATCTACCGGGCGTTCTTTGCCGTGCCCCCGCTCACCACGACGAAGGGCGAGCTCGCAAACGCCACGTTCGGCTTCGCCTCGATTCTCCTGAAGACGCTCGAGCAGGCGACCCCCCAACACATCGCCGCCGCGTTCGACCTGCCGGTGCCCACGTTCCGGCATGAGAAGGACGCGACCTACAAGGCCACACGCAGACCGATGCCCGACGAGCTCCGGCCCCAGTTCGAACGCTGCAAGCAGCTGCTCGAGGCCTTCGGAATTCCGATGTACTCGCTCCCGGGATTCGAGGCCGACGACGTCATCGGCGCGCTGTCCCGGCAGGCCGAGGCGCTGGGCCTCGAGACGATCATCGTGTCGGGCGACCTCGATCCGCTTCAGCTCGTGACCCCGCGCATCAAACTGATGACGACGCGGCAGGGTTTCCAGAACACCGTGATCTACGACGAAGAGATGATCCGGCAGCGGTACGGGCTGCGGCCGGACCAGATGGTCGATTTCAAGGCGCTCAAGGGCGATGCGACCGACAACATCCCCGGCGTGCCTGGTGTCGGCGAGAAGACCGCCGCGAAGCTCATCGCTGAGCGCGGCAACCTCGAGGGCGTGTACGCGGAGCTTGGCGCGTACACGCCGCGACTGCGCGACTCGCTCGCCGGTAATAAGGACCAGGTCTTCCGCAGTCGCGAGCTCGCGACGATCGTCACCGATCTGCCGGTGACGCTCGAGCCCGAGCGCACTCGAAGGACCACCTACGACCGCGCCGCGGTGCTCGAGCTCTTCCGCGAGCTCGAGTTCCGCAGCCTCGTGCCCAGGCTGCCTCCGGCCGATCAGAACCTCGCCGCGCCGGCGCCGACCCCAACGGCACCGATGGTGGCGCGCGGGGGGCAGATGCAGCTTGGCCTCGAGGCGGCGCCGGCGGTCGCGCCACCGGTCGAGACCGCGCTCGTCGCCGACATCGACGCGGATCAGGTCGCGGCGGAGCTCCGAAGGATCGGCACGTTCGCGGTACACGCCGACGTGGACGCGTCCGGCCGTCACCCGCTCCTGGTTGGGCTCGGCCTCGCGGCGGGCGAGCGCGCCTGGTACCTCCCGACGCCCGAC
>Ga0209806_1002811_pt1 | contig 10676 bp, 9 predicted proteins | sample GraSoiAngelo_152_FD_186166 | JGI IMG/M metagenome (GOLD analysis project Ga0209806, IMG submission 186166) | Grasslands soil microbial communities from the Angelo Coastal Reserve, California, USA - 14_1009_12_30cm (SPAdes) (version 2) | ecosystem: Environmental > Terrestrial > Soil > Grasslands ... | reverse complement strand
TCGTCATCCTCACGACGAATCCGGAACAGGCGGAACGCCTGAGGGAGCAGCTTGCCGTCATCGGATACGACGACGTACGGGGCTACGCCTCGCCCGATCCCGCCCCGAGCGAGGAGGCTCTGCGGATCGAGCAGCTGGACGCACGAACGGTCGCTACGCGGGCACGCGAAGGCGCGGTCCTCCTCGACGTGCGTGAGGACTCCGAGTGGAGCGCGGGCCACGCGCCCGGCGCGATCCACATTCCGTACGAAGAGGTTCGCGCCCGCGCGCCAGAGCTCTCAGTCGATCGCCCGATCGTGACCTACTGCGCCGGCGGGATCCGCTCGAGTCTCGCGGCAAGCATCCTCGAGGCTTCCGGACACCACGTCGCCAACATGCGCGGAGGATTCACCGCATGGCGGAACGCGAACCTCGAGGTTTCGACGGAGAAGTGAGCCCCTAGAGGCACATTTCCTGCTCGACCATCTCAGGCGATCCAACCTGGGGTTCTTTCCCCCGGTATCACGTTGCCAAACAAGGAAGCGCTGTCAATGCAGAATGGTCTTATGCGCATCGCTTTCGTGGCCTCGGCCGTTCCCAGACGCTGCGGAATTGCCACTTTCACGGCCGATCTGCTCGCGGCCGTAAAGGCGGCCGACCCAGCCGTCCGTTGTGTGGCCGCTGCCATCGACGAACCGAACGCGGCGCGGGCATATGGGCCAGACGTCCGGTGGCGCATCCGGCAGGGCGACGTGGAGAGCTACCGCGGCGCCGCGCGCGCGATCAATGAATCCTCCGTCGACGCCGTAAACCTCCAGCACGAGTTCGGTCTGTATGGCGTCTGGCGCGATGGGATCTACGAGGATCACTGCGTGCCGTTCCTCGAGGCACTGAACAAGCCTGTGATCACGACTCTGCACACCGTTCTTCCGCAGCCGGAGCCGCAGATCCGCGAGACCGTGCGCCGGATCGCCGAACACAGCACGAGGGTCGTGGTCATGGCCGAGACCGCGGCGCGGCTGCTCGCGGACGTCTATGGCATCTCGCAGCGTCCCGTCGTGATCCAACACGGAATGCCCGCGATCGTGCCGCGCGGGCGACACCGACTGAAGCGGCAGCTCGGTGTGGAAGGCCGCACGATCGTGTCGACATTCGGGCTCGTCGATCCCCGCAAGGGCCTCGAGTACATGATCGGGGCGATGCCCGAGATCCTCGGGCGGCACCCGAACACGCTCTATCTGATCGTCGGACAGACGCATCCGGAGCTTCTCAAGAAGGCCGGCGAGCAATATCGGAACGAGCTTGTCGGCAAGATCGAGAGCTCGGGGATGTCCGACCACGTGCGCTTCGTGAACCAATATCTGACGCAGCGCGAGATCGTGGACTATCTCCTGGCGACGGACGTGTACGTGACGCCGTATCTCGACCTGAACCAGATCACGAGCGGCACCCTTGCCTACGCCCTCGGCGCCGGTAAGGCCATCGTCTCGACGCGTTATCTGCACGCCGCGGAGGCGCTCGCCGATGGGCGAGGTCTCCTCGTCGACGTGCGGGACCCCGCTGGCCTCGCTCGCGCCGTGCTGGCGATCCTCGACGACAGTTCGCTGAAAGCCGAGCTCGAGCGGCGGGCCTACGAGTATGGCAAGGAAATGGCCTGGCCGAACGTCGGTCGGCGCGTGCTTGCGCTCACCCGCGATGTTTTGGAGAAGCCCGTGAGCGCCCCCGAGGAGCCGGTAGAAACCGAGAGTCCCGTTCACAGCACATGACGACGATCCGCATAGACCGCACGACCGGGCTCGGTCACCGACTCGAGCAGAACCCCCTGATCATGGCACGCGACGTGAAGCCGTCGCTCCCGGAGCTCGAGGTGGTTTCGGTCTTCAACGCCGCAACCGCTCAACTCAAGGGCGAGACCATCTTGCTGCTGCGGGTCGCCGAGCGGCCGCGCAGCGATATCGATCCGCCGCCGGATGCGATGACGCTCGACCTCGACGGACCGCACCCGGTCCTGCGGCCGCTGCCGAAAGGCTTCACCAGGCACGACGTCATCGGCATGTGTTTCCTTGACACGAGCGGCGACCGGCCGCGCGCTGTCGTCGCGTACGTGCCGAAAAACCTGCCCGGCCTCGACCTGCGTGATCCCCGGTCGATCCGGTACCGGAACAGCACCGGCGTGCTCGGCGTGACCAACGAGGGCTACACCGACTACCTCGCGCAGATGAGCCACCTGCGCCTCGCCCGCAGCCGCGACGGGATCAAATTCACGATTGAAGACACCCCGGCGATCGCGCCGCACGTCGACGTTGAGGAATACGGTGTCGAGGATCCACGCATCACATTCATCGACGGGACCTTCTACATCACGTTCGTGTCGGTCTCGCGCTGGGGCATCACGACGAGCCTTGCGACGACCCGCGATTTCACCAGCTACGAACGCCGCGGCGTCATCTTCCTACCCGACCACAAGGACGTCGTCATCTTCCCGGAGCGGATCAACGGAAAGTACGTCGCGCTGACGCGGCCGATGCCGCAGTCGTTCAGCCGGATCATGGGCATCTGGATCGCGTTCTCGGACGAGCTGACAGAGTGGGGCGGCCACGAGACGCTCTGCCTGCCGCGCTGGGACCACTGGGATGAGCTGCGCACCGGCGCGTCGGCCGTTCCCTTCAGGACGCGTGAAGGCTGGCTCGAGCTCTATCACGGTGTGAACCGCAATCACCGCTACGCGATGGGTGCCGTGCTCCTCGACGCGGACGATCCGCGAAAGGTGCTGGCGCGTTCGCCTGTGCCGATCCTCGCTCCCGGGACGGCCTACGAGCGGCTCGGTCTCTTCAACGACACGATCTTCTCTTGCGGCGTCGTCCCGCTCGATGACGATCGGATCCGCATGTATTACGGCGCCGCGGACTCGTGCGTGGCGGCGGCCGACTTTTCGGTCGGGGAGATTATCGCGAGCCTCGAGCCCTGGCCACGGTGATCAGGCAACTGGCGCGGCTGACTCGACGCGTGCCGGCCGCCGGGCCGCACGGCGTTGCCCTCGGGGTGTACGCCAACGACGAAGATCGCGGTATCGCCGCGCGCGATCGGGGCTTCGAGGGGGTTGCTTGCGTCGACGACGCTGCGCGTGCCGTCGTGCTCCTTCTCGACCTCTATCGTGACACCGGCGATCGCCGACTCGGAGAGTGGGCGATCGGCCTCGTCGACTTCGTCCTCTACATGCAGCGGGACGACGGCCGGTTTCACAACTTCATTCGAGACTGGGACGGGACCATCAATACCGACGGTCCGACGTCCTACGCCGGCGGCACGTTCTGGCAGGCTCGGGCCGTCCGCGCCCTCGCGAAGGCGCACCTGGTCCTTCGCGACCCCCGGGTCGCGGTCCCGCTCGCACGGGGTTTCGCGTTCGCGACGGCGAATCCCGCCCCTCCGGACGTGCGCACCATTCAGGTCCTGGCTGCGCTCGATCTCATGCGCGTCGGCCTGACGCCGGTCCTGCGCGAGACACTCGAACGGTGGTGCGACGAGATCGCCGCCTGCCGCGAAGGCGACATTCTCCTGAACGCTCCGGGGGAGCCGACGCCGCACCTCTGGGGTCACGTACACGAGGGTGTGCTTGCCGAGGCGGCGCCAATCCTCGATCGTCCCGATCTTCTGGAGCTCGCGCGTCAAAGCGCTCACGCGCTCCTCGCGCCGCAGATCGAGCGTGCGTTTCCCGACCGGTTGGTCCAGCCCTATGGGGTCGCGGCCGCGGTCTACGCGATGGACCGCCTCTATCAGGCGACCGGGGAGGCCGCGTACGCGCGCTGGCGCGCCCAGGCGCGGGCGTGGTTCGACGGCCGGAACACGGCAGCGAAACCGGTGTACGACCGTGTGAACGGCCGCGTGCACGATGGAATTGACGATGGTCGACTCAATCCGCATTCCGGCGCCGAGTCCAACATCGTCGGCGCGCAGGCCCTCCTGCCCGACGTCGCTGCGCGCATCGGTGCCCTCCTCGATGAGGTCGCCGATCAGCTCGAGGTCGTCGCCGCCTAGCCGCGCACGCGGATCCGAACCGGGCGCGGCGCGTTGTTCGCGTAGCCAAGCGCGTTCCAGCGAGGCTCCAGCGGTTGGGTGTTGCCGGCCGCGTCCACCGCTCGGATCAGGAGCGAATACTCCTCGTCGAGGCCAGGGAGCAGGAGGTTGTGGGAAGTGAACTTGGCCCACCCATAGGGTGACGGGCTCGATTGGAGAGACGACGTCGGCATCGGGACCCAGTCGTTGTCGTCGTTGCGGCTCAGCTCGACGCGCGTTACGGGAGCGGCGCCGGACCATGCAAATCCGATCAACCAAAGGGCTCGTTCCACGACCGCGCCGTCCGGCGGGTACACAAGCACCGCGCGCGGAGCGATATGGCGGAGCGGTTCCCCGTCGATGACGTAGCGGTCCTTCTGGAAGAAACCCGTGAAGGCCGCGTCGAGCAGCGTGATCCGCTCGAGCCACTTGACCGAAGCCATCCCGTACCACCCCGGCACGATCAGCCGAAGCGGACCACCGTGCTCTCGCGGGATCGGCGCTCCCTCCATCAGGTATGCGACCAGGACGTCCTCGCCGAGTGCGTCTTCGATCGGCAACGATCGCTCGTAGCCGATCTGCCTCCCCAGGTCCTTCGGCACTCCCTCGTCGGCGCCGCGGAAGAGCACTTCGACGGTTCTGCTCGGAATCGCGACACTCCTGAGGACGTCCTTGAGCGACGCGCCTGTCCATGTCGCGGTCCCGACCGCGCCGAGGCCCCATTGCTCTCCTGGCGCCTTCGGTTCGAGGAACCGCCTTCCGTTGCCCGCGCACTCGAGCGTCACGATCATCGACCGCGCCGGCAACGCGCGGATCTCATCGAACGAGATCGAGGCTGCGGCGCCGGCCCTGTCAAGGACGATCGATCGCGGACCGGTCGGGATCGGGAAGTGCGTGCGGACGTAGTGCCGGCCCGGCGGCGTGATCGCGGGCGTCTTCTCGTCGAGTCGAGTTTCCGCGTTGAACGGGTCTTCGCTCAGGACGAGGAGGTCGCGCTCCGGCACCCGGTCAGTCTGCCAGCGCACGCGGACTAGCATCGCCACGTGCCACGGCGCCTCGCGAATCTCGCGCTCCTCGCGGCGATAACGACTCTCCTTGGATCGGGGATCGTCGCCTGGCTTCTCCCTGACACCTCTGCCGGCGCTCTCTATGTCACGCATCGCGTCGCCGGGGTCGCCCTCGTCCTCGCCCTGGGGTGGAAGTACGCGATCGCGCGCCGGTCGTTACGACGGCGTGGGCTCGGCGGCGCCGGCGTGTGGATCGGGCTCGCGACGGCGGCTCTGACGATCACGACGGTCGGGCTCGGTGTCGCGTGGACAGCGGGGCTCGTCTCGTTCGATCGGCCGTTCGCCTATTCCGCGTTGAACCTCCACGTCTTGGCCGGGCTGGCGCTCGGCGCGCTCGTGGTCACCCACGTGCTCGCGCGGGGTGAGTCGCGGCCCGCTCTGGTCTCGCTCGCCGGCCGGCGCGCCGCGCTGCGCGGGCTCGGCCTGCTTGCCGTTTCGCTGGTCGCGAGCGTCGCGCTCGACCGCGTAGCGCTCGCAAAACGCGCGACCGGATCGCGCCACGCGGGCTCGTTCACCGGTAATGCCCTCCCCGTGACGATCTGGAGCCTCGACAGCGTGCCCGCGATTGAGATCGACCGCTGGCGCCTTCGGGTCGTCGGGGCAAAGGGGCGACCGATCGAGCTCTCGTATGCCGACATCGCCGCGCTTCCTCGACACGAGGCCTCGGTCGTACTCGATTGCACCGGCGGTTGGTGGAGCGAGCAGCTCTGGTCGGGTGTCTCACTTCTCGACGTGCTCGCGCTCGGCGGCGCGGACAGGAGCGCGACACGTGTCGAGGTCATCTCCATCACCGGTCACCGGTGGACGTTCGACCGCTCGGAAGCCGAACGAGCCATGCTCGCGACGCACGTGGGCGGAGAGGCGCTTTCGGCGGGTCACGGGTATCCGGTTCGTCTCGTCGCCCCAGGTCTTCGCGGATTCTTATGGATCAAGTGGGTCACAGAGGTCGTCGCGGCCTGAGAATGCGCGGGTGAGGATCGGGCCCTGAATCGCGTCCCTCTCGCGGCCATTGCGGTCGCGGCCGTCGGTGCGGCGATCCTCCTGACCGCGAACAGCGCGATGACGGGAATCCAGCTCGGTGGCATCAAGGTCGGCCCGGTCATCGGTGCTGCGACCGATCCCAACTTCGTGCCGGCCGGAGCCCCGATCGGGCAGATCGGTTCCGATCCGGGCGACCCCGACGACCCGTGGTCCGCGGCCGCACCGCCCGGCGGCGTGGTCGTGCAAACGCCGGGGCCGACCGCAGGCCCGAACGCGACCGGCACGCTCCGCATACCCGTTCCGAAGAACGTCCCCACCGGGCCGCGGCGCGTGGCCATCCAGGCCGGACACTGGAAGAGCGACGAGACCCCCGACGAGCTCCGGCGTCTGATCCCGCAGACCGGCGCCGAATGGGAAGGCGTCACGGAGGTCGAGATAAACCTGGATGTCGCGCAGCGCATCGGGGTCATCCTCAACTCCAAGGGCATCGTGGTGGACATCCTGCCCACGACGATCCCCGTCGGTTACGTCGCCGACGCGTTCGTCGCGCTCCACGCGGACAGCGATGGCGTTGGCGTGAACAGCGGATTCAAGATGGCGCACGGCGCGCGGCGCGGGCCCTACGAGGATGCGCTGCTGAACGACATCAAAGACTCGTTTGGTGCGGCGACCAGACTTGAGTACGACGGGACGCATATCACCTCGGCGATGCGGGGGTACTTTGCTTTTAACTGGAGCCGCTATCAGCACGCACTCGCGGCCCATACGCCCGCGGTGATCCTCGAGATGGGGTACCTCTCGAATGATGACGATCGAGCGCTCATGCTCGACAAACCCGACGTTCTCGCGAGCGCGATAGCGGACGGCGTCCTGAAATTCCTGAACGACACGCCGCGATCGAAGATCTTCGGTCAAGACCTCGTCGTGCCCGCATTTCCATCGCGACCTTCGAGGCAGAGCCCCAGCCCGTGAGTGCTATTCTTCGCGCGCGACCATCGGTCGACAAATTTTCAGGAGGCCGTCAGATGAGCGTTCGGATCGCGCGTGACGCCGCCGGCCTCCGTATCGCCGGAGCGCCGGGCACCCTCTAGCGCCGCGCGCGCCCTCGGCCGCACCCATCGACGTGTCTCCACGACGGAGGACGCGTGCCCGCATTGTTCCCGGGCGACTGGCTTGCCGACGCACCATACGAAGACCGCGATCTCGGCGTGCTCAAGGCCGGCAAAGAGAGCGAGGTCTACCTTGTCTCTAGGACCGGTCCCACCCGCACGTGCCTCATGGCCGAGAAGCGCTTCAAGCCGAGGCTCCAGCGGGCCTTCCGCAACGACTATCTCTACGCCGGCGTGTGGGGCGAAGGGACGCGCCACGAAGGCCGTGCCATGAAGAAACGGACGCGCTTCGGCCAGGAGCACCTTCAGGCGAGATGGGAGTCGCACGAGTGGACCACGCTCGTGCGGCTACACGAAGCCGGCGTAACGGTGCCCCCGCCGGTCGAGCGCGTCGAGAGTGGCTATCGCATGGCGTTCATCGGTGACGGCGACCGCGCGGCTCCACGCCTCGCCGACGTCGACCTCGATCTTCCGACCGCAAGACGGGTCTGGCGCGAGCTCCAGCGCGAGATCCGGCGAATGCTGGACGTCGAGCTCGTGCACGGCGACCTCTCGGCGTTCAATGTGCTCTGGTGGCGCGAGCGGCCGGTCATCATCGACTTCTCCCAGGCGGTCGACGCGGTGACCCATCCGGCGGCGCGGGACCTCCTGCGGCGAGACGTCGAGCGCACGGCTGGGTACTTCCGCCGCCAGGGTGTCGCGATCGCCCTCGACGCGGCGCTGGCGCTCGTCGGAGACACGCCCGCGCGCTTTGCTCGCCAGGTTTTGTCATCCTGAGCATGTGTTCGGCATGACGACGCCCTGGTGGGAGATCATCCTCCGCACGGCCGTCGTCTACGTGACGGTTCTGGTCCTGCTGCGTGCGGCGGGAAAGCGCGAGCTCGGACAGATGAGCCCGGTCGACCTCGTCGTCATCCTCGTGATCTCGAACGCCGTCCAGAACGCGATGACCGGCGGGGACAACTCGCTGATTGGCGGCATCATCGCGGCTGCCACCCTCGTCGCGGTGAATATCTCGTTCTCGCGAATTGCGCACCGACTTCCGTACATCGCGCACCTATTCGAGAGCGACGCGACTCAGCTCATGAAGGACGGGAAGCTGCTCAAGCGGAACCTGGAGCGGGAGAACGTCAACATGGAGGAGCTCTTGATGTCCGCTCGCGAGCACGGCATCGACGACCTCGCCGGCGTGGACTCCGCGTATCTCGAGCGCGACGGTTCGATCAGCATCATCCCGAAGGACGCGCCCGGCAAGGGGATCAGCCGCCGGCACATCCGTCAGTTCCGTCAACGCTGACCACGTGACGCGGTTCCTTCCGGGTCTCGCGCCGCTCGGCCACCGCAACTACGCGCTCTACTGGGTCGGTCAGCTCGTCTCGATGTCCGGCACCTGGATCGAGCTGACCGCCACGTCGTGGCTTCTCTACCAGCTCACCGACTCGCCGTTCCTTCTCGGTCTGGGTGGCCTGTTCCGGGGCGGGCCGATCTTCGTCTTCGCCCTGCTCGGCGGAGCCGTCGCGGACCGCGTCGAACGTCGGCGACTTCTCTTGATCACCCAGAGCTCCTCGGTGGTGACATCGCTTGTGCTGGGCACCCTCGTCGTCACCGGCCAGGTGGCGTTCTGGCACATCTATGTCATCAACCTGGTGAACGCCACGATCGCCGCCTTCGACGCGCCGGGTCGACAATCGCTGTTTCCCACACTTGTGCCGCGCGGCCAAATGCAGAACGCGATCACGCTGAACTCGATGCTGTTTCGAGCCTCGAACCTCGTCGGTCCGGCGGTCGCGGGAATCCTCATCGCGCGGGTCGGTGCGTCCGCTCCGTTCTTCGTGAACGCCGCGAGCTATTTCGCGATCATCTTTGGTCTGCTCGCGATGCGCATCCCGGCGGTGGTCTCACGGCCACGCGGATCCATCCGCGAGGAGCTGGTCGGCGGGCTCCGCTACGTGCGCGCGAGCGCGATCCTCCCGCTCATCCTCGGGATTGAGGCGACGCTGTCGATCTTCGGTCACAACCAGGCGCTCATCACGATCTTTGCGCGCGACGTTCTCGGCACAGGTGCCGAGGGCCTCGGCATTTTGCTCTCGGCGATCGGCGCGGGCGCGATTGTGGGCATGGTCCTGCTGGTCGTCGTCGGCGACGTGCGGCGGAAGGGAGCGTTCATGATCTTCGCGGGCCTGATCTACGCGGGGGCGCTCCTCGTGTTCGCGTGGTCGCGTTCGTTCGAGCTATCGGTCGCCGTGCTCGCGCTCCTCGGCTTCGCCGATGCCACCTGGGGAACGATGCGCAACGCCATCGCCCAGCTCGCGGCCGAGGACGCCTATCGCGGGCGCGTCATGTCGCTCATCGTCATCGTGTCGAGAGGGCTGACGAACGCCTCGCAGCTCCAGACGGGGCTCGCCACGGCCCTCTTCGGGGCGCCCGGCGCCGCGACCATCGGCGCGCTCGCCGTCGGTAGCGTCGTCGCGGCGGTGGCGGCACGGGCCGAGCGCCTGCGACACTTCACTGCGCCAGCACCGCGCCGGCAAGTCCCGGAAGTCGCCCAAGCAGGAGGGGAGTCATGAGTCCCGCAAAGAAGACCGCGACGAAGAAGGCCGCGACGCGCAAGACGACCCGCCGCAAGCGCGGGCCCGCCGAACCGCGGGGGCCCGAGGCTCGCGAATCCGGGCTCGATCGCGGCGACGAGCATGTCTCGGTCCTGGCCGAGCATGTCGAGAAGGCCAAAGGTTCGGTCCTCGCGGCCTATCGCGATCCCTATGGTGGCCTGCCGCTGGTGCTCGCGTCCCTCCCGATCGCGAGCGTCGAGGCGACGCCCTTCCAACGCGACCTCTCGCGCACCCACGCGGACCGCCTCGCGACGGCGATCGGTGCGTCGGGCTTGTTCCTGGACCCGGTGATCGCGATCCCGAGCGGCGATGGCTTCTGGTCCCCGAACGGGCGCCACCGGCTGGCAGCGGCGAAGCAGCTCGGATTGCGAGCGATTACCGCGCTCCTGACCGACGACCCGGCTCTGGCATACCGAATCCTCGCGCTCAACACCGAGAAGGCGCACAACCTGCGTGACCGCGCGCTCGAAGTGATCCGGATGGCGCGATCGCTCGCCAAGGAGGCGCCGCGCTCAAAGGAATCGGACCACGCGACGAGCTTCGAGTCACCCGCATTCCTCACTCTCGGGGCCGCCTATGAAAAGCGCGATCGTTTCGCGGGCTCTTCGTACAACTCGATGCTGCGGCGCGTCGACCGCTTCATGGATACATCGCTGCCCGCCGCCCTGCGGCAGCGCGAGCAGTGGGCCGTGCGCCTCATGGATATCGACGATCGCGTCGCCGTTCACGTGAAGACGCTCCAGGAGGGGGGCATGAAGAGTCCGTACCTTCGGCAGGTGGTCGTCGCGCGCTGCAATCCGGTGCGCTGGATCCCGTCCAAGAAGGGCGAGAAGCCGCCAATGACCATGGCCGAGCTTCTCACTCGCATGACCGCGAAC
>Ga0209806_1002803_pt1 | contig 10690 bp, 10 predicted proteins | sample GraSoiAngelo_152_FD_186166 | JGI IMG/M metagenome (GOLD analysis project Ga0209806, IMG submission 186166) | Grasslands soil microbial communities from the Angelo Coastal Reserve, California, USA - 14_1009_12_30cm (SPAdes) (version 2) | ecosystem: Environmental > Terrestrial > Soil > Grasslands ... | reverse complement strand
GCGAGGTCGATCTCGTTGGTGCGGCACAGGTGGAGCAGCAGATCGAACGGACCATCGAAGGTTCCGACGCGAAGCCTGAGCTCGGTCTCATTCACCATCATGGGGTCAGGTGCAGCGCCGCCCTGACCTCCTCCATCGTTCGGCCCGCCACCGTCCGTGCGCGGCGACTCCCCTCGTGCAGGATCTCCACGATCCGATCCGGTTTCTCCACGAACTGCTGGCGTCGCGCGCGGATCTTCTCGAGCGGCGGCAGCATGTGCTTGAGCAGCACGTCCTTGCAGTCCAGACACCCGATGCCCGCGGTGCGGCAGCCGTTGGCCACGAACTGCAAGTCCACCTCCGGCGTGAAGATCTTGTGCAGGTCGAAGACGGGGCAGATATCCGGGTTGCCGGGATCCGAGCGCCGCTTGCGCGCGGGGTCCGTCATCATCGGCCGCACCTTGGCGCGGATCGTCTCCGGCGAGTCGGCCAGCTCGATGTCGTTGCCGTACGACTTCGACATCTTGCGGCCGTCGGTACCCGGCACCTTGGGGATCTCCGTGAGCTTCACGTCGGGCTCGGGAAACACCTCGCCGAACGCGTTGTTGAAGCGGCGCGCCACCTCGCGGGTCAGCTCGACGTGCGGCGCCTGGTCGATGCCCACCGGCACCCACTTCGGCTTGTACATGAGGATGTCGGCCGACTGGAGCAACGGATAGCCGAGCAGCCCGTACGAGGGCGAGGTGATCTCCTGCTGCTCGATCCGCTCACGATACGTCGGGACGCGCTCGAGCCAGGAGACCGGTGTCACCATCGAGAAGAGCAGATGCAGCTCGGCGTGCTCCGGCACCAGCGACTGGATGAAGAGCGTCGAGCGCTCGGGATCGAGACCGGCACCCAGCCAGTCCGCGGCCATCTCGATCGTGTGCTGGGGGACCTGCGAGGTGTCGAGGCGGTCCGTGAGCAGGTGCCAGTCGGCGGAGAAGTAGAAGCAATCGTACGCATCTTGAAGTCTGACCCAGTTCGCCAGCGCCCCCAGGTAATTGCCCAGGTGCAGGCGTCCGGATGGGCGCATTCCCGACAGCACGCGTTCTCTCGCCATCAGCCTTTGGTCCTCTCCCAGATCTTCGCCGACCGAATCAGCACATAGTACGCATAGAGCGTGGCCAGAAGGAACCCCCTCCAGCCGTCGAGGAAGCCGCCCTGCACGACGTACATGCCGAGGAAGCGCCCGAGCGGCCGCAGCAGGAGGTCGCTCACGCGCGCCCGTCGCCCCTGAGCCACCGCGTCCTCCGCGGCGAGCGTCGAGTAGCGGTCGGCGCGCATCAGGAAGTCGCTGACGTCGCGATACGAGCGGTGCTCGAGGTGGCCGTCCACGGGTTCCACGCGGCCATCCACGCGCACGGACTCGTGGACCGCGCGCGCCTCGAACCGGCCCCGGCCGCGCCGGAAGAGCCGCAGCTGGCGGTCGGGATAGAGCCCGCCGTGCCGCACCCAGCGCCCCCAGAAGATGTTGCGCCGGGGGACGGTGTAGCCGTCCGCGGGGCCGTCGGAGGCGAGGACCCGCGCGATCTCGGCCCGGAGCTCCGGCGAGACGACCTCGTCGGCGTCGAGCGACAGCACCCAGTCGCCGGTCGCCAGGTCCAGCGCCGTGTTCTTCTGCGCGGCGTACCCGGGCCACGGCCGCACGACGACGCGGTCGGTGAACTCCTGTGCGATCGCGACCGTCTTGTCCTCCGATTCGGCGTCCACGACGACGATCTCGTCCGCCCACACGACCGCCTCGAGGCACGCTCGCAGTCGTTCCTCCTCGTTGCGCGTGACCACGACGACGGACAGCCGGAGCCGGGGCGTCATCGCGCGAGCACCTCGAGGACGGCCTCGAGGACGGGCGCCACCTCGATCGACGCCATCCGGCCGTCGGGCGCCGCGAGCACGCGGTGCCCGGCGCCGTACGGCCCGTTGCGCGCCCCGGAGGTGGGGCCGTAGAGGCCGACGCACGGCGTGCCGACGGCGGCCGCGAGGTGCAGCGGTCCGGTGTCTGCGGCCACCATGACGGAGGCTCGGCGGACGACCGCGGTCAGCTCGTCGAGATCGGTGGGCGGGGCCAGGGCCGGGCGCGGCGGCGCAATCTCGACGATGGCGCGCGCCGCGTCGCCCTCACTGGGGCCCCAGAGCACGAGCACCTGCGCGCCGGCCTCGTGGCACAGGCGCTCGGCCAGCGCCCGAAAGCGTGTCACGGGCCAGCGCTTGTTGCTCCGGCCCGCGCCCGGGTTGAGCACGACCAATCGGTGCCGGGGTTTGAGCCCCACGCCGACGAAGAAGTCATCGATCCGCGACTCCGCCGCGGCGCGCGTCGCCAGCCGGAACCGCGCGCGGCCGGGCGCCACCGTCACGCCCAGCGGGGCCAGCAGCGACAGGTACTGGTCCACCACATGGCGCGCCTCGGACGGCGGCGTCACACGCCGGTTCGTGAAGAGCGCGCTGAGCCGCTCGCGGCTGCAGCCCGCCGCGAAGCCGATGCGCAGCGGCGCGCCGGTGACCCTGGCGACGGCACCGGACTTGACGAGCCCCTGGAGGTCCAGCGCCACGTCGAACTCCGCGGCACGCAGCCGCCGGCGCAACGCGATGATCCCACGCACGACCTCGACCACCTGCCCCGGCGTGCGCGCCGAGCGCCACGCGCGCGTGTCCACGTCGATCACCTCATCCAGCGCCGGATGATCGCGCAGCAGCGCCGCCTCGCGCCGCTCGACGAGCCAGACCAGGCGCGTGCGCGGCAAGGCGGCCGCGAGCGCCTCGGCCACGGGCAGCGCGTGGATGACGTCGCCCAGCGAGGAGAGCTTGACGAGGGCGACGGCGCGCGGCTCACCGGGCACGCGCGAACCGCTCCACGATCGTCTGGATGGCGTCGCGCGTCGCGTGGTCCTTCGGATCACCGACGATGACGACCCGGCCGCCGTGGGCGAGCACCGTGTCACGCTCGGGCACGCTCTCCGGCGTGTAGTCGGTGCCCTTGGCGTGAATGGCGGGCCGGACCGCCGCCACGAGCGCGTCGGCCGTGTCCTCGTCGAACACGACGACGTGGTCCACCGCGCGCAGCGCCGCGAGCACCTCCGCGCGCTCGCGCGCCGGCATCACGGGGCGCCCCGCCCCTTTCAGCCGCGCCACCGCCGCGTCGCCGTTGATGCCGACGAAGAGCACGTCGCCGAGCGCGCGGGCGGCCTCGAGATAGCGGACGTGGCCGACGTGCAGGAGGTCGAAGCAGCCGTTGGCGAGGACGAGGCGCTTGCCCTCTGCCCGTAACCGCTCGGCCAAGCGAGCGGCCTCTGCCAAGAACATTTCAGGCTCGCCTCGCGGCCAGGGGCCGCTCAGCTCGCACTACCAGTCGCACTGCCGCCGAGTGACAGGCGGAGCTCCGAGGGCGAAACGGTCGCGGTACCGCGCTTCATGACGACGATGCCGCCCGCGACGTTGGCGAGCGTCGCGGCTTCCAGCGCCGGCGCGCCGGAGGCCAGCGCCAGGGTGAACGCGCTGATGACGGTGTCACCGGCGCCCGTGACGTCGGCGATCTCGTCGGTGCCGTGGACGGGGATGAACGTGGTCGCCCCGTCGCGCTCGAGCAGCGCCATGCCGCGGCTGCCGCGGGTGACCAGCAGGAAGCGCGCGTCGAGACGCTCGAGCAGCTGGCGGCCCGCCTTGTCGACCTCGCGCTCGTCGTCGGTCGGCCCGCCGGCCAGGTGCTCCAGCTCGGCCTCGTTCGGCGTCGCCGCCGTCACGCCGGTGAAGCGCAGGAGACCGTAGCGGCTGTCGACCGTCACCACCGCGCCGGTGCGCCGCGCGATCGTGCGGATGCGATCGAAGACGCGCGCGGTGACGGTGCCGTAGCCGTAGTCGGAGACGAGGATGGCGTCGGCGCGGGCGGCCAGCGACGTCAGGCGCGTCAGCAGCGCGTCCTCCGTGATCGGCTGCGGCTCATGCGCCGGCTCGCGATCGAGGCGGACGACCTGCTGTCGCGTGGCCTGGTAGCCGCCCGCCATGATGCGTGTCTTCACCGGCGTCACGCGAGCCGTCTCGGAGACGATGCCGTCGGTCGGAATGCCGGCGCCGCGGAACAGCGCCAGCAGCTCGTCGCCGGCGGCGTCCTTGCCGACGACGCCCACCGGCACCACCCGCGCGCCGAGATCGTGGACGTTGTGCGCCGCGTTGGCGGCGCCGCCCAGGCTGACCTCGCGCTCGGTGAAGCGCAGGATGAGCACGGGGGCCTCACGCGAGATGCGCGCGGGCTTGCCGTACAGGTACTCGTCGGTGAGCAGGTCGCCGACGACGACGAGCGTCCTGCCGGTGAAGCCATCGACGAGCGCGCGGAGCCGTGCGTTCACACCGCCGCCGCTCACCGCGGTCTCCGGGGCTGCGCCCCCTCGGGGGCCGCCACCGTCCGCCCGGCGAGCACCCAGTCGACGGCGTCGAGCAGGTCACCCGCCACGTGGTCCGGCGCCACGCCGAAGTCGTCGCGATGGTGCTCCCACTCGCCGAGGCCGTAGCCGGTCAGCACGAGCACCGCGCGCGCACCGACGCGCCGCGCGGGGACGAGATCGCTGGCCTTGTCTCCGATCATCGTGGAGGCCGCGAGGTCGAGGCCGAGCTCGGCCGCGGCGCGCTGGAGCAGTCCGGGCGCCGGCTTTCGACAGTCGCACGCCATGCGATACGGCGGCGCGCCCTCGGTCGGATGATGTGGACACACGTAGATGCCGTCGAGATGCGCGCCCGCATCCTCGAGCCGGGCGACCAGCGCGTCGTTGGTGGCACGCAGCACGTCGGCCGAGAAGTAGCCCCGCGCGATGCCGGCTTGATTGGTCACCACGACGGCGGCCATGCCGGCGGCATTGAGGCGACGGATGGCCTCGGCCGAGCGCGGCAGCAGCCGGAGCCGGGAGGGGTGGTTCACGTACCCGACCTCCTCCGTCAGCGTCCCGTCGCGGTCGATGAAGACAGCGGCGCGATCACCCACTGGGGCAGTCTAGTCTGTCGGTGTTGTTTGCTCAAGGAAAATCAGCGGTTGCGCCGCAAACGGCGATAGACGCCTTCCAGCGCCGCCACCTGGCGCGCGAAGGTGAACGGCTCGGCCGCCGCCCGCGCGGCATCGCGGAGCTCGGCCGGGTTCCGGGCGCGCAGTTTCTCGAGCGCCGCCGCGAGCCCGGCCGGATCGTCGGGCGCCACCGTCGCGCCACAGCGCTCGTCGACGGCCTCGGCGCCGCCGGCGATCACGCTCGTCACCACGGGCAGTCCGCTGGCCAGCGCCTCGAGGTGGACGTTGCCGAACGGCTCGTAGCGCGTGGGCAGCGCCAGCGCGTCGGCGCCGGCGTACCAGCGCTCGATGTCCGGCCGCGTGCCCAGCCAGACCAGCCGCTCTGCGACACCGAGCTCGCCGGCGAGGCGGAGATACGGAGCCGTGTCGCCGCGGCCGAGGACGAGCAGGCGCGCACTCGAGTCGGTGAGCTGCGCGAGCGCGCGGATCGTCGTCGCGAGGCCCTTGCGCGCAAAGCCGCTGCCGGCGAACAGCACGGCGAAAGCCCCCGCCGGAATGCCCGCCTCGATGCGCGCCGCCTCGCGATACCCGCCGCGCAGCCCAGGATGGAAGCGCTCGAGGTCCACGCCGTTGTAGACGACCGAGAGCCGCGGCGCGGGCACCGTGAAGTGCCGCGCGATCTCCTCCGAGCCGCGCCGCGAGATCGCGACGATCTGGGGCGTGCGCGCGAAGACGCGGCGCTCGAGGGCGAGGGTCACCGCGTGATGCAGCCGCCGCCCCGCCGGCTCGCCCATCGCCTCGAGGTACGCGCGGTGGCAGCCCTCGCCCGCGCGATAGACGTCCTGGACCAGCGTGCGCTCGTGGCTCTGCACGACGTCCCAGCCTCGCCGCCGGGCGACGACGGCGGCGGCGAGCGCCAGCCCCAGGCCGCGCGCCGCCGATGGCAGCGGCGGCAGCGGCAGCGGATGCTCGGTGACGCCGGTCTGCGACGGCTGCCGCCCCGGGCCCGCGCGGTGCACGTCGTGGCCGTGCGCGACGAGGGCGCCGAGCAGCCCGGCCGTCGCGCTCTCCACGCCACCGTGAAACGTGTACGGCCGGGCGACGATCAGAATTCTCATGGCGCGCTTCGCGGCGGCGCGCCGGCCAGGCGGTCAATGAGCGGGAACAGGACGGCGCGGGCGGCGGCGAAGCTGTAGCGCTCCGCGCAGCGCGCGCGGGCGCGGCGGCCGAGCTCGGCGGCGCCCGCCGGGTCGTCGAGCAGCCGCGCGAGAGCCACGCGCAGCGCCGTCGCATCGCCGGGGCGTACGAGCACGCCGCAGCCCTCGAGGATCTCCGGGATCATCGACACCGCGGTGGACACGATCGGCCGTCCCAGCGCCATCGCGTCGAAGAGCTTCGCGGGCACCTGGCCCAGCGTGTCCGTCGTCGCGCGCTGGGGAATCGCCACGACGTCGGCGGCCACGAGGTAGCGCGGCACGTCGTCGAACGGGATCTCGCCGACGACCCTCACGTGCTCGCGCGCGGCCCAGCGCCGCGCGGCGGCGCTCGCGGGATCGGCGCCGACGACGACGAGACGCGCGCCGTCGAGTCCGGCCGTCGCCTCCACCAGGTCCTCGACGCCCTTGTGGGCGCGCGGCGTGCCGAGAAACATCACGACGCGCGCGTCGCCGACGCCGAGGCGCGCGCGCGCCGCCGCCCGGTCGAAGCGCTCCGGGGTCCACGCCTCGGTGTCGCGGACGTGGGGCACCAGGAGGCCCCCGAAGCGGTCGGCGAGGAATCGCGAGGCCACCGTCAGCGCGTCCGCGCGCGACACCAGCCGCTCGGCCAGCCACGTCCACGTCAGACCGTTGGGGTTGGACAGGTTCAGCAGCCGCCCCACGCGCCCCCAGAAGCCGCCGCGATAGAAGAAGCCGAGCTCCCAGTCGTCGATGTCGAGGATGAGCGGCCGGCGCGGCCGCCGTCGCGCGAGCAGTCCGACGCCGAAGCTCGTCGGCCGCGGCTTGGAGGCGAGCAAGACGTCGCCGTCGGCGAGGCGGGCGAGCGCGGGCAGCGTCGCGCCGAAGCGCGGCCAGCGCGCGCCCGGCAGCGCGCGATAGCGGATCGCGCCGTCGCGCGCGGGCCGCCAGACGTCGTTGCCGAAGCGCGGTCCCACGACCTCCACCTCGTAGCGCGGCGCCAGCAGCCGCGCGAGGAGGTCGGCGCGCCCGGTGGCGTTGTCCGAGAGGTCGAAGCCGAGGACGGAGACCTTCACGCCACGAGGCGCGCGTAGTGCGCTTCGAGGGCCTCGGCCAGCCGCGCGCCCGAGTACCGCTCGAGCGCGAGCGTCCGCGCGGCGTCGCCGAGTCGCGCGCGGAGCGCTCCGTCCTGGAGCAGGCGCGCGAGGGCGTCGGCCAGCGCGCCCGCGTCGCCGGCGGGCACGAGCAGCGCGTGGACGCCGTCGACCAGCACCTCGGGCACGACGCCGGTGCGCGCGGCGACGAGCGGCCGCCCGGCCGCGAGGTACTCGAAGAGCACGCGCGACATGCCGTCGGACTCCAGCGGCACGTAGAGCGCGATGTCGAGGGCGGCCATGACCGCGGGCAGATCGGACGCGAAGCCGGCGACGCTCACGTGGCGCTCGAGCCCCGCGCGGCGAATCGCGGTGAGCACGGCCGCCTCGTGGCCGCCGCGGCCGACGAAGACGACGTGCGGCGCGCACCCCTGGGCGGCCAGCCGCGCGAGGGCATCGACGACGACCTGGTGGCCCTTCATCACGCGCAGGCCGGCAACGAGGCCGACGAGCGGCGCCCCGTCCCCGCCGAGCCGGCGCCGCACGACGGGATCCGCGGGCCGCGGGCGATACGCGTCGACGTCGGCGCCGCCGGGCAGGGCGACGACACGCTCGGGCGGCAGCAGGCCGGATGCGAGGTACTGCTGCCGGATCGCCTCCGTCACCGTGACCACGAGGGCGGTCGCGTGGCGGTAGAGCCAGCGATTGCCGGCGTGCGGCCGCACCGCCTGGGCGATGTGGCGCGTGCGCACGACCGGCGGCCGGCGGGCGCCGGCCAGATAGCCCGCGGCCACGGCGAGCCAGTGCTCCTTGCCACGATGGACGTGCACGACGTCGACCTCGCGCAGCACGCGCGCGAGCGCGATCAGATCGGTGCCGTCGGGGATCGGCCGCATTCCGCCCGCCAGCTCGAAGGTGTCGATGCGGGTCACCCCCTGTTCGCGCGCGCGGTCGATGACGCGCGCGTCGGTACCGCGCTTGCAGCCGAGCGTCACGGCGTGGCCGCGCCGCTCCAGCTCGCGACACGCACGGGCCGCCCAGTAGGCGTCCGACGACCAGCCGCGGCAGGACATCAGATGCAGGATCCTCACCGGCGCCGCCTCATCCCTCCGGCCGGGCGTGGAGCATCGCGTGGTACGCGCGCTCGACGGTCTCGACGGCACGCGCGGGGCTGAATTCCTTCTCCGCGCGCCGGCGTCCCGCCGCGCCCATCGCCCGGGCGCGCGCCCGATCGGCCAGCACCTCGCGCAGGGCGGCGGCGACTGCCTCGGGGCGGTCGTCCTCCACCAGGAGTCCCGTCTCGCCGTGAGCGATCGTCTCCGGCAGCGCGCCGAGCGCGCGCGCGACCACGGGGCGGGCGGCCGCCATCGCCTCCAGCGCGGCACGGCACGAGTCGTCGGAGCCCGGCGCCATCAGCGCGAAGCAGTCGGCGGCCGCCAGCACCGCCGGCAGGTCGTGGTCGCGGTAGCCGGCGAAGGTCACCTCCCGCGCGAGTCCGAGCACGGCGACGAGGCGCTCGAGGCGCTCGCGGGTCTCCCCCTTGCCCACCAGCAGCAGGCGCGCGGCGGGGACGTCGGCGAGCAGCGCGCGAAAGCCGGCGAGCAGCAGCTCGTGGCCGCGGCCGGGCGCGAGCCGCGCGACCGACACGACGACCGGGGCCTCGCCGAGCGCGAACTCGTCACGGACCGTGCGCCCGTCCGCCTCGGCGGCGAAACGTGGCAGGTCGGCCATGCCCGGCGTCCAGTACACGCGCGCGGCGGCGAAGCCGACGTCGTGGCAGCGCGCCTCGATGCCGCGCGAGACGGCGAGCGCCGCGCCCGTACGCGCGTAGAGCCGGCGCGACACCGGATCGCGCTTCACCGCGCGCAGCGTATGGAACGTGCGCGCGATCGGCAGCCGCCGCCCGGCGCTGCGGGGCCGCGCGAGCAGCGCGAGCCAGTGATCGTGCGAGTGGTGGGTGTGCAGCACGTCCACCCGGTGCTCGCGCGCGACGGCGCGCAGCCGCCGGGCGTCGCGCGCGATCTCGAAGGGCGCCAGCCGCGCGCGGAGATGGAAGCCGTCGACCAGCGTGACTCCGGCCTCACGCGCCTTGGCCTCGAACCGGTCGCCGGGCGGCACCGCCAGCAGCACGTGATGGCCGCGCGCGTGCTGGGCGCGCGCGAGCTGGATCGTGGGATCGGCGCTGCCCGTCCACCAGCGGTTGGTCGCGAGGTGCAGGATGCTCAGCGCTCCCGTGCTCATTGGATTTGCCGTCCGAGCGGCTTCGCAGGGCTCCGCCGCTCGACGGTCGGCGAGTCAACGCGCACGCTCATTGGATTTGCCGTCGGAGCGGCTTCGCAGGGCTCCGCCGCTCGACGGTCGGCGAGTCAACGCGCACGCTCATAGCCCGCTCTCGAGCAGCGCCAGGACGGCGTCGAGCACGCGCTTGGCCGGCAGGCCGCGCAGGCACGGATGCTCGATGGGGCAGACGCGGTAGAAGCACGGCGCGCACGGTACCGGGTGGGTCAGCGCCACCGCGCGCCCGCGCGGCGCCGACCGCGCGGGATCGGTGGGCCCGAACAGCGTGACCACCGGCGTGCCGAGCGCCGTGGCGAGATGCGCGACCCCGGTGTCGCCCGACACGAGCACGTCCAGCTCCGCGAGGAGCGCCGGCAGGAGCGCGGGGCGGTCGCGGCCCGCGAGCGTCGCCGCCGGCGCCTCGGCGGCGATCGCCGCCGCGGCCGCCGCCTCGCCGGCCGTTCCCAGCAGCACGGCGCGGGCGCCGACGGTGTCGAGGAGGCGGCAGAGCTCCGCGACGCGCTCCGCGGGCCACGTCTTCGCCGGCCCGTAGGCGGCGCCGAGATGCACACCGACCGTCCGACGGCCGTCGCGCGCGCCCACCCCGGCCAGGAGCGCGCGCGCCTCGACGCGTTCGGCGGCCTCCGGCGGCGGCGGCGCGAGTGCCGGCTCGGTGTCGTCGGCCCGCGCCTCGCAGCGCTCGGCGAGCATCAGGTACTCGTCGATCTGATGGGGCCGCGGCTCGGGAAGCGCGAGCGCGTCGGTGAGGGCCAGGCCGCGGCCGCCGGCGTCGAAGCCGATGCGGCGGCGCGCGCCCCAGTACCATGCCGCCAGCGCCGACTCGACGGAGTTGGGCAGCAGGACGGCGGTGTCGGGCGCGAAGCGGCGCACGACGTCGGCGGCGGCGAGCCGTCCGAGCCACGCGCGCGGATACGTTACCAGCGTATCCGCGAGCCCCTGCCCGCCGAGCAGCGTCGCCCAGGGCCCCGCGAGCAGCACGCGCGCCTGCGGATGCGCGCGACGTAGCGCGCGGACGGCCGGCTCGGCCATCACCGTGTCGCCGAGCCAGTTCGGGAGGCGGATCGCGAGCGCGGTCATCATGGGCAGCGCGCGCGACACGCGCGCGCGAACGCCGC
>Ga0209806_1002800_pt1 | contig 10699 bp, 8 predicted proteins | sample GraSoiAngelo_152_FD_186166 | JGI IMG/M metagenome (GOLD analysis project Ga0209806, IMG submission 186166) | Grasslands soil microbial communities from the Angelo Coastal Reserve, California, USA - 14_1009_12_30cm (SPAdes) (version 2) | ecosystem: Environmental > Terrestrial > Soil > Grasslands ... | reverse complement strand
CTGTGGTAGTCGGCGGCGAGCGCGCCCTCGATCGCGCCCTTCAGCCCGAAGCCCTTGCGGAAGTAGGTCTGCTCCACGGCCCTCAATCTAACGGCGTGGTTCCGCCGGCGCGCACCGCGTCCATCACGCGCTGGATCCTCCAGCCGTCCTCGAACGTCGCGGGCGGCACCGTGGGGGCGGCGCCGGCGAGGACGCGGACGAGGTCGCGGACCAGCCGCACGAACGAGCGCGCCCACATCGTGTTGGGCGTGAGTTTCTCCCACAGGTCGTCCGGGGCGCTCACGTCCTCGAGCGGCCCGTCCGGCTTCACCATCTCGAGCTTCGACTCCCCCGTGAGGACGAAGGTCCCCTCGCTGCCCGTCACCTGGGCGAAATGCCCCGGCCCGTGGTGGGCCACGGTCGTGAGGAGCATCGTCGCCACCGCGCCGCCCGCCATCCGCATCGTGAAGCTCGCGAACTCCTCCGCCGTCGCCCGGTGCGCGATGCCGCGCTCGTCACGCCGCTCCGTGACGAAGGTGGCCGCGCCGCCCGCGACCTGCGACGGCTCGCTTCCCGTCCAGTAGCGGACGAGATCGATGTAGTGGGAGCCGACCGCTCCCAGGATGCCGCCGCCGCGCGCCGCGTCGAACCACCAGGTCCAGGGCGCCGCGTAGGCCTGCGGCCGGCCGTCGCCGCGCAGGTAGGGCTTGAGCACGAGCTCGAGGTGGCGCACCTCGCCGATCGCCCCGCCTCCGATCAGCTCGCGCACCTTGCGGCGGTTGGGCTCGTGGCGCAATTCGTGGTCGATCCACGCGATCTGGCGCGGATGACCCCGCGCGCAGTCGAGCATCTGCTGCGCCTCGGCGGCGTTGAGCGCCGTGGGCTTCTCGCACAGCACGTGCTTCCCGGCCTCCAGCGCCGCGATGGCGTAGCGGGCGTGCGTGTCCGGCGTCGACGAAACGAGGACGAGATCGACCTCGCCGGACCGCGCCAGCTCCGCGCCGTCGGTGAACACGTGCGGGATCCCGTGCTCCCGCGCCGCCGCCTCGGCGTTCTCGCGTCGGCCGCTCGCCACGGCGGTCACCCTGACCTCCGGCACCAGTCGCAGCCCGGGGAGCTGCACCCGGCGCGCGAACCCCGTGCCGATCACCCCGACGCGCACCGTCATGGGACCAGGCGGCAGGACACCGTGTCGCCGCCGATCACCAGCGCATCGAACTCCGTCTCGACCCTGGCGCGGCGCGGGCCCCCGACCTCTTGACCCGAGCCGCGGGCCCGGGCCGTCAGCCGGTCTCGGGCGCGCGACACCGTCACCACGCCGCTGTCGAGCGCGGTCCCGTGGGTCAAGGCGCCGGTCATGAACCGCACGCCGATCACGGCGCCGTGCGGCGTTGCCGTGTCGCCGCGCACCAGCACCGGATAGTCACCGCTCGTAAGGGAGTCTCCGTATCGCAGCCACAGCAGCACGCCATTGCCTCCCGAGGATCCGTGCGCGACCAGCGCGCCCGGGCGCCCGCAGGGGCGCGCGCTGGCCGGCGTCTCGAAGCGCACCGTGTCCTGCGGCGGGAACGCGATCCGAGCCCGTAGCGTTCCCTCCCGCTCCGCCGCCCCCGCGCAGGCGGCGAGGGCGAGCGCGGCGAGCGGGAGGCGGGTCAAGGCGGGGTGACGCCGAGCGCGGTGCGGGCCGCCTCGGGCGAGAGGGTGTGACGCGCCAGCGCTTGGACCAGCTCTCCCGGCAGCGGCCGCGGCTTGAGGTCGCGGCGGCCCACGCAGACGAGCACCATCCACCCGGCCGCGCCGAGCGACGGTGAGCCGTGCCGCAGCACGTCGAAGTTCAGCGTCATCGAGCTCGTGCCGACGCGCCCGACGTACGCCGCCACCCGCAGCCGATCGTCCAGCCGCGCGGGCCAGTAGAACTCGTTGTGGACCACCTTGCGGGGCAGAAAGATGCCGTAGCGGTCGAAGAAATCGGAATAGGCCAGCCCGCAGGCGCGAAACAGCTCGGTCTCGGCGATCTCGAAGAAGCGGACGTAGGACCCGTAGAAGATGATGCCGGCGGCGTCCACGTCGGACCACCGCACATACTCCTCGATGACGAACGGCGTGGCCGGCATAATCTCCCCGACGGCGCGACGGAGCGGGGAAGGTAGAGCGGGTGGGAGGGCGACGCCAGCAGAGCGCGCCGCGTCAGACGCGCGCGGGGGAGTTCCCGCCTCGCCGGCCGTTGGGCTGCAGGCCGTAGGCCTTGAGACGCCGCCACAGGGTGGTGCGGCTGATGCCGAGGCGCCGGGCGGTCTCGGCGAGCCGGCCGCTCGTGCCGTCGAGCATCTCGACGATCGCCTGGCGCTCCCGCTCGGCCAGGGTCGCGGCACGCTCGACGCTCGCGTGCGCCAGCACGCCGAACTCGGTCGCCCCCGAGCGTAGCGGCACGATCCGCGCACCCAGCGATGCCAAGCGCGGCCGCAGGGCGTCGAGCCGCCGCCCCGCGAAGTCCCCAGCGTCCTGCAACGCCGCGCGGGCGGCCCCGTTGGCGTAGACGAAACGGCCTTGCGGGTCGAACACCACCAACGCTTCAGTCAGGGAATCGAGAATCGACCGCGCCAGCGGCGACAAGGTCGCGGCCGAAGCAATAGCGTCTTTGGCTGTCATGGTCCGTCCCAGATACCAGCGGGGTCCCGCGAAGGTTTCACTCGGCGTCGTGAGGGTTTCATTCGGCGTCGTCAGGTAAGAGACCCCCGCCGACCGGGAAGGTCACACGGCGCCGGCGCGTGGGTCAGCGGCGCCGGAAGCGGCGGCCGGACCGCTGGAGCCGGGCCCGCTCTTCTCGCGGCAGCCCCGAGAGCTGGCGGCGGAGCTCCTCCAGGCTGTCGGCCCGCAGGGCCTCTCGCTTGCCGCGCACCACTGTGAAACGCAGGGGCCGATCGAACCGAGGGAGATCGCGAGGCTGCAGCCGGCGGGCCTGCCCTTCCTTGAGGCGCAGCCGGGCCACTCCGTGGCCCTGCTCCACCTCGTAGTCCAGCGGTACGCGGTCTCCGTACACATGCAAGGAGGAGGGGAGCCCCTCGAGCGCGCTGCGCACGTCTGCCGGGATCGCGGCGTCGACGTCGAGGACGAGCCGCGTGTCGAGGAAGTCTTGCCACGACCGGACGTGGGCGAGCTGGGCGTCCAGCGCAGCGGCCAGGCGCTCGGTCGCCGCGGCGGCGACCTGCCCGCCCGAGCGCCGCCAGTAGAAGCCGAACCGCTCGAGCGCGCGGCGCAGGCGCGTCTGGTTGGGATGCGCGGTCTCACCGGCGAGCAGCGCGTCGCGCAGCGCCGTGCGCGCCGCCTCCGCGAGCTCGGAGGGAAACGGCTCCGGCAGCGGCTCGGTCTCGCGCTCCAGCAGGAACCCGAAGTACTCCACCGTGCGGACCCGCACGAGGCCCTCGTGGCGGCGCCGGCGGTCGAACGCGACCGAGGCTGTACCGCGGCGCGCGTAGCGCCGCACGAGGCGCTCGGGCAGCTGCGTCCCCTCGATCGCCGCCCGCGGCGTCCCGAAGCGGTCGGCGAAGTAGCGCAGCGTGCCCGCGACCGCGCCCCAGCTGCCGCACACCGAACCCCGGCTCACCCGCGCCTCGCGCCCGTCCGCCGTCTCCTCGTCGATCACGAGGTCGAACGGCATGATCCGCGCCACGAGATCGGCGAACGCCGCGAGCGTCTGCGGGCCCGCGTGGGCGAGCCGCTCCGGGAGCGGCAGCTCCAACTGCCGATACACCGACGCGGTGCCGAGCGCGACGTCCTCGATCGCCTTGACCAGGACGCCGCGCCCCTCCGCCCACTCGTCGATCCCCTCGTCGAACAGATGACGGGGCAGGCCGTACACCTCGCCCAGGTATCCGTGCTTGTTGACCGCTTCGGCGTACACGTTGTACGCCGTGAGGTGGTCGCTCCCCGACACGATGAGCCCGCGCAGATCCCGCTCTTCCCGCGTCATGCGGTGGAGCGAATCGATGTTCGCGGCGACGGCGACCACCGGCATGAGATCCCCGTCGGCATGGACCAGGAGCTCGCCCCAGGGACGTTCGACCGGCATCGCCTCCACCTCGCGTCCGTAGCGCGTGAGTCGACCCTTCTCGATCAGTCCCCGCCCCGTCAGGAGCTCGAGCGCCTCGCCGTAGGCCCGCCGGTCGAGCGGCACGGGGAGGTCGAGCTCGCGCGCGTCGACGCCCAGCGCCGCGCAGGTGATGGCCACGCGCTCGGCGTCGCCCGCCAGCTGGAACTCGGGCGGCGTGGGGCGCAGCTGGTCGAACGCGAGGTCGCGGTCGCTCAGGATGTAGACCTCGCCGCCTTCCACGCGCCCGTGGACGCGACCCGCCATCTGGAGCATCTCGTTCGCACCCAGGTACAGGCGCGTCAGCACGTTGCGCCCCCGCGCCACGACGTTGGCATAGCGCGCGTCGTAGATGACCACGGTGTCGAGCCCGCGGATGTTGAGCGCCGACTGACCCGCCGCGGTCATCGCGAGGAGAAAGGGACGGCGCACCTCGCCGTCCAGGAACGGGCGAATCACGCGGATCGGCTCGCCCCCGTGGTAGAACGCCGTGGCGAGCGCCTGCCAGCGATCGCCCAGTTCGCCGGCGATCTGCTCCACTTCGGCGCGCGTGGGGACGAACACCGCGACGCCACGCCGCTCGCGAATCGCGCGCCGGATGAACCGCTCGTTCAGGAACTCGAGCGGCTGCTCCGGCAGCACCCGCACGGCCGCTGCGCGGGCGGGGTCGAACGCGCGGGTTTCGAGCACCTCGGCGGAATCGAGATAGCGCGCGTAGAACGTCGGGTCGACGGTCGCGGACAGCCAGATGAAGCGGCAGCCGGCGCGCTTGCCCAGGGCGAGGCAGAGCTCCATCTCGGCCGAGGTCTGGTGGATCTCGTCCACGACCAGGGTGTCGCGCGCCGTGATGAGGCCGTCCTCGAACCAGCGCCGGGCGATCCCCGTCGTGACGATCACGACGTTCCACGTCGGCGTTTCCGGCGTCGCTTCGCGCTCGCGATTCACGACGCCAACCCTGAGCGGCACCCGCACGATGGTCTCCGCGATGGGTCGGATCGCGAGTGTCTTGCCGGTGCCCGTCCCCGCCACGACCCCGAAGCCGCGCCCCGAGGCCGCGAGCCGCCGGATGTCCTCCCCGTGCTCGCGCTCGAGCAGCGTGTCGATGGAGAGCCCCATGGCGAGCTCGATGGTCTCGCACGCCGCCCGCGTCGGCGCGATGACGATGACGCGCCCGGTGGCGGGCTCCGCTGCAAGGAACGCCCGGGGATCAGGAGGAAGGAAGTGATCGCGGGCGAGGTGCACGATCAGTCGCCCAGGCTGATCCCGAGGTCCCGCGCGGTGGCGATCGTGTCGGAGTCGAGCGGCACGCGCCGCGGCGTGGCGAGCGCCTCCTCGATCGGGACGGCGGTGATGATGGGAGGCCGCAGGGCCACCATGGAGCCAAACTTGCCCTCGGCGATGAGGCGCACCGCCGCCGCGCCGAACCGCAGGCCCAGGAGGCGATCGACGGTCGTGGGGCTGCCGCCGCGCTGCAGGTGGCCGAGCACCAGCGTGCGCGTCTCCTTGCCCGTCATCTCCGCGATCGAGTGCGCCACCTTGTCACCGATCCCGCCGAGGCGGTGGTGCTCCGGATCGATGAGCGAGACCGACCCGCCCTTGGGCGCCGCACCCTCCGCCACGACGACGATGCTGAAATGGCGGCCCTCCTCCTCACGCCGGCGGATCTTGTCGCACACCTTCGCGATGTCGAACGGGATCTCGGGGATGAGGATCACGTCGGCCGAGCCCGCGATTCCCGAGTGCAGCGCGATCCACCCGGCGAAGCGACCCATCACCTCGACCACCATCACGCGCTCGTGGCTCTCGGCGGTCGAATGGAGCTTGTCGATCGCTTCGGTCGCCGTTTGAACGGCGGTGTCGAACCCGAACGTCGCGACGGTCCCGCCGACATCGTTGTCGATGGTCTTGGGAACGCCGACCACGGGAATGCCCTTCTGCTGGAGCTGTTGGGCGATGCGCAGCGACCCGTCGCCGCCGATCGCGATCAAGGCGTCGAGTCCCAGGGCGTGAAACGCCGCGACGGCTTCGTCCGACCGGTCGCGCTCCGCCCACGTGCCATCGGGTTGTTGGACGCGGAAGTGGAACGGGTCGCCGCGGTTGCTCGTGCCGAGGATGGTGCCGCCGAGGTGGGTGATGCCCCGCACCGCGTTGGCGTCGAGGGGGATGACCCGGTCCTCGCCCAGGAGCCCGGCATAGCCGCGGCGCACGCCCAGGCACTGCCAGCCCCGGTGTATGGCGGCGAGCACCGCTCCGCGGATCACGGCGTTCAGACCGGGGGCGTCGCCGCCCCCCGTCGAGATGGCGATCTTCAACGCGCCGCAGGCGGGGTGACTTGCTTCATCAGCCGCAGCACCTCGCCCGGCTGGGCGTGGCGCCCGTGCTGCTTCTTGGAAAAGATCTTGCGCCCGTCCACTTCGACCTCAAACACGCCGCCGGAGGACTGGATCAGCTTCACGTCCGCGTGCGGGTACACGGTGCGGATTTCGGCCGCCAGACCGGCGGCCCGCGGCTCGTAGTTTCAGACGACGCAGTATTCGATCGTGACGCGCATGCGCTGAAGATTAGTCGCGCTTGACACGCCGCGCCACACGGCCGAGCTTGCGCGACCGGCATGAGTTCCCTCCCTCGCGTCAAGGCGTCGCCGGCCCTGCTCCCGCGCGCGCTCGTCTCGCTCGGGGCCCTCGTCGCGATCGCCTGGGCGGCGCTGGGATACGGGTCGGGCGCCGCCCGCGCCGGGCCGGGGTTCGCAACGGAGCTCCTGGTGCTCGCCGTCGTGGGCGCGCTCACGCGCCGCTACGGCATCCCGCTCCCCGGCAACGGCTTCTCGTCCTATGTGCTCGGCGTGGTGGCGTATGCCCTGCTCGACCGGGGCTGGGCATTCGCGACGCTCGTGGCGCCGCTCGCGTTGCTGCCCGGCGACCTGTGGCTGCGCCGCCTACCGGCGCGCGCCGCGTTCGGCAACGCCGCACACCTCGCCGCCGGGACCGCGCTGGCCGGCCTCCTGTACGCGCGGCTCGGGGGCGCGATCGGCGCCGAGGCGATCGGCGCCCGCAACCTGCCGGCCCTCGCCGCCGTGCTGCTCGTGCTGCCCGTCGTGATCAACGGAACGTTCTACCTCGAGCTCGCGCTGGGCCCCGCGCGCGCCTGGGTGGACCCGCGGCTCACCGCGCGCTGGGAGGGCACCGTGTACGCCTGCGCCGCGCTGCTCGCCCTCGGGTGGCTGCGCCTCGTCCACGCAGACCTCGGCCTAGGTACCGCCCTGCCCCTGGGGCTCGCGCTCGCCACCGCCACCGTGGGGAGCCTCTCCGTGATGCGCCGCGCGGTGCACGCCGACGAGCTGCAGCTCGTGCAGGGACTCTCCCAGGCGATCGCGGCCGACATCAACCTCGCTCACAGCTTCGCCCGCATCCAGGAGCTCACGCGCCGCCTGGTGCCCTGGGAGCAGATGGGGTTCGCGCGCTACGATGCGCGGACCAATGAAATGGCCTTGATCGCGGACACGGCGCTTCCCACCGGGGAGTCCAGCGGGCGCTTCGACGCGGACGTGGGCCTAACCGGTGAGGCCGTGCGCCTGGGGCGCCCCGTGGTCGCGCGCGGGCCGCGCGGCGAGCCGGGGGCGGGGGTGCTCCCAGGTCGGCAGCAGCCCGGCTCGGAAGTCCTCGTCCCGCTGTACCACGCCGGTCGACTGGTCGGCCTGTGGAGCGTGCGACACTCGGATCCCGCGATCTACCGCGACTCGGACGGCGACCTGCTCGCCCTGCTCGCTCCCCAGCTCGCGCTCATGCTCGCCGTCGACGGGTCGGTGCAGCCGATGGTGGGCGCCTCGGAGCGCACCAGCGCCTACATCGAAACGCTCTCCTCCACCACGCAGGAGATTCATGCGAGCAGTCAGGAAGTAGCCGCGGCGGCGCAGCGGGCGAGCCACGGCGCCCGCGAGGCGGCGAGTCTCGTGAGCGACGTCGCGAGGGAGTCCGACGAGCTGAAGCAGCGTGCCGGAGAAGTCGTGGCGGCGGGGGAACAGACACACCGGGCCGGAGCCCAGATGGAGCAGACCACGGAACGGGTTCGCCAGGCGACCCACGCCGCGGCCCGGCGGCTGATCGATCTCGGCGTGACGACCCAGGAGAGCGCGAGTGAAGTGCGCCGCCTGCGGGATGTCGCCGAGCAGGTGGAGCGCTTCTCGGAGACCATCGGGTTCATCGCCAACCAGACCAACCTGCTCGCCCTCAACGCGACGATCGAGGCGGCGCGCGCCGGCGTGCACGGCCGCGGCTTCGCCGTCGTCGCGGACGAGGTACACAAGCTCGCCGAAGCGAGCGGCCGGGAGGCACGCAACGTCGGCAAGTCCGCCCAGGAGACGCGGCGGGCGCTCGATCGCGCGGCGCAGCTGCTCGAGCGCATCCGCACGGACCTGGACGAGGTGGCGCAGAGCTCCGGTGCCTGGGTGCACGACCTCGACGCCATCGCCGAGGCCGCGACTGGCACGGCGCGGGCGGGCAAGCGAGCCGAGGAGCTGGCGCGCGGCATCGCCGAGCTCGCCAGCCGCAACGCGCAGTCGCTCGAGCGGGCGCGCACAGGCGCCCAGTCGTCCACCCAGGAGGCGGAGACCGTGGCCGCGGCGGCCGCGGAGCAGCTGCGCGCGATCGAGAACCTCGCACACGGCGCCACTGAGCTCGCGGCGCTCGCCAACCATCTCGCCCAGGCCGTGCGGTTCGTACGCGGAGAGAACGGGCGCCGCTAGCCTCGCCTGGCCCCCGGCGGTGTGATGTGGCGCACCGCCGGCGGCGCCCGACCGGGGTTTCTTCGCATCCGGCAAGTTATTACCGTAGATCACTCGCTCGGCGGGGGGCTCGGGGCTGATGCGCACACTCACGACCGCCCTTCTCGCGCTGCTCGCCGGCGCGGGGACCCGCCCCTTGTCCGCCCAGCACGCCCGTCAGTTCGAACTCGGTGCCTTCGGGTCCTACACCCGGTACGACCGCGCCTTCGGTCTCGACAACCAACTCGGCGGCGGCGCCCGGCTCGGCTACCTCTTCGGCCGCGTGGTAGGAGCCGAGCTGGACATCGGCTACGTCGAGCCCAACGCCACGAGCGGCGTGGCGACGGCCGAGCTGACGCACGGCAGCGGCAGCCTGGTGCTGAACGTCGCCGCCGGCCAGCGCCACCTCCTTTATATCCTCGGCGGCTACACCCGACTCGACTTCGAGAAAACCCCGCCGTATCGCTTCGCCGACAACGCCGTCCACGGGGCCCTGGGCGACCGCGTCTTTCTCGGCCCGCGCGCGGCGCTGCGGCTCGAGGTGCGCGCGATCTACGCACCCAGCACGCACGCGAGCTTCGGGCCCGGCTGGGCGGGCCACGTAGTCGGATCGCTCGGGCTCTCCGTGTTCGCGGGCGGCGGGCCGCCCTCCGACGCGGACAAGGACGGCGTGCCGGACAAGCGCGACGCCTGCCCCAACACGCCGCACGGCGCGACCGTGGACCCCCGGGGATGCCCGTCGGACGCGGATCGCGACGGCGTCCCGGACGGCCTCGACCAGTGCCCCAACACGCCGCCCGGCGCGACGGTGGACGCCACCGGCTGTCCGCTCGACGCGGATAAGGACGGCGTCCCCGACGGCCTGGACCAGTGTCCCGGCACGCCCAGCGGCGCGCAGGTCGACGCCAAGGGTTGCCCCAACGACGGGGACGCCGACGGGGTGCCGGACGGTGTGGATCAGTGCCCCAACACGCCGGCCGGGGCGGTGGTGGACGCCGCAGGCTGCCCGCTCGACAGCGACAAGGACGGCGTCCCCGACGGTCTGGACAAGTGCCCCAACACCCCGCCCGGCACCGAGGTGGACGCCGTCGGGTGCACCAGGGTCACGGACTCGGACGGTGACGGCGTGGACGACACGAAGGACAAATGCCCCGGCACGGCCCCCGGGACGCGCGTAGACGCCGCCGGCTGCCCGATTCTCTTCACCCCGGAGCGGACCCCCGTTATCCTGCGGGGTGTGACCTTCGAGACGGGTCGCTCGGCGCTGAAGCTCGAGTCCCATACGGTGCTCGACATCGTGGCTCAGTCGCTGCTCGACAACCCGGACATCCGGATCGAGATCGCGGGCTACACCGACAGCACGGGCGCACCGGCGACGAACCTGCGGCTGTCGCAGGCCCGTGCGGCGGCAGTGCGCGCCTATCTCGCGGGGCGCGGCGTGGCGCCCGGGCGCATGGTGGCCCGGGGGTACGGGGCCGCGAAACCGGTCGCACCGAACACGACGCTCGACGGCCGCGCCCAGAACCGGCGCGTCGAGCTGCACCAACTCCCCTAGGCGCACAGGCGCGCAGGAGCGGTCTATGAGGAAGCTCGTGGTGCTGGCGGCGGCGCTGACGCTCTCGGCCCCGGGTCTCGCGGCCCAGCGGGCCCATCAGTACGAGATCGGGGCGTTCGGCTCATACACGCGGTACGACCCGGCGTTCGGGCTCGCGAAGAAGGTCGGCGGCGGCGCGCGCTTCGGCTACTTCGTGGCCGACGCCGTGGGCCTCGAAGGTGAGGTGCTGTTCCAGCCGAGCTACCCCGTGCCCGGGACCAGCTCCACGCTCGAGCCGATCATCGGCAGCGCGAGCCTCGTGGTCAACCTGCTCTCCGGC
>Ga0209806_1002797_pt1 | contig 10712 bp, 8 predicted proteins | sample GraSoiAngelo_152_FD_186166 | JGI IMG/M metagenome (GOLD analysis project Ga0209806, IMG submission 186166) | Grasslands soil microbial communities from the Angelo Coastal Reserve, California, USA - 14_1009_12_30cm (SPAdes) (version 2) | ecosystem: Environmental > Terrestrial > Soil > Grasslands ... | reverse complement strand
TGACCGACGACCCAGCCGATGTCGCTCGTCGACCACCAGATGTCGTCTTGCGTCAAGGCGAACATCCACTTCGCCATCGAATACACGTAGACCTGGTATCCGCCATGGGTGTGGACCGCGAGCTTCGGCTTCGCGGTGGTGCCGCTCGTGGCGAGGATGTACGCCGGCTCGTTCGCTTCGAGCTCGACGTGCGTGTCGTCCTGGCCGGCGCCCGCGGAAAGGAAGTCCTGCCAGGAGATCTCGTTTCTGACCCGATCAGTCGATGCGGTCCGGCGCAGCATCACCACGCGCTCGATGGTCGGCGCGTCCGCGATCGCCTGCGAGACGATGCCGCGAAGCGGCACGTCCTTGCCTTTGCGATACGTGACGTCGGTCGCGAACAGCGCGCGGGCTCCGGCAAGGCGGATGCGCTCCCCGAGCGCTCCCGCGCCGAATCCCGCGAACACGACGAGGATGACCACGCCAATGCGGATCGCGCCGAGCATCAAGACGATGGCCTCGGCCGACGTCGGCATGTAGATGGCGATCCGGTCGCCCTTCCGGATGCCCATCGCGCGAAGGGCCGCCCCGACCTGCTTGGTCTCGCGGTGAAGCTCGGCGTAGTTGACCGTGCGGCGCTCGCCGCGCTCGTTCTCGGTGATGAGCGCGACGTGCTCGCCGCGACCGGCCGCGACGTGGTGATCGACGCAGTTGTAGGCGAGGTTCGAAAGACCGCCCGTGTACCAGCGGAAGCTCGGCGGCTGCCAGTCGAGCACGCGCTCCCACTTGCGGAACCACGGCACCTGCTCGGCGGCCCGTCCCCAGAAGCCCTCGGGGTCTTCGGTCGCTTCGCGCCGCCACGCGCGGACCTTCGCGATCGCGTCCTGCGCCGTCACGCCTTCTCCCGCAGCTTGTACCGCTGGATCTTCCCGGTCACGGTCTTCGGCAGCTCGGGCACGAACACGATCCAACGCGGATATTTGTACGGCGTGATGCGCCCCTTCACGAACGCTTTGAGCTCCTCGGCGAGCTCGTCCGACGGTTTCTTGCCGTTCTTGAGCAGCACGAAGGCCTTCGGCTTGACGAGCTCGTCCTTGTCTTTCGCACCCACCACGCCGCACTCGAGGACCGCTGGGTGCTCCATGAGCGCGGCTTCGACTTCCGCCGGCGAGACCCACTGGCCCGAGACTTTGAGCATGTCGTCGCTCCGACCCTCGTACGTGTAGTAGCCATCCGCGTCGAGGTGGTACTTGTCGCCCGTGACATACCACTCGCCCTTGAACGCGGCCTTCGACTTCTCGTGCTTGTTCCAGTAGTAGGCGGCGCACGAGTCGCCCGAGACCCAGAGGTTGCCTGTCTCACCCTTGGCGAGCGGGGCGCCGTCGTCGTCGACAATCTTCGCCTCATATCCCGGCACCGGCATGCCGCTCGTTCCGCCCTTCGCCTTGCCCGGGAAGTTCGAGATGAAGATGTGCAGCATCTCAGTTGCGCCAATGCCGTCGAGGATCTCGAGCCCGAAGCGATTCTTCCATTGATCGAAGAGCGGCTTCGGCAGCGCCTCGCCCGCGCTCACGCACATGCGGAGCGACGACAGGTCGTACTTGAAGTCCTGCTCGGGATAGGCGAGGAGGGCGGCGTAGAACGTCGGCGCGGTGAACAGGACGGTCGGCTTTTCCTGGGTGATGAGCGAGTACACGAGTTCCGGCGTCGAGCGCTCGGGCTTGTACACGGTCGACGCGCCGACCGCGAACGGGAAGAAAACGCCGTTTCCAAGACCGTACGCGTGGAAGAGCGGCGAGACGGTGAAGTGTCGGTCATCTTCGGTCGTGCGCAGGACCAGTGCGCCGTAGGTGTCCGTGCAATAGACCATGTCGTGCTGCAGATGCACGGCACCTTTCGGGAAACCGGTGGTGCCGGATGAGTAGAGCCAGAAGCAGGCGTCGTCGGGCGTCGTCGCGGCGGGATCGAGCTCATCGTCGGCCGCGGCGAGAAGCTTCTCGAGCGACAGCACTCCGGTCGCGTCGGCTCCGCCCGACACGATGACGTGCTTGAGGCGAGGGGCCTCGGCTCGAATCTCCGCGACCTTCGGAAGGAGCGGCGCCGAGACGACGATCGCGACGGCGCGGCTGTCGTTGACGATGTAGGCGAGGTCACGCGGCGTCAGAAGCGTGTTTGCCGGGACCGGAACCGCGCCGATCTTGATCGCACCGAAGAACGCGTACGCGAACGCCGGCGAATCAAGGCACAGGATGACGACGCGCTGCTCGATGCCGATCCCGAGCTCGCGCAGGGCGTTGCCGCAACGGTCGACGTTGTCGGCAAGCTCTCCATAGGTGACGCTCTTCCCCTGGCAGCGGATGGCGATAGTCGATTCGCGCACGCCGCGGTGCGAATCGATGAACGTCTCAGCGGCGTTGTAGCGCGCGGGCAGCTCTGTTAGGCGCAGCTCCACCACGCCCGGATTATGTCCCCGCGCCAGACCTCACGACGGGTTGAGCTCCACATACGAATCCAGGACCTCGGGATGCTCCCGACTGAGGCGGTCGCGAAGCCGGGCGAGAAGTCGCTCCGCAGCCCCCGCGGGGAGGTCGTCCCGCACCGAGACTCGCGCGAGAACGAGCAGCTGCTTCGTGCCCATTTGGACCGCTCGGAGGTCGATGACCTTATCGACGCCGGGCTCGGTCGCGATCGCGAGGCGCAGCTTGTCGAGGATTTCGTCGGGCGGCGCCTCGCCGACGATCAGGCCGCGCGCGCTCCACGCGAGCTGGTACGCGACATAGATCAGGATCACGCCGATCACGCCGCTGGCCAGCGAATCGAACCGGTGATCGCCCGTCCACACGGTGAGTCCGAGACCGAGGCTCGCGGCGACGAGGCCAGCGAGGGCCGCGCTGTCTTCGTAGAGCACCGTCCGAAGTGCCGGGTCGCGGAGCTGCCGCAGGAACCTACGGACGGGTACGCCTTCTTTGCGCGCTGCGTGCCGGACCTCGCGCACGGCGACGCTGAGCGAGAAGGTCTCGAAGATCATCGAGAGTCCGAGCACTGCGAAGCCGACCGCGGGCGCCCCGACCTCGTGGGGATGCGTGAAGCGGTCATAGGCCTCGTACATCGAGAAGACTCCGCCGCCGAAGAACAGGAAGAGCGCGACGGTGAGGGCCCAGAAGTAGCGCTCCTTCCCGTGGCCGAGCGGGTGCCGCGCCGACGCGGGCCGCACGCTCCTGCGGATGCCGACGTAGAGAAGGATCTGGTTCAACGAGTCGGCGATCGAGTGCGCGGTCTCCGCAACGAGCGCGCCTGACCCGGTCACATACGCGGCGATGGCCTTCGTGATCGCAATCGCCATGTTTCCGGCGAACGCAGCCAGGACCGCGCGTGTCGTGCCCTCGGGCACTCCTACCAGCCGTCTTCGCGTTCGGGAAGGGGGTCGGGGTCAAGTGTTGTCAGCTTGCGCGCGACCTCGGACTCGCCGACGGTGAGCTCGTGGCCGTCCCATAGCGCCGGCGTGATCGACCCGCCCAGGCGCGCCAGCTCGTCCTTTCCGTCGGTCTCGGCGTTCTGGAAGTCGATCCGTGGCTTTAGGCCAAGCTGGACGACGCGCGACCGGATGCGCGCGCTCGCTGGCTCGGCGACGCGGTGGAACAGCGTGTAGGCGGGCTGGGTCATTTCGTAGAGCGAGGACTGCGGTCGTAGCCGAGCTGCGCGATCCATTCGCGGGTGTCACCCGTGATGACCGGCCGGCTTCTTGAAAGGTCGCGCGCCCGCGTCACGCCGGAGAGGAACGTCGCGGTCCGGAGCTCGAGCGTGAACTGGCCGATCCATTCGTCCACGGCGGCCGGTCCATCGAGCGCTGCCTGAAGCAGGGGGCGGCCGACTCCGACGACCGTCGCTCCAAGCGCGAGCGCCTTCGCTGCGTCGAGACCGCTGCGCACACCGCCTGTCGCGATGACCGGCAGACCCGAGCGCACGCTGCCGGCGACCGCGACGGCGCTCGGCAGCCCCCAGTCGCGGAAGACCCGGCCCAGCTTGGCTCGCGCGACATCGCCGCGATCCTGCGCGCGGAGCGCCTCGATTGCCGCGAACGATGTGCCGCCGACCCCGCCGATGTCGATCGCCTTTACCCCAAGCGCCCGAAGCCGCCTGGCCACGGGGCCGCCGATGCCCGCGCCGGTCTCCTTGGCGATCACCGGCACCGAGCACTGCCGCACGAGCCTGCGTATCGCGGCGTCGAGACCGGACGCGCGGGTCTGCCCCTCGGGCTGCACCGATTCCTCGAGATAGTTGAGATGGAGCGCGATCGCGTCCGCGCCGACCATCTCGACGAGCGTGCGGATCTCCTTCGCTCCGAGCGGCGCACCGTCGTCCTGCGCGACCAGCTGCGAGACGCCGACGTTCGCGATGACGAACGCCTTGGGCGCACGCTCGCGCACGACCGCGTACGTGCGGCGCAAGCTCGGATCCCGGAGCGCGGCGCGCTGGCTTCCCACGCCGATCCCGAGACCGTGCCGCGCGGCCGCCTCAGCGAGGGTCTCGTTCACTCGCTCCGCCCCGGAGTGGCCACCGGTCATGCCCGCGATCAGCAGCGGGAGCGCGAGGGTGTGTCCGAGGAGACGCGCCGAGAGATCGATGTTCGCGGCGTCCGTCGCCGGCAGCGCGTCGTGCACGAGGTGCACGTCGTCCCATCCGGGCGCGCGCCTGGTCTCGACGTCCTCTTCGGCGGCGATGCGGAGGTGTTCCGCCTTCCGCCGTTCTATTGCGGCTCCCTCGAGGGCGGGGGCGCCAGGGCCACGGGACGGCCTACTCGAAGACGCCATCGCGCTCGAGTCTGCGCCGTTCGTCGAGCGACAGGCCGAGGATCTCCCCGAAGACGTGATCGTTGTCCGCCCCCACGGTCGGCCCGGGGCGGTCTTGCCGGCTCGGCGTCGCGGACAGCCGGAACGGGGGCGCCATGAGGTGCATCTCGCCAATGGTCGGATGCGTCACGGTCGGCCACATCCCACGGTGCGCGAGCTGCGGGTCACTGAACAGCTCCGAGATCGCGAGCACAGGCGCGGCCCGGAGTCCCGTGCGGCGCAGGAGCCTCACGACCTCGTCGCGGTCGCGCGTGGCGGTCCATGCACCGATTCGCTCGTCGAGCCCCCGTCGGGCGTTGCGGCGCCCCGCTGCCGTTGGCGCGCCCACGATGCCCGTGAGCTCACGGAACACGCGCCACTCCTCCTCGGTCCATACGCTCAGCGCAATCCAGCGGTCCGGGCCGGCGCAGCGGTACACGCCGTGGGGCGCGGCGATCGCGTCGGCGTTGCCAGCGCGCCCTGGGATCCGTCCGTTCGCGGCGAACTCGAGAATCGTGGGTGTCAGGAACTGGAGCCCCGCTTCGTACTGCGAGAGGTCGATCGTGCAGCCCGCGCCGGTGCGCTTCCGCCGCTCGATGGCCGCGAGCACGGCGATCGCGCCGTAGCCGACCGCGACGTAGTCGATGTACGGCCCATAGAGAAGGACGGGGGTCGAGTCGGGCTCCCCGAGCAGCTGGACGAATCCCGCGAGCGCGCTCAGCTGGCTGCCGTAGCCCGGGTGGAACGCGTGGGGTCCGGTCTGGCCCTGGTTGCAGCTCGAGAGGACGATGAGCCCCGGATGATCCGCCCGGAGCGTTTCTGCTCCAAGGCCGAGCCGCGCGACGGTCCCCGGGGTGAAGCTCTCGACGAACACATCGGCGGTCCCGATCAGCGCCCGCGCGAGCGCGACCCCCTTCGCGTGCTTCAGATTGAGCGTCGCGCTGCGTTTGCCGTCGTTATAGAAAGCGAACATCGCCGCGCGATCGGGCGCGACGATGCCGTCCTTGAACGGCGGGTACGTCGTGCGGAAGACATCGGCGGCAACGCGACTCTCGAGGCGGATGACCTCGGCGCCGAAGTTCGCGAGGTACTTGCCGACGAGCGGCCCCGCAGCGGCAAAGCCCATCTCCACGACACGCATCCCGCTCAGCGCACCGGGATGGGTGCGGGCGGCCGGTCGCGTCGCTATCTCGGTCATACGACGCCCTCCGCTCGAAGACGCGCGAGCTCCTCGGGACCGACGCCCGCCTCGCTGAAGATCTCGGCGTTGTGCTCGCCGATGCGCGGCGCGCGCCGCCGCACGGCGGGCCGCTCTCCATCGAAAAGCGCGAAACCGCCGGGGAAGGGCAGCGGCGGCAACCCATCGGCGGGCGAGAGCATCCGCCAGAAATCGCGCGCGCGGAGCTGTGGGTCGGCCAGCGAATCCGACGCGTCGCTCACCGGGTAGCCGAGCATTTTGCGCCGTACGACTTCGTCGAAGAATTCGGCCTTCGTGAGTGAACGGAGGAACGGCGCGATGGCGGCCTCCAGGTCGTCGACCTCGGCCTGCGCGAGCGTCGTGTTGTCGAATTGGTCCCAGTCGATCGCGGCGATCACGCTCGGCACCGTACCCCGCTCGGCCATCCACTCCGCGAGCATCCGTCCGGTGTGGCGGCCGATGGGGCCGCCCTGGATCGCGAAGCTCACGAACCCGTCGGCGCAGGCCCAGAGATTGCGGAATCGCGAGCCCACATTGCTCCGTCCGAGCAGGAACGGGCCGGTGCGGCGGTGCTCCTCGCGCGCGATGTCCCACCACACCGGCGCCGGCGGGTGGACGGTCGCCATCGCCGCCTGCGCGGACGCGTCGACCCGTTGCGCGACAGGCGACTGGAGCGCAATCAGCGCACCGAGCGCGCCGTACATGCCGCTCCAGTAGGGCGACTGCGGCTGTGTGGTGCGCACGGGCGCCCGACCCTCTTCACCCGCGAGCCAGAGGCTTCCGCTCGCAGCGGTGACCTCGAGATCCGATCCACCCACCCCCGCGAGCGGCCCATCCTGGCCGTACGGCGTGATCGACACGACGATCGTGTCGCGCAGACCCTCCTCGAGGCCGAGCTCGCGGAGTCGCCCCGGCGCGAACGACTCGACGACGACGCGCGCCGTACCCGCAAGCCGCGCGAAGAGCGCCCGCCCATGGGACGATCCCAGATCGCAGGTGACGCCGCGCTTGTTCACGTTGGCGGCGAGCCACGGAATGGAGCGCTCGTTGTTGGAGACGTCTCCGACGAAGGGCGGCTGGAGCCGGTCGGGTTCGCCTCCGGGCGGCTCGACCTTCACCACGTCGGCGCCGAGGTCGGCGAGGATGCGACCGCACACCGCGCCAGAGAGGTCCGCTAGATCCAGGACCCGGCAGCCGCCGAGGAGCGACTCGTCCTGCGTGGCTTCGCCCTAGCGGCCGTACCGGGATAGCGTCTCGACCCAGCCGTGCATGATGGCCTTCGCGCTCGCGATCTCGGAATCGTCGAACCACTTCTTCGGGTCGACGCGATCAATCGGATAGACCGGCCGCATGAAGTCGTTCTCGTACCCGTACGGCATCGTCGCGTCGATGGCCATGCCGCCCTCAAAGCGCGTGTTCATGCCGGTCCACTGCTTGTCACCGGCGGTGAGACGCTCCTCCGGGATGAACGTCTGGCCGACGCCGCCGAAGAGCGGGTTGAGGATGTCGGTGCGCGGGTTCACCCGTGTCGTGAGGCACCAGATGATCTCGTCCATGTTGTAGATGTCGATGTCGCTGTCGACGGCGATGGCGAGACGCATGCCCTGGCTGCACGACATCGCGGCGACGAGGAAGTTACGGGCCCACCCGTCCTCCCACTTGTTCCGCTTCTTGAGCTGGATGATGCAGCCGCCCCAGTCGGTCATCGGGAACGGGATGTTCACGTCCTGCACGATGCCCGGCTGAAGGCGTTCGCAGAGCTCGTAGATTGCCGACTCGCGAACGGTCGTGTCGATGTTGTGGCAGTCGAGCATGTGCACGCCGAGCGGGAAGATGATCGGCTTTGACGCTCGCTTGCGCATCGTGATCGCCTTCACATGGAAAGTCGGCGCGCGGTAAGCCTTTCCCATGTACCCGGCCCACTCCGGATGGAAGTGGAAGCGACCCTGGGTGTCGGCCTTCTCGGCCTCCGCGGTCTCGTAGCGCTTGTCTTGGGGATAGAACTCACCCTCGAGGACGTACTCCGCGTCGGCAAGCGTGTACGCGTCGATCGTCCGGCACTTCACGTAGCGCATCGGGAAGCCCTGCACGGCGCCCGCGGCGCCGATCTCGTCGCCGCCGCGCGGAAGCACCGCGTAGTCGAAGCCGCCGCCCGCGAGAAGCGTCGCCGCGACCGGCACGCCGAAGGCCATCGTGAACGGCACCGGCTTGGGGTCCTTGTAATGCTCGGTCATGATCTGCCACATGTGGCCGCCCGGCGCGGGCTGGAACGTGCCGACGTTCCCCCAGCGGAAGTTCATCCGGTTGTAGCCGATGTGGCTGCCGCCGTGGAAGTAGTCGCCGATCACGACGCTAATGCCAGACCCGATGGTGATCTCCGACTCGAGCACTGTGTGGCGGATCGCCATGAGCCACTTGTTTACCTCGAGGTCGTCGGTGATGACCTCTTCCTGCACCGGCGCTTCCGCCTGCGCGACGATCTCGGCGGGGACGGGATGCGTGAGCGCATGCGCGAGCTTCCTGGTGCGGTCCTTTCCGTCCGTCCACCCGAAGTAGCGGTTGACGATGTCCATGTTCGCGAAGAGGTTCGTGACCGCGCGCGCGTGCGGGTACCCCTTCACGTTGTTGAAGAGCACCGGGTAACTGCCGTCGAAGTGCTTCTGCACACCGGTGAGCTCGAGGTCGCCGTCGACCTCCACATCTGTCTCCAGGAGAAGACCTTCGCGGCGGAGCCACTCGATCGTCGCGGGGAGCGATCGGATGTCGTCCTTGCTCGCGGGCGGTCCGGAAAGGTCGGCCGAGATGCGATTCTTGGGACGACGGGCCTTCGTCTCGACGGCCATGGGGCTCCTCCGTGGGGCGCATGCGCCAGTTCGAGGAATATAATGGTTAGACCATTCGCGCGCTACGCTGGACGGCCTTGAGCAGAGGATGCGGCACGCCGCGCGTGAGGACCGGATAGATGCAGTACCACGACCTGCGCGATTGGATCGAGCGCGTTCGCGACCTCGGCGAGCTTCGCGACGTGCGTGGTGCGACCTGGGAAGAGGACATCGGGCGCGTCACCGAGATGCTCCACCACACCGACGACTCCCCGGCCGTTCTGTTCGACGACATCCCCGGGTACCCGTCGGGCTTCCGAATCCTCGCGAACGCGAACGCGACACGGCAGCGTCTCGCACTCACGCTGGGACTCCCGGTCAGCATCGAGCGGCGACCGCTCATGGATCGGTTCCTCGAGCTGACCGAGAAGGGCCGCGCTCTCCCCGTGCGGTTCGTCAAGGACGGTCCGGTGATGGAGAACGTTATGAAGGGCGACGACGTCGACGTGCTCAGGTTCCCCTCGCCGCAGTGGCATCCGCTCGACGGAGGCCGCTACCTCGGGACCGGTGTGGTCGACATCCTGAAGGATCCCGATTCCGATTGGGTGAACCTCGGCACCTACCGCGTCATGGTCCACGACGCCAAACGCGTGGGCGTGTACATCTCACCCGGCAAGCATGGGCGGCAGTTCCGCGACGCGTACTTCAAGCGCAAGGCGCCGTGCCCAATCCTGGTTGTCTGCGGCGTCGACCCGCTGCTTTTCATCGCGTCGACGCTCGAGGTGCCGCAGGGCGTCAGTGAGTACGACTGGGCCGGCGGGATCCGTGGCGAGGCGTACGAGGTCATCAGAGAGCCGGTCACCGGTCTGCCGATGCCGGCTTCCGCGGAGATCGTGCTCGCGGGGTTCCTCCATCACGACAAGAGCGCGCCCGAGGGTCCGTTCGGCGAGTGGACCGGCTATTACGCCTCGGGCTCGCGCGCGGAGCCGGTCCTCGAGGTTGAGGCCATCTACCACCGCAACGATCCGATCATCCTCGGCGTCCCGCCAAACAAGCCGCCGTACGAGCCGCACCGCTACCGCGAATATTTGAGAAGCGCACTCCTTCTGCGCGAGCTCAAGGCGGCCGGCGTGCCCGGCGTCGTCGACGCGCACTGCTTCGGGGTCGGAGGCTGCCGCCTCCTGAACGCGGTCTCGATCGAGCAGCGCTACGCGGGGCACTCCCGGCAAGCCGGACACGTCGCCGCGATGTGCCGCGTCGGCGCGTACCTGGGCCGCATCGTCATCGTGGTGGACGAGGACATCGATGTCACCGACATCAACGACGTCATGTGGGCCGTGCTGACCCGTTCGGATCCCGAGCGCTCCCTCGACATCATCAACCGGGCCTGGTCCGGCCCGCTCGATCCGGCCATCGCGCCGGACGTCAAGGGCCACAACTCGCGCATGATCATCGACGCGACGCGGCCGTGGGAGTGGCGCGACAAGTTCCCGATCGCGATCGGGCCGGACGCCGAGACGAAGCGTGAGACGCGCAAGAAGTGGGGTCACATCCTCGCGCCGCAGGCAGCGCGGGAGACGGTCGCGCGTTGAGCACCGAGCCACGCTTCCTGGTCGATCCGTATAAGGAGTGGGTCGGTAAGGAGGCGATCCCGGTCCACGAGGGATTCGGGCTCGATCTCCTCGAGCTCGACGTCGCGCCGTGGCCACGACTGGAAGCGAAGGGCGCGTTCGCGCATCTCACCGGTCGAGGCGACTTCGTCGACATGCAGGTCATCGAGATCGCGCCCGGAGGAAGGACCGCGCCGCAGCGACACCTGTACGAAGAGGTCGTGTACGTTCTCGCCGGCCGCGGAAGCACAAGCGTCGAATCGCCGTCGGGCGA
>Ga0209806_1002796_pt1 | contig 10713 bp, 11 predicted proteins | sample GraSoiAngelo_152_FD_186166 | JGI IMG/M metagenome (GOLD analysis project Ga0209806, IMG submission 186166) | Grasslands soil microbial communities from the Angelo Coastal Reserve, California, USA - 14_1009_12_30cm (SPAdes) (version 2) | ecosystem: Environmental > Terrestrial > Soil > Grasslands ... | reverse complement strand
CGAGCTCGCGGTAGTAGGCGTTGCGCGGCCAGGGCGTGGCGAAGATCTCGCGCTCGATCTCCTGGACGGTGTTGACGTCCGCCTCGCGCATCAGCTCCAGAGCGAGCTGCTGCCTGAGCTGAACCATTACTTCTTGGAAGCGGAGAACGTCTGCATGTATTCGATTTCGAGACTACCATAGGCCACTTCGCGCGCCGTCTCGAGCATTTTTGCGGCCGCCTCGACCAGCCGAAGCAGCTCCGTTTCGGGCTTGAATCGATGGCCGGCGGCCAGCAGCTGACGCTCCCTGTCCGCCACGCGACCGACCAGCGGATATGTCGTGGGAACGTCTACCGGCTCACCCAGCGCGACGTTTCCGCCCGGAACGAGGAAATAGAACCGGCCCCGTCCCGCGTCAGCGACCGCGGTCACCGGCTCGTCGCTGCGCGCGGCCTGCAGCTCCAGTGTCGGCAGGGGAACGATGGGAACCCGGAGTCCGATGGCGAGGCCAAGGCCGAACGAGACGCCGACCCGCAGGCCGGTGAACGAGCCCGGTCCGCTTGCCACGGCAACCTTGGTGATCGGTGTCCTGGCGAGTCGCTTCAGGTGCTCCATATCCAGACCGCGTCCCGTCGAAAAGGTCTCTGACATTCGGTGGTCGTCGATCGTCGCGATTACAGACGAGCTCGGCGACGAGCTATCAATGACTAAGATCACGAATCGTCCTGATCAGGCGGCGGTCGCCGCCCAGGTGCTCGAACTCGATTCTGGCCGCATCGTCGACGGCCAGGCGCTCGCCCCACTCCACCACCACCGCACCCTGCTGCGCCAGCTCCTCCAGGCCCAGGTCGCGCAGCTCCGAGCTGTTCTCGACGCGGTAGAGATCGATGTGCGCCAGCTGCACGCGTCCCGGGTAGAGGCGCACCAGCTGGAAGGTCGGGCTGGCCACCGGCGCTTTGGAGCCCGCGCCTTGCGCGACACCGCGGACGTAGGTCGTTTTGCCCGCGCCGAGCTCGCCGGTGAGGAGGACCACGTCGCCTGCGCGCAGCCGCTCGCCGAGGTGCATCCCCGCCCGCTCGGTCTCGGCGGCGGAATTGGAGACTTCGTCAGGCAAAGTGGTCGTAACCGGTGCTCCGGAGCCTGACCGGCGCGTCGCGTGCGTCGATGACCTTGACGACACCATCGTCGGTGAGGGTGCCCACCACCTGGAGACCTGCCCCGCGCACCAGCTCCTCCGGTCCAACGCAGACGAGCTCGGCCTCCTCGCCGCTGGTCAGGGCGTCCTCCATGGAGGCGCCTGCCGCCCGCGGCACGTCCTCCCCCCATAGCACGCTGCCTACGCCTGCCATCGCGGCGAACTTCTCCATCTCGCGAACCAGGCCGTCCGAGATGTCGCCGCAGCACAGGCCCAGCTGGTTGAGGCGACGGCCCTCCTCGACCAGCGGCACCAGCCGGAAGGGCCGTTGGGCGCGCAGCGAGACGGCGGCTCCTCCCAGCGGACCGGTGACCCCCACGGACCAGCCCGCTTCGGCCTGGGCCCGCGCCAGCGGCAGCTCGACGGTGCGGCCGGCCACGCTGAGCGAGATGACCGCGGGACCGTCGATCGAGCTCAGGTCGCCGCCGGCGATGGAAAGCGTGAAACGTTTGGCGAGTCCCGACATCCCTCTGTACAGGCCGTCGAGGTGTTCGAGGGGCCACCGTTTCGGCATCGCGACTGCGGCAAGCGCCCACGCCGGCTCCGCGCCTTTCGCCGCAAGGTCGCCCAGGGCAAGCGCGAGCGATCGCCATCCGACGTCCTCGGCGCTCATCCAGGCCAGGTCGAAATGCACGCCTTCCACGAACATGTCGGTGCTCACGACGACGAACCCGGTCGCGTCGGCGATGACGGCCGCGTCGTCGACACCGGCTGCCGGGGCGAGATATGGCTTGATCCGCTCCAGCAGGCTGAGCTCGCCTACACCTTCGACGCTCATGGACTCAGCATGCCACGCAGGTGTCTGGCGGCCTGCACAGGGTCGGCCGCGTCGCCTACCGCCCGGATGACGCACACGCGGTGAATCCCGAGCGCGGTCAGCTGTCCTACGTTGTGCTCGTCGATGCCGCCGATCGCGAAGACGGGTACCGCGACCATCTTTGAAACGGCCGCGATTCCCTCTGGCCCGATGACCTGCTTTTCGGTCTTGATCGGCGTGGCGAAGGCGGGCCCGCAGCCGACGTAGTCGGCGCCATTCTCGACCGCCTCTTTTGCTCGCTCCACCGTTGAAGCCGAGGCTCCGATGAGCAGGCGATCGCCGGCGACGCGGCGCGCGGCGGCGATCGTCAGGTCGTCCGGCCCGAGGTGCACGCCGTCGGCTTCGCACAACAGCGCGATGTCGACGTAGTCGTTGACGATGAAAAGAGCGGTGCCGATAGCGCGGCGCAACCGGCGGGCCAGGTCGAGCACCTCGCCTCGGGGGAGCGTTTTGTGCCTCAGCTGGATGATGTCGGCGCCTCCGCGCACCGCCGCCGTCGCGATCTCAATGACGCGCTCAGGCGGAGCGTCCGGGGTGATCACGTACAGGCGGGCGGTGCCCAGTTTCACGCCCCTCTCCCCGACCCTCTCCCCTGTGGGGAGAGGGAGATGCTCAGGTGAGAATCTCGCGCAGCTTGTCTCGGAACGCCTTCGGGGCGGTGTCGCAGTCGCACGAATGCTTGACCACGCGCTTCAGGTGCTCCTGGAACTCGTAGTGGTCCATGCAGTCGGGACAGCCTTCGAGGTGCAGCTGGACTTCCAGCGCCTCGGTGTTGGTCAACTCGCGGTCGACGTAGCGGTCGAGCTTGTCAGCGCACTGTTCGCATTTCATGTTTGTGACACCTGTGTTGGGCCGCCGGGATGGACGATACCCGATTCGACGGCGTACTCATAGAGGGATTTTTGAAGCTGTTGACGGGCGCGGTGGAGGCGGGACATGACCGTCCCGATGGGGACCCCGAGGGTCTCGGCGGCGTCCTTGTAGGAGAAGCCTTCGACGTCGACCAGCAGGACCACCTCGCGGTGGAGCGGGGGCAGCTTGTCGACGGCCGTCACGACCTCGGAGGCGGCGATCTTGTCCAGCACGTCAGCCTCAGGCTTGGCGCCCTCGTCCTTGAGCTTGTCGTAGAGGACGAAATCGCCCACGTCGTCGAGGCTGACGTCTTCCTTGCGCGAGCCCTTGAAGCGGTCCCAGAAGAGGTTGCGCATGATGGCGAACAGCCACGCCTTCATGTTGGTCCCTGTCTGGTAGCTGTGCTGGTAGCGAAGGGCGCGGAGATACGCCTCCTGGACGAGGTCCTGGGCCTGGTCGGGATCGTGGGTGAGCCGGAGCGCACCCCTGTAGAGCGTGTCGAGATGGGTCAATGCCTCTTCCGCGAAGGCAGTTTGTGCGGCGGGTTCCGCCATCAGTAGAGCCAGTTTAGGATCACCTGCCTTGTAACCATTGGAAATGGCAAGGGTGGAGGCCGTATTCCCAGGCGCAATACACTGCCCGCAGCGTGGGTCCACATCCCGAGCTGGCCGAGCTGACCGCGAGCGACCTCTCGCGCCTGTTGGCAGCGGGCGAGCTCACCTCGGCCGAGCTCGTTCAGATGAGCCTTGGCCGCATCGCCGCACTCGACCTCGAGATGACACACAGCGTGATCGAGCTCAACCCGGATGCCGCTGAAATCGCAAGGCGGCTTGACGGAGAACGGCGGCGGGGCCGCGGGCGCGGGCCACTGCACGGCCTGCCTGTGCTGGTCAAAGACAACATCGACACCGGGGACGGAATGCTGACCACGGCCGGTTCTCTGGCCATGACCGGCGCTCCGGCCCTTCGCGACGCACCGCTGGTGGCCCGGCTGCGCCGTGCCGGGGCGGTGGTGATCGGCAAGACCAACCTGAGCGAGTGGGCGAATATCCGGTCGAGCCGCTCCAGCTCAGGGTGGAGCGGTCGCGGGCGGCAGACGCACAACCCGCATGTTCTCGACCGGACTCCCAGCGGCTCCAGCTCCGGCTCCGGCGTGGCCGCGGCCGCCGGGTTCGCCGCGTTCACGATCGGGACCGAGACCGATGGATCGATCATCAGCCCTTCCTCGGCGAACGGCATCGTCGGGATCAAGCCCGGGGTCGGGGTCGTGAGCCAGGCCGGGATCATCCCGATCTCGGCGAGCCAGGATGCCGCCGGGCCGATGACGCGATCGGTCGAGGACGCCGCCCTAGTTCTCGGCGTGATCGCGACCCGCCCGGCCGACTTTCGCGACGGCCTGCGCAAAAGCGCCCTGCGGCGCAGGCGAATCGGCGTGCTCCGGAAACCGTTCACCGGCTACTCGGAGCACACGGACGCCTGTTACGAGGAATCGCTCGCGGCGCTCAAGGATTGCGGCGCCATCCTGGTCGAGGTCGAGCCCGCCGCCTTCAAGGAGCTTCGGGAGGCCGACGCCGAGCACACGATCCTGCTCTGCGAGCTCAAAGACGGCCTCAATCGCTACCTCCGTGGACGGCGCGGCCTGGCCGTCAAGAGCCTCGCCGACGTCATCCGCTGGAACCGGAAACACGCGGCGGAGGAGATGCCGTACTTCCGGCAGGAGCTTTTCGAAGAGTCCGTGAAGACGCGAGGCTTGACGACTAAGGCATACCGCGATGCTCGCGAGAAGGCTCTGCGTCTTGCGCGCACCGAGGGAATCGACGGCGTGCTGCGCAAGCACCGCATCGCGGCGCTGGTCGCCCCCAGCGGCACGCCGGCGGGGCGGATCGATGAGCTCAACGGTGACAAGCACCTCGGAGGCAGCACGCAACCCGCCGCCGTCGCCGGATACCCGGTCCTCACCGTGCCCGCGGGCTTTGCGCATGACCTGCCTCTGGGCCTCACCTTTTTCGCCGGTGCGGGGTCTGAGGCACGGCTGCTGGGATTTGCGTTCGCGTTCGAACAGCTGACGCAGGCACGGCGGACGCCGAGGTTCCTTCCGGCGCTACGCCTGCCGTGACGGGTTAGGCGAGTAGCGGCGCTCGACTCGCTGTCCGATCGACGTCAGGACCTCGTAGCTGATCGTGCCCGACCACTCCCCGACCTCTTCCGCGGTGATCACCTGGTCGCCGTCGTGGCCGATCAAGGTCGCCACATCGCCCACCTCGACACCCTGCACGTCGCTGACGTCGAGGGTGATGGCGTCCATGCTCACCATGCCGATAAGCGGCGCCCGACGCCCGCGAACCAGGACGTGACCCCGGTTGGCGCGGGCGCGGTGGACGCCGTCGGCGTACCCGATCGCGACCGTGGCGACCCGCACCTGGCCAGGCGCCCGCCACAACGCGCCGTAACCAACCGTCGCCCCCTTCTCCACCGTCTTGACGTGCGTGACGGTTGCCCGAAGAGCAAGCGCGGGTTTGGTGCCCGGCCACTCGCATCCGTAGATGGAGATCCCGCATCGCACCGCGTCAAGCGCAAAGTCCGGGTGGTTCAGCGCCCCGGCGGAGTTGCACGCGTGGCGCATCCCCGGTCCGACTTCAAATCGCGACACCGCGTCAAGAAAGATCTCGAACTGGCGGCGCGTCATCTTGTCATCGGACTCCGAGGACGCGAAATGCGTCCATGTACCGGCGAGCCGCAGGCCACGCAACTCGTCGATGAGCCGCGCGAGCTCCGGGGCCTCCTCGGGCGGGCAGCCGAACCGGCCCATGCCGGTGTCGATCTTCAGGTGCACCGACACCGTCGTCTCGGAACCGGCGAGCGCCTCGGCCAACTCGCGGCTGGACACCGCGAGGCTGCAGCCTGTAGCGGCGGCAATTCTGGCCTGTGCCGGCGGAAGGCCTCCCATGACGAGGATCTGTTCCGGGTCGATGAGTCCGCCGACCTGCGCCGCCTCCTCGAGAGTTGCCACGGCAAGCCCGGTTGCTCCTCCTTCGAGGGCAGCGTGGGCCACCGGCACCGCGCCGTGGCCATAGCCGTTCGCCTTGACGACGGCGAACAGCTTTGTTCCGCGCGGCACGTGGCTCTGGATGTGCGCGCAGTTGGAGCTGACCGCCCCGAGGTCGACCTCCGCCCACCTAAGTGATGTGTTCAGAGTCCGCCTTGGCGGAGCACGTTCATCACGAGCGGGATCTCCGGCAGCAGGTCACCCGCAAGCAACCCCGAGTCTCCGAGCCGCTCGGAGATCCGGCGTCCCGCCGCGGCGTGGACGTACACGCCGGTGACGGCCGCCACGAAAGGCTCTGATCCCTGGGCGATCAGGCCGCCGATGATGCCCGAAAGCACGTCGCCGGTGCCGCCGCTCGCGAGGGCCGGCACTTCGTGCGGGTCCTCGCTCGTCCTGCCGTCCGGGTGCGCGACGACCGTGCGCGCGCCCTTCAACACGACGATCGCCCCCCACTCCTTGGCCGCCTTGCGTGCGGCGGCCGTTCGGTCCGCGTTGATCGCGTCGGCGGTCTTGCCGGTCAGGCGTCCGAGCTCGCCCGGGTGCGGCGTCAGGACGCGATTCTTGCCGAGCTTGCCCTTGGAACGCTGCGAGTCGGCCAGCGCGTTCAGGCCGTCCGCGTCGATGACCAGAGGGCACCTCGCATGCAGCGCCAGGTCGACGACCAGGCGCCAGGTGGAGCTGTCCCGCCCCAGACCCGGCCCGACGATGCCGACCTCGGCGGCGGCCAGCTGGCGGAGGACGGAGTCGTACGCGGCGTGGCCGATCGCGCCGGGCGCGACCTCCGGCACAGGCGTCGCCATGACCTCGGTGCACTTCGCGGCGAGGATGGGATAGATCGTGTCCGCGACCAGCAGCCGCACGAGACCGGCGCCGGTCCGCGCCGCGGCGGTCGAGGAGAGAAACGCCGCACCGGTCAGGCCGAGGCTCCCCGCCAGGACGACCGCGGTGCCGAACGTGCCCTTGTGGGCGTCCTTCGGACGAGTGGGAATGAGCACGGCGTCGGGCGCCGGAAGCATGGTTCCGGAGTCGGGGATCTCGAGGTGTGCGGTGGCCACGGCGAGGCGGCTGTGGTGGGTGATGCTCACCTCGACCTGGGCGCCGCGATCGTTGCCCAGCAGGCGGGCCCGGGGTGCGCCGTTGGGGCCGGGCAGGACCTCGATGCGCCGGCGCGGAAAGCAGATGCCGGTGCCGTCGAAGCACTTGATCACGGCTTCTTTGGCCGCCCACCGCCCGGCCAGCCGCTCGTCGTTACCTGCGCAGTAGGCCAGCTCGGCCGGGGTGTAGACCTTGGCCAGGAAGCCGGGGCCGGAACGTTTTACCGCGAGGGCGATCCGGTCCACTGAGACGGCGTCTACGCCGATGCGCTGCACGGCTCAATTGTCGCTGCTGTGCTTTGTACGCCCCTCTCCCTGACCTCTCCCCTGTGGGGAGAGGGGATCACTCAACCGTGACGCTTTTCGCCAGGTTGCGGGGTTGGTCTACGTCCTGGCCCAGCTTGACGGCAACGTGGTAGGCGAACAGCTGGAGCATGACGATGTTGAGGACGGCTGACGCCGCCTCCTCGACCGCTGGCATCCTGAAGATGTCGGTCGCCACGCCGTCTAGTGACTTGTCCCCTTCCGTCACCAGGGCAAGGACGGGTGCGTTCCGGGCCACGATCTCGTGGACGTTGCTGACCATCTTGTCTTTGGTCGGGCTCGCGGTGCAGATCGCGACGACCGGGAACTGCTCGTCGAGCAGTGCGATCGGCCCGTGCTTCAACTCGCCGCCGGTCGTCCCCTCGGCGTGGATGTAGGAGATCTCCTTGAGCTTCAGTGCGCCTTCCAGCGCGACGGGGTAACCCAGCCCGCGCCCGGCGTACATGAAGTTGCGGTAGGTGCTGTACTTCGTCGCGAGGTCCTGGATCTCCTGGTCGCGTGCGAGGATGCCCCGAATCTGCTCCGGCAGGTCGCGCAGCGAATCGACCAGCTCCTGCCGGCGCTCCAGCGAAACCCTTCCTTTGACACTCGCGAGGCGCAATGCGAGCAGGTAGAGGCTGACCATGTGCGCGTGCAGCGTCTTGGTCGACGCGACTCCGATCTCGGGCCCGGAGTGCAAGTAGATCGCGCCGTCGGCGTCACGGGCCGCGGAGCTCGCGATCACGTTGGTCACCGCGACCGTCAGCGCGCCGCGAGCCTTTGCCTGCTGCATCGCGACCAGCGTGTCGGCCGTCTCGCCCGACTGTGTGATGACGACGTCGAGCGTGCTGGCGCCGACCGTCGGCCGGCGGTAGCGGAACTCCGACGCATCCTCGGCCCGCGCCGGGACGCCGGACCAATCCTCGATGACGTACTCGCCGACCATCGCCGCGTGCAGCGACGTTCCCATCCCGAGCAGCAGTACGTCCTTGATGCTGCGCAGCCGTTCGTCGGGGATGTCGAACTCCCGGAAGGAAACGACGCCGTCGTCGGATAAGCGCCCCCGGGCCGCATTGGCCACGGCCTCGGGCGCCTCGTGGATCTCCTTCAGCATGAAGTGCGGGAATCCGCCCTTCTGCGCCTGCGCGACATCCCAGTCGACGTGCACGATCTTCGGTTTCACGGTGACGCCGTCGAGGGTCGAGACCTCCGCTCCCAGGGGTGTGACCGCGGCCACCTCGCCCTCACCGAGGACGAGAACTCGCTTGGTGTACGGAATGATGGCCGTGATGTCGGAGGCGATGTAGTACTCGTTGTCGCCCAGGCCGACCACGAGCGGCGCGTTCAGGCGCGCCCCGACCAGGAGCTCCGGGTCGTCGCTCGAGAACATGGCCAGCGCGTAGGCGCCCTTGATGCGCTTCAGCGCCGCGCGGACGGCGGCCAGGAAGTCGCCCTTGTAGTTGGCCTCGATGAGGTGCGGGACTACCTCGGTGTCGGTGTCCGACGGGAACTCGTGGCCGGCCGCCTGCAGCTCGGCCTTGAGCTCGGCGAAGTTCTCGATGATGCCGTTGTGGACGACGAAAATCTTGCCGTGGCAGTCGGTATGCGGGTGGGCGTTCACGTAGGTCGGCTTGCCGTGGGTGGCCCAGCGGGTGTGCCCGATGCCGAGCCGGCCTGAGGGCATGTTGGCCTCGAGCTTCTCGATCAAGGTGTCGACCTTGGCCTCCGACTTGGTGACGCTGGTGCGGGTCACCTGGCCCGGCTTCGGCAGCTCGAGGACCGCCACGCCGGCGGAGTCGTAGCCGCGATATTCGAGCCTCTTCAGGCTCTCCATGAGGATCGGGGTCGCCTCACGGCCGCCCAGGTAGCCAATGATTCCGCACATCTCTTTACCTTCTTAACTAGAACTCTTGGGGCGCGTATTTCCCTTGCTGCTGATGAGGTTGGAACGGCTGCGGAGGGCGTCAGGTTACTCCTAGGGGCTGGGGGTTGGGGACGCGTTCGGGTTGGCCGAGATCGAGTACTTGACGGTGGCGTTGGCGACCGTGCCGGATATACCGTCCGGGTAGGGGATCGCTACGGAGAAGGTGGCATCGGAGGTTCGGCCACTCAGGTCGACCGCCGGAAGCACGATGCTGCGGACTTTGCCGAGCGCCACGGGGTCGCCGCTGATGATCACGGTGTTCGGCGTGATCGTGATCGCAGTGACGCGGTAGCCATTGGCCGGGGGGCGTGAAGGCGCAGCATCCAGCAGGGCGACGGTGCTGCTGGTGGAACCGGCGACGGCGTCGACGTGGATGGTGACGGAGCCCACGTCCAGGCTGCAGGCCGGCGTGACCTTGCTGCAAGTCGTGAGGTCGAAGTAGCCGTTGTTGTTCTGCAGCTGGACCGACTGGTTTGGGTAGCTGTCCGTGTTGGCGGCGACGGTGTGGGGAAATGTGGCGTAAGCGTGGAGGTTGGTCATCCAGCTGGCCGGGCCTGTGAAGTGCACTGCGCACGGGTTGGGTTTCGAGGACCCGGGGCATATGGCGACCGTGTTGGTGATGCTCCAGCCTGGTCCGGCGCTGGCCTTCACCTCGACTGGTACTTCTTTGCTCGTCAGGGTGTCGATAGCCACGACGATGGGGGCCGGGGTCTGCACGGTGATCCCGTTTACTGTCGAGGCGGCGATTACGTTGAGCTTCACCGCGGCGCCGGGGGTTGCATGCGACGCATCGACCTTGGCGCTGAGGTTGTAGATAGTCACCTGGCTGATGGGGCCCGACAGTCCTGTGTACGTCACGTTGATCTTGTTAGGGACGGGGGGGAGGAGAACCAGGTTGCTGGGCAAGTTGGTGTACGTGAGACCCACGGTCAGTGTGCCGGCGGTGGGCGGGTTCTGCGAGAACGCGACCGCGCCAAGCATGAGGACCGCGAGTCCAACCGCCAGCAGCTTCAGCCGCCAGTCGTCGGTGACGAGCTTCCAGCTCACCGGCGAATCCTGAAGCGCGAGAGTCCGTTGCCGTTCTCAGACGGCACCTTGAGGGCGACCCTCCGGCGCAGGCTGTCGGGGTCGAGGTTGCGGCTGATCTTTCCTTCTTCGATCACTGAGATGTTTCCGGTCTCTTCGGAGACTACGAGCACGAGCGCGTCCGATGCGAGCGAGAGCCCGAGCGCGGCCCGGTGGCGTGTGCCGAGGCGCTCGCGCACGCTTCCCTCCTCAGGCAGCGGCAGCAGGCACCCGGCCGCGATGATGCGGTCGCCACGCACGATCACCGCGCCGTCGTGGAGGGGCGAGTTGGGATAGAAGATCGACTGCAGCATCTCGGTCGAGATCTCGCCGTTGATGCGCACGCCGGTCGCGGCGTAATCCTCGAGGCCGACGTCGCGCTCGAAGGCGATCAAGGCGCCGGTCCGCTTGACGCTCAGCCGCTCGGCGGCCCGGATG
>Ga0209806_1002795_pt1 | contig 10714 bp, 10 predicted proteins | sample GraSoiAngelo_152_FD_186166 | JGI IMG/M metagenome (GOLD analysis project Ga0209806, IMG submission 186166) | Grasslands soil microbial communities from the Angelo Coastal Reserve, California, USA - 14_1009_12_30cm (SPAdes) (version 2) | ecosystem: Environmental > Terrestrial > Soil > Grasslands ... | reverse complement strand
ATCCCGAGGAAATCGGGCGTCCGCTCCATGAGCCGCGTCAGGTCGCCCGCGGTGACGACGCCGAGCAGCGCGCCGCTCCGGTCCACGACGGCGACGGTGCCGCGCTTCTCGGCGAGGAGCACGACGCACTCGCGCATGGCGCGGTCCGGAGCGAGCAGCGGGAGATCGGTCGTGAGCATGACGTCCGCCACGCGCTGGAGCAGCTTGCGGCCCAACGTACCGCCGGGGTGGAGGGCGGCGAAATCCTCGCGGCGGAAGCCCTTCACCTCGAGGAGTGTGACGGCGAGGGCGTCGCCGAGCGCCAGCGCCGCGGTGGTGCTGGCCGTCGGCGCGAGGGTCTCCGGGCACGCCTCTTCTTTGACTGCCGCATCGAGCACGACGCTCGCCTGGCGGGCGAGCACCGAGTCGGGCGCGCCCGTCACGGCGATGATGGGCACGCCGAGGCGCTTCAGCTGCCCGACGAGGTCGAACAGCTCGTCGGTCGAGCCGCTCTTCGAGAGCAAGACCGCCACATCCTCCTTCCCGACGATTCCCAGGTCGCCGTGCAACGAGTCCACGGGGTGCAGAAACGCGGCCGGAGTGCCGGTGGAGGTGAACGTGGCGGCGATCTTCCGCGCGATGAGCCCGGACTTCCCCACCCCGCTGACGATGACGCGGCCTTTCGCCTGCGACAGCAGGGTCACGGCGTGCGCGAAGGCACTTCCCAGGCGCCCGGCGAGCGCCTGAATCGCCTCGGCTTCGAGCGCCAGGACGCGGCGCCCGCGCTCAACGGGATCCAAGCGCCCGCTCTGCGACATCGCCGCGTTGCTCCAGGTATTCCGTGACCAGGCGCGGCCAGTCTCCTCGCGCCTTGAGAATCGCTTCGGCGACCTCTCGCACCGCCCCCTGCCCGCCCGGCGTCGCGGTGAGGAGCGCGGCAGCCGCTTTGACCTCGGCCACCGCATTGGCCACGGCGACGGGCAGGCCGACACGGCGCAGCAGCGGCAGGTCGGCGAGGTCGTCGCCGACGAAGGCGCACGCCTCCCACCGCACGCCGCGGCGCGCGAGTATCTCCTCGAAGGCGGGGAGCTTTTTGGCGCCGTCATCCTGCACCACGTCTTCGATGCCGAGCTCCTTGGCCCGCAGGGTCGTGGCGTCCGAGCGCCGGCCGCTCACGAGCGCCACCGGGATGCCGGCCCACTGCAGCATCTTGACGCCCAGGCCGTCCTGAATGTGGAAGCGCTTGAATTCGACCGCGTGGTCGGCCACCAGGCCGACGTAGATGCCGCCGTCGGTCATGACGCCGTCCACGTCGAGCCCGACGAGTCGGATCCGTTTGGCGAGTGCCCGGTCAAGCATCGTCACGCGCGAACCGCCTCCCGCGCCCGCTGCCACACGTCGAGGGCGATCTCCAGAATTCTCGGCAGGTCATCGAGCGGGATCATGTTCGGCCCGTCACTGGGCGCGCGGTCGGGGTCGGGGTGCGTCTCGAGAAAGAAGCCGTCCGCTCCGGCGGCCGCCGCCGCGTACAGCAACGGCGGGATCGATTCCCGGAGGCCGCCGCTCGCGCCGTCCTTCCCCTTTCCCGGCTGCTGCACGGCATGCGTCGCGTCGAAGACGACCGGGGCGCCGCACGCGGCCTTGAGGCGCGCGAAGTTGCGCATGTCCACGACCAGATCGCCGTAGCCGAAGAACGTGCCGCGTTCGGTGACCGCGACCTCCGGCGCGCCGCCGGCCCGTACCTTCTCGACCGCGCCCGCCATGCCGTCCGGGGCCATCCACTGTCCCTTCTTGACGTTGACCGCCCGCTGCGCCTTGCCGGCGGCGACGAGCAGATCGGTCTGGCGGCACAGGAACGCGGGGATCTGTAGCACGTCGGCCACCTGGGCGGCCGCGGCGACGTGGCCGGGCTCGTGCACGTCGGTGAGGATCGGGAGGCCGGTCGCGGCCTTGACCCGCTCGAGCGCGCGGAGCCCCTCGTCGAGCCCGGGTCCCCGGGCGGCTTTCAGGTGAGAGCGATTCGCTTTGTCGTAGGAGGCCTTATAGATGACGTGCAGCCCGAGCCGGGCGCCGAGGGCGGCGAGCGCCTCCCCGACGCGGCGGTTCAAGGCATCGGACTCGACCACGCAAGGCCCCGCGATGAGGAACGGGGCTGTTCCCGCCTCGAAGTGCCGGGGCATGTCAGCGTTTCGCGCCGGCCAGCGCCGCGGGCGCTTCCTCCGGGCGGGGCGAGGGCTGCCGCTTGCGCCGCTGCTGCAGGGCGGCGCCGATGAAGCTGGCGAACAGCGGGTGGGGCCGCACGGGCCGGGACTTGAGCTCGGGATGGAACTGACAGCCGACGAACCACGGGTGCTCGGGGAGCTCGATCATTTCGACCAACGACCCGTCCGGCGACAGCCCCGCGCAACGCATCCCGTACTCGGCGAGGACGTCCCGATAGGCGTTGGAGACCTCGTAGCGGTGGCGGTGGCGCTCGCTCACTTCCGGGGCGTTGCTATAGATCTGCGCCACGCGGGAGCCCGGCCGCAGGCGGCAGGGATACGCCCCCAGGCGCATCGTCCCGCCCATGTCCTGAATCCCCTGCTGGCTCGCCATCAGGTGGATCACCGGATTCTCGCACTCCGGCTCGAACTCGCTCGAGTTGGTGTTGGGGAGCTTCACGACGTCGCGCGCGAACTCCACGATCGCCACCTGGAGCCCCAGACAGATCCCGAAGAACGGCAGGTGGTGCTCGCGCGCCCAGCGGATCGCTTCGACCATGCCCTCGACCCCGCGTACGCCAAAGCCGCCGGGCACGAGCAGCGCGTCGTAGGGGGCGAGCAGCTCACCGGCCGCCTCCTGGTCGGTGAAGCGGTCGGAGGCGATCCATTGAATGTCCACGCCGGCCTCGTTGGCGATGCCGCCATGGACCAGCGCCTCGTGGATGCTCTTGTAGCTGTCGGCCAGCTCGGTGTACTTCCCCACCACGGCGACCTTCACGCGCTCGGGCGGGCTCAAGATCTTGTCGACCATGGCAGCCCAGGACCGCAGGTCGGGCTCCTTGGTCTCGAGTCGCAGGCGGCGGCACACTTCGTCGTCCAACGCCTGGGCGTGGAACTTGAGCGGGATCTCGTAGATCGACTTGACGTCCGGGCTCTCGATCACGCAGCCGAAGTCCACGTTGCAGAACTGGGCAATCTTGCGCTTCAGCTCCTCCGACAGCGGGCGCTCGGTGCGGCAGATGAGGATGTCGGGCTGGATCCCGATCTGCATGAGCTCGCGCACCGAATGCTGCGTGGGCTTGGTCTTGAGCTCGGCCGTCGCGGCGATGAACGGGACCAGCGTCAGGTGGATGAACAGCGCGTTGTCGCGGCCGACCTCTTGACGGAACTGGCGGATCGCCTCGAGGAACGGCAGCGACTCGATATCGCCTACCGTGCCGCCGATCTCGGTGATCACGACGTCGTGGTCGGGGGCGAGCCGGCGGATGGCGCCCTTGATCTCGTCGGTGATGTGCGGGATCACCTGGACCGTCGAGCCCAGGTACTCGCCGCGCCGTTCCTTGGTGATGACGGAGAGATAGATGCGGCCGGTGGTGACGTTGTTGACCTGCGACAGCGAGCGGTCGATGAACCGTTCGTAATGGCCGAGGTCGAGATCGGTCTCGGCGCCGTCGTCGGTCACGTACACTTCCCCGTGCTGGAACGGGGACATCGTGCCGGGATCCACGTTGATGTAGGGATCGAACTTCTGGATCGTGACGCGGAGCCCCCGCTCGACCAGGAGCCGCCCCAGGGAGGCGGCCGCGATCCCCTTGCCGAGGGAGCTCACCACACCGCCGGTCACGAAGATGTACTTCGTCGAGCTCACGGACTCACCTCCCGGAGTTGTCGCGCGAGGAGCGCTGTAACGGTCTTGAGATCCTCGGCCGTGTCCACGCCCGGGGCGGCCGGCCGATCGAACAGCGCCACGCCGATGGGGATGCCGTGCGCCAGCGGCCGCAGCTGCTCGAGCCGTTCCCAGGTCTCCTCCGGCACGGGTGGAAGTCGGACCCAGCGCTCCAAAGCGTCCCGGGTGTAGGCATACACGCCGACGTGCTGGTGGTACGCGACGCCACCGCTGCCGTCCCGATCGAAGGGGATCGGCGCGCGCGAGAAATACAGGGCGCGCCCTGTCGGTCCCACCACCACTTTCACGCGGCTCGGGTCGCCGGCGAGCGCGCGGTCCAGCGTCGCGGCGGCGGTGCCGATCGGATCTCCCCCGCGCACGCGCTCGACCGCGCCGCGGACCGCCTCGACCGCGATCAGCGGCTCGTCGCCCTGAACGTTCACGCAGAGGTCGAACCCCCCAAACGCTTTCAACCCAGCGACTTCAGCGACTCGCTCCGTGCCGCTCTGGTGCCGGCTCGAAGTCATCGCGGCTTCGAAGCCGGCCCGCTCGACCACCAGGGCGATTTCTCGCGCGTCGGTCGCGACCACGATGCGGTCGGCGACGCCGCTGTCGGCGACACGTCTGACTACCCAGAGGATGAGAGGGTCGCCTGCCAGCGGCAGGAGGAGCTTCTTCGGGAGGCGGCTGGAGCCCAGCCGCGCGGGAATTACGCAGAGGACGGGCACGGGGGAACATACAAAATCCGTGCCGTGGCGTCTAGTGCAGGGATTGGGCCACGGGGGCGAGGAGGGATCACGCCGCAGACGGCAGCGCTGCCCCTCGGGGTCGCCCTATGCCTCCCCACCCAACCACCTGTCGGACGCCCCCTGCGGGGCTGCGCTGCCGTCCACGGCGCACCCACGCCTGCGCGCCCGCTCGTGACTCTAGGCAGCCGCCCGCGCCACCTGCAGGAAGTTCTGGAGCAAGCGCTTACCATGCTCGGTGCCGATCGATTCCGGGTGGAATTGCACCCCGTAGACCGGGTAGGCCCGGTGCTTCATGGCCATGATCTCACGGCGCTGGGGCTGGTCCCCGCTCCACGCGGTGATCACCAGATCCGCTGGCAGGGACTGCCTCTGGACGACCAGCGAGTGATACCGCATCGCCGTGAAGGGCGACGGGATGCCCTCGAACAGCTCATCGTCTTCGTGGACGACCGGGCACGTCTTGCCGTGCATCAACCGGTCCGCCTGCACGACCTTCCCCCCGAACGCCTCGCCGATCGCCTGGTGGCCGAGGCAGACGCCGAGCACCGGCACCTTGCCCGCGAGCGCGCGCACCAGTGGGACGGCGATTCCGGCCTCGCCGGGGGTGCACGGGCCTGGCGAGATCACGGCGACGCTCGGCTTGAGCGCCAGCACGCCGTCGACCGTGATCGCGTCGTTGCGGTACACGGCGGGCGCTTCGCCCAGCGCCCCGAAATACTGGACGAGGTTGTAGGTGAAGGAATCGTAGTTGTCGAGGACGAACAGCATGAGGGAAACCTAGCGGGCGGCGGGAGAGGCGGACAGGCGGACGCGGGCCCATAATTAGGACTGTGGACTCTGTCGCAGGGGCAATCCGCTCCGTCGTGGAGGCGGTGGAAAGTGGCGCGCGGTGGGTGGTGGGCATGGCACCGGGCGGCTCCACGTACGTGCTCACGAAATGGGTGTTCCTGCGCGCCCTGGGCATCATCTACCTCGTCGCGTTCGCGTCGCTGTGGGTGCAGATCCGCGGCCTCGTCGGCCCGCACGGCATCCTCCCCGCGGAGCAGTTTCTGCAGGCCGTGCGGCAGCACTATGGAGCGGAGCGGTTTCGGCTGGTGCCGACGCTGTTCTGGCTTCGGGCCGACACCCTCGCGTTGCACCTCGCCTGCGGCGCCGGCGTCGCGTGCGCATTCCTGCTGATGGTGGATGTGTGGCCGACGGGGAATCTGATCATTCTCTGGGTCTTGTACCTGAGCCTCGCATCCGTGGGACAGATCTTTCTCGCCTATCAATGGGACGTGCTGCTGCTCGAGACGGGGCTGCTGGCGATCCTGGTCGCCCCGCGAGCCACCCTGCCCGCCTTCACGCTGCTGCTGCTGTGGTGGTTGCTGTTCCGCCTCACTTTCGAGTCCGGCATTGTGAAGCTCAACAGCGGGGACGCGACGTGGCGGAACCTCACGGCCCTGGACTACCACTTCTGGACCCAGCCGCTGCCGACGTGGACGGCCTGGTACACGAATCTGGTCCCCCTGTGGGGCAAGAAGGGGATGGTGCTGGCGACGTACCTGTTCGAGATCGGGTTCCCGCTGTTGATCTTCGGGCCTCGCCCGCTGCGGCTCGTCGCCATGGCAGGAATTGTCTTCTTCCAGCTCACGATTCTGGGGACCGGCAACTACAACTTCTTCAATCTGCTGGCGATCGCACTGGCGCTGTTGTTGGTGGACGACGCGACGTGGGCGCGCTTGCTGCCGGAGCGGCTCGCCCACGCGCTGTCCGGAGCCGCACGCAGTCCGTCCCTGCCCCTCACCGGCGTGGTGACCGCCGTGGGGCTTGTCACCTGCGGATTCGCGACCCTCAAGCTCTGGACGACGGTGTTCCCGCGCTCCAATCCGCCCCGGTGGGTGATCGCGCCGATGGTCTGGCTGGAGCCGCTGCGCAGCGTCAACGCCTACGGCCTGTTCCGGGTGATGACGACCGAGCGGCCGGAGATCATCATCGAAGGCAGTGACGATGCGCAGGCGTGGAAGGCGTACGAATTCCGCTGGAAGCCCGGAGATCCCGGGCGCCGGCCCGCCTTCGTGGAGCCGCATCAGCCGCGCCTCGACTGGCAGATGTGGTTCGCCGCGCTGTCGAGCTACGAGTACGTGCCGTGGTTCCGGGCGTTCGAAGCGCGGCTGCTCGAGGGCTCCCCCGAGGTGCTGGGACTGCTCGCCTCCAACCCCTTCCCCGACCATCCGCCGCGCTACGTGCGCGCCTTGCTCTACGAGTATCGCTTCACGACGGCCGCCGAGCGGCGGGCGACCGGGGCGTGGTGGCGGCGGGACCTGGTGGGCGCGTACAGTCCGACGGTGAGCCTGGCCCGGTAGTCAGGGCCTCGCGGGCTCCTTTCACGGCGTGGTCCTCACTCTGAGCTCGAGCCATTCCACCTCGTGGCCCTGCACCGCGTCGCGCACCTGGCGCTCGCGGGGGCTCAAGTCGGCGTCCCCGGTCTTCACCTCCACGAACACGACGCGGCGCAGCGCGCCGTCGTCGAGGCCGTCGAATACGACGAAGTCCACGGGACTGCCGAGGAAGCGGACGTCCTTGGGGTTGAACCCGAAGCCGGGGAAGAACGGCAGGAGCTGCTCGGAGACCCGCCCGGTGATCACCGCCTGGCTGCGGACGATCGCATCCGCGCGGACGGCGCGGGTGTAGCGGCCCTTCCATGCCAAGAAAGCGACCAAGGCCACGAGCAGCCCGATCAGCACGCCGAGGAGCACGTTCACGCGTCCAAGATAGCCCTACACTCTGCCAGCGCGCACCGACAACGGCCAGCGCACCCGGCGGGCGGCGCTCCCCCACGCGGAGGCGAGCGCGCGGACCAGGTCCGGGATGGGATCGCGTCCCCGGGCGGCGGTGTAGCGCTGCGTCGCCGACCAGGTGCGGACGTAGCCGGCGAACGCCTCGAGCGTCAGGTCCTGCTCGATGGCGAACGGCGGCAGGACGATCTCAGCGAAGGGGAATGCGACGGTGCGGTACCCTGTCTCGACGAGCTGGCGCTGGGGCGGCCAATAGGGGCCGACGGTGTCGGTGTAAAAGCGACGCAGCTGCTCATCGATGGCCGGGCTGATCTCGGCCAGGCCGTAGCACCACGCCGCGACGATGCCGCCCGGCGCCAGCACCCGCCGCACTTCCGCAAAGAAGCGGGCGATGTCGAACCAATGCAGGGCCTGCGCGGCCGACACGAGATCGACGCCGCCCGCCGCGAGCGGGGAGACCTCCGCTAGAGCGCAGAAGTAGCGGACGCGGGCGTGCGAGCGGGCGGTGGCGAGCTGCGCGGGGCTGCCGTCGGTGCCGACGACCCGCGCGAAGTGTGCGGCGAGGCCCACCGCGGCCTGCCCACTTCCGGTGGCGCAGTCCCACGCGACGTCGCGGTGACGCGTCTTGGCGGCGAGCGCTGCGAACAGCGCCGGAGGATACTGCGGTCGAAAGGCAGCGTAGTCTTCCGCGACCCCGGAGAAGTGATCGCGGAAGCGGGGATCGGCCGGAGCGGGCATCAGCGGCGCTTTCCCTCGAGGATCATCCAGGCGGCGAGGGCCGCCATCTTTTGCTCCGCTCTCCAGGGCCCCGAGGCCGGCCCACCCAGCTCGGTCACCGCGCGCCTCAGAGCTCCCTCGGACTGCCCCAGCGCGATCGCCGCCAGCGGCATCATATCGCGCTCGACCGTCGTCACTGTGCGCAGGGCGTGGCGTTTGGCCGCCCGCTCGATGACCGTGCGGAACAGCCGGCCTTCGGAGGCGTGCGCCCGGATGTGCGGATTGGCGATGCGCTGGGGATCGATGTCGCTGCCGACCACGATGCCGACCCCACGGATGCGGCGGCCGTTTGCCCTGCAGGTGCGGACCAGCTGGGCCACCGACCGTCGGGCGCAGCGCTCGACGCGCTTGATGAGCCGCCCCAGCCGGGCCGCGTTCGTCTGCGCCACGCCCATCCCGGCGTGGTACGGCTGGCGCGTCGCGGGGACGGCGGCGTCGGAGAGGTTGAGGGTGAAGGAATCGAGGACCTGGGGCGACCCGGGCGGGCCGCCGAGGACGACGGCGGCGGCCCAGCCCGACTTCACCCGCACGCCGACGGCGACATTCACGGCGTTTCAGGCGGCACGTTGCGGATTCCAGGTGTGGGTTTCGCCGCGCACGTGCCGGGACCACGCGTACAGCGCGTCATAGATGACGAAGCCGTGGCGCAGCTGCTCGTGGTCGTCGCCGAAGTTGTGGGAGAGCCCCAGCGAAATGGCGAGCAGGCCGGCCGCCTGCGGGGCGAGATCGAGGCGGGCCGTGTCGGCGCCCCGAATGATGACGGCGAGCTCCTGGAGCGAGGGATCGTCGAGCTGGTACTTGGCCAGGAGCGCATCGAAACTGCACAGGGGACCGTCGTGGCTCAACTCCACGCCTTCGACGTCGAAGGGGATGGCGCCGGTCTCGGCGGCCAGGCGCTTGACCTCGCTCGGCGGGGCGAACACGAACTCCGCGTCGCGGTCGATGAAGCGGGCGATGAGCCAGGGACAGGCGATGCGGTCGATCTTCGGCCGTTCGCGGGTGATCCATTTCATGGTGCCTCCAAGTCGATGGCCTGCCCGTAAGCTGCCGCCGCGTTGACCGCCGCGCTATGGCCCGCTACGTTCGAGGCCCCCATGTGTCCGGAGCGATTCGCGATGTTCTCTTCCCGGTCGGCCGGCCGTTTCCCAGTGCTCGCGCTTCTCGTCCTCGCCACCGCTCGCGGCGCGGCGCAGGGGCCGGCGACTCCGGCGCTTCCCGCCCCCGGCACGCTGGTGCCGCTGCGCGTCGTGGATCCGGCATGGATCGACACGACCACCAGCGCGTGCGTCGATTTCTTCCAATACGCCAACGGCGCCTGGCTGGCCCACGATACCATTCCGGCGGCCTACGCCTCGTCGGGCGTCGGGCGCGACATGGCCGACCGCAACGAGCTGGTGGTGCGTTCCGTCCTCGATGACGCGGTGGCGCGGCGCGCGTCGCTGCCGGCGGCGAACACCCTGCGCAAGCTGGGCACGTTCTACGCGACGTGCATGGATTCCACCGCAATCGAGGCGGCAGGCGCAACGCCCATCGCCCCGCTTCTGGCGGGGATCGACTCGGTCATGTCGGCGGCGGGCGTCGTCGCCCGGATCGCTGCCCTGCAGACCCACGGCATCGACGTCGCCTTCCGCTACTCCCCGGACGCAGATCCGCACGACGCCGCCCACTATATCACGTGGCTGTCCCAGGGCGGCCTCGGCTTGCCGGACCGCGATTACTACACGAACACCGGCCCCGCGGCGGACTCGCTGCGGCAGGCGTACGTCGAGCACGTGGCCCGGCTGCTCACCCTCGCGGGGGAACCTGAGGCGGCGGCGAGGGTGGAGGCCGACCAGGTCCTGGCGCTGGAGACCGAGCTCGCGAAAGCCTCGCTCACCCGCGTGCAGCGTCGCGACCCGGCGGCCACCGACCACCCGATGCCCATCGCGCGGCTCCGGACCCTGGCCCCGACGGTGGACTGGGCGCGGTACTTCCGCGCCATCGGGCTGACGGTCCCGGTCACTCGGGTCAACGCGGCCGAGCCGGACTTCCTCGCCCGGGTCAGCGGGCTGCTGCTGACGACCTCACCGATCGTCTGGCGCGCCTACCTGCGCGCCCGCGTGCTCGCCGCGACGGCGCCGTGGCTCAGCACGCCGTTCGTGCAGGAGGACTTTGCGTTCCGGTCCCGCTTCACGGGCGCCCGGCAGCTGTTGCCGCGGTGGAAGCGCTGCCTGCGCCAGACGGACGGCGACCTGGGCGAAGCGCTGGGGGAAGCCTACGTCGCGAAGACGTTCCCGCCGGAGGCGCGGGTGCGGGCGCGGGCGGTGATCGACGACGTCCGCGCGGCGTTCCGCGAGCGGCTGCAGCACCTCAGCTGGATGTCGGACTCGACGCGGGCGCAGGCGCTCGACAAGCTCGCGCGCATGGGCGAGAAGATCGGCTACCCCGACCACTGGCGGGATTACGCGCGGCTCGAGACCGCCCAGGGTCCGTTCGTCCTCAACGAGCTACGCGCCAACGTGTTCGAGTGGCGGCGAACGGTGAATCGGCCGGGCACGCCGGTCGATACGACGGAATGGGGGATCA
>Ga0209806_1002794_pt1 | contig 10718 bp, 10 predicted proteins | sample GraSoiAngelo_152_FD_186166 | JGI IMG/M metagenome (GOLD analysis project Ga0209806, IMG submission 186166) | Grasslands soil microbial communities from the Angelo Coastal Reserve, California, USA - 14_1009_12_30cm (SPAdes) (version 2) | ecosystem: Environmental > Terrestrial > Soil > Grasslands ... | reverse complement strand
CCGTCGCAAGGCCGCCGGCAGCGGGTTCGGGGAGGGATTTCTCTCCGCGGCCGACGACGTAGGCCCCGGCCAGGATGAGGGCGCCTCCCGCCAGCGTGAATCCGTCCAGCGAATCGTGTAGGAAGAGGAACGAGAGGATCGCCGCGACGACGACCTCGAGGAGGATCAGGAGCGCCGAGATCGTGGGCGAGATCGTCCGCATGCTCGCCACGTAGAGCATGAGCGGCCCGAACGTCGGCACGAGCCCGAGGTACGCGATCCCCAGCCATCCGGTCTCGCTCCGCGGGATCGGAGGCCGGAAGGCGAGCAGCGGGACCGCCGCGACCACGGCGCTCGTCGCGAGGATGCCGGCGGTCAGGGCGATGTAGTCCCCGCCCCGGTCGACGCGCCACTTGACGCCGGCGACGTAGAAGGCCCAGATGAAGCCCGCGAGGAACACCAGGAGGTCGCCGGCGAACTGGCCTCCGCCTAAACTCGCGGGATCCAATTTCGTCGCGAGGACGACGACGCCGAAGAGGCCGATCAGGATCCCCGCGACCTTCTCCCGTGATACCGTCTCTCCGAAGAAGAGGACCATGAGGATCGCGATGAACACGATGTTCACGTTGACGAGGAGGGCCGTCTTCGACGCGGTCGTGAGGAGGATGCCTTCGTTCTGGAGGTCGAAGCCGATTGCATTCACGGCCCCGAGGATCCAGACGATCGGCTCCCGGAAGATGCGGCGGTCGAGCCGACCCATCGCGGCGAGGACCAGCAGCCCGAGGGAGGCGCCCAGGGCCATCCGGGCGAAGGTCAGGAACAGCGGATCGACGGTGTCGACGGTGAGCTTGCTCCCGGGGAACGAGGTGCCCCAGAGGACGCTCGCGAGGAGGATCAGGCCGACATCCCGTCGACGCGAGGCCATCGGACGGCCCGAGGAAGCGATGGGCCATATGCGTTTCGCCGCCGAACGTCCGCGTCGCCCGGGCGGCCTTTATGACCCGGCCGGCCGCTTACCGAGGGCCGATGGCAGGGGAGCAGCTTCTCCTCGACTTCGCGGTCATCCTGATCGCGGCCGAGATCGGCGGATCCGCCTTCCGTCGGATTCGACTGCCGCGGGCCGTCGGGATGCTCGTGGCGGGCATCGTGCTCGGGCCCTTCACCCCCGGGTATTCCGTCCATCAGCCCGCGGTCGCAGACCTGGCCGTCCTCGGCGCGGTCTTCCTGATGTTCACGACCGGGCTGTCCTTCGACATCCGCGGCTTTCGGAAACTCGGCGCATGGCCGTTCCTGCTCGCGATTTCCGGGGTGGCCGCGTCGTTCCTCGGAGGACTGGTGCTCGGCCTCGCGTTCGGCTGGGCGTTCCTGCCCGCGACCTTCCTCGGGCTCATCCTCACCTCCACGAGCACGACGTTGAGCCTGAAGCTCCTCGCGGACTCCGGCTACGGAGCGGTCCGCGGGGCCGACCTCATCACGGCCTCGATCCTGATCGACGACATCGTCGCCCTGTCGCTGATGACGTTCGTGGTGGGCCTCGCGTCGCCGTCCCCGCTCCCTCCGCTGTACGTCCTCGCCGGGCTCCTCGGCGTCCTCGGCCTCGCGGCCTTCCTCGTCTTCGTCGGGAGCCATGCCCTCCCTCCGGTCTTGCGGGCGACCGACTCGGTCTCGCCGAGCAGCGTGATCATGGTCGCGCTGTCCTTCGGCCTCCTCATCAGCTTCGCCTTCGCCGTCCTCGGCCTGCCGCCCCTCGTCGGGGCGTTCTTCGCGGGGAGCATCGTCGCGAGCACGGAGTACGGCCCGCGGGTCTCCCGCCATATCACGCCGGTCGCCGCCGTCTTCATGGGGGTCTTCTTCGCGAGCATCGGATTCCTGATCAACCCCTGGACCATTCCGGGCGTCCTCCTCCTGTCCTTCGCCGCGACGGGCGTCGCGGCCGCCGCGAAATTCGTCCCCGGCCTCCTGATCCTCCCACGGGCGGCCGGCGTTCGGGCGGAGGCGGTTTGGCCCCTCGCGGCGTTCCTGATCCCTCGGGCCGAGATCTCCCTCATCATCGCGCAATATGGGGTGACGATCGGGGTGACCGGCGATCTCCTCCCGATCGCCATGGCCGTGATGATCGGCACCGCGGTACTCCCCACCCCGATCGGCGAGTGGGCGAAGCGGCGGGCCGCGGCGCAGGAGCCGGCCCAGACCGACCCCACATGAACGCCGAAATAGCTTAAGCCCCCTTGACTATTCCACGGCGCTGGGTCGAGGAGGAGCCGGATCGCGGATTGGTCCTCTCTCAGGACCGATCTTCGGCCCGCGATGAGACAAGGACGGGTCGTGGAAAGATGTCGGAACCAGTTCAGGCGGAGGCGCCGCCCGCCGCGCCGCGAAGTCGGAGAAAGGTGCTTGCGATCGGGATCGCCTTCCTCGTCATCCTGGTCGGGGTCGCGGCTGCGGCGGTCTACTACCTCACCTTGCCGACGCCCTTCGGCGGGACCATCAAAGTCGGCTTCAGCATTTCTCTGACCGGCCAATTCAACGTCGAGGGAAAGAATTCGCTCAACGGGATCAAGACGGTCCTCAATTGGATCAACGGCCATGGCGGCGTCACCGTCCAGGGGAAGGTGTACAACTTCAGCCTCGATTACTACGACGACCAAAGCACACCAGGAAACATCGGGACGTTGTACCCACGCATCATCCAAAACGACAACGCGACCTTCCTGCTCGCACCCTACAGCAGCGGCCTCACGACGGCGGCCGCGCCCCTCGCGGACTCGTACGATAAGGTCATGATGTCGCATGGGGGGTCCTCCGACGTCATCTGGACCGGATCGACGCGGCGAAACTTGGTCGAGGTCCTGAGCCGGGCGTCCATCTACCTGAAAGGCGCCGTGGACTGGCTCCACGCGAACCACCCCAGCGACAAGATCGCGGCACTCTACGCGGCCGATTCGTTCTCCACCTTCGCCACGCAGGCGGCCCTCGGCTATGCGCAATCGTTGAACATGGCCGTCGTCTATAACCAGTCCTACCCGACGACGGCGACGGACCTCTCAACCCAGCTCACGGCCGCGAAGAATGCGGGCGCGGACGACCTCATCGGAGGAGGCCATTACACCGACGGGCTGTTGATCATGAACCAACTCAAGACGACCTGGAATGCGCCTCCCCCGAAATTCGTCTCGCTGCTGGTCGCCGTCACGGAGCCCGCGTTCCAGAGCCAACTCGCGGGCAGCGCGAACAACGTGACGGGTCCATCCCAGTGGGAGACGGCGGTGACGTACAGCCCGACCTTCGCCCAATCGGCCGGGTTGAGCTGGTACGGGCCGACGCCGGCCGAGTTCACCCAATTGTACGGGAGCCTGAACAACGGGGATGTGCCGGCCTACCACGCGGCGGAAGCGGGCGCCTCCCTGCTGGTCCTGGCGAACGCGATCCAACGGGCGAACAGCTTCAACACGACGGCCGTCCGGGCGCAGCTCGGCAGCATGCACATCATGGACTTCTTCGGGGAATTCCAGATCGACTCTCGCGGCCTGCAGGTCGCGCACTCGATGGTCCTGGTGCAGTGGCAGGCGGGAGCGAAGAAAGTCGTGTTGCCCGCGGACATCGCCGACGGGTCGTGCCAATACCCCTACAGCGGCGCGTAGGTCAGGGGCCGGGGAGCCCATGGCCGACTTCGTGGCGCTCTTCCTCACAGACCTAGTGCTCGGCCTCTTGCTCGGCTGCGTCCTCGCCGTCATCGCGCATGGGTTGAACATCATCTGGGGCGTCGCGAAGGTCGTCAACGTCGCCCATGGGGAATTCATCATGCTCGGGGCGTACGGGGCGTATTTCCTCTACCTGTACGGCGGATTCAATCCCCTCCTCAGCGTCCCGATCGACGCGGCGATCGGCCTCGTCGTGGGCATGGGTTTCTACTTCGGCTTCCTGTACCGCGAGCTGCGCGGCAAGGAGTCCATGGGCCTCCAGAGCGAGCTGGTCACCCTCGTCTCGACGTTCGGGCTCTCCCTCGTCATCGTCAACATCGCCCAATCGATCTGGGAGCATCCCGTCGGAATCTTGTGGAGCCCCGGGGCGGCGCAGGTCGGGCCCGTCCCCGTCCCCTTCGGGGGCCTCTATGTCGCGGTCGTCTCCGTCGCCCTGATCGCCCTCACGGACCTGTTTCTCACCCGGACCTATCTGGGCAATGCGATCCGAGCGTACACCCAGGACATCCCGGCGACGCAACTCATGGGGATCAATCCGACCGTCGTGGCCGCCGTCGGGATCGGGATGGGATTCTCCGTGACGATGGCCGGCGGGGCCCTGCTGACCGTCTGGCTACCGACGGGGATCGATCCCACGAAGATTGGAATCCTCTATGCCCCGATCAGCTTCGTCATCGTGGTCCTCGGCGGACCCGGAAAGATGTGGGGCAGCTTGGTCGGAGGCCTGACGATCGGCCTGATCATCAACGTGGGCCAGCTGTTCCTCGGAGGGAGCATCGCCCTGGCCACCGCGGTCGCCGTCCTGACGCTCATCCCGATCCTCCTGTTCCGGCCCGAGGGAATCCTTCGATGAGGCGGCTTTCCCTCCGGACCCTGGGGCCCACGCTGTTGGGGATCCTGGCCTTCCTGGGAGTCCTCGCGGCGATCGCGGGCCGGATGCCGCTGGTCCTCTTGACCTTGGTCATCAACCTCTTGATTTTCGCGGCCCTCGCGTATTCGATTAACTTCATCACGGGCCTGACGGGATACGTGAGCTTCGGGCATGTCCTGTTCATGGCCGTCGGAGGCTACGGCCTCGCCTACGGCGTCGGGACGCTGCATTGGCACCCCGTTGCCGGGGTGGCCCTCGGGGCCCTGGTGAGCCTCGCCCTCGCCTTGGGAATCGGCGCCGTCACGTTGCGCTTCCGCGGCGTCTACTTCGCGATCGCGAGCCAGGTCACGGCGCTCGCCGGATTCTACATCGTCCTCGAAATCCAGGAACTCGGGGGCGGCCAGGGCATCGTGCTCAACGTCGGGTTCGAACCGATTGCCTGGTTCTACACGATCTGGGTGATCCTGGCGATCGAGGTCGGGATCACGTACTGGATCACCCACGGGCGACTGGGGTACGGCATCCGTTCGATCCGGGCCGACGAGGATGCGGCGAAGACCGTCGGGGTCCATGCGGCGGCCCTCAAGCTCGTGCTCTTCGCCATCAGCGGCCTCTTCGCGGGGGCCGCCGGGGGCGTCTACTACTGGCAAGGCTCGGGAATCTTCCCGAACGAAGCGTTCTCCCTCACCTTCTCGTTGATCATGCTCGCGATGATCGTAATCGGGGGCATGGGGACGCTCCTCGGACCCCTCTTCGGGGCCGTGGCGGTGTACTTGTCTTCCCAATACTTCCTGACCGTGCTGATCGGCTTCGAATTCGTCATCATCGGCGTCCTCGTCGTCGTGATCGCCCTCTTCCTCCCGGAAGGGATCGTCGGGACCCTCCGGAAGTACGTGCCGGAACTCCGGGGCCTGATCGAATGAAGCGAACCCTCGCGGTCTCGAACGTCCACAAGTCTTTCGGCGGCGTGCGCGCGGTCCGCGGCGTCTCCCTGGCGCTGGAGGAGGGGCACGTCCTCGGCCTGATCGGACCGAATGGATCCGGGAAGACGACCCTCTTGAACCTGATCGCCGGCGTCGCGAAACCATCGAAGGGAGAAATCACCCTGGACGGCCGGCGGATCGACGGCCTGGCGCCCCATCGGATCGTGGCGGCCGGGATCGCGAAGACCCACCAGATCCCGCGGCCCTTCCTCTCGATGACCGGCCGGGAGAACGTCGCCGTGGCGGCGCTCTATGGAAGCAACAAGACGCGGGACCTGCCGGAGGCGATGGAGACGGCGGGTCGGGTCCTCGGCCTCGTTGGCTTGGCGGGCAAGGAGGACGTCGCCTCGTCGAGCCTGACGGTTCAGCAGCGGAAGCGACTCGAATTCGCTCGGGTTCTCGCGACCGGCGCGCGGATCCTCCTCCTCGATGAGATCTTCGCCGGACTCTCGCCGGACGAACTCCGCGATGCGGTCGCTCTGTTCGCGCGCTTGCAGGGGGAGCTGGGATTCGGAGCCCTCGTCGTCGAGCATGTGATGCGAGCGGTCCTGACGGTGTCGCAGCACGTCGTCGTGATGGAGGAAGGCTCGAAGATCGCGGAGGGAACGCCCCAAGAGGTCGTCCAGAATCCTGCGGTAATCGAGGCCTATCTGGGACCGGAGGCCGGCCGTGCTCCGCCTTGAGGGAATCACCGCGGGCTACGAAGGCACCCGGGTCCTGCGGGACATCGGGCTCGAGGCGAAGGAGGGCATGGCGACCGTCCTCATCGGGCCGAACGGGGCCGGGAAGTCCACGACGCTGAAGGTGATCAATGGCCTCCTCCACCCGACCGGGGGACGGGTCGTGTTCCAGGGAAATGACATCACGAAGATTCCGGCCCACGAGCGGGCGGCCCGTGGGATCGCGTCGTGCCCGGAAGGTCGACGCCTCTTCCCCCTCCTGACCGCGGAAGGGAACCTGCGCCTCGGTGCCTACTCGCCGCGCGGCCGCGCCGCGGCCGAGGAGACCCTGGCCTCCGTCTACGATCTGTTCCCTCGTCTCCGCGAACGCGCGAGCGTGAAGGCGGGACGCCTCAGCGGGGGGGAGCAGCAGATGGTCGCCATCGGAAGGGCCCTGATGTCGAAGCCCACGATCCTCGTCCTGGACGAGCCGAGCTTGGGCATCGCCCCCAAACTGGTCTCCGAGATTTTCGAGAAGATTCAGCAGCTGCGGAAAGGAGGCTTGACGGTCCTCATGGTCGAGCAGAACGCGTATCAGGCCCTTCGGATTGCGGATTTCGGATACGTCATGCAGGAAGGCCGGATCGTGATGGACGGCCCGCCGGACCGGCTCTTGGACTTGGAGGACCTGCGGAAGGCCTACTTCGCGATCCCTTGAGGACATCCCCGGACCCGTAAACCGAACACCTCGGAGGCGGGGAGGCGTTCAAGGACCCGCGCGTTCGAGGATCCGCTTGGCCCAACGGTGGTGAACGGCGTCGACCAAGCGGCCCCCGAGTCGAATCGCGCCCTTGCCCGCACGGGCGGCGGCCTCGTAGCTTTCGACGATCTCCTTCGCGTTGCGGAGCTCGTCCGCGGTCGGCGAGAACACTTCGTTCGAGAGCCGCACCTGATCCGGGTGGACGACCTGCTTCCCGGCATAGCCAAGGCGCTTCGCCTCGAGGGCCTCGGCCCGGAAGCCCGCCTCGTCCGCCAGGTCGAAGAACACCTTGTCGATCGCGTCGAGCCCGTACGCCGCGGCCGCGACCACGACGAGCGTCTTCACGGTGACGTTGCGCCCGTACGCCTCGATGTCGCCTCCGACGGAGGCGGCCAGGTCGCCCGCGCCGTAGGACACGGCGACGACGCCCTCGCTCCGGACGACCTCCTCGATCCGCAGGAGGCCCCGCGCCGTCTCGATGAGGGGGATGAGGCCTTTGCCCGTTTCCTTCGCCGCCGACGAGAGGTCCGACTCGGCCTTCGGCACGACGAGAGAATCGATGCGGGGCTCCGACCGGAGGGCGGTGAGATCCCGATCCCCGTCGTCCGTGCCGAGCGCGTTGATCCGGACGGCGATCTCCCGGCGCCCCCAGTCGGTCTCCCCAATCGCGGACGGGAGGCCCTTGCGGGCAGACGCCTTTTCCTCGTCGGGTACACCATCCTCCAAATCGAACACGATCGAGTCCGCGTCGAGCGTCGCGGCCTTCGCGATCATCCGCGGGTTGTTCGCCGGGACGTACAGCTGGCTCCTTCGTCGCATGGATCGAGACCCCTGTGCCGTCAGTACGACCTCGGGAGGCCGAGCACGTGATGGGCGACGTGGGCCAGGACCAAGTTGTTCGACACCGGCGCGACCTGGTACAGGCGCGTCTCCCGCATCTTCCTCTCGATGTGCATGTCCCTCGCCATCCCGTAACCTCCGTGGATGTCCATCGCGACGTTCGCCGCTCGCCACGAGCACTCGGAGGCGAGGTACTTCGCGATGTTCGCGGAGTCGCCGACCTCCTTCGGGTCGGCATCGGACTCGTAAAGGCGGGCGGCGTGCCATCGGACCCCGTCCGCCGCCACGAGCCGCGCGTAGGCGTCCGCGAGGGGGAACTGGATCCCCTGGTTGCTCCCGATCGGACGGCCGAAGACGACCCGTTGCTTCGCGTACGCCGCGGACCGGTCGATGAACCAGCGCGCGTCCCCGAGGCATTCCGAGGCGATCAGGATCCGCTCCGGATTGAGGACATGGACGAGGACCCCGAAGCCCTTCCCTTCCTCCCCGATCCGGTTCTCCGCGGGAACCTCCAGATCGTCCAGGGAGAGCTCGTAGGTCTGGCTGTTGAACATCGTCCGGATCGGAGTGTGACCGATCCCTTTCGCCTCCCGGAGATCGACGAGGAACAGGCTCAGGCCTTCCGTCCGCTTCGCGCCCTCCTCAAGAGGCGAAGTCCGCGCGACGAGCACCATGAGGTCGCTCTGCTCGACGCGGGAGATGAAGACCTTGCGGCCCCGGATCCGATACCGGTCGCCGTCGCGTTCCGCGAACGTCGTGATGCGTGTGAGATCGCTCCCCGCGTCCGGCTCCGTGAGGGCGAAGCTCTGCATCCGCAGATCGCCGCGCGCGAGGTCGGGCAGGTACTTCTGCCGGATTGGATCGGACGCGAACCGGGAGACGAGGAAGGATAAGTAGTACTGCCCATGGAACGGCTGCGCGTTTCCTCCCGCGGCGTGGATTTCCTCGAGGACGAGCGCCGCGTCCGTCAGGGTGCCTCCGGCGCCGCCGTACTCCTCCGGCAGAAGGAGGGACCCGAACCCCTGGGCCTCGAACTCCGACACGAACTCCTCCGGGTACGCCTGGCGGTCCTCGAGGCCCAACCAATAGTCGGGTCCGAAGCGGTCCATCAGTTGGCGGACCGTGGTCACGAGCAGCCGTTGGGCCTCATTCGGCGCGAAGTCCACTCCAGGTCTCCCCCTTTTTCCGGACCATGAAGATCCGGTCGAACTCGACGACAATCTCCCGTCGCTCGTTAAGGCCCCGCGTCCGGATCCGGACGAGCCCGAAGCCCGGGCGACTCCGGGACTCCCGGACCTCCGTGACCTTGGCGTCCGCGTAGATCGTGTCCCCGTGGAAGACGGGGCGGGAAAACCGGACGTTCTCGAGCCCGACCTGGAAGCCGTTCCGACTCGTCCCGTCGACGAGCAGGCCCGCCGCGATCGCGATCGTCAGGAAGCCGTTCACGACCCGCCGCCCGAGGAACGGTTCCCCGGGAAACGTCCGGCGGGTGTAGTCCTCATTGAAATGGATCTGGTTCGTGTTCCCCGTCAGGAGGGTGAACCACACGTTGTCCGTCTCCGTCACGGTCCGCCCGACCTTTCCGTGGACCTCGGTCCCGACCTGGAAGTCTTCGAAAAATGGTCCGTCGTCCTCCAACGAAATTCCCCGGTTCGAAAGAGGCCGTCGAGACATTAAGAAGCTTGCGGGAAGGCGCAAGGCCCTCGCGAACCCGGAAAGGAGGGGCAAGGCTAGAACCGGCCTCGCCGGGCGGTGCGAGCGATGCGATCGGAGGCCCACGTCCCCAGAGAGGTCGCACATGCCTTCCATTCTCGCCGGAGGAAGGCAACTCAGTACTGCGATAACTTCATCTCCTGAGCCGCCATATCCTCTCGAGGTGTGACATGAAGGTCGGCTGCGGCTTCGTCGAGAAGGAGATCCGAGGGAACCGCTACCTCTATTTCTGGTCCTTCCAGGGCCATGGAGCCCGAGTGAAGAAGGTCGAGCGGTACATGGGTCCGGCCTCGGATCCCGATGCCCGCCGGCGGACGCTGGCCGAGATCGAGGAGTACGCGGGCCGCGCGAATGCCGAGTTGGCGGAGCGCGTCGCGGCGTGGCGCCGGGAGCTTCGGAGGCCCTGAGCGCCCTCGGCCTCCGTTGAGATTAACGCAGTAATGCGATAACTTCGTTCAACGAAGCGCTTCGTCGGCGGGCAGGGCAAAGGCCGGAGGAGTGCGGCCGCGGACGTCTCCGGGTCTTCTGAGATGGAGTCTGGCGGATCCCGCGACAACCCCTTTCGAATCTCATCGAGTGCCTTTCTCAGAAACGTTAAAGGTGACCCTCCTCCTACGCCGGGCGTTCCAATGGTCGAACGGCCCCGCGGGACCAACGACTGGGGTCCCGAGGACATGGCGAAGCGTCGCTTCGTCGAGTCGCGGTTCATCCAGCTTGCCGAATCCTTCGGGTTCCGGGAGGTCTCCACGCCGACGTTCGAGAGCCTCGAGCTCTTCACCGCCAAATCGGGGCCGGGGATCGTCAAGGAGCTGTACGCGTTCAAGGACCAAGGCGGACGCGACCTCGCCCTGCGGCCCGAATTCACGGCCTCCATCCTGCGGTTCTACGTCTCCAGCCTCCGGAGCCGGCCGAAGCCCCTCAAGCTGTACACGACCGGGAACGCGTTCCGGTACGAGGAGCCGCAGAAGGGCCGGTACCGCGAGTTCTCGCAGTTGAACGCGGAGATCATCGGCGGCGCCGCGCTGCCCTCGGACGCGGAGGCGCTGGCGCTCGCGATCGGGACGATGCGGGCGATCGGGCTCAAGCAGGTCAAGGCGCGGATCGGGAACATCGGCATCCTGCGTTCGTACCTGCCCTTTCCGCCGGCGGACCAGGGCGTCGTCCTCCATTCCTTGGACAAGAGGAACTTCCCGATGCTCGAGGCGGAGCTGG
>Ga0209806_1002792_pt1 | contig 10723 bp, 4 predicted proteins | sample GraSoiAngelo_152_FD_186166 | JGI IMG/M metagenome (GOLD analysis project Ga0209806, IMG submission 186166) | Grasslands soil microbial communities from the Angelo Coastal Reserve, California, USA - 14_1009_12_30cm (SPAdes) (version 2) | ecosystem: Environmental > Terrestrial > Soil > Grasslands ... | reverse complement strand
TTAAGCCCAAACTGGATCTGGCGCGACGTGGTGTTGTTGATCAGCAACTGACTGTTGGAAACCCCAAAACTTGGGTTGTTAATCTGCTGCACGGGCGGCGCGAAGTTCACACGGTTGAGCAGGTTGAAGCACTCACTGCGGAACTGCAGACTGGATTCCTTCCGGAATCGGAAACGTTTGGACAATGAGGCGTCAACGGTGACCAGTCCGGGCTGGCGGAATCGCCCGCGTGCCAGTCGCAGGCGAGGATCGATGATGCCCAAGCCTGGGCCGACCGGACTGGTGCAAATGCCGTTCATGGTTGTGCACTGATACTGCCGTGGCGCGCCATTTGAATCAACGCCTACGCCGCCTCCCGCATAGTACAAGGCGGAAAGGTCTCCGGTGGCGACTGCGCGATCCGTAGCGTCGCCATCAAAGTTGGAGTCGACTCCGGCAAAAATCGGGAGGGGCGAGCCTGATTGTGCTTCCAGGATCGTGGCCAGCTGCCAGCCGCCCAGTAATTTACTCTGCGGCTTGAATGGCAGTTCGTAAATCGCATTGGCGGTGAAGCGATGCCTCGCGTCAAACAGGGAGTCGCCGTAGTTATCAGCGTTGCGCCCGGGCGAAATGTACTGGTTCACGAAGGTTGCCGCGGCCTCATCTATGCTGATGGCGGAATTTCCAGTGGCGCACGCTACAGCGTTGCGAAATCCGGATGGCACAGCGACGGAAAACGCGCCGGGGCAGGACGATCCCGGAACGAACAGAGGCGCCAAGCCATTGTTGAGCGTGGCCGGCGGCAGGCTGATATCAGGCACCCCCAGAGTCGAGATGGTGATCTGCGCGTTGCTGGCGGTGTCCAGAGAATGCGACCAGGTGTAGGACGCCTGCAGCGTCAGCCCTCGGGAATAGCGCTTGACGAGGTCGAGCTGGAGCGCGTGGTAGCGGGAGATCGCGTCCGTGACCAAATGGTTGAATGCGGCAAACGGCGGGGCAATGATGTGGTTGGCAATGTCGGCCGGATCTCTGGGAATGGAAGTAGGACTGGCGCCGTTGCTAGGACGGAAGGCGTCGGCAAAACCGTCGCCGAAGTTGGGGCGCACGAGCTGGGCCAATCGATAGCCGTTGGCACCCACATAGCTGGCGTTCACGAGCATGTCCTTGGTCAGCTGGCGAGAGAGGGTCAGGTGCCAGCGTTCCGTGTACGGTGTACGAATCCCGGGATCGACACTATTGACCTCGTAGACCGATGTCGTGTCCAGCGCGGCAGGAGCCTGCCTCCCGTCATAAGGAAAGAGATTGAGCACGCTGGGTGTGACAAAGGGAGCGTTGGTGCGGAATTGGTCGAGTACAAATCCGTAGATCCGGTCAAAATACACGCCATAGCCGCCCCGTAGCACGGTCGTGTTATTCCCAAATATGTCCCAGGCAAAGCCCACGCGCGGGGCCAGATTGGCCTTATCTGCACAATAGGGATCGATATGGAATTGTGCCGTCGGCACTAAGGCGACATTCCTCATTCCCGCGCCCAGGGGCAAAGACTGACACGCCAGGGGCTTGCCATCTTGCATGACAAAGGCATTGCTCAAGCCGCCGTGAATTTCGTGCACCGGCAGGTTCAATTCATAACGCAATCCTAAATCCAGGGTGAAGCGGCGAAACATTCGGACAGAATCCTGGGCAAAAATAGCCAACTCGGAATTTCGCAATCCGCGCATTCCACTGTTGCTGAAGGTATAGAAATTTTGCAGCTGGCTGCCGATCAGCCCGCTCTGCAAGCTGGTGAGATCGCTGCTGACAACCGCCAGGCTGGGACGAATAAAGGCTTCGGAATTGTCGTTGGACTGAATGCGACGGAATTCGGCGCCCATTGCGAGTTGATGTCTTCCTCTAATCCAGCCGACAGAGTCCTGCACGTGAAAAACGTTATCGCTTCGGACCAGTGGGAAAAAGAAATTGCCGCCTGCCGGACTGAAGACACCCGTGGAAGTGAGAACGAAGGGCAATCCATTGGCAGAATCATCCTGGCTGCTAAAGGGCTGGCCGGCGAATGGTCCGGCGAAGCGCGCCATTCCAGCCTGGAGCGCCGCCGCAGGTGGAGCTTCCGTTTGAGTATTGTCGTTAATCCGATTCGCACTAAAGCGGAACGTATTATAGAAGTTCGGTCGAAGCGCCCAGTCGTCGGCCACAACTCCATTCCAGTTCCGCTGTGTTCCAATTTCTCCTGTGCCAGGGATTCCGTCTCCCAAAAGGACCAGATCGCCGTTGACGCCCGCCAGACTGAAAAAGATCTTATGGGAGCCAAGGGAACGATCGAGGCGAAGGAAGCCGTCGTCCTGACTGCGCGGGTTGTTGAGATGCGAGCGATAAATTCCAGCGATTGAGCCCGGTAGAGGCGCCTCGCTGGCAGCAGGATAGAAGCCCTGCAGAAGGGACTTCCAAGCTGGATTGGTGACCGCGGCCAGGAAGTCGGCTGACGGTACCAGCGCGTTCAAAGCAACCTGTTGTCTTTGACGAAACCCTTCGTACGACACCAGGTAAAAAGTATTTCGAAATTTCCCGCCCAATTGACCACCAAATTGATTCTGCTGGAACGGGTCCTTATGCCCGGGCGTGTTAAAGAATGTTGGGGCATCGAGCACGCTATTGCGGAAGAATTCCCAGGTTGATCCATGAGTCTTTTCTCCGCCGCTTTTGGTTACGATATTGACAATCGCGCCGGCGTTGCGCCCGTACTCCGCTCCAGCGTCGCTGGTGATGACGCTGAATTCCTCGATCGCGTCCAGTGGAACGCCACTGGTGTTGATGTTCAGACCGGACAATAACGGGACACCCGGGTCCGTGCTGTCGCCGCCATTCAGCAGAAAAATGTTGGACGTCGTGCGGGCACCCCCCACCGAATGGCCGGTTCCAATGATCCCTACACTGTCGCGCGTAACACCAGGTTGGGTGAAGATCAAGTCCGCGAAGTTGCGGCCGTTCAGCGGTAGTTCCACCATCCTCAACGGATCGAGCAGGCCACGGAGAAATGTTTGCTGCGGAACAATACTGACGTTGGGACCCGTGACTTCCATAACCTCTCGCTCCTCGCCCACGCCCAAGGTGATGTTCAGCACTCGTACCTCATTGAGGTCGAGAGTGATGTCGTCGGCCAACTTCGGCGAAAAACCATCTCGTTCCACTTTAAGGCGGTACGTCGCCGGGGGGAGATTGATAAACGTGTACTCGCCGTGATCATTGCTAGTACCTTCCGCGGTAAATTTGTTGTTGGCATCGGTCAATGTGAGCCGAGCCCCGCTGACGAAGGCCTTGGATTCGTCGGTCACAGTACAGCGCAACCGGCTTCCGACATCCGCGGACCACGCCGGAGGTGCAAACTGCAGGGCGATCAGAACAGCCAACAAGCTGGCGAAGAGCGCGCAATAACCTCTGTTTTGTTTCATGTTCTTTCCTTTACCAGTACGACCGGAGTCAAGACTCAACGGCTGCTCTCGTGGAACCGGTTACTTACAGTCAAGGATGAAAGTCCAACTGGATCTCGATTTGCTGCTCGACAGGCTGACCGTCGAGCATAGCCGGCTTGTATCGTCGGTGCCGAACCGCATCCAGCGCCGAGTCTCGAAAGATGGGCAGACCACCTGCAAATTCCGCTTTGGCCACCGTTCCATCCTTTGCAATCGTGGCCTTGACTAGCACCACGCTCCGTATGCGCCTCTGTCTTGCGAACTCCGGATATACGGCGGGAACGCTGCGAACTAACTGAGGCGGCTGCAGTTCGTGGATTTGTCGAGGCAAGTCAGGAGCTGCCCCAAAAATTGCTGAGAGGCCGCCCTTGGGGGAAATGGAAGCCAGGCTGGGAGGCGGAACCGTGGACGCGACTGCGGGTTGACCTGTGGACGCGATGGTTGGGAGCGCCTCGGATGCTTGAGGGGACTCCACCTGAGCCTCAGTCTTGGCATGCTTCGCACCTTGCACAATCTGAATCCGCGGCGAAGCTTCGGATACTCGAGGGGACTCCACCTGAGCCTCGGTCTTGGCATGCTGCCCACCTTGCACAATCTGAATCCGCGCCGAAGTTTCGGATGCTTGAGGGGAGTTCACCTGAGGCTCAGTCTCGGCATGCTTCGCGCTTTGCCCAATCTGAATCCGCGGGGAAGCTGAGGGTCGAATCGGCGTCTCTAGAGAAGTTGCTGGTGGGATCGGGGTCTTTGCCAGCCGCTCCTCAATTACCTGGTCCGAGGTCGGAGGTGAAGCGGCCGACTGAATGGGTACGCGCTGCAGGGATACAGCTGCCGGCTGCTTGGATGCGGCCCGCGCATGGTGTCTGGCGGCACGCCACTTCAGCTTACCTGGTCTTAGATAGGCTGTGACGCCAACCGTTAGCAGGACTGCGATGCTGCCAATCAGGAATAGCGTCCCTGCCCTCGCCCCTAGGTACAAGCTAATTGGGCGCACCCTCGTTGTTTTAGGCGTTGTTTTAGGCGCTTGAGGGGCCAGGTATAGACCCGTGCGGCGCAATATTTGCACCGTCGGAGACAGGATTAGCCTTGTTTCTGCGGTTGAAGGTTTGACAATTGTGTTTTGGGGTATGGGAGGTCTGCTGAGAAAGCCATCGCCTTGGACCAGTCCGGCAACGTGATCCGCCGCGGTCTTCAACGCAGACACTTCGATGTCGGTAAAGGCCCCGCGGACAGGCGAAAAAGTTGCGAGAACCCCAATCACGGTCTCCTGATGCTTGATGGGGACCGCGATGATGGAGCGGACGCCGAGGGCACGAATCACCCCCGTATCGACGCGATCATCGGTTTCCGAATCCTCGCAGTGCAATGCTTCTCCGCTCTGAATGCAGAGTCCGGTAAAGCTGCCTTCTTTTTGTAGAGGCATTTCCAGTGGAGGGGCCATTGAGCCACTGCGCGCCTGGCAGACAAAATCGCCGGTTTCAGGCTGCAAAAGCGCGATGGCCGCTCCGAAGGCGAGGGTTGACGTCTGCACGCGCCGCGCAATTCGCGCCAGCTCATCAGCCAGGGCTAGCTGTGGCTTATTGGTAGAAACGCGCTGCAGAGCACTCTTCGCCATGCATCCTTCGGCTTGAATTCAATTCAAAATGCATTGCAGCAAAAAAGTAGTCGGAGACCACTTTTTTGCTTCCAATTCCATGCAGGTCCCGGCTCGCCATGATCGATGCGCCTAGGACCGAAACCCTTGCCATGCGGTATGGACGCGATGCGATCCTCGGACACTCTTCTCTCCTGGAGAGTTCCCGAGTAGATACAAAGAAACGGTATGTTCGACCTGAAGTGAGCGGTTGTCCATGCGGGGAAAACCGTATTTTTCGTGGGGCGTTTATGTACCAGTGCGGATTTCTGAACGCACTTAATGATTTATTGCCCCAGTCGTCTCACCGTACCGATGCCTGACACAATTCTAATAACTGATACTTCCAACGACTTACTCGCCGACCGGGACAGGCGGGACGCGCCCGACGCGATTTCAAAACCAAGAAGGCGGTTCCGGCTGACGAAAAACGCGACAAAATCAGGGCCCTTGACAAGCTGACCGGATTCAGCCAGCCCCCGGACCAGCCACCTGGCAGTACTCTCGCCGGTGACCTTGACGATGAGAACTCCACACCCGTCAGAACTTACTGGAAACCGATTTTACAAATCCTTGTAGAGATTGGTGGTCGGGGTCGCCGTGAAAGGGTCATTCAGCTAGTTGGCCAAAAAATGAATGGCATTCTGACTGAAGCCGACCGCAAGAAACTGCCGAACTCGAATTTCATCCGGTAGGAAAACAGGGTCGCGCGGCAGTTGAGCAATATGCGGAAAGAAGGGCTGATAAGCGCGAGTTCTCCGCGAGGAGTTTGGGAGATCACTGACGCCGGGCGCAAGTGGCTCGACGACAACCGCTAAAAGCTCGGTTTCGTGGTGACCAGAGGTGGGGCGAGTGCCCCACCTTTTTGTGCCTCATACATAATGGTATTCATCGAGATGTCCTTCGTTGATCAGAGCCCTGCATGCCCCCCGCCGGAACCATGATCGAGTACGAGTTTTGCATGATTTGACCCCGTTTGATCCAGTCTCCTTACGAGACTCCGCGATGCCGCAGCTTCCGCCACCAGCTCTAGGACGTGCGGAGCTGCCGTTCTTTGAGGATTCGTGACGTCCGCTTTCTCTGCCCCCTCCCGAGCCCCGCCCGCACGCGCTCCGCGCTCTAATCGCGCCGCTATTAAATCGTGACACGATATACCGACCGAGCGGTTGGGGTACTTTTTCCCGTGCTCTCCGCTACCCCCCACGCGATTTGACGCGCCCTCGCACTCGCACTCCGCACGCCCTACGCCCGCTCGCCGCACGCGCCCGAACGCTAATAGATCGTAGCGCGATATACCTATCTCTGCTTGACTCTGCGCTTTAGCAGTCTCCAGGTTAAGTACGTCCCGCCCACAAACCCTGCCGCCATCGTTGTCCGATATCCATAGTGCAAAAAACTTTCCGAGCGCCTGTCGGCCTCTTCCCTGCCGGGGTCGTCGGCTACTTGCGAAAATACCGGCCCGCTACGGATTTCGGTTATTCTGGCAGTCAGGACTAAAAACAGCAGCGTTGCCAGGACGGAGATGATCGCACCGCCCAACAGGCTGGTTAAGACCCCGATGGCCTTTTTCATTTGTAGCTCCCCTTGCGATTGTAAATATTTTAGAATTTCCCAGTTGCCTTGCGATCTGCCGCTGTCTTCAATCTAGCCTTTATGCCTTCTATTGCTGCCGAAGTGCCAGACTGTGCTTGTATGATCGCTATATGCTTAGACACATCCGTTGCAGACGGGGAAATGAAAAGTTGCTCACGCTTTCGACCGTTCTCCTGTGCATTTCTTCAGTGTGGGCACAAGCATCCCAGCCTGCGCGCATGCCAGCAAGCGAGCCGACCTCCTGCTCCGTAAAACACGTGAGTGACCCTTGTAGGAGTGAGTTTGCATTCTCGGGGCGAGTACATGCAGGGGAGATTTACCGCTGTGAGTTGAGTCACACATTGATTTTCGAACTGGTCCCTATATCAGACGGATGGCAAATAGCGATCCGAGGGGATAAAAGCGACGAGAATCTTGCCCGGTCGGTACCTGCTTTCTGGATGCCGTTACCCGATACCCAAATCGCTGCTCCGGTCATCGAGATTTCGCGTCTTCAGACCGGCAGCAAGGCTGGTGAGTACGATAAGGAACTGAAGAAGCTCCCACAAGACCGAAAATTCACCTTTTCCGCCAGTGTGGGACGGCCCACGGAAGGAACAATCGCAGGAACCCCATCAAGCTCGCAACAAATTGAGCAGGGATCCGGTCTTTTCAGGATTACAGGGCTAGAGCTGAACAATGTCCAACCAGATCAAAAGACCAGTATCAGCCAGATATCCTTTGAAGTTTCCATGCAAGTCGATGCCCGCCGTTGGGTCTACAAAGTCGGTGGCGGTGTGAGTCCTCCGAAGCTGATCTATGCACCTGATCCCGAGTATTCCGCAGAGGCGCGAAGAGCGAAATACCAAGGAACAGTGGTGTTATGGATGATTGTCGAATGTAATGGACGGCCTGGGGACATCCGGGTGGCACGTTCGATAGGGATGGGACTCGACGAGAAAGCGATCGAGGCTGTCAGCAGGTGGAGTTTTACGCCTGCTATGAAAGCCGGTCAACCGGTAAGGGTTATGATCAATATCGAGATCGCCTTCCGGCTATAACAACACCATGTTTTTATCGGGCTCCCGCGTGACCGAACGCCCCACCCAGGCGCCGGGCCGGATCTCTGCACCATTAACTGACACCCCTGGCCCCTTATCCCCTCTCCTCTCTCTAACCCCATCTAACCCCCCACACGATTTGACCCCTTTTCTCGCGTCCACCTAGAATTGAAGATTCGACGCACAGCACTCCGAACTCTCTATGCCGCTGCGCCTTTACAACACACTGTCTGGAAAAATTGAGGAATTTCGGCCGCTCGCGGACAACCAGGTGCGCATGTACGCCTGCGGTCCTACGGTTTACGACTACGGGCACATCGGCAACTTCCGAACTTTTATTGCAGTGGACGGGCTGCGGCGTTTCCTGCGCCAGAGCGGATATCAGGTTCGCCACGTCATGAACATCACCGACGTGGACGACAAGATTATCCGCAACTCCGCGCGCGATGGTGTCAGCGTCAAGCAATACACCGAGAAGTACGAGAAGGCTTTTCTGGAGGACGCGGAAACGCTGAATATCGAGCGGCCGCAACTGGTGCGTGCGACCGATCACATTCAGGATATGGCGAAGTCTATTGCCTTGCTGGAAAAGAAGGGATTTGCCTACCGCGCGGACGATGGCTCTTATTATTTCCGGATCGCGAAATTCCCCGATTATGGAAAGCTCTCCAAGAAAGATTTTGCCGGGATGGAAGACGGCGCGCGGGTGGATGTCGACGAGTACGACAAGGACAATGCCCGCGATTTCGCGCTGTGGAAAGCGGCCAAGCCGGGCGAAGCCTTCTGGGAGACGCCCATCGGTCCCGGGCGACCGGGCTGGCATATCGAATGCTCGGTGATGTCGATGGAGGAGCTTGGCGAGACTTTCGATCTTCATGCCGGCGGCGAAGACCTGATCTTCCCGCATCATGAGAACGAAATAGCCCAATCCGAAGCCATGACCGGTAAGCCGTTCGTCCACTTCTGGTTTCATGCGCGGTTTCTGCTGGTGGAAGGGGAGAAGATGTCCAAGAGCCTGGGCAACTTCTTTACCCTGCGCGACTTGGTGCTCAAAGGGCACAAGCCTTCTTCCATCCGCTTTTTGTTAGCGTCGGTGCCTTACCGTAATCAGCTCAACTTCACGTTCGACGGATTGAAGCAGGCGGCCGTGTCGGTGGAGCGCCTGCGAAACTTCCAGTCAAGACTGGAAGTAGGACAATTTCCGCAGGGGACAACCGAACCAATGGCCGAACTCGCGCGCGACACATTGCAACGCTTCCGGGCAGGGATGGAAGACGATCTCAATACCGCGCAGGCACAGGCTGCGATATTCGACATGGTGCGAAAGGCTAATGCTGCAATCGATGCGGGACAGCTGAAAAAGGACGATGCAGCGGTACTGCTCGATGTCCTAGAAAAGTTCGACCAGATCTTTGCTGTGCTGATAGATGATGAAACCGAGAAGATGAAAAAGATTCTGGAGTGGGCTCGATCCGAAAATCGAGAGAAAGATGTGAGCAATGCACTTCTCAAGACAGTGGACGCTCAACAACTATCTGACGCCGCAATCGAACAGAAAATCGCAGAGATGGAACAGGCGCGCCGCTCACGGAAGTTCCAGTCTTCCGATGCCATTCGAGCCGAGTTAACGGCTGCTGGGATCGTCGTGGAAAACACGAAGGACGGCGTGCGATGGAAAAGAAAATAGAAGCATCGATCTAAGCGCTTGGCGCCACGGCTTGCTCGTAGGCGTGAGCAACCCGCAGGACGGTTGCTTCGTCAAAGTGGCGTCCCAGGATCTGTAACCCGATGGGTAAATTTTCCCTGGTCTGACCGCAGGGGATGGAAATACCAGGAATGCCTGCGAGGTCAGCCGTCACCGTATAAATGTCGGCGAGGTACATCGCCAGCGGATTTTCCGCTTTCTCACCGAGCTTGAACGCGGCGGTGGGGCAGGTCGGGGTCACAATCGCGTCCACTTTGCTAAAAGCCTCTTCGAAGTCTCGAGCAATCAGGGTGCGCACTTTCTGCGCCTTTAAATAATAGGCATCATAATAGCCGGCGCTTAGAGCGTAGGTTCCCAGCATGATCCGGCGTTTCACTTCTGCGCCGAAACCCTCGTCCCGGGTTCGCCGATACATTTCCGAGAGAGTGCGCGCATCGCGGGCTCGATAACCGTAGCGCACGCCGTCGAAGCGAGCCAGGTTCGACGAAGCCTCGGCGGTTGCGACAATGTAGTAGGTCGGAATGGCGTACTTGGTATGTGGAAGCGAAATTTCTACGATCTTGCACCCAAGGCTCTCTAACTTCTGGATCGCAGCTTCTACCGCGTAGCGCACCTCGCGGTCGAGTCCTTCCCCCAGATACTCTTTTGCGACGCCGATCTTCAACCCCTGAACTGGCTTCTCGAGTTCAGCAACATAGTCCGGCACCGGAAGGTCAGCAGAAGTGGAATCCATCGAATCGTGCCCAGCGATGGTTCGAAGCACGATGGCTGCGTCCTTCACCGTTTTAGTAATCGGGCCGATGTGGTCGAGTGATGAGGCAAAAGCAACTAGCCCGTAACGCGAAACACGACCGTATGTGGGCATCAGTCCGACCACGCCGCAGAATGACGCTGGCTGGCGAATGGAACCGCCAGTATCAGAGCCGAGTGCGACAACCGCCATGTCCGCTGCTACCGCGGCCGCTGATCCGCCTGAAGAACCTCCGGGGACGCGCGATGGATCACGAGGGTTGCGCACAGGATGCCACGCCGAGTTCTCGTTGGACGAGCCCATAGCAAACTCGTCGCAGTTGGTTTTGCCGATAATGATTCCACCCGCCTGCTCCAGGCGTGTGATGGCCGTGGCGTCGTAGGGCGGGATATATCGCTCCAGCAATCTGGATCCTGCGGTGGTCCGAACTCCCGAGGTCAGGATTACGTCTTTGATCGCGACCGGAACACCGGCCAGAGGGCCGGGATCGTCGCCGCGCAAGAGTTTCTCATCTACGCGGCGGGCCTGTTCGAACGCGCGTTCGGGGCTGAACGTCAG
>Ga0209806_1002772_pt1 | contig 10758 bp, 7 predicted proteins | sample GraSoiAngelo_152_FD_186166 | JGI IMG/M metagenome (GOLD analysis project Ga0209806, IMG submission 186166) | Grasslands soil microbial communities from the Angelo Coastal Reserve, California, USA - 14_1009_12_30cm (SPAdes) (version 2) | ecosystem: Environmental > Terrestrial > Soil > Grasslands ... | reverse complement strand
CGCGTAAAGGACCGGAAGTCGCGGATCGCGCGCAATCCCCGCACCGGAGAAGCGGTTCCGGTGCCGCCGCGCAAGGTCCCCGTCTTCAAGGTCTCGAAGGAGTTGAAGGACATGGTCGCGCAGGGCTGACACGACGCGCTCGGAGAACGCACGGCGCGACAAGAACATCGCGGGGCGGGAGACGAAGGATCTCCCGCCCCGCGATTGCTTCCAGGGCGCCGGATGATCGCGCCGGCGCCTGTAGTAGACGGCCCAGGGTGGTTGACTCTCCGTCGGAAAGCAGGTTACTGGCGCGCATGTGATCGAGAGGTTTCAGTCCCCTGTGCCCCAGCACCTCCGGTGGGAGGGTGCGCTCGCGGTCGGCTTTCTCGACACGTCAGGGCGGGCGCCTGGCCTGCGGCGCGCGGCAGCGACACGGAGCGAAAGGGGGATATTGGAGCCGGTGATCCGGTCCGAGGGGCAGGAAATGGAGTCTTCGACGAAGGCCTGTGGTCTGCCCGGGGAAGACACGACGCTGCAAACGGAGGTGTAGCCATGAGTGACATGATGGTCGCAGTACTCAACCACGCCCCTCGGGACTATCGGTTCGAGAAGATCGAGAAGCCCAAGGCCGGCCGCGGTGAGGTCATCATCAAGATCGACGCCGCGGGCATCTGCGGGAGCGACGGCAAGTGCTTCATTGGGGCCCCTTCGCTCTGGGACAACTGGGTGAAGGCCCCGGTGGTGCCCGGCCACGAGTTCTTCGGCACGGTTGTGGAATTGGGGCCGGGCGCCGCCGAGAACTTCGGCCTCAAGGTCGGGGACAAGACCATCGCCGAGCAGATCTATCCGTGCGAGCGCTGCCGCTACTGCCGCAGCGGCAAGTACTGGATGTGCGAAATCCACGACATGTACGGGTTCCAGAAGCAGTGCAACGGCGGCTGGGCCGAGTACATGCGCCTTGGCCCCAACTCGCGCGTCCACAAGATGCCCAATGACATCCGTCGCGAGGACGGCGTGCTGGTGGAGCCGCTATCCTGCGCCATCCACGCCGTGGAGCGGGGCGATATCCAGCTCGGCGACACGGTGGTGCTCGCCGGGGCCGGCCCCCTTGGCCTGCTGATGCTCCAGATCATCAAGCTCAAGAACCCCGGGCAGATCATCGTCACCGACGCCAAGCCGGACCGGCTGGAGAGAGCCAAGGCCCTCGGCGCTGACCAGACCATCAACGTGAAGGAGACCGATCCGGTTGCCAAGGTGAAGTCGCTCACCGACGGCTACGGGACCGACGTCTTCATCGAGGCCACCGGGTACGCGTCGGCGGTGGTGCAGGGGATCGACATGCTGCGCAAGCTCGGCACCTTCGTCGCCTTCGGCGTGTTCGGCGAGAAGACCACCGCCGACTGGTCGATCATCGGCGACCGCAAGGAGCTCAACATCCACGGTGTCCACCTCGGGCCCTACTGCTACCCGAAGGCCATCGACTACCTCTACCGCGGCGTCGTGAAGTCGGAGCTCATCGTCACCAACAAGCTGCCCCTGAGCGAGTTCCAGCAGGGCATCGATAAGGTGCTCAACGGCAAGGGTGTGAAGATCATGCTGGAGCCGAGCGCCTAGGACGGCGAGCGAGCGTCATCACCGGCGTGCGACCACGGCCCTCTCACAGGACGCGGTCGCATCGCTGAAGCCGGGGCGCGCGAGGCGTGGTCGGCGGGTGCGTCAGCTGTACTTTTCGAGAAGCGGACGTGAATGACCGAGCAAGTACCGGCGTTGCAGCCCGAATCGCAAACCACTGAGGAGGCGACATGTCGAGCCGAAAGCAGAAGGAGCTGGTCAAAGCGTACTACGAGAACAACCTCGGCAGGCGTGAGCTGCTCCAGCGCATGGCCCAGCTGGGCGTTGGGGCGGCCGCGACGGGCGTCCTGCTCAACGCCACCGCTACCGACGCGCTGGCGGCCGAGGGGCCGGATTTCAAGAAGTTCCAGGGCAAGGGCATCAGGTTGCTCCTGAACAAACACCCCTACGCCGATGCCATGGTCAAGAACCTGGACAACTTCAAGTCCATGACCGGGCTCAAGGTGACCTACGACATCTTCCCGGAGGACGTCTACTTCGACAAGGTGACTACCGCGCTCGCCAGCAAGGGGAGTCAGTACGACGCCTTCATGACCGGCGCCTACCAGACCTGGAAGTACGGTCCGGCCCGGCAGATCGTCGACCTGAACCAATACATCAAGGACCCGAAGTATACGTCGCCCAACTACAACTGGAACGACGTGACCGAGGGCCTGCGCAAGTCCGACGCCTGGGACGGCAAGGCCGGCTCCGAGCTCGGGGGCTCCGGCGCCAAGCAGTGGGCAATTCCGTGGGGCTTCGAGCTCAACAACGTGGCCTACAACAAGCGCATCCTCGGCGAGCTCGGCATCGAGCCACCCAAGAACCTCCCTGACCTGATCGAGAAGGCCGCCAAGATCAGCGCGGCGGGCAAGGGGTACTACGGCGTCGGCGTCCGCGGCAGCCGCAGCTGGGCCACCATCCACCCCGGCTTCCTCTCGGGCTACGCCAACTACGGCCAGAAGGACTTCGTGGTGAAGGGCGGCAAGCTCATGCCGGCCATGAACACGAAGGAGAGCAAGGAATTCCACAAGATGTGGATCGACATGATCCAGCGGGGCGGTCCGAAGAACTGGACCAGCTATACCTGGTACGAGGTGGGCAACGACCTCGGCGCCGGCAACTCCGCCATGATCTTCGACGCCGACATCCTCGGGTACTTCCAGAACAACGGGACCAAGGAGGCGGGCAACATCGTCTACCTCCCCTTCACGGCGAACCCGGCGGTGGACAAGCCCACGCCCAACGTATGGATCTGGTCGCTTGCGATGAGCGAGTTCTCCAAGATGAAGGAGGCCGCCTGGTTCTTCATCCAGTGGGCGACGGGCACGGAGAACACCACCTTCGGCGCCGTCAACGCCGACCTGGTCGACCCGGTCCGTGACTCGGTGTGGAAGGTCCCCGAGTTCCAGACCCGCCTGGAAAAGAGCTACCCCGGCTACCTGAACCAGTTCCAGAAGTCGATCGGCCAGTCGCGTATCTACTTCACGCCGCAGCAGCTCTTCCCCGAGTTCACCACCGACTGGGCGGCCATGCTGCAGCAGATGTACGCGAAGCAGATCCCGATCGACGAGGGCCTCGACAAGCTGGCGGCTGGCCTGGAGCGCAAGCTGCGCGAAGTCGGCATCTGAGGCGCGAGCGGAGCGGCTGAGCCCTGGGGCGCCGGAATCTCGCGGCGCCCCCTTCGAAGAGCTTGCGGGTCCGATTTGGGAGAAGCAGGTGGCCGACGTCCAGATCGCAGAGGGTACCGGTGCGAGGCACAAGGGCATCACCTTCCAGCGCGCCTTGCCCTACCTCCTCAGCCTGCCCGCGCTGCTGGTGTGCATCGGCATCCTCATCCCCTTCATCACCGCCATCGTGTACTCGCTGCAGCGGTACAACCTGGCCTTCCCCGACGCGCGGGCCTTCATCTGGTTCGGCAACTTCGTGGCCCTGGCCCAGGATCCGGCGTTCTGGCACACCGTCCTGGTCTCGCTGGAGTACACCGCCCTCACCGTGGGCGTGGAACTGCTCCTGGGCCTGGGGATCGCGCTCCTGCTGGAGAAGCGCAACTGGGTCAACGACACCATCAGCGTGCTCCTGATCCTGCCGCTGATGGTGGCGCCGGCCATCGCCGCGCTGATGTGGAAGCTCATGACCAACCCCAACTTCGGGGTGCTGAGCTACCTGGTGAGCCTGGCCGGCGTGCCGGACTTCAAATGGGCCTCCTCGCCCGACTCGGCGATGTTCACGGTGGTGCTGGTGGACACCTGGGTCTACACCCCGTTCATCACCATCCTGCTGCTGGCCGGGCTGCGCGCGCTGCCCAAGCAGCCCTTCGAGGCCGCCGAGCTGGACGGGGTGCCGTGGACCTTCGTCTTCTTCCGCATCACGCTGCCGATGCTGACCCCCTACATCCTCACCGCCACGCTCTTCCGCATGCTCGACAGCATGCAGCAGTTCGACATCATCTACTCGATGACCCAGGGCGGTCCGGGAGACACCCTCACCGTCTTCCAGGTGCAGGCCTACCTGGAGGCGTTCTCCTTCAGCAACATCGGGCGCTCCGCGGCGCTGGTCATCGTGCTCTGGGCCATCACCTACGCGCTCTCCACCGTGTTCATCAAGAACTGGCTCAAGCTTCGCGCCAAGGCGCGCGGGGCGGCGTAGCCGTCGCCGCCTCGGCGAGATCGGGCAACGACCATGAGCAACGTCCTGCTGCGGCGCGCAATCAGGGGAGTGCTGCTCACCCTGGTGGTGCTCTTCTTCCTCTTCCCCATGTTCTGGGTGCTGCTGATGTCTTTCCAGACCAACCGGGACATCCTGCGGACCCCGCCCAGCCTGTTCTTCACGCCGACGATCTCCAATTACGTGGCGCTCATCAGCGGCGAGATCCAGACCTCGGTAGGGACGCTGCCGGTCGACTACATGAAGAACCTATGGAACAGCGCCCTGCTCAGCGCCTGCGCGGTGGCGCTTTCGCTGCTGCTGGGCGTGCCGGCTGCCTACGCCTTCGCGCGCTTCAAGTTCCGGCTGGGCGAGGACATCGCCTTCACACTGCTCTCGTTCCGCTTCGCGCCTCCCATCCTGGTGCTCTTGCCGCTCCAGCTCTACTTCCAGGACATCGGCCTCTACGACACCTACTTCGGCCTGGTCTGGGTCTACCAGCTCATCACTCTGCCCCTCATCCTGTGGATCGTGCGCGGCTACTTCGAGGACATCAGCCCGGACATCGAGCACGCCTACCGGCTCGACGGGCACTCCTGGTTCAAGAGCCTGTGGAAGATCGCCATCCCCCTGGCGCGGCCGGGCATCGCGGCAGCCGGGCTGCTGGCCTTCATCTTCGCCTGGAACAGCTTCGTCTTCGCGTTGGTCCTGGGCTCGAGCGACGTGCAGCCGGTTACGGTGGGCTCGCTGGCCTTCATGACCGCCTCCGGCATCCAGTACGGGACCATCGCCGCGGCGCTGGTGCTGTCGATCATCCCCACCCTGTTGCTGGCCCTCTACACCCAGAGGTACCTGGTCGAAGGGCTCAGCCTCGGTGCGGTGAAGGGCTAGGGGGAACGTCATGGCGTATCTGGAAGTGAAGTCCGCCTCCAAGTCCTTCGGCAAGAACAAGGTCCTGGAGGGTCTGTCACTCGAGGTGGGAAGGGGGGAGTGCGTGGTGGTGTTCGGGCCCTCGGGATGCGGCAAGACCACCCTGCTGCGCCTGATGCACGGTCTGCTCGAGCCGGACAGCGGCGACGTGCTCATCGACGGGAGCCGTCCCGCCGCCCCCGGCCCGCACGCGGGCTTCGTCTTTCAGTCATTCCGTCTGCTGCCGTGGCGCACGGTGCTGGACAACGTCGAGTTCCCGCTACAGATCCAGGGCATACCGCACGCCGAGCGCCAGCTACGTGCCCGCGAGTATCTGCGGCTGGTCGGTCTCGAAGACTTCGAGCACAGCTACCCGCACGAGTTGAGCGGCGGCATGCAGCAGCGCGTCGGTCTGGCCCGAGCGCTGGCGCTCGAGCCCCAGATTCTGTTGATGGACGAACCGTTCGCCGCGCTCGACGCGCAGACACGCGAGTTCATGCAGATCGAGCTCGGCCGCATCTGGGAGCACCTGGGCATCGCGGTGGTGTTCGTGACGCACAGTCTGGACGAGGCGCTGTTCCTGGCCGATCGCATTGTCCTGATGGGCCCGCGCCCGGGCACCGTTGAGGAGGTGCTCAGCGTCTCGCTGCCGCGTCCGCGGTGGAGCTACGATTTCAGGGCGGCGGCAGAATTTCTGGAGCGGCGAGCCTATCTGTGGGAACGCATACGTGGTATGGTCGCGGACCAGCCGGAGTTTCGCGCTGCGCGTGCCGATGAGACCTTGGCGTCCTTAGGCCATCCCTGAGTATGCGTGTCGCCGACGTCCTCCCTGTACCGACCCCTCTAGAGCCTGTAGATCGTCCAGAGACGGTGGGTGCACCGGCGGCCCGTCGGCGGGGTGGCCTGGTCGGCCGCATCAACGTCGTCGGTTGGCGCGTCATCGCGCTCGCCGCGTTTCTCGTGGTGTGGCACCTGGCCTCCATTCCGGCTGGCAAGCTGCTGCTGCCGTCGCCGCTCGATATCGTGCCGGCGTTTATCGACGAGGTCCGCAGCGGTCAGCTGGTGACGGCCACGCTGAGCAGCCTGCAGGTGTTCGCTGTCGGCTACCTGCTGGCGATCGTCACGGGTGTCGCCTTCGGCGTGTTGATGGGCGGCATGCCGCGGCTGGGCGAAACCCTCGAGATCTACGTCAACGCGTTGAATGCGACGCCGCGGGTTGCCTTGATTCCGTTCATCATCCTGTGGTTCGGCCTCGGGATCTGGTCGAAGGTGCTGATCGTGTTCCTCGGCGCGGTGTTCCCGCTGCTGGTGAACACCTACGAGGGCGTGAGAAACGCCGACCGGGTGCTGGTGAACGTCGTGCGCTCGTTCGGTGGCAGCTCCTGGCAGGTGGCCAGGATCGTCGTGCTGCCGGGCGCGCTGCCGTACGTCGTCGCCGGATTGCGGCTCGCCATCGGGCGCGCCGTCCTCGGCGTCGTCGTCGGCGAGTTCTTCGGCGCCAGCCGCGGGCTCGGGTACATGATCGCCTCGGCGGCGTCCAGCTACCGCCCGGACGTCATGTTCGCCGGCGTGCTCGTCCTGATGGCGCTCTCACTCGTGCTGACCTTCTCCGTCCAGGCCGTCGAGGCGCGGCTGACGCGCTGGCGGCCGGAGGCCGCGAAGACGTTCTGAGCGTCGGCTAGCGTCCGAACTGGCGCAGCAAGGCGGGCAGGACGACCAGCGCGGCCGCGAGCCCCGTGCAGCTTCCGAGCGTCAGCAGCAGCCCGAGACTCCAGATGCCGCGATGGTCGGCGACGAGCAGGCTCCCGAACCCGACGACGGTGGTGAGCCCGCTCAGAAAGACGGCGGCCCCCGTGCTCCGCGGGAACGCCGGCCCGCCATGCGCGCGCGACTCGACGAATCGCATCACCAGATTGATGCCGTACTCGGCGGATGCGCCGATCATCAGCGGCAGCCCCCAGACGTTCGAGAGATTGAAGCGCAGACCGAGCGCCGGCATCGAGCCGACGGCCCACAGCGTCCCGAGCACGAACGGAACCAGCCCGAGCAGGGTGGCGCGCGGGCGCCGGAGGACGAGCGCCGTCAGCGCGCCGACGCAGACGAAGGCGTAGAGCGTGCCCTCACGGTACGCGCTCTCCATCAGGGCGATCGCCTCGTGCGTGATGATCGGCGTCCCGGTGACGTCCGGAGTCACCGAGCGCAGCTCGTCGACGAAACGCCGGGCGCCCGCTCGCTCCCACGTGTTGACTCGCGGATAGATCTCGAGAAGGTACCGGCCGTCGCGGCCGACGAATTTCCTTCGCAGCTCCTCGGGAACGTTCTCGGGCGTGATCGGACCAGCGGCCACGCCGGCCTGCAGCGCGCCGACGCTCTCACCGAAGTCGTCGTACACGCGCGCGTCGAATGCGGTGAAGCGGCGCGCAACCTCGTCGGGGCCGAGGCGCGCCAGCGTCGTACGTAATCGGTCGACGCCCGCTTCGAGTCCCCGCACCTCCGCGCCGGCGTCGGCGGGCGCCTGCTCAGCGACGAACGCCAGGCGGCGTCCGAGCGTCTCGACCTCGCGGACCATCTCCGCCCCGTCGAGCCGCCGGCGCGGCTCGACACGGAGGCCGGACACGAGCGGGCGCACGCCCGACAGCAGGCCGATCTTGGCCGGCTGATCGTCGGGGATCAGCATCGTGACGCTGTCGACATCAGCAACCGAAGGCAGGCGCCGGAAGGCCGCGGCCTTCGCACGAAGCTCGGCGATCGAGCCCGCAGTGTCGAGGGCGCCGAACACCGAGCGCGTCCCGCTCTCGATGATCCGCTTCTCCCACCGCACCGACTCGGTCCCGGGCGCCTGGAGGTTCATCAGGTTGTAATCGAACCCGACGTCCTGCGCTGTCACGGCCGCGAGAACGGCCGTCACGACGGCCAGCGTCAGGACCACGCCGCGGCGCTCGGAGGCGAAGCGGAGGAGCCGTGATTCGCCGTTCGGAATTGGGCGACGATCGCGGCGGCCGAGGCGGCTCGCATCGACCAGCACGAGCGCTGCCGGAAAGAGCGTCAGCATGGCCAGGAGCGCGATGAGCAGCGCGGTTCCCGCGACGAAGCCGAATTCCCGGATCCCGCGGAAGTCCGTCAGCATCAGCACGTAGAACGTCACCGCCCCGCTGAGCGCGCCGAGCACGATCCCTGGCCCGCTCCGCTCGGCGACCACCGCCACCGCATCACGCGGGTCGCGGCCCGCGCGTTCCGCCTCGTAGCGGTAGAGCACGTAGATGCCGTAATCGATCCCGAGCCCGACCACCATCGAGATGAACATGACCGAGAAAATGGTGAGATGGCCGACGGTCAGCGTGATGACGCCGATCGACACGATCACGCTCGTGGCGAGGACGCCCAGCATCACCAGCGGCTTGACGACCTGGCGGAACGCGAGCACGAGCACGGCCAGCGTGAGCACGGCCGCCACGAGGGTGGCGATGCCGCTATCGCGGAACGCGCTCGTCATCTCGTCGGCCGACAGCGCCGGCCCGCCGGTCACGCCCGCGGAGACGTCCGGGAACTCGACGCGCAGCTCGGCGATCCTCCGTCGTATCTCCTCGATGGCCTCACGATCGGCCGCGAACCCACCGCCGCCGCTCAGCGGATCGGCGAAGACGAACAGGAGGCGCTTGTCGTCGGAGAGAAACAAGCCTTCGTCCCGGTCGCGCCCGAGCCCCCAGAACCCCGCCCACGGCGAGTGATCGCCGTCGTGCCCGTCGGCGACGGCCTGCAGCTGTCCGACCAGATCGCCGAGGACCGCCAGGCCCTGTCGGCTGGTGCGGTCGTCGAGCCCGAGGTCGAACAGGTAGAGCAAGATGCCGGCGTCGATGCGTTGCCGGATGCCGGCGAGCAGCGTGGTCAGGCCCGGTCGCGCCGCGAACCGTTCGATGAAGTCACGCTGATCGATCAGCGTGCGCTGGAGGCTCGTCAACTCGTCGAGCGTGAGGTACAGGAGGCGCTGTCCCGCGACGTGCCCGGGATCGACGCGGTACGTGAGGCGGTGAAAGCGCACGGGCCCGCGCCGGAGAGCTCCGACGAGGCGATCGGCGAAGGCAACGGAGCGCCGAACGTCGCCGCTCTCCACGATGATCATCACGTCGTCGAGCTCGCCGAAGTTCCGGGAATATTGCTCGTAGAGCGTCACGTATCGGGCGGTCGGCGACAGGAGGCGAAGCATCGACGTCTCGAACCGCAGGGCGACGAACGCCCACGCCAGCATGACGACGGCGACGGCCAGCCAGGCCGTGACCGTCAGCGCGGGACGTCGGGACGAGAGCGCGACCAGCCAGCGGAGCGGCCGACCGATGGGGAAGACAGGCGTCGGGGGCGATGGCCCCGCCGTCATACCTGTCCCGGCCAACCTCTAGGCATGAGCCCGGCGCCGCGACAGGAATTCCAGGAACTCCCGGCCTTCGCGAAGCCGCCGCCTCATGACTTCCCGGTCTCGGATCATGTCGCCCGCCAACGACAGGAGCTTGCCGGGGCGGAAGTAAAACCGCCGGTAGAACCTGGGAACGGCCTCGAAAATCTCGGTGTGCGGAAGATCCGGATACCCGAGCGGGCTCTGCTGCGTGCCGTCCTCTCCCACCAGCGCGTCGCGCACGAGCCAGCCCTGCTCCACGGCCTGGCCATACAGCGCCGTGCCGGGATACGGCGCGGCCAGCGACACCTGGATCGTGTCCGGATCGAGCTCGCAGGCGAAGCGCACCGTCTCGTCGATGGTCTGCCGCGTCTCGCCGGGGAGGCCGAGGATGAACGTCCCGTGGATCTTGATGCCGAGGTCCTTGGCGTCACGCGTGAACCGGCGCGCGCTGTCGAGCCGGATCCCCTTCTTGATGTTGTTGAGGATCGATTGGTTCCCCGACTCGTACCCGACGAGGAGCAGCCGGAGGCCGTTGTCCTTCATGACTTCGAGCGTGGCGCGCGGCACATTCGCCTTGGCGTTGCAGGACCACGTGACGCCGAGCCGACCGAGCCGGCGCGCGATCTCCTCGGCCCGCGGGAGATCGTCGGTGAAAGTGTCGTCGTCGAAGAAGTACTCCTTCACCTGGGGGAAGTGGCGCCGCGCCACCTCGATCTCTTCGATGACGTGGTCCACCGACCGCGTCCGATAGCGCTGGCCGCCCACCGTCTGCGGCCACAGGCAGAACGTGCACTTGGAACGGCAGCCGCGCCCGGTATAGAGCGAGACGTAGGGGTGGAGCAGGTATCCGATGTAGTAGTTCTCGACGGTGAGATCGCGCGCGTAGACGGGGACCACGAAGGGCAGCGTGTCCATGTTCTCGATCGGCGGGCGCGGCGGCGTCGCCCGCAACAACCCCGCGCCGTCTCGATAGCCGAGCCCCCTGACCTCACGGAGCGGGCGCCCCTCGGCGACCTCCTGGATCGTGAAGTCGAATTCGCCATGACAGACGAAGTCGATCGCCTCGGAAGCCGCCAGCGCCCGCTCGCGCTGCACGGCGACGTGAGCGCCGACGAAGCCGATGCGAAGCGCCGGGTTCTCGGCCCTGAGGGCCTCGGCCACTCTGACGTCCTGGACGAACGACGGCGTGCTCGTGTGCAGGACGGCCAGCTCGTAGTGAC
>Ga0209806_1002771_pt1 | contig 10759 bp, 10 predicted proteins | sample GraSoiAngelo_152_FD_186166 | JGI IMG/M metagenome (GOLD analysis project Ga0209806, IMG submission 186166) | Grasslands soil microbial communities from the Angelo Coastal Reserve, California, USA - 14_1009_12_30cm (SPAdes) (version 2) | ecosystem: Environmental > Terrestrial > Soil > Grasslands ... | reverse complement strand
GGCCGGCGATCCCCGCGGCGGCGGCCATGGCGGGACTCATCAGGTGGGTGCGGCCGCCGCGCCCCTGGCGGCCTTCGAAGTTGCGGTTCGATGTCGCCGCGCAGCGCTCGCCGCTCGCCAGAATGTCAGGGTTCATGCCAAGGCACATCGAGCAGCCCGAATTGCGCCACTCGAACCCAGCCTCGCGGAACACGCGGTCCAATCCCTCGGCTTCGGCCTCCGCCTTGACCTGCTGGGAGCCCGGCACGACCAGCGCGCGCACGCCCGCTGCCACGCGTCGACCCCGCACCACCCTGGCCGCACTGCGCAAATCCTCGATCCGGGCGTTGGTGCAGGAGCCGAGAAACACGCGGTCGATCGCGAGGCCCTCGAGCGGAGTGCCGGGCCGCAGGTCCATGTACGCGAGGGCGCGCTCGACCGCCTCCCGCTCTGCGGCGACGGCGAAGCCCGCCGGGTCGGGGACGCGCGCCGTGATGTCCGCCACCATGCCGGGGTTCGTCCCCCACGTCACCTGGGGGGCGAGGCTCGCCGCGTCGAGCGTGACCCGCGTGTCGTAGACCGCGCCCTCGTCGCTCGCGAGGCGGCGCCAGCGCGCGACCGCGCGCGTGAACCGTTCGCCCGCGGGCGCGCGCGGGCGCCCCTGCAGATAGCCGAACGTCGTATCGTCGGGCGCGATCATACCGGCCCGCGCGCCCGCCTCGATCGACATGTTGCACACGGTCATGCGGCCCTCCATCGAGAGCCCGCGGATCGCGTCGCCCGTGTACTCGATCACATGACCGGTCGCCCCCGCCGTCCCGATGTGCCCGATCAACGCGAGGACCAGGTCCTTGGCCGTGACGCCCGGGGCCGGCGCTCCCTCGAACCGCGCCTCCATGGTCCTGGGTCGCATGGCGACGAGGCACTGCGTCGCGAGCACGTGCTCGACCTCGCTCGTCCCGATGCCGAAGGCGAGCGCCCCGAACGCGCCGTGCGTGGACGTATGCGAATCGCCGCATACGATCACCATCCCGGGCTGCGTGACGCCCAGCTCGGGCCCGATCACATGCACGATGCCCTGGCGCGGAGACGCGAGATCGAACAGCTCGATGCCGAACTCGCGCGCATTCTCCCCGAGCGCTCCGACCTGGCGCGCGGCCAGAGCGTCGGCGATCGGAAGGGTACGATCGTCGGTGGGCACGTTATGGTCCACCGTCGCCACGGTGAGCTCGGGACGCCGCACCCGGCGACCGGCGAGCCGCAGCCCTTCGAACGCCTGGGGCGACGTCACCTCGTGAACCAGGTGCAGGTCCACGTACAGGAGCTCCGGTCCATCGGGGAGCCCGTGGACGACGTGGGAGGCCCAGACTTTGTCGAACAGCGTTCGAGGCTTCATGCGCGAAGCGGTTCGGGATTAGGGGCTCGGGACTCGGAACTCGGCACCCGGGCGTCTTTCCCGAGTCCCGAGTCCCGAACCCCGAGTCCCGCCTTCCCCTCTTCCGACCACGGCATCATCGCGCGCAGCGTCGCGCCCACCTGCTCGATCAGATGGTCGTTCTGCTCCCGGCGCATGCGCTGGAAGTTGGGACCGCCCTGGCGGCTCTCCTCGATCCATTCCCGGGCGAAGGCCCCGCTCTGGATATCGGCCAGGATCTGCTGCATCCGGGCGCGGACGGCGGGGGTGATGAGCGTCGGCCCGCGCGTGTAATCGCCGTATTCCGCGGTGTCCGAGATCGAGTAGCGCATGAACTTCATGCCGCCGCGGTACATCAGATCCACGATCAGCTTGAGCTCGTGCAGGCACTCGAAGTAGGCGAGCTCGGGGGCGTAGCCCGCGGCCACGAGCGTGTCGAAGCCGGCCTTGATGAGCGCGGTGACTCCCCCGCACAGCACCACCTGCTCGCCGAACAGGTCGCTCTCGGTCTCCTCGCGGAAGGTGGTGGGCAGCACGCCGGCGCGGGTGCAGCCGATCCCCGCGGCATACGCGAGTGCGTCGGCGAGCGCGTGGCCGCTCGCGTCGCGCTCGACTGCGACGAGCGCCGGCACGCCCCGCCCCGCCTGGAATTCGCTGCGCACCAGATGCCCGGGCGACTTGGGCGCCACCATCGAGACGTCCACGCCCGCCGGCGGCACGATCTGCTTGAAATGGACGTTGAACCCGTGGGCGAACATGAGCGTCTTGCCGGGGACGATGGCCGCGGCGACGTCTTGCTCGTAGACGGCGCGCCCGTGCTGGTCGGGCACCAGCATCATGACGACGTTGGCCGCGCGGGCGGCGTCGGCCACCGGGCGGACGTCGAGCCCCTCGGCCACGGCGCGGGCCCACGACGCCCCGCCGGGCCGCAGCCCGACGATGACGCTGACGCCCGAGTCGCGCAGGTTGAGCGCGTGGGCGTGTCCCTGGCTGCCGTAACCGATGATCGCGACGGTGCGCCCGCGCAGTCTGCCGCGGTCGGCGTCGGCGTCGTAGTACACCTTCAGTGAGGAGGTTCCAGGCATTGGTCGCTCTCGAGTCCGTTGAGGTTATTGTAGCTCGCGCATCGCGCCGCGCACGCCCGACACTTTCAGCAGCTTTCGCATCGCCATTTCCACCGTGCCTTCGTCGGCGTCCACGATCACCGTGAGCCGTGCCTGGCCGGCGTCCGCGCCGGGGCCGAGCGTGATGGCCGACACTTTGAGGTTGCGGCGCCGCAGCTCGCCGATCGCACGACCCAGCGCGAGCAGGTCCTGGTCCACGTGGAGCGACAGCGCGTACGCCATCGGGACGCTCACTCTCGCACGCCGGCCGCCGGCGCCTCGATCGGCTCGGAGAGCGTGGCGCCGGGCGGGATCATCGGGAACACGTTCGCTTCCTGCTCGATCACGAATTCCACCAGCACCGGCCCCTCGGCCACGCTCGCCCGCGCCAGTACCGGCTCGAGCTCGCTCGCCTGGTCGACGCGCCACCCCGGGATGCCGTAGGCCGCCGCCAACTTCACGTAGTCGGGGCTCCAGATGGGCGTGGCGGAGTAGCGCTTGCCGTGGAAGAACTGCTGCCACTGCCGCACCATTCCGAGGTAGCCGTTGTTGAACACGGCCAGCTTCACCGGGATGCGCTCCTGCACCATGGTGGCGATCTCCTGCATGTTCATCTGGAACCCGCCGTCCCCGGAGATCGCCCAGACGTCTTCGCGCGGCCGCGCGAGCTTGACGCCCATCGCGGCGGGCACCGCGAAGCCCATGGTGCCGAGCCCGCCCGACGTGATGTGCGTGTTGGGCCGCCCGTAGGGATAGAGCTTCGCCACCCACATCTGGTGCTGGCCCACGTCGGTCACGATGGTGCAGCGGTCGCGGGCGGCGGCGTGGATCCCGGCGACGATGGCCTCGGGCGAGAGGTCGCCGCGGTAGCTGTCGGCGGGCGGCCGGGCCCAGCCCAGGATCTCGGCGAGCCACGCGTCGCAGCCGCGCGGCGCGACGGCCGCCACCAGCCGCTCCGTCACGCTGCGGGCATCGCCGACCAGTGCGAGCGCGACCGGCACGTTCTTCCCGATCTCCGAGGCGTCCAAGTCCACGTGCACGATCTTGGCGCGGGGGGCAAAGCCCTTCGTATTGCCGGTCACCCGGTCGTCGAACCGCAGCCCGATACCGACGATCACGTCGGCACGCTGGATAGCGCGGTTGACGTGCACTTCGCCGTGCATCCCCGGCATCCCGAGGTGGAGCGGATGGGAGACGGGAAGCGCGCTGATGCCGAGCAGCGTCGTGATCACCGGCATCCCGGTCTTCTCCGCGAGCTGGCGCACGGCATCGTAGGCCCCGCTCAGCACCACTCCGTGCCCGACCATGAGGAGCGGCCGCTCGGCGGCGGCGATGAGGCGCGCGGCTTGCTCGACCCCTTCTTCCGTGGACCCCGGGCTGGCGCCCGGGGTCAGTCGGGCGTCCTTGGGTGGGGTCCGGGAATCTGGCTCCCGGTATTCGACCTTCTGATTCTGCACGTCTTTGGGCACGTCGACCAGCACCGGGCCGGGCCGGCCCTCGCGCGCGATGGCGATCGCTTCGCGCAGGCGCTCGGCCAGCTCCGTGACGTCGGCGACCAGGCAGCTGTGTTTCGTGATGGGCAGGGTGATCCCCACCACGTCCGTTTCCTGGAACGCATCGCGGCCCAGCATGGCGCGGGGCACCTGCCCGGTGATGGCGACCACCGGGGACGAGTCCATCTGTGCGGTGGCGAGGCCGGTGACCAGGTTGGTGGCACCGGGTCCCGAGGTCGCCACGCAGACGCCGATCCGCCCGCTGGCGCGCGCATAGCCGTCCGCCGCGTGCGCGGCTGCCTGCTCGTGCCTGACCAAGATATGGCGGATCTCGGGAACGTCCGGGAGCGCGTGGTAGAACGGCATGATCGCGCCTCCGGGGTAGCCCCAGATGGTGTCCACACCCTCCTCGAGCAGGACACGGCAGAGGATCTGCGCGCCGGACAGGAGCTCGGTCACGTCACACCCCCCAGAGGTAGACGGAGTTGAGCGAATCGGCCTCGAGCCGATCGGCGAAGTGCGCCTTATTGAGCGCGTTGACGAGCGCGCGGGCGCACGCCTCGACGATATCGGTGGATGCGCCGTGCCCCGACAGGGACTTGCCGTTCACGCGTGCCTGGAGCGAGACCTGCCCCAGACTGTCGCGGCCGGGCGTGACGGACTGGACGGCCAGGTTCCCCACCTCGATCGGCTGCCCGACGATCTCGCTCACCGCCGCGAACGTGGCGGCGATCGGGCCATCACCGTTGGCCTCGGCGGCTCGCTCGCCGGTCCATGGTCCCGTCATCCGGACCGCGGCGGCGCCGCCCACGGTGCCGCACACCACGTGCAGGTGCGTGAGCTGGAACTGCTCGGGGGCGTCCTGGAAGCCGTCGTGCAGCAGCGCGAGCAGATCCTCGTCCAGGATCTCGCGCTTCTTGTCCGCGAGCGCGATGAACTTGTGGTACAGCCGCTCGAGCGCGCCCTCTCCCAGCTCGTAGCCGAGATCGTGGTAGCGCCGCTCCAGCGCGTGCCGGCCGGAGTGCTTGCCGAGCACCAGGCGCGAGTGGGGGACGCCCACCGTCTCGGGGCGCATGATCTCGTACGTGAGGCCGTTCTGCATGACGCCGTGCTGATGGATACCGGCTTCGTGGGCGAACGCGTTGCGCCCGACGATCGCCTTGTTCGGCTGCGGGAACACGCCGGTCACGTGCGACAAGAGCCGGCTGGTGCGATACAGCTCGCGCGTCTCGACGTTGCAGCGGAACCCGGCCACCTGCGGCCGGACGTGGCTCGCCATCACGATCTCCTCGAGCGCAGCGTTGCCCGCGCGCTCGCCGATCCCGTTCACGGTGCACTCCACCTGTCCCGCCCCGGCCGCGATGGCGGCGAGCGAGTTGGCGACGGCGAGGCCCAGATCGTCGTGACAATGCGCCGAGAGCGTGATCCCTGCGGCTCCCGGGACGCGCTCCCTTACGGCGCGGAAGATCTGCTCGTACTCGGCCGGAAGCGCGAAGCCCACCGTGTCCGGCAGATTGACGGTCGTGGCGCCCTCGGCGATCGCCGCCTCGACGACGCGGCACAGGTACTCGAGGTCGGTGCGGCTGGCGTCTTCGGCCGAGAACTCGACGTCGTCGGTGTAGCGGCGGGCCCGCCGCACGGCGGCGCGCGCCAGCTCGAGACAATCGTCCCGGCCGATCTTGAGCTTGTGCTGGAGGTGAATGTCGGAGGTCGAGATGAAGACGTGGATCCGCCCCCGCGCGGCCGGGCGGAGCGCCTCCCCCGCGAGGTCGATGTCCTTGTCGGTGCAGCGCGCCAGCGCCGCCAGCACCGGTCGGCGCACTTCGGCCGCGATCTCCTGGACGCCGCGGTAATCGCCGGCCGAGGCCGCCGGGAACCCCGCTTCGATGACGTCGACGTTCAGGGCGTCGAGCTGACGCGCCACCTGCATCTTTTCCTCGGGGGTCATGGTGTTGCCGGGCGCCTGCTCCCCGTCGCGCAGCGTGGTGTCGAAGATGACGACGTCTCGGACCATGAGCTCTCCCCTCTGGACGTGAGAAAACAAAACGCCGCGGATCTCGGAGATCCGCGGCGTCTGCTTGCGTGTCCTACTCGGTTCAGCCTTGCAAGTCGATACTGGCCAGCGCGCCGCGATCCCGGGGTAGTCCAATCAGCAGGACCAGGAGCAGGCTCAGCAGCAGCGGAAGCGCGAAGACCAGTTGCATGGAGGGGACGCTACGCGAGGGGCGAGGCAGTGTCAAGTAGGCCGGTGGTCAGGCCTCGAGGAGGTACCCTTCGTCCCAGGCCACGTCGAACTCCCCGTGACACCGTACGCACTCGAGCCGGCGCGGGCGGCCGTGCAGGGCGGCCCGCTCGCGGCAGCTGGGGCACACGGCGTAGTGGGGGCCCCACTCCGGCGGCAGCTCGCGGGCCCGTTTGGGTCGGGGCACCACGCTCCAACGCCGCGGAGGCTGCGTGACGATTTGCACGAGGTAGTGGGGGATGACGAGCGGCTTACGATTGACGTCGAGGATGGCTTCGAGGGCACGGAGACGCGCCACGCGGTACCAGGCTCCCCGCCGCAGCGCGCAGTTGACGTTCACTACGAGGCGTCCCCACTGCATTCCAGTCACGCGCCGAACTTAGCGTCAGACTCCGTGGCGCAACGTGACGCACCGCACAGGACGAGGGGCAACACGCTATCCACATCATTTTGTCATCAGGGGTCGGCGTGGTGTCCGACCATCATGTCGGGCATCATGTCGCCGGACCGTATGGTGGCCGCCAGGTCCTCCCGGTACAGGGAATCGGTGGTGTCCACTTCAGGCCACACGGCGCCGCGGTCGGGCACGAACAGGCCCGCGGCCGCCCCCATGCCACCATCCCGGATTAGGTGCCCGGTGGGGTTGTCGTATGTGGCGGTGAGGCGGTAGCGGTGCGTCGACACCACATGCAGCCCGAGGCGATACCACCTGTAGAACCTGGTCAGCGGGAACGACGTGACGCGCCCGACGCTGTCTGTCATCGGCGCCCCATGCCACAGCAGGGCGCCCGTGGTCACGTCGCGCAGCTCGAGGCTGACGCCATAATCGTGCAGGTGACCACCCAAGCCGAGAATGGTGCCGGAGATCGCCGGGCTGGCCTCCCACGAGCGCTCGGTGCGACCGGGCGGCAGATCGAACGCCTTGCTCCCCGTGACCGGCTGGCCGACCGGGTACTCGACGTCGATCGCCCAGGGATAGGCGCGGTACAGGGGCCAGGGACGGCCTCCGGGCGTGTAGTGGAGCACCAGGCGCACGCGCACGCCGTGATAGGCCTGCCGCGTCGTGTTGGCGAGCATCGCCCCGGCAATGAGCCGCTGGCCGCGCGCGAGCGGCAGGCCGAAGAGCAGCCGCGGGACCGTGATCGCGGGCGTCTCCTTGCTCGCCGCCATGAGATGCATTCCGATGGGAACGAACAGCTCCCGGTGCTCCGGGTCGGTCAAGTTGAAGTGATGCAGCATCGCGTGCGGCAGCTCGTGCCCGGAGCCGTCCAAGATTTCGACGCGCGCGCTGTGCAGGGACGCGCTGACGGGCACGAGCACCCGGCATAGCGGCAGTGGGACCATGATCTCGCCGCGGGTCGCGGCCGGCACGTCAACCGCCGGGAGCTCGACGACCAGGCGATGCCGCGCTTGATCGAGCAGCACGGTGGCCGGTGGCAGCGAGTCGAGCCCGGGGCCTTGGAGGGCGCCGATCAACGCCACGATGAGCGGGGTAACCTGCACGCCGGGATCTCCGCCGTGGGGACGGCCCAAGATACCGGATCGGCGGGGGCCGCGCGACGTGCGCGAACTGCGCGGGGCGAGGGTGTGGCGGGAGCGTGTAGGAATCGAACCTACCAAGGCTCAATCGAGCCCTAGACGGTTTTGAAGACCGCTCGAGCCACCAGGCCCGATCCGCCCCCGTAATCCCGCAAATCTACTGTCACGACGCGAACGCGCGCAGCATGCGATGCCAGAACTCCAGCGCGTCGTAGAAGCTCTGCACGCCAATCCGCTCGTCCCGGCCGTGGGCCCGGATGTCACTCGGATCCTCGAACACCGCCGATACGCCGTAGGTCGCAATCCCGGCATTGCGCAGGAATAATCCGTCGGTAGCCCCCGCTTCCATGACCGGCACGATGGGTACGCCGGGAAACTGGTCCGCCACGAGCCGCTCGAGCGGACCCATGATGGCGGGCGTGAGCGGCGAGGGCGGGCTCGGGATCGGGACGTAGACCGTGCTCACGCTGATGCGATCGTCGGCTGCCAAGCGCCGCAGCGTCGCCTCGACGTCGCTCGCCGGCTCGCCCGGGAGGATGCGGCAGTTCACCGTGGCCCGCGCCGCCTGCGGCAGCGCGTTCTCGGCGTGTCCCGCCGTCAGCATGGTCGCCACGCACGTGGTCCGGAGCTTGGAATTGTAGAACGGCAGCGCCGACAGGCGCGCCACCGCGGCCGAATCCGGCGGATCCTTCAGCACGCCGCGCATGTCGTCCGCGAGCGGGCCCGTCTCGATCGCGGCGGAGCGCTCGAAGAAGGCCCGCGAGACCTCGTTCAGCTGGACGGGGAACTGGTAGGCCGCCAGGCGTTGGAGGACGCCGGCCAGCCGGTAGATCGGATTGTCGGCCGGCCGGGGCAGCGAGCTGTGACCACCCTTGTCCACGGCTTCGAGGGCATAGGTCGCGTAGACCTTCTCGCTCGCCTGCACCGTGAACATCACGCGATGGCCGTCGCGCAGCACGCCGCCCCCCGCATCGGTGTTCAGCGCGAACTCGGCATCGATCAGGTCGCGATGCTTGGCCACGAGCCAGGCGATGCAGCTGCCCGCCGTTTCCTCGTCACCCGTCAGGACGAGGATGAGATCCCGCGTGGGCCGGAACCCCGCCCGCTTGAGCCGGATGAAATCCGCGACCAGGATCGCGTCTCCCACCTTGTCGTCGGTCGTGCCGCGGCCGTAGAAGTACCCGTCTTGCTCGAGGAGGGTGAACGGATCCACCGACCAATCGGTGCGACGCGCCGGCACGACGTCCAGATGGGCGAACCCGACGATCGGGCGGCCACCCGTTCCCGTACCGCGGTAGCGCGCCACCAGGTTGCCGTGGGTCGCGTCGGGGCCGATCAGCACACGCACGTCGGGCGCGGGAAAGCCGGCGGCGACGAGCCGTTGGGCCATGGCGCGCGCGGCGCGCGGCGTGTTGCCGAGCGAGTCCGTCGTGTTGATCTCGATCAGCTGCTTGAAGATGTCGCGGGCGAGCCCACGGTCGGCGGGTGAGAGGCCATCCTGTGCCGCCGCGCCAGTTGCGAGGCCGTACCCCAGGACCACGGCCACGACAGAGCGACGCATCTAGCGGCGCCGGGCCCCGAGTCCCAGCGCGCCGACGAGCGACTGCAGGCGGGACCACTCGGCGAGCGGACGAACGTCGGAGTTGGAGTCGAGCGCCAGGCCGTTGTCCGACGGACACGCGGTGGACGTGACCGACTGGCGCTCCGCACACTCCTTCAACCGCCACAGCACCCGGCGGTGCAACACCCAGATCGCCGTCGTGTCCTCCTTGGGAATCGCGGCCTTTGGGGCCGCGAAGAAAAAGATCTCCAGCGTGGGCGCGGCACGCCCCAGCAGCGTCGAGTCGACGTGCACCACGCCCTTGTACGCGAGCGCCGCCACCGCCTTGCTCCCCTGGACCCCGAACACCAGCTGACCGGGACGCTCGTACTCCACCGCCTCGGCCACGCTCACGAGGCGCCCGGCGACGACCTGTTCCGCGTCGTACAGGCTCTCCGCCAGCTCACGCTCGGCCTCCGGCACCGCCGCGAGCCGATCGGAGGGGATCGGCTTGGTCGTCGCACCCGGGCACGCCGCGAGCAGCGCCACGCCCGCCGCGAGCAGCGCGCGCCTCATCGGCTCACCCGGGCGATGGCGTCGATTTCGACGCGCACCGCCTTGGGGAGCGCCGCCGCCTGGATCGTGGAGCGCGCCGGCTTGTGACTCGTGAAGTGTCTCGCGTACACCTCGTTCAGCGCTGGGAAGTCGGCCATGTCGACGAGGTACACCGTGGTCTTGACGACCAGATCGAGCCTGGAGCCCGCGGCCTTGAGGATGGCCGCGAGGTTCCGGAAGACCTGCTCGGCCTGCTCCGCAGTCGACTTGCCGACGATCGCGCCGGACGTGGGGTCGAGCGGAATCTGGCCCGCGGTGTACACCATCCCGTCCACTACCACCGCCTGGCTGTAGGGGCCAATCGCCTTGGGGGCATTCTCCGCGACCACCATGGTCACGCCTTGGAGTCCCATCAGAACAGTCCCTCGATCGTTCCATCCGGATGCACCCGGATCTTTTCGGCCGCGGGCGTCTTGGAGAGCCCGGGCATCGTCATGATATCGCCTGCGAGCGCGACCACGAACCCCGCGCCCGCGGACGGAAGAATGTCGCGCACCTGGAGCGTGAACCCGCTCGGGGCGCCGAGCTTCGCGGGATCGTCCGAAAACGAGTATTGCGTCTTGGCCATGCATACCGGCGTTTCGCCCAGGCCGAGCGCCGGGAGCTGCTCCAGGGCACGCTCCGCCGCCGGCGCGAACGCCACGCCCGCCGCACCGTAGATCTCCCGCGCGATCGTCTCGATTTTCTCCCGGATGGGACGCCGCTCATCGTACAGTGGCTTGAACTTCACCCCCCGCCCTCCGCCATCCAGCAGCCTCAGGACGGCTTCGGCCACCGCCACGCCCCCCTCCCCGCCCTTTTCCCACACCTCGCACAGCTCCACGTCAACACCCT
>Ga0209806_1002766_pt1 | contig 10765 bp, 9 predicted proteins | sample GraSoiAngelo_152_FD_186166 | JGI IMG/M metagenome (GOLD analysis project Ga0209806, IMG submission 186166) | Grasslands soil microbial communities from the Angelo Coastal Reserve, California, USA - 14_1009_12_30cm (SPAdes) (version 2) | ecosystem: Environmental > Terrestrial > Soil > Grasslands ... | reverse complement strand
AGGCCCTGCTGCACGGCGCGTTGCGGCACGAGAATCGCGCTCGGCCGCTTGAGGCCGAGCAGGCGGACCCGCACGAACTGCCCGGGGAGCAGGGCGTGCTGGGGGTTCTTGAGCTGAGCGCGCAGCTGCTGTGTGCCGGTCGCCGGCTGGAGAGCCAGGTCGGCGAAGTTCAGCTCGCCCGCGCCAGGCAACAGACTGCCATCCGCCAGCGTGACCTGAACCGCGAGTGCGCGGGGCGCGGGCGGGACGACCAGCCGGCCGTCCGCGATGTCGCGCCGCAGGCCCAGCAGGTCCTCGTCGGACGGGCTGAAGTTCACGTAGATCGGGTCCACCTGCTCGACGGTGGTGAGCAGGTCGCCAGAGCCGGTCACGCGCGCGCCGAGCTCGAGCTGCGCGCGACCTGCCCGCCCGGAGATCTCGGCCCGCACGAATGTGTCCTCATAATCTTTCTTGGTCTGGTCTGCCGCGGCCTGCGCCTGGTCGAACGCCTGCTGAGCGTCGTCCACATCTTTCTGCGCGACGGCGCGCGCCGCCAGCAGCGGCTTCAGCCGCGCCAGGGTGCGGTCCGCGTTGGCGAGCCGGGCCTGGGCGCTGCGGTACGCGGCCTCGTACGTGGTTGGATCGATCCGGAAGAGCAGTGTTCCCTTCGCGACGTCGGTGCCCTCGGCGTAGGGCCGCGCGACGATCACGCCGGTCACCTGCGAGCGAACCTCCACCGAGCGCGACGCGGCGGCCTGCCCCACGTACTCGTAGCGCGCCAGCACGGTCTCAGGCACTACTGTAAGAACCGATACTTCCGGCGCCGGCGGAGGAGCACTGGCCACCGGAGTGCGCCGGCGCGCCGCCGCCGCACCAACAATAAGGAGCAGTGCGACCGCAACGGCAGCGGCCCACAGGGCTGGTTTGATCAAATGCTTCATACGAACACCCGTCGTTGAAGGTGACGACCACCGAACCGATAGTGCAGTAATGAACTACGTGGCTGCGAAGGTTCCCGCTACCTCATTCGCCACGCTGCGTCCCGCCCGTATGGGTAGGGCCGCACTACCCGACCGGGGGGTGGCCGGACGCGGGAGCTACGCCGGGATCACCGCTCCGTGCTCGACGGGATGAGCTGATTCAAGACGCGCACGTTGTCCGCTGTCCGCGGCAACCACAGGAAGGCGGGCACCAGAGACTGTCCGAGGGAACTGCTCCCCGGCGCGTCCACCGCGGTGGTGTCGGGCATGGTAACGGTGGCGATCGCGAACATCAGGCCGATGATCCGCCAGTTGGGCTGCCGCAGCGCCACCGCGACGAGCTGCTGCAGCATCGTCTCCCCCCAGGCTTCCACCGTCACGCCGGGCGGCATCTCGTCGACCATCTTGACCACCCCCATCACGGCGGGATCGTTACACGTGGTCCACGGCTCGTCCGCCAGGCGCAGGCTGTCCACCTGCACATAGGTGGCGGCGCTCGAATCGAGAGCGACCCGGCCGATCAGACAGACATAGGGATGCTGCGCGCGCTGGCGCCACAACCGTGCGTACTGTGTCTCGATCGATGCGACCGGATAGCGCGGGAAGCCGTCGTCGACGGGACGCACCGGCGTCTGACTGCGGAGCTCCGGACAAGGGCTAAGCATGATAACGACGGCAGCAGCCAATGCTTTCATTCGCATCGCCTTCCTCCGCACCTCACCCGCGTCACACTGGCCGGCGCCGAAACCGCGCGCCGGCCAGTGTGATGCGGCTCAGAACGTCAGTGTGAGTCCGCCCTGCCAGGCGATGTCGTGTTGAGTCTTGTCGAACCCGTAGCGGTCGAACTTATAGACGAAGTCGCGACCCTCCGCCCGGATGCCGACGCGACCGAAACGGTACTCGAGGCCCGCGCCGAAGTTGCCGGCGAACTTGGACCAGGTGTCGCTGGCGTCGAGCTGATGCACGCTGATGGCGCCCGCTCCGCCGAGCAGGTAAGGGGTCAACGTGGCGGAGCCTGCCTCGATGGGATACCGCAGCACCAGGTCTGCGTCATAGTTGAACTTGTTGAACTTGCCGCGGCCCGTGAGCGCCGCGCCGCGAATGCTGTCCTGCGCCCAGCTGCCGCTGGCGCGAATGCCGACATTCCGGTGCAGCCACACGGTTCCGTCGATCGACCCGATCCAACCCAGCCGCCAGTCCGCAGTGCCCACGGTGTTCAAATTGGCGGCGCCCGAGAGGCCGCCGAACGCACCACCGAGGGTGAAGCGATCGGACCAGGAGTGATACGGTGCCGGGGACGTGGTGCTGGTCTGGGCGCGGAGCGCGGGGGGCGTGAGCGCCCCAACGAGCACCGCAGTGACGAGGGACAACGAACGCGTCGACATAAACTCCTCCACAAAGAGAAAGGGTTCGGGGTACAGACATCGCTGCGACGACGGTAGACAGTTCATGAATGAACTGTATTTTAGAAAAGTTCCCGGGGAACTTTGGCGACCCCCCGGGTCATTTGTTCAGTGATGAACGGTTCTCCAACGGGGGAGGAAGGCATGACGCCACCATTGGCACACGACCCGCCGAACGCCGCTCCGGACGAGGGGCCGGCGGTGTCGCGCCTCACGGCGGTGCAGGCGCACGAGTTGATCGCGGCCGGTCGGGGCGTGCTGGTCGATACCCGCGACGCGCGGTTGTTCGACAATGCGCACGCCGCGGGTGCGCTGTCACTGCCGCTCTCCACTATCGAGGCGGCCCACGGGCAGCTGCCGGTGGACTCGCTGCCGCCCGATCGCATCCTCATCTTCTACTGCGCGTGAGTGGACGAGCGCACAAGCGCCCGGGCGGCGCGACTGCTGATCGCGGCGGGATACGACGAGCGCAAGGTCGCCGCGCTGCTGGGGGGTATTCGCGCCTGGTATCAGGCGGGGTATGCGCTCGAGAAATGGACCGACCGAACCTGAGCCGCGCTGTCGCGGCGCGTGGCTGGCCGCGCTAGCTTGCCGCCCATGCTCGATGTCTTAGGCGCCCTGCGTGCGGGCCTTGCCCCCCACTACACCGTCGAACGGGAGATCGGGGCCGGGGGGATGGCGCGCGTGTTCCTGGCGGCCGAGCGCCATCCGCCGCGCAAGGTGGCGGTGAAGGTGATGAACCCCGACGTCTCGACCTCCGAGTTTCGCGAGCGCTTCATCCGGGAAGTCGAGCTCACGTCGCGGCTCAGTCATCCGCACATCGTGCCGATTCTGGCCGCGGACGAGTGCCTCTTCGTGCCGGATGGGCCCGAGGGGCTGTGTTACTACGTGATGCCGTACATCGAGGGCGAGTCGTTGCGGGCCCGCCTGGAGCGCGAGCGACGCCTGCCACTCGAGGAAGCGGTGCGCATCGCACTCGAAGTCGGCGACGCACTGTCGTACGCACACGCGCAGGGCATCATTCATCGCGACATCAAGCCGGAAAACATCCTCTTGTCCGGAGACCACGCCTGGGTGGCCGACTTCGGCATTGCGCGCGCGGTGAGCGCCGCGGGCGGCCACACACTCACCGGGGGCCACGCCGTCGGCTCGCTGGCCTATATGAGCCCCGAGCAGCTGATGGGCAGCCGCGCCATCGATGCGCGCACCGACGTGTACAGCCTGGGGGGCGTGCTCTACGAAATGCTGGTCGGTGAGCCGCCGCTGGTGGGGCTCGCCGGCGGGACGCCGCGCGGCGGCGCGGCCCTCGACACGGTGTTGCGGGCCCAACGCGTCAGCCACCGGAGCGAGCGATCAATCAAGGAGACCATCGCTCACGCGCTCGCGGCGGAGCCCGACGACCGTTACGCATCGGTCGACCAGTTCGCATCCGGCCTCCGGGACGCGGTGAGCCGGCGGCCGGTGCTGCGCCTGCGGTTGCCACGGGTTGGCCGAAAGGCGCTGCTGCTCGGTGGCGCAACGGCCGCAGCGCTCGGCACCGCCGGCGTGCTGTTGCTCGGGAATCGCGCGCCGGCGCTCGACCCGCGGCGCGTCGTCGTCGCAGGGTTCGAAGACCTCTCGGGGGATCCGACCCTCGCCCCGCTCGGTCACATCGCTGCTGATTGGCTCACGCAGGCCCTGGCGCGCCGCGGTGGGCTGGAAGTCGTGCCCGGCGCTGCCGCCAGCCATCTCGACGCCGCGGACATTCGAGCCCTGGCGTCCCGCACCGGGGCGGGGACCGTGGTATCGGGGGCGTACTACAGTGAAGGGGATTCGGTTCGCTTCCACGTGCAGGTTATCGACGCGACGCGCGGCACGGTGCTGCGTGGCGTCGAGCCGGTCGGCGCCCCGCGGCGCGCACCGACTCAAGCAGCGGAGGCGCTACGCGGCCGCCTCACCGCCCTGTTCGATACGCTGTTTCCGCCCGCCCACCGGTGAAACCGGCGGGCCAGCCGTCAGAGCGTGAACCCGACACCGACGCCGAGCGACGAGACGTGGTCGCGGTAAAATTCGCCGTACGGCGCGGGCCCCGTGTAAGCCTTGAGCAACACGCTCCAGCGCCAGCCGGATCCGGCATCGGCCAGGGGATCGCCCAGTTCGAGCCCGGTCACCATACTCCACCCCAGCTGCCACCCGCGGTCCTGCATCGACTTGACGTCCAGCCCCGCCACCAGGCGGCCGGCAGTAACCCGGCCGAGGCGCAGCAACGAGCCGGGCTGACGGAATTCCAGGCCGCCGTGGAGCACACCAGGCTTGAGATCGGCCGGTCGGTGCGCGAAGACGTAGTCCCCGCCGCCATACACGCGCCAGCGCGCCGTCTCGCTCGCGACGAGCAGCTCCACGGCCTGGAACGTCAAGTCGATCCGCCGGGCGTTGGTATGGACCATGTATTCGTCGCCGAGATGGGAGCTCTGGTGATACAACCGCAGTCGCGTGGCGAGGGAACCGTGACGATACGTGAGCGGCAGGCCGACGAGGTAATCGGTATTGAGCAGGTCGGTGGTCGAAGACTCCATGTTGAACTCGGAAAACACGCCGGCGGCGATCCCGAGCTGCCAGTCTCGCCCGCGTAACAGCCCGATCGTCTGTCCGAACCCTACGGTTCCGAGCCGTGACGCGAGCCGCGGGGAGCGAGCCCAGAGATATCCGGCGAAGAAGCGCGGCTCCTTCGGGTCGGCGAGCAGCGGCTGGAACACCGGAGCCTGAACGGCGGCCCCCGCTTGCGCGATCACTACAGCCGCCCCCACCTGGTATACGACGCTGCTCAACCGCATCCCCACGTCCCCAGTGTATGATAGTTCAGTAATGAACTACGGCGGGGGCGAGTTCCCGCCGCGCCGCTGGCGCTGCGCCTGGAGCACGAAGTCAGAACACGGCGGTTGCCCAATGCGCTGTGATACAATCGCTTGCAGCGTAGCTCCCGGTCTCACTGTCGCTGTCTATTGTGACTGAGGGCACCGTAGTGAATCCTGTATAGCCGCATACTGTTCGCAAGCGAACCCATGACCGTACGGATCCTCCTGGCACGCAACGTCTGCGAAGGGATCGAGGCTCGCCTCTGACAGAGCTGTCCCTCGTCGCCCGTGCGCGGGGGCATGGCGACCGGCCGGCGATCATCGCCCGGGAAGGCACGTTCCGCTATCGCGACCTGCTCGACGCCTCGGCGCGCGTCGCCGAGTGCCTGCTCGCCGGACACGACGACCTGGCGGAGGCCCGCATCGCCTTTCTCACCGCTCCGGGCTTTCACTATGTAGCGATCCAGTGGGGGATCTGGCGCGCCGGCGGCATCGCCGTCCCGCTCGCCGTCTCCCACCCTCCCGCCGAGCTCGAGTACGTCATCCGCGACGCCGAAGCCGAGACCGTAGTGGTGGATGCGGAATTCGCCGCCGTCATCGGGACGATGAAACTCCCATCCTGGGTGCGCACCGTCTCCTCGGCTCACGCGATGGGTACCGCTCCCCGCTCCCCGCTCCCTCGGCTGGCGGAGGGGCGCCGGGCCATGATCGTGTACACGAGCGGCACGACGGGTAAGCCCAAAGGCGTGGTGACCACGCATGCCAACATCGCGGCGCAGGTGACGAGCCTCGTCAGCGCCTGGGAATGGCGGGCGGATGACTGGATCCTGCTCGTGCTCCCGCTCCACCACGTGCACGGCATCGTCAACGTCCTCACGTGCGCGCTCTGGGCCGGCGCGCGCTGCGAAATGCTTCCCAAGTTCGACGCGGACCAGGTCTGGGCTCGGATCGCCGCCGGCGACCTCACGCTGTTCATGGCGGTGCCCACCATCTATGGGAAGCTGATCCACGCCTGGGAGGCCGCCGCCGCCGAGCGCCGCCGCGCCTGGTCGGCGGGCTGCGCTCCGTCACGGATGCGACTCATGGTCTCGGGCTCCGCCGCGCTGCCGGTGGCGCGGCTCGAGCGCTGGCGCGAGATCACCGGCCACGTCCTGCTCGAGCGCTACGGCATGACCGAGATCGGCATGGCGCTGTCCAATCCGCTGCACGGGGAGCGGCGACCGGGACTCGTCGGCACACCGTTGCCGGGCGTGGAGGTGCGGCTGGTGGACGAGGAAGGCCGCCCGGTGCCCAGCAGCGGTGGCACACCGGGGGAGATCGAGGTGCGCGGGGCCTCGGTATTTCTCGAGTACTGGCGGCGGCCGGAGGCGACTCGGGCGGCGTTCCGGGACGGCTGGTTCCGCACAGGCGACGTCGCCGTCGTCGAAGACGGCAGCTACCGGCTCCTCGGGCGCTCGAGCGTGGACATCATCAAGACCGGCGGCTACAAGGTGTCGGCGCTCGAAGTGGAGGAAGTACTGCGGACGCATCCGGCGATCGCGGAGTGCGCGGTGGTGGGCGTGGAGGACCCCGAGTGGGGCGAACGGGTCTGCGCCGCCGTCGAGCCACGCGGCGAGGCGGACCTGACCCTCGCCGCGCTGCAGGCCTGGGCCAAGGAGCGGCTCGCACCCTACAAGATCCCGCGCGCCCTCCGCTCGGTGCCCGCCCTGCCGCGCAACGCCATGGGAAAGGTCACGAAGCCCGAGGTCGCGAAGCTCTTCGGCCCTTGAGTGTCAAGGAGCTGTCAAGCTTCGGCGGCTCCTCTTGTGGGGTCCACGACGGCGCGGCATGTTCGGCCTCCTCAGGGAACGTTCCCGACCTCCGGTCGCCTGCCGCCAGCGTTCACCTACACTCCCCACATCGGAGGCGACCATGCTGTGTGTCAGCCACGCGTCCGTGCGTGCGGTGCTGGTGCTTGCGCTCTGCGGCTCCTACTCCCACGCCGCGGCGCAAGACTCGCGGTCCGCGCTCGATCCTATCACGAGCGCGGTGATCAAGCACCCCATCACCACGTCTTCGGCGGCGGCGCGGGACCACTTCCTCCGGGGCCAACGGGAGTTCGATCTGGCCCGGTTCATCGATGCGAATGCGCATTTCAAGGAGGCGGTCGCCGCAGATCCGGCGTTCGCGTTCGGGTACCTGAACGTCGCGAACACGGCGAACTCGCTCGCAGAGTTCAAGAGCAACCTCGCGCTCGCCGAGCAGCACGCCGCGGGCGCGTCCGACGCCGAGCGGCTCCAGATCCAGATGGCCCGAAAAGGGTTCGACAACGACCTGGCGGGTCAACTGGTGCTGGGGCAGCAACTGGTCCAGCAATACCCCCAGAGTCCGCGTGCCTGGCTCGCTCTTGCCGGAGCCCAGACTGGCTTGAACAAGAACGAGGACGCGCGTGTCTCGATTGCGAAGGCCCTTGAGCTCTCGCCCAAGCTGTACGTGGCGCACGCCACCATGGGGAACGACTACATCTTCGGTGAGCCGCACGACTTTACGAAGGCGCTCGCGCACATGCAGGAGGCAGAGGCGCTGGCGCCGGGTGAGGCCAATGCGCACCTCCTCGTCGGCGACGCCTATCGGGCGCAGCGCAACCTCGAGAAGGCACGCGACGAATACCTGCGGGGCCACGCGCTCGAACCCCGCAGTGCCGTGCTGCTCGTGAAGGCGGGACACGCGAACACGTTCCTGGGCGATTACGCGGCAGCACGGGCCGACTACGATTCCGCCATGGCCGTGGGCCGGGCGAACGAGAAGGCCGCCTACGCTCCGTTCCGCGCCTACGTGAGCGTGTACGCGGGCGATCCCGCGGCGGCGATCGACGAGCTCAATCGGCTGGTCGCGTCCGTCGACGGCTTGGGGGTCCCCGATCCCAAGGCCAACAAGGTTGCCGCGCTCACGAACGTCGTCGTCATCGCGACTCACACCCGTAACCGCGCGGCCGCGGAGCAGGCGTTGACGCAGCTCGAACCGTTACTGATGCAGCAAGCGGACGAGGCAGGAAACCCAGCGTTCAAGCGGGGGCAACAGGCACAGATCGCGTACCTCGAAGGGTGGACCGCGGCACGCCGCGGGGACTATGCGTCGGCCCAGAAGCAGGCCGATCGCATTACCCAGCTGCTCGCCCCCGACGCGAACCCGCGCAAGCTCGAGCCGATGCACCAGCTGGCGGGATTCATCGCGCTCTATCAGGGCAAGTACAATGAAGCGGCCGCACACTTGCGGCAGGGCAATCTGTTGGACCCGTACATCAAGTATCAGTTTGCGGTCGCCACGGAGGGCGCCGGCGACGCCGCACGGGCCAAGCAGCTGTTCCGGGAGATCGCCGACTACAACTTCAACGCCCTGGGCTTCGCGCTCGTGCGCAAGGACGCGCTGCAGAAGGTCAACGGAACGCTCTAAGCGAGGGGCGGACGGCCGATGGGGTGGCGCCGCTGGACCTGGGCCGCCAGGGCCAGCAGCGCCTCCTCCCCGAACGGCTTGCCGACGATCTGCAGGCCCACCGGCAGGCCGTCGGGATCGAGCCCGCACGGCACCGAAGCGACCGGGAGGCCGGTGAGGCTCAATACGAACGTGGGCGCGATCCAGTCCACGTACGTCTCCATCTTCTTGCCGGCCACGGTGTCGGGATAGTTCTGGTCCACCGGGAACGGCGGGACCGCCATGCACGGCGTGAGCAGATGGTCGAACTTCCCGAAGAACTCGCGAAACAGGTGCCACATGCGGCCGCGTGCCGCTTCCGCGGCGCCGAGGTCACGGGTGGTCGCGTCGAGCCCGGCGCGAATGTTCCCCGCGACATTGGCTCCGAACCGGTCGAGGTGCTCCATCCGCGGGAACATCTGCGCGACGAACCACAGCCCGCGTAGCGCGAGGAACGTCTTCCGCCCGAACGACAGGTCGAGCTCGATTTCGTCGACTTCGGCGCCGAGCTCGCCGAGCCCGACGGCCGCCCGGCGGCACACCCGCTCGATGGTGGGATCGATCCCAATCCCGGCGATGTCGGGGCAGTAAGCAACCCGCAGGCCGTGCGCCGGGCCACGGGCGGCCGCTGCCACGAAGTTGCGACCGGCGGTAGGCTGCGACAGGGGCGACAGCGGGCTCGGCCCCGCGACGGCTTGGAGCATCAGGGCCACATCTTCGGCGGTGCGCGCCACCGGGCCTTCGACCTGGAGCGTGTCCCATGCCCAGTCCGTCGGATAGGTCGGAACGAGCCCGACCGACGGCCGCAGCCCCACTACCCCGCAGAACGACGCGGGAATACGCAGTGACCCGCCCAGGTCCGTCCCTTCGGCGAGCGCGATCATGCCGGTGGCGAGGCCCGCCGCACCGCCGCCCGTCGAGCCACCGGCGCTGCGCGTCGGGTCCCACGGGTTGCGCGTCCGGCCGAACACGTCGTTGAAGGTGTTCGCGCCCGCGGCGAACTCGGGACAGTTCGTCTTGCCGAGAATCACCGCGCCCGCGTCACGCAGCCGGCGCACGACCAGCGCGTCCTCGGTGGGAACGTGGTCTCGATAGAGGAGGGAACCGTACGTCGTGCGGAGGCCGGCGACGGGCGTCACGTCCTTGATGCCGACCGGCAGGCCCGCGAGCGGACCCACTTCCTCGCCGCGCACCAGCCGCAGCTCGAGCTCGCCGGCGTCGTCGAGCGCGCGGGGGTTGAGGGTCACGATGGCATTGACGGCGGGATTGCAACGCTCGACGCGCGCGAGGCACGCTTCGACGACCTCGACCGGCGAGAGTTCGCGCGACGCGACGAGCCGCGCCAGCTCGGTGGCGGAGCGATCCGCTAGATCTTCCATTCTCCCGTGAACGCGACCGTGCGGCAGAACGCGGCCTCTCCTCCCTTGAACTTCCAGGGGAAGCAGCCGACGATGAGCCGCTTGTTCTGGAGCTCGGGCGCCTCGATCTCACCGCCTAGGTTCTCGATGTGGATGCAGTCCTTGGGAAACAGCGCGTTGTGGGTGAGCTGGTAGGCGGAGTCGGGGAACATCTTATCGACCGCCGCCTTGCCGCCGAATTTCTGCTCGGCCTTGGCGCGTACCTTGTCGCACTGGCCGTGGGCGCCTTTTCCGAGAAAGCGTCCTATAGGAAGATTCATCGGATGGTCGGTCGAGACGCAGTCGACGCCCCACACGTGGATCTTCTTCTCCAAGAGCCACGGCACCAGATCGGGGTGCGCGCCGGGGTGATAGTGGTAATAGCGCTCCTCGTCCGGGGTGGCGCCGAAGTCCGCGTAGCGGTGCCATCCCGTGTGCAGCAGCAGCAGATCGCCCGGCTTCACCTGGACTCGCTGCTCGATCATCTGCGGGGTGTACACCGCCAACTCGTCCATCTCGTCGCGCAGGTCCACGATCACGCCCGGTCCGCACAACCACTCGAGCGGCAGCTCGTCGATCGTCTTGCCCGCCGTGACGAAGTGGCGCGGCGCGTCGAGGTGGGTGCCCATATGGTTCGACGTCATGATGTACTGCGCGTTCACGCCGTGCTCGGCCTTGCGCTTGATGTACTTGACCTCGAACGGCGGGTAGTAGGGCCAGAA
>Ga0209806_1002765_pt1 | contig 10765 bp, 8 predicted proteins | sample GraSoiAngelo_152_FD_186166 | JGI IMG/M metagenome (GOLD analysis project Ga0209806, IMG submission 186166) | Grasslands soil microbial communities from the Angelo Coastal Reserve, California, USA - 14_1009_12_30cm (SPAdes) (version 2) | ecosystem: Environmental > Terrestrial > Soil > Grasslands ... | reverse complement strand
AAGGTGCGCGGCTCGATCTCGCCGATCGAGAAGTCGCCCTCGGGGCACGCCAGGCGCTCGGAGAAGAGCCGCTCCGCGCCCTTCCCATCCGCATCCGCCACCAGTACCAGACCCTCGCCGAGACGAAGCGCGGTCTCCACGGAGTCGGTCAGCCGCGACCGCTCCGCTTCCGCCTCGGCGCCGCGCCGCACAATGAGGCGGTCGACGACCACTTCCACGGAGTGCTTCTTCATCTTGTCGAGGGTGATGTCCTCGGAGAGATCGCGTACGAAGCCATCGACGCGGACGCGCGCGAATCCACCTCGCCGCGCGGTCGCGAACAGCTGCTGGTGCTCTCCCTTACGGTCGCGAACGAGCGGGCCGAGGATGAGGATGCGCGAGCCCTCCGCCATCGCGCTGATCTGATCGACGATCTCCTGGACGGTCTGCGCGACGATCGGGATCCCGTGATTCGGACAATGCGGAACGCCGACCCGCGCGAAGAGAAGACGCAGGTGGTCGTAGATCTCGGTGACGGTTCCAACAGTGGATCGCGGATTGCGCGTGGATCCCTTCTGATCGATGGACACCGCCGGCGAAAGGCCCTCGATGAAGTCAACGTCCGGCTTTTCCATCTGACCGAGGAACTGACGCGCGTAAGCGGAGAGCGACTCGACGTACCGCCTCTGGCCTTCCGCGTAAATGGTGTCGAAGGCAAGTGAGGACTTCCCAGATCCGGACAGCCCGGTGATGACGACCATCTTGTCGCGCGGGATGCGGACGTCGATGTTCTTGAGGTTGTGCTCGCGTGCGCCCTTGACGTGGATGTGATCGATTGGCATCAGACCACCGTAGGCGATGGGGGTGGCGCAGTCCGCAATGCTCGCTGCACGAGCCAGAGGTAGACCAGCCAGATAGGGAGGGCCGCCAGACCGCCTGAGAGCGCCTCGCCGGCCCCGGGGCGGAACGTGAATTGGTCCGCCGGAACGATCGCGTACGAGAGCGCCTGATATATCCCCATCGGTAGCAGGGCGATTGTCGCGATGCCGAAGATCGCGGTCCCCACGATGAGATACGCGCGGTGAAGGCCGCTGCCACGCTCGGCGACGCCGGCAAGCGAACGACGCGCCCACCAGTGCGCTCCCCAGAAGACCCCGCCGAAGATGACGAACGTGACGCCGCGCACAAGGTCCTCTGTCTGGCGACGTACCCGTTCGTCAGGGACGAACGGCTGCGGGAATGGGCTCATGAACGGCGGACAGCTGCTGTTCGGCGCGCAGACCGGAGCGATCGGCGGCACCGGCCGCGGGATCTGACCGCCGTAGACGACGTCGACCCCGAAAGCTGCCGCGAGCACGTACGCGATGATCCCGGCAAGACCGATCGCGAACGCGATCACGCCGGCGAGCGACGCGAGATACAGGTAGAGCCGAAGCAGGCCGCCGAGCGACAGGTCCATGCCATCGCGGCCGCGTTGCAGGAACAGCACGACGAGCAGACCGATAGCACCGAGGACGCCAAGCGCCGTGAGCACGCCCACGAGCATGCCCTAGGGGCCGTGCCGGCGGCGCCGGCCGCCTGCCCGGATGACCCGCGCCGTCGTGCCGACGGGCTCCGCCGAGGCCTCGAGACTCTCGGGCCCCTGCTCGAGCACCATCAGACCGCGAAGCTCGACCACCTCGTCACGTAGCAGGGCAGCTTTTTCGAACTCGAGGTCCTTGGCGGCGCGCTTCATCTGTCCTTCGAGGTCCTTGATCAGACGCAGGAGCTCGTCCTTGGGCAGCGAGCCGGCCGCGAGCGGTCGCTTCGCTTTCTCGTTGACACCCTCGACATCGGCGACGTCGCGCAGGCGCAGTCCGATGTCGCGGATGGCCTTGACGATCGTCTGCGGGTCGATCCCGTGTTCGGTGTTGTAGGCGACCTGGATCTCGCGGCGGCGATCGGTTTCGTCCATCGCGGCCTTCATCGACGCGGTGATGCGGTCGGCGTACATGATCACGCGGCCCTCGACGTGGCGGGCCGCCCGTCCGATCACTTGAATGAGCGAGCCCTCCGACCGGAGATAGCCCTCTTTGTCCGCGTCGAGGATCGCGACGAGGGTGACCTCGGGAAGGTCGATGCCCTCGCGGAGAAGGTTCACACCGACCACGACGTCATAGACGCCAAGGCGCAGGTCGCGGAGGATCTCTACCCGCTGCAGCGTCTCGATCTCCGAGTGGAGGTACTGCACCTTGATGCCCATCTCGCGCAGGTAGTCGGCGAGGTCCTCGGCCATCTTCTTGGTGAGCGTCGTGACGATGGCGCGCTGGCCTCGCTCGACCCGAAGGTTGAGCTCCGCAAGTAGATCGTCGATCTGGCCCTCGGTCTTCCGCACTTCGATCTGCGGATCGATCAGGCCGGTCGGCCGGATGATCTGCTCGACGACGTGCGATGAGTGCTCGAGCTCGTAGGGCCCGGGCGTCGCCGAAACGTAGATCGCCTGATCGAGGCGTTGCTCGAACTCGGCGAACGTGAGCGGGCGATTGTCGAGCGCGCTCGGCAGCCGGAAGCCGTAATCGACGAGGATCTCCTTCCGCGAGCGGTCGCCGAAGTACATCCCGCGCACCTGCGGCATCGAGATGTGTGACTCGTCGACGAACGCGAGGAAGTCCGGCGGGAAGTAATCGAGAAGCGTCCATGGCCGGCTTCCGGCGGGCCGGCGCGCGAGATGACGGGAGTAGTTCTCGACTCCGGCGCAGGTCCCGGTCTCGCGAAGCATCTCGAGGTCGAAGTTCGTTCGCTGTCGTAGGCGCTGCGCCTCGAGCAGACGACCCGCGTCCTCGAGCTCCTTTACGCGGTCCACCAGCTCGACCTCGATGTCCTTGATGGCTTCGAGCAGCTTCTCTCGTGGCGTGACGAAGTGCCGCGCCGGGTAGATGTCGATCTTGTCGCGCTCGGCCAGCACTTCGCCGGTGAGGGGGTCAAGCTCGGTGATCCGTTCGACGTCGTCGCCGAAGAACTCGACGCGTACGGCGAGCTCCTCGTACGCGGGCTGCACCTCGAGCGTGTCGCCGCGGACACGGAACTTCCCGCGCACGAGGTCGGTGTTCGTGCGCTCGTACTGGATGTCCACGAGATGCCGCAGGACCGTGTCGCGCCGGACGCGCTCGCCTTTCTTCAATCGGACGGTTACCGCGCCGTAGTCCACCGGCGCGCCGAGGCCGTAGATGCACGAGACCGATGCGACGATGATCACGTCGCGACGCTCGAAGAGCGACCGGGTAGCCGAGTGGCGCATGCGGTCGATCTCCTCGTTGCGCGAGCTGTCCTTCTCGATGTACGTGTCGCTGCGCGCGATGTACGCCTCGGGCTGGTAGTAGTCGTAGTACGAGACGAAGTACTGGACCGCGTTCTCGGGGAAGAACTCCTTGAACTCTCCGTAGAGCTGCGCGGCTAGCGTCTTGTTGTGCGCGAGCACCAGCGTTGGGCGCCCGGCATCGGCGATGACCTTCGCCATCGTCACCGTCTTGCCCGAACCGGTGACGCCGCGGAGCGTTACGTGGCGCTCACCCGCCCTCAGCGCGTTTTCTAGGCCTGAGGTCGCCGCTGGCTGATCGCCGGCGAGATCCCACGGCAGAACAAGCCGGAAGGGTGCCTTCGCGGCTGGTCGGTCGAGTGGGACCTGGAGCGTGTCGCCTCCGGGCATGGGTGCCTCATTCTAGAACAGGCGTTCTGGTACGGAATTGCCGCCCGCAGCTGGCTCCATTGTCGCGCATCAACACCGGTTTGAGTCCCGTCCAGTTGTTAGCCGTTGCTACAGTCCGCCCGACCCCGCACTCCATACAAAAGGGCCGTAGAGGAAGGTAATAGTGGAAGATCGATCGCGGCGCCGCGCCCGGCTGGTGCTCATTGTTGGACTCTTGTTCGCCGTCGGAGCCGGAGCGACGACCTTCTTCGTCGCGAACACGGCCAAATCCGAAGCCCCCGCGCCCATCCCGACCTCGAACATCGTGGTCGCCGCGCGGGAAATCCCGGCCAAGACCCAGATCACCGCGTCGGACCTCAAGCTCGTCAAGATGAACACCGAGGTCGTCCCCCCATCCGCCCTGACGACCCCCGAGGAGGTCGTCGGCAAGATCACGATCACCTCGATCTCGATCGGTGAGCCGATCCTCCCGACCAAGCTCGGCGGTCCGAACGGCAACCTCTTCGTCGTGATCCCGTCGTCCGCGTTCGCGCCCGACGGCACGATCCCACCCGGAACGCCGAACTACCGCGCGATGTCGATCACCGTCGCCGACGCGCAGGCCGCCGGTGGCTCCATCCAAGCCGGCGACATCGTCGACCTTCTGTTCACCATGAACATCTCGCCTGAGAAGCTCTTCAAGCAACCGAACCCGGCCGTGAACTCGACCGACGCGTCCGCGCGCATCGTCCTGGAGCGCGTTCCGATCCTCGCACGGATCCTGGCCGTCTACGTGATCCGCACCGACGCAGCGACCGCCGAGCGCATCGGATACATGCAGTCGTCCGGCGGCACGATGCAGCTGCTGCTCCGTGGACCCAAAGACGACCGCGCGACCGGCACGGTCGGCGCCAGCTTCGACAACATTCAGCCCGACTGGAAGATCCACATCCCACAGAAGATCTGATCAGGCCCTAGCGCGCCGGAGTCCGGCCCAGGCGTCACGTACACGCTCGCGCGTCTTATCGCGGTCGCCGTCGTTCACGATCACCACGTCGGCGGCTGCCCGGAACTGATCCTCGGTGAGCTGCTGCGCGAGGCGGAGATCCGCCTCGCGCTCGCCGATCCCGCGTCCGGCGAGCCGCTCGATCATCGTCGCCCGCGGTGCGACAACGACCCAGATCCGGTCGCTCGCCTTTCGGAGCTCGCCCTCGAGCAGCTTGATGGCCTCAACGACGAGCACGGCGTCGTCCGGAAGCATCGAGCGCGCCTCGAGCACGCGAGCGATCACGCGGGGGTGCAGGATCTGCTCGAGCCGGCGCAGCTTCGCGGGGTCCCCGAACACTTCGGCGGCGAGCTTCGAGCGGTCGATCTCCTTGTCCTCGCCCAGCACCTTCGTGCCGAACGTCTGCACGATCGCGCTGTATCCGACGGTTCCGCGCAGCTGCTCATCGTGCACGATCGCGTCGGCGTCGAGCACCTTCGCGCCGAGCTCTCGCAGCATCGCCGCGACCGTCGACTTCCCCGAACCCATCGCCCCGGTCAGTCCCACGACGAACGCCGTCACTCGCTCTTCTCGCTCTCCTTCGTCCATTCGTCGTAGAGCGTGCGCAGATCGCGCTCGAGGGACGCGTACTCTTCGCCCACCCTCCGCGTCTCCATGTAATTCCCGCTCTGGGCGATCTGCGAGACCCTCTCGGAGAGCTGGCGGAGCTGAAGCTCCATCGCCTCGATCCTGGCCTCCAGCGCCCGCAGGCCGCTGACGCGGCGAAGTGGCGAGGCCTTCGCGTTGGACCTGAGCTTGGCGTCGCGGGTCCTGTCACCAGGGGCAGGGGCCCCTGGGCGCGTAGCGCTTCGGGGTTGCGCGCTCGACGCACCCTTCCCGGCCCTTGCCGCTTCCGCGGCGGGCCGGGTCCTGGGCACCCGCGTCTCGCGCGCAACCCGCTCGCCGGTGCCACCCGCCGTCTCCATCTCGGGGATCGGAAGTTCGGCCCCCGAACTACGGAGGCGCTGGAGGGCGGACCAGTTGCCTTCGAACCGTTTCAGCACTCCGGCTTCGATCGGCCAGATCTCGGTCGCGAGCTTGTCTATGAAGTAGCGGTCGTGGCTAACAAAGAGGAGAGCTCCCTCGAACGCTTGGAGGACGGTCTCGAGCTGCTCGCGAGCGAGAAGATCGAGATGGTTTGTCGGCTCGTCCAATACCAGGAGATTCGCGTGCAGCGCGGCGAGACGTGCGAGCGCGAGACGCGAGCGTTCTCCACCCGATAACACGCCGACGCTCTTGAAGACGTCCTCCCCTCTGAAGAGGAAGCGCGCGAGATGGTCGCGAGCCTCGGCGTCGTTCATCCCGCTCGCGACTTTCATCGCATCGATCACGGTGTCGTCACCGGTCAGCTCGAGCTGCGCCTGGGCGAGAAAGGCGACGCGCGCGGTCGGGGCGGACTGGACGTACCCCTCGAGCGGGGTCAGATCGCCGACCAGAGTCCGCACCAGGGTGGTCTTCCCCGCCCCATTCGGGCCCACGACCGCGATCCGCGCGTCGCGCGCGACGCGCAGCATGCCGGTCCGGACGAGCGGCTCCCCGTACCCGACCGCGAGCGGCGTGGTCTGCACGACCGTGTCGCCGGCGAGGTGGGCAGCCTCGAGGCGCCAGCCGTGCTGTTGCGCTCGCTCAGGAGCCTCGATGCGTTCGATCCGGGCGAGCTTCTTCCCGCGACCGCGAGCCTCCTTCGAGCGTTGCCCCGCCCCGTAGCGGCGGATGAACTCCTCGGTGCGCTCGATCTCGATGGCCTGGCGCGCCGCTGCCTTCTCGGTCGCGGCTTCGCGCTCCGCCCGCTGGCGCGCGTAGGCCGAGTAGCCGCCGCGATATTCCGTGACCGTGTTCTTCTCGAACGACAGCGTGCGACTGGTAACGCGGTCGAGGAACCAACGGTCGTGGGACGAAACCAAAATTGTTTCATCCTGCTCGATCAAGAAGCGTTCGAGCCACTCCAATGCCGCCACATCGAGATGGTTCGTGGGCTCGTCGAGGAGGAGCAGGTCGGGATCGTCGAGCAGTAGGCGGGCGAGCCCGAGTCGGGTCCGCTCGCCCCCGGAGAGTGTCGCGACCTCGCGATCACGGAGCGAGTCGAGGCCAAGGCCTCCGAGCACCCGGCCTACCGTCGCTTCGAAGTCGTAGCCGCCGGCGTGCTCGAACTGATGCTGCGCCTCCGAATAGCGCTCCAGCAGTTCCGGGTCACCGCTTCCGAGGCGCGGCTCGAGCGCATGCATCTCCGCTTCGAGTTCGCGCAGGTGCGCGGCCGCTCCGCGGGCGTGCTCCTCGACCGTCCCGGTCGCGTGGGTCAGGACCTCCTGCTCCATGAATCCAACGCGGGTACCGCGAGCCAAGGCGACATTCCCCGCGTCCGCCGACTCGAATCCCGCCGCGACGCGCAGCAAGGTGGTCTTCCCCACCCCGTTCGGCCCGACAAGACCGACGCGGTCCCCGTGCGCGAGTCGGAACGACACGTCGCTGAAAACCAGGCGCTCCCCGAAGCGCTTCGCGACCGCCTGGACTGAGAGGACGCTCATCGAATCAACATGGTGAGACACATCGCCGGGACTAGCATGCGGTCGCCTTGCCGAGCATCATCTTCGCGGAGCGGGAACTCGACCTTCTTGAGCCGTTCGAACACATCGCCTACCCGCCCGATCTTGTATCCGTCGAGCCCGAGCATCCCTCCGCCGTTCTCCTCAGCCTCGACACGCGTGGTGTTCCGTCCAAGTTACGGCGCGTGGACGTCAGGACCGGCGCGGTGCAGAAAGGCGGCACGATCCGAGGGTGCCTCCGGGACGCCTGGCTCGGGACGGATCTTTGGATCCTGACGACATATGCACTCCATCGCGTATCCAACGCTGACCTGTCGGTCAAGAAAACGCTCAAAGTTCCGCACTTCCTCCACCGGCTGATACCTCTTCTATCGGCACGGTTTCTCGCCCTCTCGCAGATCGAACGCAAACGCACGAGCGTGCTTTCCCCGAGCGACGGCGCCCTTCAGGTCGTGACCATGCCGACACCCGACATCTCCATTGACCAGGGCGACAGCTGCACGGTCCTCTCGTTCTGGGCCGGCGAGGCGCGGGGCTTCGACGGCGATCTGAAGCCGACTCGCGAGCGACGTGAACTGCCGCTCGGCCTCAGTCCGATTTCGTCTGGCGGGGAGATCCTATTCCTGCGCGCGACGCGCGAGATCGCACGAAACGTTTCGCCAGTTCAGCCGGACGTGACGTGGCTGTACCCGACGGGCGTGCTCGCGATGTTCAGCCCGGACGGCTGGAGAGTCTCGCGCGAGGCGCGCGTTGGGTCGCTCGATCGACTCCTGGGGGTCGACGGCGATGGACGGATCATCGCGACCGACCAAAAAAAGCACACGGTCGCCCTTATCGATCCGAGCACGTTCAGGGTCGACGCTCGCCACCAGTTCCGAGAACAAGCGTTTGGCATCGTGCAGGCGGGACCGTTCGCGGTCGCCTACCGTCCCTGGAGCGGGCATCTTCGGGTGATCGACTGGTCATCGACGAGCTAGTTGGAGTCGCGGCGCGCGCTGACAGCGCGGGCAGTGGAACGTGCCGCGGCCGCCGACGACGGTGCGCACGATCTCTCGGCCGCAACGTGGGCACGGCTCGCCCGCGCGCGAGTAGACCTGAAACTCACGCTGCATCCGTCCCTTGTTCCCGCGTGCGTCGACGTAGTCGTTTCGCGACGCGCCGCCGAGGCGGATCCCTTTGCGCAGAGCCCAGCGGATCGCCTCGTGCAGGCGGGCGACCTCAGCGGTGCGCAGCGTTCCGGCTTTCCGGAGGGGATGGATCCGCGCACGCCAGAGCGCCTCGATGGCGTAAATGTTCCCGATGCCCGCGATCGCCCGCTGATCGAGGAGCAGCACCTTGATGGCCGCCCGCGGACGGCGGCGCAGCAGCGCGCGCAACCACGCGACCGTAAACCCGCGCGCGAGGGGCTCCGGCCCAAGCGACGCGTGAAGCGGCATCTTCGCGCGCCGTCGTTCGCCGGTTCCTTCGAGCGTCGCGGCGTCGATGACGGCCATGCGCCCGAACTTGCGGGTGTCGGAGAAACGCATCGCGGTCCCGTCCACGAAACGGATCTCTCCGCGCACGTAGCGCTCGTCCACGTCGGCCACTCCATACAAAAGCTTGCCGGTCATACGGAGAGACACGACCAGCGCCTCGCCGCCGTCGAGGTCGAACACCACGAACTTCCCGCGGCGCCGCACGTTGCTGATGCGTCGACCGCGCAGACGCGCGCCCACGACCTCGGCCGGCTCGGGTTCCGTGAGACGCACCCAGCGCGACTCGAACTCGCTGATGGTGCGATCGACCACGAGCCCACGCAGCTGCCGGGCGATGGTCTCGACTTCAGGTAATTCAGGCATTCGCGGTGGCGGGGACTTCCAGTCGCTGCATCTCGTCCCAGTTCGGTCCGACGCGCACGTCGACGATCAGCGGCACGTCGAGCTCGTACGCCGCGCTCATCTCGTCGCCGAGCAGCCGCGCCATCCGCTCGACCTCGAACCGCGGCACCTCGGCAACGAGCTCATCGTGCACCTGCAGGAGCACGCGCGCGTGAAGATCGCTCTCGTGCAGCGCGCGATGCACGCGCGCCATCGCGATCTTCATGATGTCCGCGGCGGTTCCCTGGATCGGCATGTTGATCGCCATCCGCTCCGCCGCGTTGCGGACCGCGTTCACCCGGCTCGTCATGTCAGGGATGTAGCGGCGCCGGCCGAGCAGCGTCTCGACGTACCCCTGCTCGATGCAGAACGCCTTCGTCTCGAGGACGTAGCGGCGCACCTGCCCGTAGCGCTTGAAGTACTCATCGATGAAGCGCTGCGCCTCCTCGCGCGGTATCTGCATCCGCCAGGCGAGGCCAAAGTCACTCATGCCGTAAATGATTCCGAAGTTGAGCATCTTCGCGACGTCCCGTTGCTCCCGCGTCACCGCGTTCTCAGGAACGCCGAATCCGGCGGCGGCGGTGCGCCGATGGATATCGGCACCGGACCGGAACGCATCCAGGAGCGCCGGGTCCTGGGACACGTGGGCGAGCACTCGCAGCTCGATCTGCGAGTAGTCCGCGGCGATGAGGACCTGGTCGGGCGCGCCGGAGACGAACGCGCGGCGAATTCGCCGACCGAGTGGGGTGCGGATCGGGATGTTCTGTAAATTTGGGCCGCGGCTGGACAGTCGGCCGGTCGCCGCGACGGTCTGGTCGAACGTCGTGTGGACACGCCGGGTCTCGGGGTCGACGAGTCCGCCGAGGCCCTCCGCATACGTCGAGCGGAGCTTTTCGATCTCGCGGTACTCGAGGATCTTTTCGATCACGGGATGCGCGCCACGGAGTTCCTCGAGCACCGTCGCGTCGGTTGAGAAGCCGGTCCCAGTCCGGCGGCCCCGCGGAAGCTTCAGCTCGTCGAACAGCAGCGATTGCAGCTGCTTCGGCGAGTTCAGCCCGAACTCGTGGCCGACCGCCGCGAAGGCCTCCTGCTCGATCCGCGCGACCTCGCGCGCGAATTCCTCGCCGAGCGATCGCAGATATCCGAGATCGACCGCGATGCCGGCCTCTTCCATCTCCACGAGCACATCGACGAGCGGAAGCTCGACGTCACGGTAGAGACGCTCGAGGTTCAGCCGGTCCAGCTCGACCGCGAACTGTTCCCCGAGTCGAGCGGCCGCCACCGCGCCCGCACCCGCACGCGCCAGGCGCTCGTCGAGCGTTGGCGTGCGGTAGGGATCCTTGCGGTCCGCAACGGGAAGTACGGGGACCTCGAGCTTGAGCCGCTCCGCGGCGAGGTCCTCGAGCGCGTGATAGCGGCGGCTCGCGTTCACGAGATAGCTCGCGATCATCGTGTCCATGGATAGACCGCCGATGTCGGCGCCCGCACGGCGCAGCGCGCGGCGCGCGGTCTTCGCATCGTGCGCCGTCTTGGCGATCTTGTCGTCGAGCAGCAGTGCGGCGATCGGTTCGGGGACGCCGTCGGGCGTCGGGAGGTACCAGGCGCGCTCGCCCGCCGCGAGGCCGAGCCCAACCAGGAGCGGGTGACGGCCGGACGCGTCCACGTCGGCGTGTACCGC
>Ga0209806_1002763_pt1 | contig 10770 bp, 7 predicted proteins | sample GraSoiAngelo_152_FD_186166 | JGI IMG/M metagenome (GOLD analysis project Ga0209806, IMG submission 186166) | Grasslands soil microbial communities from the Angelo Coastal Reserve, California, USA - 14_1009_12_30cm (SPAdes) (version 2) | ecosystem: Environmental > Terrestrial > Soil > Grasslands ... | reverse complement strand
CGTAGGCGGTGGCGCGCGCGGCCTCGCCCTGGCGCAACCGCACGACCCGCCCGCCCTGCACGTCAACGGCGGGGTAGAGCTCCACGGATGTGAAGGAAACTAATGGCGCGCGGCGACGGGGGGCGCGGGGGGCGCGGCGGGCGCGGGGGGCGCGGGGACGACCGGAGGAGCGGCGTGCGGCGCCGGCTCCAGCTGCGCGAGCAACGCCGTGCGGGCCGAGTCGTACGCGGCGCGGGCGGCCTTGGGTACCGGCTGGCCTGCGCCCATGTCCTTGCGCTGCGGGTTGGTGGCCCGCCCGTTCACGAGAAACTCATAATGGAGGTGCGGGCCGGTCGAGAGGCCCGTGGAGCCGACGTAGCCGATCGTCTCGCCTTGCTGCACGCGCTCGCCCACGCGCAGTCCGCGGGCGAACCCCGACAGGTGGCCGTAGCGGGTGCGGATCCCGTTGGCGTGCCGCAGCTCGATCAGGTTGCCGTAGCCGTCGTCTTCCCGGCCCACGCGCGTCACGAGGCCCTCGGCCGTGGCGCGCACGGGCGTGCCATAGGCCGCGGCGAAGTCGGTCCCCTCGTGGCTGCGCCACAGGTGCAGCACCGGGTGGTAGCGGCCGCCGAAGCGACTCGAGACGCGGCGGAACTGCAGCGGCGCCCGCAGGAACGCGCGCTTCAGCGAGCGTCCCTGCTCGTCGAAGAAGCCCGCGCTGCGGTCCGCCGCCTCGAAGTAGAACGCGTAGTTCGGCGTGCGACCGGTGTTTACCCGAGCGGCGAGGATGCGGCCGAAGCGGCGCTCCCCCTCTCCCGATTCGAGCCGGTCCATCAGGACCAGGAACCGGTCGCCCGGGTGCACGTCGCGGGTGAAGTCGACTTCCCAGTCGTACACGTCCGCGATCTCCCACGCGAGCGTGCGCCGCTCGACCGCGGGGAGCAAGCTGTCGGGCATCGCCTTGTCGAGCGCGTCGTACAACGACGTCTCGATCAGGCCGCTTACCCGCACGCGCGCCACGGTCCAGGGGATCACTTCGACCGTCTGCGACCAGCCCCCGTCTCCACGCGCGAGCCGCAGGCGCGTTTCGGGCCCGGTGCGGACCGTGACCTGGTGGGCGAGGCGGTCGGTCTTGAGGCGGCGGAACTGGAAGACGAGCCCGGGGCGGAGGCGGCGGACGTTGAGGGCCCGGGCGGCCGCCAGGAGCCCCGCGTAGTCCCGACCCACGATGCCGCCGCGCGCGAGCACGGCGGAGAGGGTCTCGCGCTTGCCCAGCGTGTCGGCGAAGTCCACGTAGGCTTGCGACACGACAATCGACGGCGCCGTGAGGGGGCGGCGCCACGGCCAGGCATCGGCACCGGCCCAGAGCAGCGCGCCGCCGGCGAGCACGCCGACGGCGACGTAGTGGCTGCCCCGCCAGGCCATCAGTCCATCTGTCTCCGGATGAAGGTCGGGATCTCGAGCTCGTTGACCTCCGACGGAGCCGGCGGTGGCGGCGCGTGGGACGTCGAGCGGCGGACCAGCGGCTCCGCGGTCTTGGGGAATCCGGGCGGGGACACGGGCGCCGGCCGCCCCGCGCGCTCGCGGAACGGCAGCACTCCCGCCGCCGGGCGCGCGCCCACGAGGGACTCCGCCTGCTCCTTCCCGCGGTCGAAGCCCGTGGCGATCACGGTGACCCGGATCTCGCCGTGCATCGCGGGATCGTTCACCGTGCCGAAGATGATCTCGGCGTCTTCGCCCGCGGCGTCCTTCACGACGTCGGAGATCTGGGTGACCTCGCCCAAGGTGAGGTCCTCGCCGCCCGTGATGTTGATGAGGACGCCCGTCGCCCCCGCGATCGAGATGTTGTCGAGCAGCGGGCTCGAGATCGCCTGCTGCACCGCCTCCATGGCGCGGTTCTCGCCACGCCCGGTGCCCGTACCCATGATCGCCGCGCCGCCGTTCTGCATCACGGTGCGCACGTCGGCGAAGTCCACGTTCACGATGCCGGTCACCGAGATGAGCGAGGAGATCCCCTGCGTGGCGTGCAGCAGCACTTCGTCGGCTTTCTTGAGGGCGTCCTGGAACGGGATGCCCTTCCCCACGACCGCGAGCAGGCGCTCGTTCGGGACGACGACCATCGTGTCCACGTGCTTCCGCATCTCGGCGATGCCCATGTCGGCCTGGCGCATCCGCTTCCGCCCCTCGAACAGGAACGGCTTCGTCACGATGCCGATCGTCAGGGCGCCGAGGTCGCGCGACGCTTGGGCGATGATGGGGGAGGCGCCCGTGCCGGTGCCGCCACCCATGCCGCAGGTGACGAACACGAGGTCGGCGCCCTGGAGCGCGTGCAGCACCTCGTCGCGGTTCTCCTCGATCGCCTGGCGGCCGATCTCGGGCCGCGCGCCGGCGCCCAGCCCGCGCGTGAGCTTCTTACCGATCTGGACCTTGACGTCGGCCTTGTTGTTCATCAGGGCCTGGGCGTCGGTGTTGACGGAGACGAACTCGACGCCGTTGAGCCCCTCGTCGACCATGCGGTTGAGCGCGTTGCCGCCGCCGCCGCCGATGCCGACGACCTTCATCCGCGCGTTCTGCGTGACGGTCTCTTCGAGCTCGAAGATCATGGCTCCCTCGCGTCTCCGTTCAGAAGAAGTCCTGTAGCCACCGTTTCAGCGGTCCGAGCAGCTTCTCCATGCCGGCGCTCCGCACGAGGGAGCCACCGGGCGCGGCGCCTTGCGCCAGCTTGCGCGCCGCGTACAGCACCAGCCCGACCGGCACCGCGTAGCGCGGCGCCTGCACGCTGTCCACCAACCCCGAGATTCCCATCTCGGGCGCCCCCGCGCGCACCGGGGCCGCGAACGCCTCGCGCGCCAGCTCCACCATCCCCGGCAGGTGCGCCGTGCCGCCGGTCAGCACCACCCCCGCCGGCAGCCGCCCCGCGCCGTAGCCGGCACGCTCGAACTCCCGGGCCACGAACTGGAAGATCTCGTCGACCCGCTCGTGGATGATGTGCGACAGCAGCTCGCGCGACGCCTGCCGCGCGCCCTGGCTCGGCGTGGAGGGCAGGTTCACCATCTCGTCCGCATCCACCAGCGGCCCGTACGCCACGCCGTGCCGCTCCTTGAGCCGCTCGGCGTCCGCCTGCGTCACGCCCAGCCCTTGCACCAGGTCCTGCGTGACGTGGCTCCCGGCGTACCGCAGCGACGCCAGGTGCCGGATCTTCCCCTCGTGGAAGATCGTCACGCCGGTGGAGCCGCCGCCCACCTCCACGAGCGCGACGCCCAGCTCCTTCTCGTCCTCGGTCAGCACTGCGTAGGACGCGGCGAGCGGCTCGAGCACGAGGTCCGCCACCCGGTAGCCCGCGCGCTGCACCGCCCTCCGCAGGTTCTGCGCGGCGGTGCTCTGCACGGTGACGAGGTACATCTCGACTTCGAGCCGTGTTCCCGTCATCCCGACCGGGTCGACGATGCCACGCTGCTGGTCGACCACGTACTCCTGGGGGATGTCGTGCAGCAGCTCGTTGTCGCGGCCCAGCGACACGGCGCGCGCCACTTCGTTCACGCGCCCGACGTCGGTCGGCGCCACTTCCTCGCCCGTCAGCGCCACGACGCCTGTCGAGGTGCGCGCCGACACGTGCTCGCCCGCGATGCCGCAGGTGACGTCCTTCACCACCACCCCGGCCATCCGCTCGGCGTCGCGCAGCGCCGCCACCACCGAGCGCTTCGTCTCGTCGATGTCGCGGACCATGCCGCGCCGCACGCCGCTGTTCTTCGCGAGGCCGACGCCCAGCACCTTCGCGAGCGGCAGGCGCGGCAGGTCGCCCACCACCTCGGCGATGACGGCGCAGGTCTTGGTGCTGCCCAGGTCGAGGCCGGCGACCAAGCGACGGTCCCGCGTCACCCGGCGTTCGCTCCCCCGGGTCCACGCTTGCGCCGCACGATCACCTGCCCCGCGAAGCGCGCATCGAGCTCCGCATAGGGCCGCCCTTTCGCCGCCAGATCCTGCGCTACCGTTACCACCGCCCGAATGACCTCCGGCCCGGCGTCGCGCCGCACCAGCACACGACGGGCCCCCGATTCCAGGAGCACGTCGCCGCGCGCCACGACGCGCGCGGCGGTGATCGTTTGAAACAGCGCCGGATCCAGCGACTGGATCAGCGCCAGCAGCGCCGCCACACCGGCGTCGCCGCTCGCCGCGATCGGCAGGTCGAGCCCCGCGCGCGTGGGATCGAACGGGAGCGTCCGGCCTTCGCCATCCACAGCGACAAGACTGCCGCGCGGGCCCGGCACGAGCGCCACGGGCGCCACCTCCCGCACGATCACCTGCAGCGCGCCCGGCAGCCGGCGGACCACCTGGGCGTCCGCGACGCCCGTGAGCCCCTTCACCCGGTCGGCAAGCAGCCGCGTGTCGGTGAACACGCTCGCCGCGAGCGGCAGCCGCAGCGCCGCGATCACGCCGTCGGGCGGCAGGTTCTTGAGCCCCAGGAGCTCGACCTGCCGCACCCGGAAGTACGCTACCCGAGACAGCAGCGCCGGCCCGCCCAACCACGCCGCGAGCGCCGCGGTCCCGCCCGCCGCGAGCAGCACGGCACCCCGCGACAGCGCCCGACGAGCCATCAGCCGCGCCGCCTCTTTCCCGCTTCCCCATTTCCCAGCTGCTGCAGCAGCTCGGACCCCACCGCCGTGATGTCTCCCGCGCCCAGCGTGAAGACGACGTCGCCCGCCCGCACGGTGCCCGCCACGCGCTCGGTCAGCGCCGCACGCTCCCGCACCGCCACCGTCGTCGCCCCCGCCCGGGCCGCGCCGCGCGCCACGAGGTCCGCCGTCACCCCGGGGATCGGCTGCTCCCGCGCCCCGTACACCGGCGCCACCACCACCACGTCCGCCGCCGCCAGCTCGCGGCCCAGCGCCTCGCCGTGCAGCGCCGTGCGCGAATAGAGGTGCGGCTGAAACACCGCCACGATCCGCCGGCGCGGGAACGCCTGCCGCGCCGCCGCGAGCGTGGCACGCACCTCCGTCGGATGGTGCGCGTAGTCGTCCACGACCGTCACCCCACGCGCTTCCCCCACCCGCTCGAACCGCCGCGCGACGCCCGCGAAGCCCGCCAGCGCCGCGACGCACGCCTCGAGATCGGCGCCCAACTCGCACGCCACCGCGAGCGCGGCGCCCGCGTTACGGAGGTTGTGCAGCCCCGGGACCCGCAGCGCGAGCCGCAGCTCCCGCCCATCCGGCAGCGCCACCCGCGCGCGCGAGCCGACGTCGTCCAGCTCGGGATCCGCGATCCGCACGTCCGCGTCGCGCGCGAGCCCCACGCGCCACACCGGCACGGACACGCGCGCCGCCACCCGGCCCGCGCCGGCGTCGTCGGCGCCCGCGATCACGCGCCGCGCGCGGCCCGCGAACTGCACGAACGCGTCCTCGAGCGCCTGCAGGGTGCCGTAGCACTCGAGGTGATCGGCCTCGACGTTGTTCACGACCGCCACCGTCGGGGCGAGCGACAGGAACGCGCGGTCGAACTCGTCCGCCTCGACCACGAACAGCTCCCGCCCGCCCAGGCGCGCGTTCCCGCCCCACGGAGCGACACGGCCGCCGGCGAGTCCCGTAGGATTCCGCCCGGCGGCCGCTAGCGCCTCCGTGACCATCGCCGTCGTGGTCGTCTTGCCGTGGGTTCCGGCAACCCCCACCACGGCCCCGCTGGCGACGGCCTGGCCGAGCGCGTCGGCCCGCCGCACCACGGGGATCCCTAGGGCGCCTGCTTGCTCCAGCTCCGGGTGTTCCCGGGGCACCGCCGCGGTGACCACGACCGCCCGAGCTCCAGACACGTGACCCGGGTCGTGTCCCCGCCAGATCTCCACCCCCAGGACTGCCAAATCGGCTGCTCCCTGGGGGTCCTTATCACATCCGGTAACGGCCGCACCCTGGTGCCTAGCCAGGAGGGCCAGGCCACTCATCCCCGCCCCGGCTATGCCCATGAAGTGGATCGGACGGGGATCCCCACTTTCAAACAAGGTCATTAGTGGGGGGCTAATATAGCGAATCTACGAAACTTGCGAAAGAGACCACGGGGTCAGACGACCAGCGTCAAAATCCTCGACACAATCTCCCGGGCGGCGTCCGGGTGCCCCCGCTCCCGGGCCCGGGCGGCGAGCGATGCGAGCCGTTGCTCGTCGCTGACGAGCTCGCGCACCAACTGGGCGAACCGCTGGGCTGCGAGCTGCTCCTCTGGCAACAGCACCGCGGCGCCCGCGGCCGCGAGCGCGCGCGCGTTGAACGTCTGGTGTCCGGCGGCGGCGGATGGCAGCGGCACCAGCACGCTCGGTTTTCCCCAGGCGCAGAGCTCCGCGATCGTCATCGCGCCTGCGCGGCACACGACGAGATCGGCGGCGCGATACGCGGGTGTCATCGGGTCGAAGAACCCCTGCACCACGACGCGGCCCGGGACCGCGTATGACGCCAGCGCGGCCGCGTGCGCGGCGCCCGTGCCCCACAGCACGTTGATCTCGCCCAGTGCCCGGCGCTCGAGCGCCGCCGCCACGGCGTAGTTGATCGCGCGGGCGCCCTGGCTGCCGCCGACCACGAGCAGCGTCGGCCGGCCGGCCTCGAGCCCGAAAGCGCGTAGCGCGGCGGCCCGGTCGTCCGGCTCTCGACGTGGCGGCGGGCGGATCGGGTTGCCGAAGCAGTACACCTCGGTGGTCGCGCCCGGGTGCAGCCGCGCCCGCGCCTCCGGAAAACCGAGGTGCAGCTGCCGCGCCCCGCGCGCGAGCCAGCGCGACGTGAGCCCCGGAAACGCGTTCTGCTCCTGCACTACGGTCGGGATGCCGGCGCGCTGCGCGCGCAGCACGACCGGACCAGCGGCGTAGCCGCCCGTGCCGATCACGACTGCCGGTCGCTCCGCCGCGAGGATCCGGCCGACGGCGCGCCACGAGCGCCACGCGACCAGGGGCCACCGCAGGTTGCGCCACCACGCGCGGCGGTGGAGCGGCTCGATCGGCACGAGGTGGAACCGGAACGGATGGCGCGGCAGCACCTCCCCCTCGATGCCGCGCAGCGCGCCGACCAGCACCGGCTCGACTTCCGGCCGCGCCTCGCGCAGCGCCTGCGCCAGGGCGAGCGCGGGCATGAGATGACCGCCTGTTCCGCCACCGGCGAGCAGGATCTTCATCGCGGCCCTGATTTCGGATTGCGGATTTCGGATTGCGGGTTTGAACGGGTGGGTTCGATCTGCGGTGCCAGGTGCGCGCCTCGACGACCGTCCGGTCCAATCCGCATTCCGCAATCCGCAATCCGCAATGTCACGCTCCCACCGCCCGCCGTCCTCGCCCCACGCTCGCCAAGACGCCCGTCGCCACCAGTGCCACAAACAGACTCGAGCGACCGTACGAAATGAACGGCAGCGTGATGCCGGTGGCGGGGAGGAGCCCGAGGCTCACGGCGATGTGGAGCAACGCCGCGAACCCGATCAGCGCCGTCAGCCCGACCGCGAGCAGCTGGCCGAACGCATCGCGCGCCGAGCGGGCGATGCGGAACCCGACCCACATGAACGTGCCGAACAGCACGACGATCGCGAGCACGCCGAGGAAGCCCCATTCCTCGCCGATCGTCGAGAAGATGAAGTCGGAGTAGGCGTACGGCAGGTAGCCGAGCTTTTGCTGCCCCTGGCCCAGCCCGACGCCGAACAGCCGGCCGGACCCGAGGCCGACGAGGGACTGATGCACCTGCCACGTCGCCTCGGAGGGCGCGCTGCCCGGGTTGAGGAACGTGAGCACCCGGGCGAGCCGGTACTGCGCGCTCGCGACCGCGCCGAACGCGAGCGGCGCGGCGCCGACGCCCACGAGCAGGAAGTGCCCGATGCGCGCGCCCGCCGTGAACAGCACCGTCCCCGCGAGGATCGCGACGAGCAGGGCCATCGACAAGTTCGGCTCGAGGAAGATCAACCCGACGAGCGGTCCCAGAATCACGAGAAACGGCAGCAGGCCCTGCTGGAACGTGCGGATCTGCTCTCCCTTCTTCGCCGCGAGCATGGCGGTCCAGACGACGGCCGCCAGCTTGGCGAGCTCCGACGGCTGCACCGTCACGACGCCGAGGTTCACCCAGCGGCGTGCGCCGTTGATGGTGGGCGCGATGCGATGCGTGAACGGGAGCAGCGGGATGACCAGCAGCAGCGCCGTGACGCCGAGGAGCGGCCAGGCGGCGCGGCGCCAGACGTGGTAGTCGCTGCGGGCGAGCCAGGTCGCGACGATGCCGCCCACCACCGCGCCCACGAGCTGCCGCAGCGCGAAGTCGGCCCCCACTTCGCCGCCCCCCGTGGCGACGAGGCTCGACGCGCCGTATACCGCGACGAGGCCGAACACCACCAGCACGGCCGCGAGCACGGCCAGCAAGCGCGTTTCCCACTGGCGGTCGGTCACATCGCCTCCACGAGCTGCCGGAACGTGGCGCCCCGCTCCTCGTAGTTCCGGAACATGTCGTAGCTCGAGCACGCGGGCGACAGCAGCACCACGTCACCCGGCCGTGCGGCGCGGCGCGCCCGCGCCACGACGTCCTCGAACGTCGTCCCCCGCTCGAGCGGCACCACGCCGGCGAGCTCCCGCTCCACGAGCGGGCCCGCTTCCCCGAACGCGATCACGAGGCGGCACCGCTCCCGCAGCCGCGGGGCGAGGCCGGTGTACGGCTCGCCCTTGTGGCGCCCGCCCAGGAGCAGCACGAACGGCCGGTCCATCGCCGCCACCGCCACGGTGGTCGAGGCGATGTTGGTGGCCTTGGAGTCGTTGATCCACAGCACGCCGCCCACCTCCCGCACGGGCTCGAGCCGGTGCGGCAGCGCGCGAAACGATCGCAGGCCCCGGGCGACGGCCTCGGGCGCCACGCCCGCCGCGCGCGCCGCGAGCGCCGCGGCCAGCGCGTTCGCCACGTTATGGTCGCCGAGCAGCTTGAGCTCCCGCCGCGGCAAGAGCGGCGCGTCGCCCAGGTTCAGCACCTGCGCCGTCCCGTCGTACCAGCCGTCGGCGCGGCGCGTGAGCGAGAAGCCGACGCGCCGCCCCGCCGCGCCCTCGGCGAGCGCGAGCACGGCGGCATCGTCGGCGTTCAGGACCCAGACGCTCTGCGCCGTGGCGTTGTGGAACAGCAGCCGCTTGTCGTCGTAGTAGGCGGCCACCGACGGGTAGCGGTCGAGGTGGTCGGGCGCGAGGTTCGTAAGGACGCCGACGTCGGGGGCGAAGTGCGGGCTGTCGTGCAGCTGGAACGAGGACACCTCGACGGCGAGCCAGTCATAGCGGTCGCGCCCGACGGCGATGTCCGCGAGCGGCCGGCCGATGTTGCCCGCGGCCGTGGCGCGCACGCCGGCGGCCTCGAGCACGTGCGCCACGAGCGCGGTCGTGGTCGTCTTGCCGTTCGTCCCGGTGATCGCGATGCAGCGCGCGCCCTCCAGCGCGGCGAAGCCGATCTCGATCTCCGACACGACCGGCACACGCGCTGCGCGGGCGGCGGCGACGGGCGGTGCGCCCGGCGGCACGCCGGGCGAGACGACGACGGCGGCGGCACCGCGGATCTTCGCCAGGTCGTGGCGGCCCAGCTCCACCTCTACCCCCGGGAGCGCCCGCAGCTCGGCGAGCGCGTCGCCGCCGTCCGGGCGGTCGGCCGCGTCGCTCGCGTACACGTGCACGCCCTCCCGCGAGAGCAGTCTCGTGGCCGCGACGCCGCTCTTCCCCAGCCCCACGACCGCCACGACGCCCCGGCGCCAAGTCGCGGGAATCATCTCACCTTCAGCGTGGCCAGCGCTATCGCCGCGCACAGCACGCCCAGGATGTAGAACCGCATCACGACCTGCGGCTCCGGCCAGCCGAGCTTTTCGAAATGGTGGTGCAGCGGCGCCATCCGAAACACGCGATGGGCGTCCGCGTATTCCTTGCCGCGTCGCCGCCGGTGCCAACGATACGCGCCCGTCTGCAGCAGCACCGAGACCGCCTCGGCCGCGAACACGCCGCCCGCGATCAGCAACAGGAACTCCGCCTTGAGGAGGATCGCCACGGTGCCCAGCGCACCGCCGATCGCGAGCGCCCCGGTGTCCCCCATGAACACCTGCGCCGGGTGCGCGTTGAACCACAGGAACCCGAGCGCCGCGCCCATCAGCGCGCCGCAAAAGATCGTGAGCTCGCCCGCCCCCGGCAGGAAGTACACGCCCAGGTAGCGGGACGCGTCGAACCGACCGAAGAGGTAGGCGAAGATGGCGAAAGCACCGGCGGCGATCGCGGTGAGCCCCGTCGCGAGCCCGTCCAGGCCGTCCGTGAGGTTCACCGCGTTGGAGCTGCCCGTGACCACCACGGTCACGAACAGCACGTACAGGGGTGGCCAGAACGGCAGCAACCAGTACTTGAACAGGGGCACCTGCGTGGACGCCACCGGCTGGATGTTCGGCGCCAGCGGCCAGAGCAAGAGCAGCAGGCCCAGCGCCAGTCCGAACGTCACCTGGCCCGCGAGCTTCCAGCGGGCCACGAGTCCCTGCGACTTGCCGCGCACGATCTTGAGGAAGTCGTCCACAAACCCGATCGCGCCCATCCACAGGGTCGCCCCCATGGCGACCAGCACGTAGCGGCTGTCGAGCCGCGCCCACAACAGGGTGGGCACGACCGTCGCGAGGAGAATGATGAGCCCGCCCATCGTTGGCGTGCCGCGCTTCTCCTGGTGGCTCGCCGGCCCCTCGGCGCGGATCACCTGCCCCACCCGGCGATCGCGCAGGGTCCGGATCACCCAGGGGCCGACCACGAACGCGAGCAGCAGCGCCGTGACGGTCGCTCCGGCGGCGCGAAACGTGATG
>Ga0209806_1002762_pt1 | contig 10773 bp, 9 predicted proteins | sample GraSoiAngelo_152_FD_186166 | JGI IMG/M metagenome (GOLD analysis project Ga0209806, IMG submission 186166) | Grasslands soil microbial communities from the Angelo Coastal Reserve, California, USA - 14_1009_12_30cm (SPAdes) (version 2) | ecosystem: Environmental > Terrestrial > Soil > Grasslands ... | reverse complement strand
GTGTATGACGGAGCAAAGGCCGAGCCGGTGGTGACTCATGTCCATTAACGCGCCGGCGAAGGCACTCACGCTCAAGGACTACAAGAGCGATCTCCACAATGACTGGTGTCCAGGCTGCGGCGATTTTGGCATCCTCACCGGCATTCAAATGGCACTGCAACAGCTACAGATCGAGCCCGACAAACTCGCCGTGTACAGCGGGATCGGCTGCAGCGGGAAGACGCCGCACTACATCAACGGGTACGGGTTCCACACGCTGCACGGCCGAGTGCTCACCGTCGCGACGGGCGGTCGCCTCGTGAACACCGACCTCACCGTGCTCGCGCTCGGCGGCGACGGCGACGGCTACGGCATCGGCGCGGGCTACTTTGTCGGCGCGGGCCGCCGCAACGCCGACTTCGCGTACATCGTCCACAACAACAACGTCTACGGACTGACGAAGGGCCAAGCGTCACCGACCCTGTCGAAGGGGAAGAAGACGAAGTCGATGCCCGAGCAGGCGATCCAGGACGGCATAAACCCCGTCGCCATGGCAGTCGCCTCGGGCTACACGTTCATCGCGCGCGGCTACGCCCTCGAGCCGAAGTACCTCGCGTCGATCATCGTGAAAGCCATCCAACACAAAGGATCGGCGCTCGTCGACGTGCTACAGACGTGCCCCACTTACAACGACCTCTACACGAAAGAGTGGTACGACGGCGCGGATCTCCCCGAGAAGCGCTCGCGCCTCTACAAGCTCGAGGAGAAGGGCTACGACGGCAAGGTGCAGGACCCCACCGACGCGCAGGAGATCGTCGCGAAAAAGGCGGCGGCCGTCGCGCGGAGCTACGAGACGGACCCGATCCCGATCGGCATCTACTACCAGGTCGAGCTTCCGACATACGAGGACGCCGTCGCTCAGCGGATCCCGGCGCTGGCCGAGAAGCCGCTCGTCGACCAAGACGTCTTCCAACGCGATGTGACCCCATTGCTCGAGGCGATGCGCTAACCGAACCCTGCAACCCGGTCGACCCGATCCGTGGTGTCACGCGGGCTAGATTGCGGACATGGAAGGTCCGACGACAGAGTCACCGAAGCTCTCCGAGGGGGCGCTGCCTCAGTCGCCGTCGTTCGAGCTCTGGATCGCGTTCGCCGTCAGCATCATCCCGCACGCGATCGGCCTCTTCGTCGGGGGCTACGGCCAGATCATCACGAACGCTCCGCTCGCCGTCATCGTCACGATCGTCGACCTCGCGGCCGTCGTCATCGCCTCGCTGCAATTCCGCGAGGATTCGCGTGCGCGTCGTTCGTCGCACTGGGTCGTCTGGGCGACCATCGCCGTTGGCACCATCTGGCTCGTCTACGCGGTGTTCGTCGGCCTTGTGATCGTTCTTGGGCAGATCTTCTGCGTCAGTAAGTTGTGCCGCCCACCACTTTACTGAGCGTGGAAGCGACGCAGAGCTCATGCGCGCCGTCTGATCGCGTGCGCTCGAAGAAAAAGAGGGGCCGATCGCCGAATACGACGCTCTCGAGGTAGCGCTCGGTGAAGGCCCCGCGCAGAGATCAGGCGCCGTTCTTCTCTATGCGGATCGGCGCTCCGAAGCCGCCCGTCGCTCGTCCGGCTAGCGGTGAGGGGACCGAGCAACTCCGGGGTGAGCCCTATTTGATCTAATCCCTGCAGCCGGCCGTATGGAGACGGCTCCTCACTCGTTGAAAGGGGTGGCTCTGGGAGCACTCGCGAATTCATCAACACAGGTGGAAGGAGACGCGGATGAAGCTACGCACCCTCGTCGTCTCACTCGCGATCCTCACGCTGACCGCGGGCGCGGCGTATGCCGCCGTGAGGTTCTCTGTCCGGGCGAGCGAGTTCGACCCGGCGCACACGTTCCTCGTTCAGGCGCAATGGCTGGACGGCATCGGGTGTCCGACAAACGCGAACGTGTCGGCTGACGGCACCACGACGACATCCCACTACACCGACCTGGCGTGTGCAACGGGCGACTCGAGCGACAGCCACAACCAGGGTCTCCTCCTGGCGAAGACGGGGCCGACGGCGAACTTCGCCTCCGCCGGCGCGGACATCACTGGCGTTAAGGGGATCACGCTGACCGAGCTCGGCTACGACATTCGTAAGCCTGGCGCTCTCACGCGGGCCGACGACAGAGGCTCGCACTGCGGAGCCGGAGCGCCCCGGTTCAATGTCACCGCGTCAGACGGCGTGACCTACGACTTCATCGGCTGCAACTCGGGAGCGACTCCCGCCACGAGCGAAGTCGATGGCGCGGGCTGGATCCGACTCCGGTGGGGCAACGGGACCATCCTCGCCTTCGCGGCCAACGGCCCCAACGCGGGAAAGATCGTCAACATCTCTGGCATTCAGGTGAGCAGCATCCAGATCGTGTTCGACGAGGGTCAGGACATAGGCCCGGACAACTTCGGCCTCGCGGTCCTCGACAACGTCGACGTGAACGGCACGCTCGTCGGGAGCGGCGAGAACGCCGGCAACAATGGCAACAAGAACAAGAAGGACAAGAACCACGACAACGGCGACAACGGTAACCACGACGACAAAGATCAGGGCGAGAACGATTAGGTAGACGAATGAGGAGCGGCCATTAGGCCGCTCCTCCTCACTTCTTTCGCTTGCGCGAGGTCGCGGCCTTCTTCTTAGCCGATGCTTTCTTCTTGGCCTCGGGCGAGATCAAGAAGGCCGCCTCCGGCCTGTCGCTCACGAGCGGCCTGAGCTCGGCGATCAGCTTCGGGGTGACCTTCTTCACCATCGTCCAGAGCGCGTCCGGTGTCTCGCCGGCTTCGGCCTCGAGCGTGTCCCAGGGCACGTCGAGCTTCTTTTTCTGGGCCGCGCTCAGCTCGCGCGCGGCTTTCCGCGTCGCCTCAAGACGGGCGCGCAGCATCTTCACATCGCTGGGATCGTCAAGGACCTGTTTCTTGGGATAGCGCCCGAGCGCGTAGACCCACTGCGCGTTCTCGAGGATCGCGAGCGTGGCTGCGCGATCGCGAGCGGTGAGCTCCGCCACTAGATACCCTGTCCCACGCGCGAAAGGTTACTGGTTTGGTCGAGTCCATCGACGGATCTGCCTGTGAACCGTCGGGGCGCCGACCAGCGGAGCGTCGATCCGCCAATCCGCCGGGTGGAGGATGAACGCGTCCGTCTGCTTCCCGCCGAGCCCGCCGTGCGAGCCCACCTGGGCCTCGAACGCGGCCACCTCGCCCGACGGAGGATCGAAGCGGCTCACGATGACCAGGTCGCCGCAATTGGTCATGTCATCGACGCGGCGGAGACCCTTCGTGGCACTGGGCCCGAAGGGCTCCAGGGGATCGGCGCCATCGACGCGGTCGTCGGCGAGCTCTCGTGTGCCGCCACCGCCAAGGACCAGGGCGCCGCGCCCCTCCGAACGCGCCATGACGAGCCCGATACCCGGGTGGCGGACAAGTCCGTCAACGAGATCGGGGTAAGCCGCGGCGATCTTCTCCATCGTGACCCGGCCGGGTAGGCCCGGAAAGGTCACGTGCGCGAGATTGCCCGAAGCGGCGACGACGATGTCGGGCGGCTCGTCGGACTCCCCCGCGCCGCCGGCCCTTCGTCGAAACGATGCGCCGGTCAACCGTGTGCCGAGGCCGTTGATGCGCGAGGCTTCCGACATGAGTGGGGTCAGCCGGCCCCAGTTCTCGACATGCGCGGTGGCGCCCCTCACCGAGACGTGTGGGCCCGCGAGATCTTGAACGAGCTGCTCGACCGTCTTCTGATAGCGCTGTTCGAACATGGCGCCGGGACTCTGGCCATGATCCGAGAGGACAACGAAACGGTACGACCGCGGTGCGTCGGCAGCCGCTTTCTCGATGAGACCGATGATGCGATCCAGCCCCGCTATCGAATCGCGCGCCTCCACCCGGGCCGGGCCGGTGTGGTGGGCGATCTCGTCGTAGTCGACGAAATCGACGTAGATCGCGCGCGTTCGGCGGTACATCTCTTCGATCACCAGTGCGGTGCTCAGGTGACGTAACAGGACATTCGTGGCCGCGCGCGCGAGCGGATACGGAAAGCCTCGTGCGCCTCGCGGCTCGACCCCCGACAGGCGTTCGGCACGCGCCTGGATCAGCTCCTTGACGATCTCGCCGATCGACAAAAGGATCCAGCGCACGTAGCTATACGGGCTGACGAAGAACCAGTCGAGCACGTGGCTGCGGCGGACCTCCCGGGCCGGATCGTCGATCGTCGCCGCCGTCAGGAAGCTCCGCGGCGCGTCGCCGGACAGCAGGTTCCCGATCGAGGCACCGTCGGTCGCGAGGAGGCCATCTCCATTCGAGACTCGCCGCATGATCTCGCGAGCGTCGTTCGGGTGGTTGGACACCATCAGACGCTGGCTTTGCTTCTCCCACCAGCGAAAGCCGGGGATCCCGTCGTTGTTGCCGTGAAGAATTCCCGCCTGGCTCGCCGAGGTCTGCGTCGGGAGGAGGGGCTCCCAGCGATCGAGCTTCATGTCGCCCGACCGTAGCCACCGCGCGAGTGTCGGAGCGCGCCCCGCGCCGATCTGGTCCTCGAGGATCGAGTGCGCGAGCCCGTCGAGCTGGATGAAGATCACGCCCGGCTCGTCATCACGGTCGCTCTTCCGTTGCCGAGCAGCGAGCTGGCGCACGAGTGTCCCGAAGAACGAATTGTCGTCGCCGGTCGCGAGTACGGCGGTCACGAGTGCGTTCACGATCGAAAAGACCATCGACCCGAGGAGCGCGTCCACCGGCGTATCGATCGTGATCGCACCGGCACGCGAGAGGAGCCAAAACGCGAGGGCCTGAAGAAGGATCGTGACGCCCGTCGCAACGAGGACGGAGATCTCCGAGAGGTAGGCGATGAGGACGGGCCGGAGGAGTGCTCTCATCGCGGCGAGAATGACCGCCGCGACGAAGGCAGTTGCGAAGTCGCGCAACCCGACGCCGGGGACCAGCCACGCGGTGGCGACGAGGGCGAGGGCGGCCACGCCAACTGTGGCGACGCCCCGGCGGACCAGCGCGCCCGGGCCTCCGGCCCAGCGGAGCGCCAGATGGAGCTGGGTCGTGTAGAAGTCGATCACGATCGCCGCATTAGGCTCGGCCGGTGAGCTCTCGGCTCGGGTACCTGGGACACTCGACCGTCCTGCTCGAGATGAACGGTGTGCGGGTTCTCACCGATCCCCTGCTCGTCGACCGATTGGGGCCGCTCCATCGACATTCGGACGCCGTCGCCCATCTCCTCGACGATGTGAAGGTCGACGTCGTCCTCATTTCGCACGCGCACCACGACCACCTGCATGTGCCGTCGCTGCGGCGTGTCCGCGGGCAGCCACGCATCGTTGTTCCGAAAGGCCTCGGGAAGCTCCTGCGACGGGTCGCGGATGACGTCGTGGAGATCGCGGCAGGCGACGAGATTCAGTTCGGTCCGGTCACATTCCAAGCCCTCCGCGCCGAGCACGACGGGCGACGCGGGCTGTTCGGCCCGCGCGCGGACGCTCTCGGGTACCGCATTGACGGAGCGTCGCGGTTGTATTTCGCCGGCGACACGGACCTCTTCGCCGAGATGTCGCTTCTCGCCGGCGGCGTGGACGTCGCGCTTCTTCCGGTTTGGGGTTGGGGCCCGCGGCTCGGCAGCGGCCACCTCGACCCGCACCGGGCCGCGGAGGCGGTCCTCCGCATCCGTCCCCGGCTCGCGATCCCGATCCATTGGGGCACGTTCTATCCCTTTGGGGCCGCCCGGTTCTGGCCCCACCCCCTTGGCAACCCGCCGCGAGACTTCGCACGCGAAGTCGCGCGCCTTGCGCCGGAGACCGAAGTGCGCGTCATCCTGCCCGGGGACGCGACCGACCTGCCCTCCTAGACGGACGACTACGCGGCTAGTTCGTCCTCAGCCGCAAAGGCCCGCGCCGGCGATTCGCGCAGGAATGCCACCACGATGACCGCCACGAGGGCCGCCGCGATACCGAACGTGAAGGTGCTCGCGGTCGCGATCGAGAAGGCGCGGTGGATCGCGTCAACGATGGCCGGTACGAACGGCTCGAGCTGCGCTCGCGCGGCGAGCGGAGCCGCGGCGAGGATGGCCTGTCCGAGGTCACCGACACCCGTAAGCTGACTGATCGTGCCGCTCGCGGAGCCCCCGAAGGCGGAGGCGACCTGGGGCGGCACCGACGACGAGAGCTCACGAGGCAGCTCCTCGACCAGGCGCGAGCCGAAGACCGTGCCGGCGATCGCGAGGCCGACGCTCCCCCCGAGCTGCTGGAACAGCGTGAGGCTGCTCGTCGCCGTCCCGATCTGCTGCGGCGCGACCGCGCCCTGCACCACGAGGGTGAAGATCGAGAACATCGGGCCGACCCCGAGCCCAGTGATGAACATCCAGGTCCAGAGCACCGGCAGCGGCGTGTCCGCGCGGAGGTTCGAGAGCAGGAACAGACCGATGCCGAGGGTGACCGCGGCACCGAGCGCGAGGAACTTGTACCGGCCGGTGCGCGCCACGATCTGGCCCGAGGCCATGGCGCTGATGATCAGCCCGCCCAGGAGGGCGAGGATCTGATAACCGGACTGGGTCGCGCTCGCGCCGCCCACGACCTGGAACCAACGCGGAAGGAAGACGATCGGGGCGAAGAACGCCATCGACGCGACGAACATGGCGATGACCGAGATCGTGAAGGACCGGTTGCGGAAGAGCCCGAGGGGGACGATTGGTTCGGATGCGCGCGACTCGACCCAGACGAAGACCGCCGCGATTGCGAGGCCGAGAGCGATAAGGCCGCCGACGGCGGGATCGCTCCAGTTCCCACTCTGCTTGTTGGTCAGCCCGATGAGGATTGGCACGAGTGCCCCGACAAGCACCGACGCGCCGAGGTAGTCGATCTTCGGCCTGGCCTCGCTCGGCCGGAATGTCGGCAGCGCGCGCCAGATCACCGCGAAGACGACCGCGCCGAGCGGGAGATTGACGAAGAACACCCAGTGCCAGCCGACCGTGTCGGTGATGACGCCACCGATCGCGGGTCCGATCACCGAGCTCAGGCCGAATACCGCGCCCACGAGGCCCTGGTACTTCCCACGCTCGCTGGCGTCGAACATGTCTCCGATGACCGCCAGAGCCACGGGGAAGAGCGCCCCGGCGCCGAGACCCTGTACAGCGCGGAAAGCGACGAATTGCCACATAGCTTGCGAGAGACCGGATAGCAGCGAGCCGATAAGGAACACCGCGACCGCGAACAACAGGACCGGCCGGCGACCGAATAGATCGGAAAGCTTTCCGTAAATCGGGCCGCTGATCGTGGCCGTCAAGAGATACGCGGTGAATGCCCACGTGTAAATGTCGTTCCCGTTGAGGTCGGTGACGATCCGCGGTAGCGCGGTCCCGACAACGGTCTGATCAAGAGCCGCGAGGAACAAGCCGAGCAGCACCGCGGCAACGATCTGGGTGCGGGTGCGGGGGTCCACCTGGGCGGGCAACGCGGTGGCTACGGCCTGTGTCATACGGGTCGTTCTCCTGTAAATGGGATCGGCTCATTCAACAACCAACCGGCCCCGGAAATTCATTACAAGGGATGCAATGTGAGATTGGTAACGAAAATCGGAGCCCACTGGGCCCCAGAGGCGTTACGCGATTGGTTCCGGTGTCCCGAGGTTCCGCGCGGCGAACGCGATCTGCATTTCGACCTGCCGGATCTGCTCGTCAACGACCAGCGAGCCATGGCCCGCGTCGTACCGGTACTCCTCGAACTTCTTGCCGAGCTCGAGGAGGCGCTCGCGATAGATGTCCACGCTCCGCGAGGGGCATCGCGGATCGTTCTGTCCGACAATGAGCAGCATCGGCACGCGGATGTGCTCCGCGTAGGTCATCGGATTGCTCTGCCGGTAGGCATCGGGCACCTGCACCGGCGATCCTCCGAACAGCGCATCGTCGTACTTTTTCAGAGGCTCCATCTCGTCTTCGTACGCGGCGATGTAGTCGCCGACCGGGACGATCGGAATTCCGAGCGACCAGCGCTCTGGCTGCGTGCCCAGGCCGAGGAGCGTGAGATAGCCGCCCCACGAACCGCCGGAGAGAATCACGCGCTTCGGATCGGCGACGCCATCGGCGACCACTCGCTCGTGCACCTTCGCGATGTCCTCGAGCTCGGTCAGTCCGACCCGTCCGAGGATCGCGTCGCGCCATTCCTTTCCGTATCCGGTCGACCCTCGATAATTCACGAGGACGACGGCGAAGCCGTGGTCGACCCACGCCTGCACACCGGGAGAGAACGCGTCCTGGTCGTGCGCGGACGGGCCGCCGTGGACGATGAAGATCGTGGGATGAGGCCGCTGCGTCGCCGGCTCCGCGATGAACACGTGGACCCCGTCGACGTCGAGGTCGCGGAATCCCACTCCCGGCGGCGCGGGCTCGCCCGGAGCGCGGAGGACCACACTGTCCTTCAGCGAATGCGTCGCCGGAGGCAGACGCGCCGAAGTCAGCTGGTACCAGACATCGCCATCGGAACGCGGGCGGGCGCTCGTGATCGTCCCAGCTTCCGCCGCGAGCTTCTCAAGCGCTCGTGTGCCGAGGTCGTAGCGGTAGAGCTCGGTCCTGCCGCGGTGTTCGTGGCCAACCAGAAGCGCCCGGGCATCCGGGTACCAGTCGGCGAACGTCTCTCCCGGCAGGTCGAGCTCGATGTCGTCGACCTTCGAAGTCGCGGCATCGAGGATGAGGGGCTGGCTGCGGCCGCGGCGGTCGTGCATCGCGAGGAGCCGCTGATCGCCGCGCACCGGCGCCCACTGGACCGGGTCGAGACCCCGGCCCGGGCCGTCCCAGAGCTCCGCGACCGCGCGCCCGTCGACATCCAGAACGCGAATCGCAGGATTGCGGCTATCCCCGTGTTCGGAATGGGCGATCGCGACGAGCGTCTCATCGCGCGAGAGATCGACCACGTACGCCGTCTGAACATGCTGGTAGATGCGCCGCGGCGCCTCGCGGCCGCGCAAGACATAGATCGTCGTGCCCTCGTCGCCCCGCGACCGACCAAGGACACCGAAACCCGTGCCCAGGACGAGGCCCGCGCTGTAGGCCGGCTCGAGGTCGGGCGCGACGGTCTCACGCTTGCCTCCGCCGAATGGTTCGCGAATGAAATGGCCGAGCTCGTTCCCCTTGAGATCGTCGAACCACCAGATGTTTTGTCCCGACGGATCAAGGCGGCTCGCGACACGGTAACCGGTGCCCTCAGGACGATCGGTCACCTGGCGGTGTGTTCCGATCAGCCGATTCCACGCGTACACCTCGAACCGTCCGCCGGCGTTCGAGAGGTAGAGCAGATGGTCCGGATCGTCGCGCGCCCAAAGTGGAAAGCTCGTTCGGGCGGCGCGGTACCGCCGTTTCCAGGGCGTTTCGGTGGCGGCGATCGTCGACGTGGTCAAGGACGATCGAGTGTATGTGGCACCATGCGCAGATTGCGGACCGGCTAGAACTAAGCATCCTCATGCCCTGCCTCAACGAGGCGGCGACGGTCGGCGCCTGCGTCGACCAGGCGATCGCAGCCATAGCGACACTCGGAGTTGATGCCGAGGTGATAGTCGCGGACAACGGGAGCACCGACGGATCGGCTGAGATCGCCGCGGCTCGCGGCGCGCGCGTGATTGCGGTGGCTGAACGCGGGTATGGGGCCGCGCTTCTCGCGGGCATCACCGCCGCGCGCGGCGTGTACGTGGTGATGGCGGACGCCGACGAGAGTTACGACCTTCGCGAGGCAGGGAGGTTCCTCGACAAGCTCCGCACCGGGTTTGACCTGGTGATGGGGAACCGCTTCCTGGGCCAGATCAAGCCAGGCGCGATGCCTCCCCTCCACCGATACGTAGGAAACCCGATCCTCTCCGCTCTCGGCCGGCTCTTTTTCGGGAGTCCCATCGGCGATTTCCACGCCGGAATGCGCGGGTTCAGGCGCGACGCGATCCTCCGCCTCGACCTGCGCACCACCGGCATGGAGTTCGCCTCCGAGATGGTGGTTCGCTCGACGCTCGAGGGACTTCGTATCGGAGAGGTGCCAACAACACTTTCGCCCGATCGTCGCGGGCGCGAGCCACACCTTCGGACGTGGCGCGATGGGTGGCGTCATCTGCGGTTTCTCCTCCTCTACAGTCCCCGATGGCTGTTCCTCTACCCGGGTGCCGTCCTTCTGTTGGGGGGCCTCATCGCGGGGGCTCTGCTGCTTCCGACCGTACGCGTGCACTCGCTGATCTATGCCGCCACCGCGATCGTCATCGGATTTCAGACCATCCTGTTCGCGCTGTTCACGAAGGTGTTCGCGATCAGCGAAGGCCTCCTGCCGCACGACCCGCGCCTTTCGCGCGTCTTTCGCTATCTCACGCTCGAGGTGGGCCTCACGCTGGGCGCGTTGCTCATGCTCGGCGGGCTCGCGGGATCGATTTGGGCGCTCTCGATGTGGCAGTCGACGAACTTCGGAGCCCTCGATCCGTCGTCCGTAACGCTCCGGATCGTCGTCGTCTCCTCGACCGCGATCGCACTCGGTCTACAGACGATCCTGTCGAGCTTCTTCTTCAGCATCCTGGGCTTACGCAGGCGCGGGGCCGTGCAGGTGGGTCCGATCCAAGAATCCGTTTGAGGCCCTCGCACCGAGGCGGATCAGCGCGCGCCACCGACCCGCAGACCGAGCCAGGCGAGGAGAGTCCGTTCGTAGTCTGGCGCGATCGCGTCGCGCTCCTCGCGGCCACCGAGCGTGGGCGCGTGACCTGTTCCGGCGAGCCTGACGATCGTGAGGTCATCATTTCCGGCGGTCGCCGCCGCCAGCC
>Ga0209806_1002761_pt1 | contig 10782 bp, 9 predicted proteins | sample GraSoiAngelo_152_FD_186166 | JGI IMG/M metagenome (GOLD analysis project Ga0209806, IMG submission 186166) | Grasslands soil microbial communities from the Angelo Coastal Reserve, California, USA - 14_1009_12_30cm (SPAdes) (version 2) | ecosystem: Environmental > Terrestrial > Soil > Grasslands ... | reverse complement strand
CAATTTTTCGGCGCAGTCGGCATGATGATTGCCGGTCTCGCCCGAAGCGGAGCCGTTTACGTAGCCTCGATCCCGGTCATTTCAATGTGGAATATTTCGTTTCCCGCGGCGCAAGGAATCATGACGCATCACGTGAGCGAACGTGAACAGGGCGAATTGCAAGGCGCGATCAGCAGCTTACGCTCCATCGCGTTCGTCATTGGGCCGTTTCTGTTTTCATGGACGTTTGCCTGGTTCATCAATCCAAAACATTCGTTCCATTTGCCCGGCGCGGGGTATTATCTCGCAGCCGCATTGCTATTTACTGCGATGCTGATGGCGACGCGGGTCAAGCAACCTCAATTTGCCCCAGCGTCAACCACGACACCTCCAGATGCCGGTGTCGTACCGCCAGAAGGCGTGACGTCCGGCACCGTAGCGCCGATGATCGATTCAAAAGAAAACGTTTGAGCGCTCGCCTCGCCTCGGCGATTAACCAACGTGAGCGCAAGCGTGCGAGGCGTCACTGTTGCCGTCGCGATCTTTTCTTGGGTCGCGATTTCGAATCACTGCGCATTAAGCGCGGTCGTTGCGCAAACCGGTGCAACGCAAAGCGCGTGTCCGTTTCATTCCCAACCGGCGAAGACGCCACCGCAACCCGCGGGAATTCAATGCTGCAAAATTCTGCGCGCAATCATTCCGACATTCACGAAGGGCTGGGCGCGAAATGACGCGGGCGTTTCCGATGTCGATCTTTATTTCGAAGAATTGGCCATCATCGCGAACTCGCAAAGCGCGACATCGCCGCTCTTGCTCGACACCGGCCCGCCCGGCGCGCGAAGTTTTGCTGAATTGATTTTGCAGCGGAGCATCCTCGCGCACGCTCCGCCAGTTTCCGCCTAGATCCAGCGTTGTAGCGGCGGCTGTGTCAGCCGCCGAATGCTGGACCGGCGCTTGGCACAAGCGCCGCTACACCAGCTGCACCGCGTCCACACGCGAATTCCATCTCAAATCAATTTCAACATCGGCATGAAAAGACAGATTTCAATTTTGATCGTCGCCGCCTCGCTCGGAGCGAGCGTCGCAATCGCGCAGCAAACCGAGCACGAGAAGCAGAAATACACCTGCGTGATGCATCCCGAAGTGGTGATGGATCATCCGGGGAAATGCACGAAATGCGGGATGACGCTTGTTCCTCTGAAACCAAAAAGCAAACGTCCAACGTCCAACGTCCAACGTCCGACCCCGAATGAAGCGGACATGCAGCACATGCATGGTTCCGATCATCAGCACGGGATGTCGATGGAACACATGTCGATGCAATCGTCGGTCAACATTGCCGACCAGATGAGCCGGGAGAGTTCCGGCACAGCCTGGGTGCCGGACTCGACGCCGATGTACGGGAAAATGTTCATGCTTGGCGACGACATGCTGATGTTGCACGGCGGAATTTTCCCGCGCTACACCAACGTGAGCACCCGTCGCGGCGACGATCGCATCGATGCGCCGAACTGGATCATGGCGATGTATTCGCACCCGTTCAGCGAGAGTACGCAACTCGGTGCGCGCCTGATGATGAGTCTCGATCCGCTCACCGAAGGCGGGCGCGGTTATCCGCTTCTTTTTCAAAGCGGCGAATCGTGGCACGGCCAACCGTTGCACGATCGACAACATCCGCACGATTTGTTCGACGAGATTTCGATTTCGCTTTCCCAAAACCTCGGGCCCGATCTCTCCTCATATATATATGTCGGTTATCCGGGCGAACCGGCACTCGGGCCGCCGACGTTTATGCATCGGCTCTCCGCGATGGACAATCCCGACGCTCCGCTCGGTCATCATTGGCAGGACTCAACCCACATCACCTTTGGCGTGGCGACAGCCGGCTTACAATGGCGCAACGTAAAAATCGAAGGCAGTGTGTTCACCGGGCGCGAGCCAGACGAAGACCGTTACGATTTCGATCAGCCGCGCTTCGATTCATTCAGCGGGCGCGTTTCCTGGAACCCGACCCCAGATCTCGCGCTCCAATTTTCGCACGGTTACATCAAAAGTCCCGAAGCGCTCGAGCCGGATACAAAACGGCATCGCACAACTGCGTCGCTCATTTACAACCGGCCACTCGCCAAAGAAAGCAACTGGTCGAACAGTTTTGTCTGGGGCCAAAATCACGACACCGGCGAGGGGAAAACGCAGTCGTTCCTGCTCGAATCAAATTATCAGCACGGTCGCAGCACGGTTTATGCGCGCTGGGAGCGCGTGGAGAAATCCGGCCACGAGCTCGTCCTCGCGAGGGCGGATGAAGAGAAAATCTTCCCGGTTTCCGCCTACACGATCGGTTACATTCGCGATTTGTCGCACGGCAATGGCATCGACATCGGATTGGGCGGCCAATTCACGATCAACGATCGACCAGACAGCCTCGACCGTTATTACGGAGAAAATCTTGGTTATACGTTTGAATTTTTTCTGCGTATCCGCCCATCGCAACATGTCCATCTTGCCACGCAGCAGGCAGAGGAGATCAAATGATGCGCCCGGACGTTGGCCACAGCTAGAAGTGAACGGCCTCCACGGGCGCTCTACAGGCCGCCTTGTCATCGCGGAGGAGTGCGTGAATCTTATTCTTCCGCATGCCCCGGTTGCCGAAACAAAATTATTACGATATCGAGCGCATCATTGAGTTCGATTTCGTCCGCGCAACGGAAGCGGCGGCGCTCAATTCGTTGCGTTGGCTCGGCCGCGGCGACAAGGAAAAAGCCGACGAGGCGGCGTGCGACGCGATGCGCGGCATGTTCGACCTCATGAATATCTGCGGCGAAGTCGTGATCGGCGAAGGGATCAAGGATAATGCGCCGGGCATTTTCAAAGGCGAACAACTTGGCACTTGGATTCCGGGTTCACCGCAGTTCGATATCGCGATCGATCCAATTGATGGCACAACGAACATTTCCAAAGGCGCGCCGAACTCGATTAGTTGCATCGCGGCGGCCAGCCCCGAGGAAGGGGTGAAAATGGCGCTGCGCGACGTGCCCTCGTTCTACATGATGAAATTATCGTACGGACCGCGCGTCATCCATTACATGCAGAAGCGCGGCGACACACTCAACATCGACAGTCCAATTCCGGAAACGCTTGCGATTGTCGCGCGCGCGGTGGAAAAACGAGTGCAGGATGTCGTCGTCATGATGCTGGACCGGCCGCGCCACAGGGAAATTGTCGAGGGGATTCGCAATGCGGGCGCGTCGCTGCGCATGATCGGCGATGGCGATATTGCTGCCGCCATGGCGCCATCGTTGCCGGAGAGCGATATCGATCTTTACATGGGCATGGGCGGATCACCGGAAGCCGTCCTCGCCGCGGCAGGAATCAAATGCCTTGGCGGCGAGATGCAATGCAAGATGTGGCCGCGCGACGAAAAGGAACGCAAACAACTCATCGACGAAGGTTATGAAAAGGATCTCGACCGCGTTTTTGTCGCCGATGACCTCGCCAAAGGAGAAAACATGGTCTTTTGCGCAACCGGCATCAGCGACAGCGCGCTTTTGCGCGGGGTGAAATCAAAGGGCACAACTGCCATCACCCATTCCATTTTGATGCGGGCAAAGAGTAAAACCGTGCGTTTCATCCGCGCCGCGCACAATTTGCAGACCAAAACCATCCGCCTGCGCTCGGATAACCGCGAGCACACGATTTAGGGAACAGATTTGAGCGTTCAGTGTGAACCCTGCTCACTGAACGCTGAACACTTTGCTGAATCTCGCGCTCGACACCGCGTTGGCCATTTGTTCTAATCAGAAAAACCTGCTGCTTATGAAACAAATACCCAAAACAGAACTTTCGCCGGATAACGGCTGTATCATCGACACGAAATGGAAACTCGGCCCACTCAGTTATCACGCCTCGGCCGCTGGCAAAGTCAAAGTGGAGCCGAGCAAAGAGATCATCCGGGTGCCTGAGCTGGTGGTTTACGACCACATTGGTTTCGGGGGAGCCTACGCGCGCACGAACTTGAGCTTCCATTACATCGGCGATTTCTGGAACGATCGGATCAGCTGCCTCATCGTCGTCAGCGGCGTCTGGCGATTCTATCGCGACGAATATTATAAAGGCGATCACTGGGACCTCGGCCCCGGTTTTTACGAAAGCTTCTTCGCCGAGAAAGGCCCCGACGACGTGGTCAGCTCTTTCCAAGCAATCGCGCTGACCTAAATTTCACGGCACGTATTTGCTCGAGCGGTGCACGCGGGTCGCGTGCTGGTTGCCCCGAAAGCGTTCGGGGGAACAATCTTTTCTGAGCTGACCACAACACAAGGGCAAAACCTCATCCAAACAAAAGTTGGCGATGGCGGGGCGCCATCGCCAGCACGCGAGCCGCGTGCGCTACCCACACAAACCTGCCAGATCGAAGACCTTTTTCGCGCAGCCCCAGGAGAGTGTGAAACCGGAGCCGCCGTGGCCATAGTTGTGAATGACGGTGCGGCCATCGCGCAACCGATTGCGTTCGAGACGAACGCCTGATTTACGAAATGGGCGCAAGCCGACCCGCTCGGCCAGAACTTTCGGTTTATCAATCTTCAGAACACGGCTGCAGCCGGCGACGATGCGCGATGTCGTCGCGGGATCGACATCGTGATGGTCGCTCAGTTCATTGGTTCCGCCGAAAACGCAATCGTTCGCGCGCGGAATCGCGTACATCAGCGGAAAATCGTCGCAAACGACCGCGTGACCCAGATCAAGCTTCGGCACGATCGCGACTTGGCCGCGATGCGGTTCAAGATCGGCATCGGGAACGAGAGTCCTCGCGCCGATGCCCGCGCAGTTGATCACGAGATCGAATTTTGGATCGACCTTCTCGAGTTTCTCGAAGCGAACGTTTCCATTGATTGAGCCGCCGGCATTGACAAACCGATTCGTCAGATAATCGAGATAGATTGTTGTATCCATCAGCGGAACGCCGAGGGCAAAACCGCTGTTGAACACCGGCAACATGTCGCGCACGAGTCGCTTCGCGCCGAGCGGAATGGCCCATTCTGGAATTGGAATTTCGCCCGTCCGCGAAAAGGAGCGCAGTTCAATCATCGACACGCCCGTTTGCGAATCGCGGCTGAGACCGACAAGTACCTTGTAAGTTTCGAGCGCCCACGCGATCACAGAATCGGCCGGCTCGGCGTCGTAGGGATACCAAATTGCGGCCGCAGCTGCAGATGTTGTCCGTTCGCCGGTTTCCTCCGCGAAAATCACGGTGCGATAGCTGCGCTCGGCAAAAAGAACGGCACAGGTCAGCCCCGACACACCGGCACCGACGATCGCCACGCTTTTGACCATCCAAATGATCTACGTGCAACGCGCCGCTACGTCATATAAAATGCGCAGTGATGGTTTCGTTAAATCGAGACGCGCTGACGGAAAAAATTTTCACGGGCGAAAGAATTTCGTCTGAAGACGCGCTCGAGTTGTACCAATGGCCGCTGGAAGAACTCGGCGTGCTGGCGAATGCACGGCGCGACTTGGCGAAGGCGAAAAGCTACGGCAATCGCGGACGCGAGATCGTGACCTACATTGTCGATCGAAACATCAATTACACGAACGTCTGCAATGTTTACTGCAAGTTCTGCGCGTTTTATCGCACGGAACGCGATGAAGATCATTACGTGCTCTCATTCGAGCAGATCGATGAAAAACTTGAGGAACTCTCCGCCGCGGGCGGTGTTCAAATCCTGATGCAGGGCGGGCATCATCCGAAGCTGGCGTTCGAGTGGTATCTCGATCTTTTACGACACATCCGCGAAAAATATCCGCACATCAACATTCACGGGTTTAGTCCGCCGGAGTTTCAGCATTTCGCGGAAACTTTCCGGATGCCGCTACGCGAGGTGATTTCGAAATTCAAGAACGCCGGGCTCGGATCAATTCCCGGCGGGGGCGGGGAAATCCTGGTCGATCGGGTGCGCAAGAAAATTTCGCCGCTGAAAATTAACACCGATCAGTGGCTGGAAGTGATGTCAGTGGCGCACGAGCTGGGATTGAACTCGAGCGCGACGATGATGTTCGGTCATGTGGAGACGATTGAGGATCGCATCGAACATCTGCAGCGCGTTCGCGAGCAGCAGGACCGGAGCGGAGGCTTCACCGCGTTCATCTGCTGGACGTTTCAACCGCAGCACACCGTGCTGAAAGTGAAGCACCCGACGGGCGTGGCGGAATACCTGCGCACGCAAGCGCTGGCCCGAATTTTCCTGGACAACATCGACAATGTGCAAAGCTCATGGGTGACACAGGGACCAGGCATCGGGCAAATCGCGCTCAAGTACGGCGCGAATGATTTTGGATCGGTGATGATGGAAGAGAACGTGGTGAGCAGCGCGGGCACGACGTTTCGATTAAATGCCGCGCAAATTGAATCGCTTATTCGCGATGCCGGTTACGAGCCGCGACGCCGGAACAATTGGTACGAGCTTTTGAACTGAACGCCGTCGGGCGCTGTCTATGGACAAACCGCCTGCACCCGCGAAAAATCCCGCCTTGACGATTGCCTGCTTCTTACTCATCTAATAGCCGCTTGCCCCGCGCCGGTTCGTCGCGCGGGACTGCGCTTCTTAACTCATGAGACAATTTTCCGGATCGCTGCGCCGCCCCTCTTCAATTTTCCTCGCGTTCGTTTGTGCGCTACTGGGCGCGGCAGCGGCCCGTGGACAAGGCCCTCCGGTGGTCCGCTCAATCGACGTACGTTATACCGGACCTGCCACGGTGAGCAAAGAGCGAATTCTGGCGCAGATGCGGACAGCGGTGGGCCAGCTGTACTCCGATCAAGTGGTCGAGCAGGACATCCAAAACCTCTATAAGATGGGCGCGATTCTAAATGTTCGCATCTTTGCCCAGCCGGAAGGCGACGGGGTGAAGGTGATCGTGGCGGTGCAAACGCGTTCCGCGGTGCGCGAGATCGAAATCGCTGGGGCTCAGCGAATCAAAGCGAGAAGAATCCGCAAAGAGATCGGGATAAGAATCAACTCGATGGTGAACGAGGAGGAGTTGGAGAAAGGCCGCCAGAAAATTATCGATATTTATAAAGCACGTGGGTTCAACGACGTCGGTGTGCAATTTCGGGTCGAGCCCATTGATGAGAGGCGCGGAACTGCGCGCGTGGTTTACACGATTAACGAAGGAGTGAAAGGGGCGATTCGGTCGATTCGTTTCGAAGGCAACGCGCATTTCAGCGAGAGGGTGCTGCGCAAGCAGATGAAGACGCGGGGCAAGACGCTCATTGCATTTCTCGATAAGTCGGGCCGGCTGGACGAGACGCAGTTACAGCAAGACCTCGATAGCGTGAAAGAATTCTATCAAAATCACGGTTACATCGACGTGGAAGTGAAAGAGGTTCGGAAGGAGCGCGAGAACGGGCCAATGATCATCACCATTGCGATAACGGAAGGGACGCAATATCACGTCGGCAAGATTTCGATCTCGGGCTATCAGGCCACGACGGAGCAAAAGATTCGCGCGCTGCTCAAGATGAAGGAAGGCGCCGTCTATTCGCCAAAGGCGTTGCACGACGATGCGAAAGCGGTTGCCGATGCCTACGGCTCCGGCGGATATGTTGACACTTTAATCGTGCCGGAAGGCGCGCCGACCGGGCCTGGCCGGATCGACGTTCATTACAAAATCGAAGAAGGCGATCGTTTCTTTGTGCAGCGGATTAACGTCGTGGGCAACACGCGAACAAAGGACAAAGTAATCCGCCGCGAGGTGCTCATCGCGCCGGGCGACGTCTTCAACACCGTGCGGGTGGATGTGAGTAAGAAGCGGCTCGAGAACCTGGGCTACTTTTCCAAAGTCGAAACCTATCCGGACGATACCGGTGTGGCTGGTCGCAAGGATTTAACGGTCCAGGTGGAAGAGAAACGGACCGGTTCATTCAGTTTCGGCGGCGGTTTCAGCACGATTGATCAGTTGGTCGGTTTCGCGGAGCTCACGCAAGGCAACTTCGATTTGCTGAATTGGCCGGCCTTTACTGGCGCCGGTCAGAAGTTCAGACTCCGCGTGCAGTATGGCACGCAACGCAAGGATTTCATTCTGGTCTTGACGGAGCCGTGGTTTCTCGATCGCCCTTTCTCGGTCAGTGGCCAGCTATTTTACAGCGAGGCGAATTACTTGAGCTCGCTTTATGACCAGCGCGATTACGGATTCGTTCTGGAGGCGCGCAAGCCGCTCAATTCCTATATGTATGCGACGCTGGGTTACCGTTTGGAGAGGTTGGACATCTTTAATGTCGCTCTCAGCATCTCGCAAGAGCTTGGCCAGGAGTTGGGCCAACAGACAAAAAGCCAAATTTTCAGCAGCGTCGTCTTTGATCGGCGCGATAATCCTTTGCTGACGCGGACTGGCCAGCGCGTAACCATTTCGCCGTACGTGGCCGGCGGGCCCCTGGGCGGGAACGACCAGATTTATGGCTGGGACTTGGAAGCGTCCCAATATTTCCACATGTGGTGGGATACGATCCTGCTGTTGAACGGCGAAATCGCAACGGTAAATAATTGGGGCGGAGGCAGCGATGTCCGCATCTTCGATCGGCTTTTCCTGGGCGGCTCAAACAATTTACGCGGCTTTGACTATCGCGATGTCGGCCCCAAAGACTTCAATAAAGAGCCTCTCGGGGGCAAATCAATGGCGCGCGCCACAGTGGAGTGGACGTTCCCGATTATCGTAAAAGCGCGCGGCGCAATTTTTTACGACACCGGTTTTGTCAACCCCGGCGCCTGGGATTTCAGCCTAGAAACGCAGTTCATCCCTGTAAAGCCACGACCAAGCGGCTCAACAAAGCCCCCAAGGGTGCCCATCACTTATGACAACATCGCCTCCGACGTCGGTGTTGGAATTCGACTTGATCTACCGATCGGTCCCCTGCGCCTCGACTACGGAATTCCAGTGCAAAAAGCTGGAACCACCGGCAGCGGGAAATTTAACTTCAGCGTCGGCTATCAATTTTGAACGAATATTAATGCTTGCAGTCTAAAGCGTTTCCGACCACCTGTTCTATCTATGCTTATGAAAAAGCTCCTCTCCATCGCCCTGGCTTCGCTGGTCGCGCTTCCCGTCGCGGCTTTCGCCCAGGGCACACTCAAAATCGGCACGGTCGATATGCAACGCGCGTTCAAGGAATACAGCAAGACCAAGGACGCGGAGGCGAAGATTAACGACGCCAAAAACGCCGCCAAGAAAGAGTACGACGATCGAGCCGATGGCTACAAGAAGGCGCTCGATGAAATCAACAATTTAAACAAGCAGCTCGATGCGCCAGCGCTGAGCGCCGACGCCAAGACGCAAAAAGCCAAGGAGCGCGACGACAAGATCGCCAACATTAAGAACATGGAGCGCGAAATCACCGAGTTCCGGCAAACGCGCGAGCGGCAGTTGCAGGAGCAGGCGATGCGGATGCGCGAGGGCATCGTGAAAGAAATTACTGACGTAGTGATGGAAAAAGTAAAGGCCAACCGCATGGACCTGGTGTTCGACAAATCCGGCATGAGCCTCAATGGTGTGCCGGTTTTGATGTATGCGCCCGAAAATGTCGATTTCACAAACGATATCGTCACCGTCCTGAACAAACCCGGACGTGCCACCAGCTTAATCCCAAGTGAGAAGACGGCGACAAGCCCTTCCCCCAGCCCCGCGAAAGCTTCCAAACCTTAGCTTCAACTTCGACGATTCAATTCAAGAAACACACGCGGGCCGCGGCGGTGTAGAGGCCTTGCTTTGCGAGGCGCGGCCCAAAGGTGATTTTTTTGATCGTGTTGTTTACCTGCGCGTCGCGCTGCTCGGAGAGCGGCGGCTACAACTCTGCGAGGCGCAGCGGCGCGTTTTTGCCCGCGCGTTCCGCCGGGATCGCCCTGCTTCTTCTCGCTTCGTGCTTCACCCCGAAAGCTTTGGGGGGAAACTGGCAGTCAACCCTCACCAAAGATCCACCTGGCACTTTCCCCGAGCTGCGACCAATCCGCGCCACCTATCATTTCGGCTGGGCTGGATTCACCGCGGCTACTGGCGAAGTCCATTTTGCAAAACCGTCCGAAAGCCAGTTCCAACTCGAGGCAACAGGGCGCACGACCGGCTTCGTCCGCGCCTTATGGAAATTGGACGTGAATTATCGCGCGCTCGCTGATGCGGAAACGCTGCGCCCGGTCGAAACCAGGCAGACCGAGAGCTATCGATCAAAAAAAATTACCACTTATCTCACTTTCACCGCCAAGGGCGTCACGCGCGCGAGGACCGAAGGTCGAACCGGCTCTGAGCGCGCAAAAACCCGTGAGTTTAGTTTTTCGAATCTATTCGATTTGCACTCGGCTCTGCTTTATTTGCGCAGTCAACCGCTCGCCGACGGCAACGTCCACCGGATCGTCGTTTATCCCGCGACTTCGGCTTATCTTGCCACTGTCACCGTGATTGGTCATGAAAAAATCTCGGTGCGCGCCGGCATTTACAACGCAATCAAAATCGATTTGCAGCTCCACCGACTCGGTAAGAATCTCGAATTGGAACCGCACCGTAAATTCCGGCGCGCCACCATCTGGGTGTCTGACGACTCCGATCGCATCCTCCTACGAATCGAAGCGCAAATTTTTATCGGGACAGTTTTCGCCGAATTGCAGTCGGTCCGCTTCGAAGAAATGAAACATTAGGTGGATCGGCCGCTCCGCCGGGCAATGCTGAAACAAGTGCGGCTTCGCCGCCTAAATTGACATCGAGCAAGGGACTGCTCGATCCACCGAAAGATCGATCTCTACGGCCGAATCCATTCGCCGCGGACGG